>Ga0105092_10001891_pt1 | contig 11124 bp, 7 predicted proteins | sample PPLLak2March2015_FD_87021 | JGI IMG/M metagenome (GOLD analysis project Ga0105092, IMG submission 87021) | Freshwater sediment microbial communities from Prairie Pothole Lake near Jamestown, North Dakota, USA - PPLs Lake P7 Core (1) Depth... | ecosystem: Environmental > Aquatic > Freshwater >... | reverse complement strand
TTGTCGCTCAAAATGGAGTTACGAAAGATTTCCTCGATGCATTCGATAATATCGAAATTGAAGATTTCCACAGTCAGCCGGTCGTGACCTACGTGGGTCTGGTTGGCTATAACCAGGGATTGAGTGTGCTTGTTGATGTGGCACGGTTATTACCAGAGGTGAGGTTCTATGTGGTGGGTGACGGGCCCGAACTGGATGGCATCCGGCGAATGAGCCAGGCAAAGAAGGTTGCAAACATAGAATTTACAGGTTATTTGGGAAGAGAGACAATCACGGCCATCTATAAAAAGAGCACGATCCTTTTTGCTCAACTAAAGGATACGCCCACGCTTAACTCGACCGGGAATCCTTCCAAGTTATTGGAATATATGGCGGTTGGAAAGCCGATCATCTACGCGGGAAGAGGATTTGCTGAGGAATTTCTTCGTGGCACAGGTTGCTCTATTGTCGTACCCCCCGGGGACGCTGCCTCGATCGCCAGTGCAATTTCAGTCTTGTTAAAAGATATTCCGCTCACGCGGTCGATGGGGGCCAAAGGTAGAGCTTTCGTACGCGAGAATTACTTGCGCGAAGTCGAAGCCGATCGATTTACGGATGAAATTGCCAAAAGATTCGTATTTTCTCCACACGATTCCTGGAAATCACAACGCTTGTCAAATGAGATAAATCATGCTGGGAGCTACTATGGAACAAAATCACACTCAGGAAATTGAATCCACTGCAACCGTTGATATAAAACGCTGGCTGGTCCTCCTGCGCCACTGGATCTGGTTGTTGATCCTGGCCGCATTGCTGGGAGCAGCCACTGCCTACGTGATCAGCAAATTCCAGATGCCTATCTATCAGGCCAAGACCCAGGTGATGATCACCCGTTCATCATCTCAAGGGCCTGTGACCGACATTACCCAATCCCTCAGCAGCCAGCAGATGACCCAGACGTATGTGGAACTGCTTTCCCAGGGATGGGTGCGAGCTCTGGTGGCCGAGCGCGTCGGAGGAGGTTCGATCGGGCAGGGCGTGAGAGTATCGGCAGCGACCAACACCCAGATCATTAACATTACCGTTGAAGATCCCGATCCAGCGCGGGCGGCACTGACTGCGGATACGCTTGTGCAGGTTCTGATCGAACAGAATGAGAGTATCCAGTCCGGGCGTTACGCGGATGCAGAAAAAAGCCTGGATGCCCAGATCCTGAAAATGGAAGAGCAGATCTCCGGCATCCAGGTGCAGCTCGAGCAGGCCAAATCAGATGCTTTGATTGAGAAGATGGCTGCCGCGCAGAATAATATTCAATCCACGCAGTCTGCGATCACGTCAACCCAGGCCGAAATCAACAAATTGGATGGGCTGACCATTGTGCGTGTGCAAGTCATGCTGGAGTCTGATCACACGCGCATGGCGGAATTGGAACTGCAATTGACGGGTCAATTGGCTGAAAACCAGGGCCTGGCCGCTCAACTGCCGGCCGATCTCCAGCTTGGAGAGGGTCCGGTTCCGGCTGGTGATCTGCAGACCCGGCTTTTGGAATCCGCAACTGCAATCGAAGTCACACGCCAGCAAATCCAATCCCTCGCGGAAGAGATTAATTGGCTGACACCACTTGCCGAATTGGGCGTGATCGAGAAGACAATGGCTGAGAAACAGGAGTACCTGGCCTTACAGCAGGCTCTGCTGCCCTCTTATCAGGAGATTTATACGAACCTGCTGATCTCAGGAAAGATCGAAGATACAACAGATAAGATCATCAACCTGGAGAAGAACCTTAGCTTGTACCAGCAAATCTACCTTAACTTGCTGGATGACCGTGAGACAGTACGCCTTGAGCGTATGCAGAATATGCCGAATGTGGTGCAGCTCAATCTGGCCGTTCCTTCCAGTCAGCCAATTCGCCCCCGTATCATTAGCAACACCATCTTGGCCGGATTAGCCTCATTGATCCTGGTGGTTGCCATACTTTTCCTGATCGAATTTTTAGACGATACGATCAAAAGTGTGGAGCAAATCACTGAACGACTCAGACTACCGGTCATTGGTTACATCGCCGATATTCAGCGCGGGCCGGAAACGGCTTACGTAGCCGAACATCCACGTTCGCCGGTGGCGGAGGCATTCCGCACCTTGCGTACGAATCTCGAATTCGCCGATGTAGACAAGCCAGTGAAGTTGTTGCTGGTGGTCAGTCCGAATCCCAGCGAGGGAAAATCGAGCATCGCCGTGAATTTGGCAATCACCCTGGCACAGGGTGGAAAGCGTGTTCTCCTCATTGATGCCGATCTGCGCCGTCCGCGCGTCCACCATTATCTTGGCCTGACGAACCGTAAGGGATTGAGCGATATGTTCCGAAGTTCTGCCTCGGTTGAGCAGGTAGTTTCGGCCTGGAAGAATGAAAATCTGGCCGTAATTACCAGCGGCGGATTGCCTCCTAACCCTGCCGATATTCTCGCCTCGGAGAAAATGGCGAACATACTGAAAACTGTGAGAGAAAAAGCCGATATCGTTGTTATCGATGCGCCCCCATTCCTCGTAGCCGATGCCACGATCCTTGCCGGTCGGGCTGACGGAGTATTGCTTGTGATTCGGCCTGGCAAAACTCCCCTGGATAGTGCCTTATTCACTGTTGAGCAGTTGAAACGTGCTGGCGCGCACGTGCTGGGTGTAGTGCTGAACCGTATCCCCCGCAGCCATGTCTACTCCTATGGTGGATATCGCGGTACGTATGCTTATTATCAAAAGGGTTATGGCAATTATTACATTGATCCTGAACACAAAGCTCCTAAACATAAAGTTCCTGCCCCCGCTCCTTCTGTCAATAAATAGCCTGTCCCTCCAAGGATGATCCATGAATATTCCCGCCTGCCCATACCTTGGTTTACAGGACGATCCCGAGACACATGTTGCTTTTCCATCTGCAATAAATTTCTGCCATCACCTGAAGACCCCCGGAGCGGTGAGTCTGGAATACCAGCGTACCTTTTGCCAGTCTGGCCGACATATCCTGTGTGAGGTCTTTCCTCAGGGACGCTATACTCGTCTCCCGGCAGGCGCGCAGGTCGCTGCCGGCGAGAGAACAATGATCCGCCGTTCCTGGCTTTTGACAATGGTGATGATGTCGATCCTGTTCGTTGCAGGGGGAGTGACACTGTCACAACCATCCTGGAGACTTTTACACTTCCTTCACGAATTACCACCACAGATCGGGAAAACGCTTCCCGCGCCGCCGGTCACTGCTCAGCCACCCCCGACTCAGCCATCTGCGACGGCCACTCCCGTCTACTTCACTTCCACGGCTGAGATTCCAGCCACGTCTGTGCCGCTGGGAACGGTTGCTCTTGCGCCGCTTGGTCTGGAAACGCCAATTGGGACGAGCCCCACCTTGTTGATTCATCGCGTCCTCCCGGGGGAGAGCCTTGATCTGATCGCCGCTCACTTCGAAACCAGCGTCGAGGCGATTCAAGCCATCAATCATTTTTTGCCCTCTCCGCTCCTGGCCGATTTGCCGATCATCATACTCCTCGGACAGACTCAAACAGCAGGCCTGCCTCAGTTCGAAGCATATCAGGTCAATGTTGCCGGAATCACGATCGGGCAGCTTGCCCAGAGTCTGGGCGTGGATGTCGTTCAACTGTGCAAATACAACCTTATGCCTGAGGGAACCCCCTTGGTTGCCGGGCAATGGCTTCTTCTACCCTGGCCGGCAAAATGAGTTTGATGTGTCTGGAGTAAAAAACAATCGGAGGCCTTCATGCCATCTATTCTTTTCGTTTGTACTGGAAATCGCTGTCGTTCCCCTCTGGCAGCTGCTATCTTCTGGAATCGCTTGTGTGCCTGGGGCCGAACAGAAGGCTGGCGTGTAGAAAGTGCAGGCACCTGGACTCAGCCAGGCTTGCCCGCCGACCCACTGGCACAAAAAGCAGCCCAGGAAATCGGGCTCGATCTTCGGAACCATCGCACATGTTCCATAGACCAGATTGTTCTCGACGAATACGACCTGATCGTGGTAATGGAAAAGGGCCATCAGGAAGCTCTGAGTATCGAGTTCCCTGAGTGTGCGGGCAAGATACATTTGCTCACCCATCTTGCCGGTGAAATCGAAGATGTGCCCGATCCCTCTGCTGAAGATTTATCCTTCCATTTGCAAGTGACGAGTGAGTTGGTTAAGTTGATCAATACAGCGTATGCGCACATATGCGAGTTAGCAACTGATCCGCTCCCTCGATACGACGCGCGAAACGTTTCTCCCGGTGGTCATTGACATAGAAACCTGACAAATGATCCCCGCCCGCTTCCGTTACTCCACCGATCTTCTCAAGATCATCCTTATTAATCTTCCTGCGCCAGAAAGATTGGATAATCATCCCTGGACGAAAAGTCTCCTTGTGCGTGAAGCGTGCAGTCGTGAACCCCGGCTGCGAGGACAGCCTCCCGGCACTCAACTCGTGGCTGCGATTAGTGACATCTTCCGCCGCATGCTCCCTTCCGTACCTCCCAGGCGCGGCCTGAGGCTGGATACGCGTTGGGGGGAGTTTGGTCTCATCGCCGCGAGGTATTTTGCCCCCTACTTATATGGATTGCCATACCCCTCATCTTTGCGAGAGGCCTGGCAGTGCATAGATGGCGCGCTCATGCTCTTCCTGTTCAATGGCAATGAGGGAGTGAAGCAGGAGGAGCGCGACCAATATTATCTCGTGGCGAACGAATCTGTTGTTGCCCCCGACAGCACAATCAGCGACTGGCACCGCAAAGGCATCGAAGCGCTGGCTGAATTTGTGATACAGGAAGAGAAGCGGCTCGAAGTACAACAAGGGGTGCCGTCTGCAGAAACAGAGGTCCCTGTTTCCTCAGTAAGGTCAGGTCAACATCCTCTTTGGGCGTGGCCGCTCTGGCGCTGGATAGGCAGAATCTCCCTCATCCTTTTGCTCGCGCTTTTTGTGCTGGCCGGCTGGAAAGGCTGGCAGATTTTCCAAATCCTGCGTTCTGCGCAGGAACATGCTGAGGCATTACAGTCGTTGTCCACCTCTCTCCCAAGGCAGGGACAGTTGGAAGAGGCGGGGAAGCATCTCTCAGATTTGCGATCGGATATGCAATCTCTGCAGAAGCAGGCCGAACCATGGATGGTCATCGCGCCATATCTGGACTGGGTCCCCGTGTATGGCGGCGACTTATCACAGGCCCCTCGCCTGCTGGAGTTGGGCGTGCAATTGAGTGCTGCCGGCGATGAAGCCTTTCAGGCGGTTTCACCGCTCCTGCCCGCGATACTGGAAGACCGTGATTCCGGGCAGATACTCAAGTTACTGAGTCAACTTCATGATGCGGATGCACAATTGTTGGCAGCCCAGGTGGCACTCGCGCGGGCCCGCGCGGCACGCCAACAGATCCAGGCCGAACGTCTTTCGACGCAGGTTCATGATCTCGTACTCGGAAAAATCGATCCGCTGCTCCTCTCGCTGGAGGGCTCATTCCCGGTCGATGATATTTTGCTTATGGCGCGCCTGTCGCCCCGGCTGTTGGGGGCGGTAGGCAATGGTCCGCAAACGTACCTGATCCTCCTTCAAAATGAGGATGAGCTCCGTCCAACCGGAGGTTTTCTGACTGCTGTCGGTATCCTGGAACTACAAAATGGGGAAATAGTCAATTTGACTTTTGAGGATTCATACCTTGTGGACGATCTTAGCAAGCCCTATCCCAGGGCACCCTGGCAGCTTGATGAATATATGCGCGCAGATATTTTGCTCCTGCGGGATGCAAACTGGTTCACAAACTTTCCTACTACAGTGGAGTGGGCAAAGTTTCTGTATGGCTATTCCCGACCCGCCTCGATCGACGGGGTGATTGCCATTGACCAGCATGTGCTGGTCGAAGTCCTTCGGATCGTAGGGCCGGTCAAAGTGGCGGGCGAGGATGAATTGATTACAGCTGAAAACGTGCTGGCTTATATGCGCCTTGCAGAAGAACCTGCACCCAAAGGCGTGGACCGGAGCACGTGGGATCGGAAGCAGTTCATCGATCGAATGGCGGCTCCGCTGGTCGAAAGACTACTTGCCGGAGATGGCTATTCCTCCACAGATCTGGTTCGGAAAGTGCTGCGATGGATCGAAGAAAAGCACATCCTGTTGCAGTCTGACGACCCCGAAATGAAGGTCTTGTTGGCAGGGCGCGGCTGGGACGGCTCAGTCCAACCTGCTCCAAAAAGTGATTTTCTGATGATAGTGGATACCAGCATAGGCTTTAATAAGACGCATGCCTTGATCGAGAATTCGCTGATTTACGAAATCGATCTGAGAGATCGTTCACATCCCCTTGCACACTTGCGTGTCACCTATGTTAACAATGCTCAGGGTGAGTCCACTTGTATCCAAAGACCGGCTAATACGGGGGCTGAGCGGCAAATTTACGAGATCAATGATTGTTACTGGACCTATCTGCGCATCTATGTGCCGTCAGAGACCGATCTGATCGCTTCCACACCGCGTGCCGTGCCTGCGGACCGGACCCTGCTTGGCGAACCTGTACCGGCCCGCACGGATCGTTTGGGCAATGAGGATATTCCCGGGGTGGAGGTTTTTGGCACGCTTGTTGTTGTCCCCATGGACGAAACGCTCAGCACCGATTTTCACCTTGGACTACCTGCAAATGTCATCCAGCAAGTTTCGCAGGATGGATCCTGGTCCTATCATTTGACGGTGCAAAAACAGCCCGGAACGATCGCAGTGCCAATCACCCTGAGTTTCCTTCTACCTCAAGGGATGGAAGTGATCAGCGCCTCTCACGAACTTCAGCACGCGCAGGAGGTCTGGACACTCCACATTGATCTGCGAACAGATCTTGAATTCGAAATCGTCTTTGCACCCATTGAGTAAATATAGAATTTACTGCCTTGTTGTCTGGTAGCTCCTGGTACTCGCATGACGGTGTTCAAATCCGAAGAAAAACCGAAGCCCAGGAGCATTGTATGCAGCCGATAGCATATCTATAATCAAAACGGAAAAGTACCACAAGAAGGAGATTCGCAATGAAGAATTCGATTCGTTTACTGATTGCAGTAGTCCTGACACTCGTAATGGCCGTGGGAGCCGTGAGTGTATGGGCTGGATCTGCCCGCCAGGGCACTGTCCCCATTTTCCCCGAGGAATTTACGGGGGCGTGCGGTGAAGGGATCAACGTAGGAACCGGCACTGTCACCGGCGAAGGGACCTGTGAGTTGACTGTGACCATGAGCTCCAGCCCCGGGGAGGCTGGCACACTACCCGAAGGTTGGTCCGGTCTCTTTGATTATGTTTCCGTTGTAAGCACCTCTGGTACTCCGGATAGTATCAAAGTCTGTGTGCCTCTTTCTCCAGATTGGAAAGAGAAGAAGGTCGGTGAGACCCTGAACTGGTTCGTTTGGGCTGACGGTAAATGGGCGGAAGCAGAGACCTCCATCGAGCAGGGGCCGCCGGAGGTAGTCTGCGGTTCCAGCGATAGCACTGGAATCTTTACGCTGTTGGGCAAGTAAACCCCTGCTCATCATTGGCCAGGGAAGAGGACACTCTCTTCCCTGGTTTTTATAATGATCCATCGTGCTTCTCGCTGGCTTTCCCTGGGTATACTGCTCATCCTTGCTGTGGTCTACGGCATCACATTAGCGCCGGGACTAAGCTGGGCTAACGATGGCACGGATGGCGGCGACCTGATTACTGCAGCAGCAACGGGTGGTGTGCCTCACCCGACTGGCTATCCATCTTATCTGGTCCTGGCAAACGCCTTTCAGCAACTGCCCGTGGGGGAATTGGCATTTCGAACAAACCTGATGTCGGCCGTGTTTGCCTGCCTGGCCGCTCTTTTTATTTACCGCATAATTCATCTTCTAACAGCAGGTTCAGGGTATCAGGAGTATTCGGCATTTATCGGCGCGATCGTATTCGGAGTGGCTCCCCTGGTCTGGTCACAAGCGGTGATTACGGAGGTTTATACTTTCCAGGCATTCCTGACGGCATTGGTCTTATATCAGGCGTTTTTGCCCGGAACGGGCAAAATATTCCTCTTCATACGGGGACTGCTGGTTGGGCTGGCTTTGGGCAATCACATTACATCTCTTTTCCTGATCCCTGTTCTATTATGGCAGGAAGGTAACGTTCGAGTTCGGCCTGCATTAAGTACAACTCTCAAGTTCATTGGGCTATTGGCTGGTTTGCTCATTTATGCAATTCTGCCTTTGAGAGCCCTGGGACAGCCACCTATAAATTGGGAAAACCCGATAACACTGGATGGCTTTCTGGGTTTAGTAACGGGTCGCATATACCAATCCTATTTCACATCAGAATTTGTCATTGATCGTCTCCGGGGATGGTGTGGCCTGCTCATCCATCAGTTCGGACTGGCCGGCGTCGCTCTCGGAATTTATGCCCTTTTGGATGGGCGAAAGCTCATTGTTCGTGTTCTGCCTTTAGTGTGGGTTTTCATTGCTCAAAGCACCTTCCTGCTTTTTTATGGGCCCCGCGATTCCTATATCTATTTGATCGCGCCGGTATTAGTTTTCTCAGTCTGGATTGCATTGGGCGTATCCAAACTGCTACTGGTTTCGGCACAGATACATCGGGTAGTAGCATTCTTCATGGCTCTGCTTTTTCTCGTGGTTAATACTTTCTCCGCTGTGCAGACCTTTGAGCAAGTGGACGCATCAAAGGATGCTCATGCAGAGGACTTCGGCCGACTCATTATGCACTTGCTTCCTGAGGACTCGCTTGTATTTACTGAGGATGATCCGTCAACTTTTGCCCTTTGGTATTTTCATTTCGCTCTGAAAGAGCGTACGGATGTTACCATCCTCGTTAAGAGTTTACTGCCTTATGACTGGTATCGACAGAATCTTGAAACTACCTACCCTGATTTGAAGATGCCTGACCATGGGAATTTGTCTGTGGTTGATCTAAGAGCGCTTAATCCCAATAACATTGTTTGTTTTGTTGGATATGCGGAGAAACCGCGCATTAAGTGTCCTCCTTAGGCAGGAAGATTGCGTTTGTTTCATCTCCTTTCCAGCGTCGATAATTATTATTGACACTGGGAGTCTGTAATCCAAACCTGATAATTATGAAACGAATTTCACGTCGGGAGTTCTTAAAGCTTTCCGGTCTGGCCTCGGTTCTCACTGCGCTATGGGGATGTACGCCCGAGACCCATTTGCCCACGCCAACTATTCCGGCAACAGCCAGTTCAGAACCAAAAGTAATTTCCAAGGGGGACTATCTAACCGAGCATGTCCTGCGCAGGATCTCTTATGGCGCCTTACCCGATGAGGTCGAACATGCCCGCGCGATCGGTTTGAATGCATATTTTGTCGAGCAGCTTGATCCGGATTCAATACCAGACGACGAAACGGAAGAGCAGACCAAATCTATTAAATCCTTATGGTTATCTTCCCCGGAACTGTTGCTGATCAAAGACCGGGCTCTGCCTGCCAGGGATTTGATCATTGCAACCTTAACTCGTATGGCAAATTCAAAGCGACAGCTGTACGAGCGGATGGTTGAATTTTGGAGTGATCACTTTAATATTTTTATCAGCAAGGATCTGGATCTGGCTCTCAAGACGGTCGATGACCGTGAGGTGATCAGGGCACATGCCTTGGGTAAGTTCCATGACATTCTGTATGCTTCAGCACATAGCCCGGCAATGCTTTATTATCTTGACAACTTCCTGAGTAGTAAAGAGGGCCCAAATGAGAATTATGCCCGCGAAGTTATGGAACTCCACAGCCTCGGTGTCGATGGCGGATATACACATATGGATGTCGCAGAGGTCGCCCGGGTATTCAGCGGCTGGTCCTTCGTCAATCAGCGGGGCGACCGCGACGATGGCACGTTCATCTTCCGTTCAGAAATGCATGACAGCGGAGAAAAGCACATTCTTGGCAGCAAATTTCCCGCTGGTCAAGGAATCGAGGAGGGCGAGCGACTGATCGAAATGCTGGCGTATAGTCCTTCGACAGCGCGATTCATTAGCACAAAGCTTGCTCGCCATTTTCTTGCCGATGTTCCTCCCGGTAGTCTGGTCGGTCAAATGACGGATGCTTTTCTGCAAACCGATGGAAGCATTAGCAAAGTAATGTCCACCATGCTGCTCTCGGATCAATTCGTTGCATCACTGGGTGGCAAGCTCAAACGTCCGATCGAGTTCGTGATCTCCGCAATACGGCAGACACGGGCTAAAACGGACTTTAACCGTGTCATATATGGTTTTCTGGAATCGATGGGACAACCACCTTTTGGCTGGGATAGCCCAAATGGATTTCCCGATACTGCCCAGGCGTGGATAGGCGCAAGCAGCTTGATCGCACGTTGGAACTTTGCCCTTGCTCTTGCTTTTGACGCTATTGAGGGGACGAGTGTGGACTGGAGAGCCCTCGCCAGGTCTGCAAATTCACTTGAAGAAATCCTTGAAAGTCTCAGCAAAAGACTCCTGTTGATTCCAATGCCTGAGCCGGCACATACGATCATTTTGGAGTATCTCCGTACTATGGACTCTGACCTGGCTCTCCCTTCCGCAGGAGCAATTATTCTGGCGTCTCCTTACTTTCAGTACCATTAGTGAAGATAAGAGATATGCACGTTACGACTCTGACCAGGCAGAATCTTCTTAAGCTCATTGGTATAAGCGCGGCAACCGGATTAACTGCTTCTCTTTGGAAAGAGACAAAACTGCGTAGGGACATATTAGTTTGTGTATTCCAGCGCGGCGGCATGGATGGTTTGAATGCTGTTATTCCATATGGGGATCCCAACTATCATCGCCTTCGTTCTTCGTTGAGAATTCCCGAACCAGAAATCGGAGCAGAAAAAACTGCTATAGACCTTGACGGCTTTTTTGGGTTGCATCCCTCGCTCACTCCATTTAAAAATATATGGGATGCGCGAGCTCTGGCGATCGTTCATGCTGCCGGCTCGCCAGTTCCAACGCACTCTCACTTTGATGCAATGGATTTTATGGAGCATGGCTCTCCGGGTGACCAAAATCAGCAGAGTGGCTGGCTGTCTCGTCACCTGGCGACTGTAGGAAATGAAAACAGATCACCTTTGCGCGCCATAGGTATTGGCACGACGGTTCAGTCATCCCTGCGTGGTCCTGTTCCCGCGGTGGCTTTATCTA
>Ga0105092_10001890_pt1 | contig 11124 bp, 10 predicted proteins | sample PPLLak2March2015_FD_87021 | JGI IMG/M metagenome (GOLD analysis project Ga0105092, IMG submission 87021) | Freshwater sediment microbial communities from Prairie Pothole Lake near Jamestown, North Dakota, USA - PPLs Lake P7 Core (1) Depth... | ecosystem: Environmental > Aquatic > Freshwater >... | reverse complement strand
GCAGAACCGCTGGGGGTCGAGAATCTCGAGGAGGGCCGAGAAGCTGTTGGAGTGGCCATTGTGCGGCGTGGCGGAGAGAAAGAGCCGGTGCTCGAAGCGTGGGGCGATTTCGCGGACGGCCCTGGTAATCTTCGAGTCAATCGCATAGCGCGCGCCACTTGCGGGCGCCGCGTGGTGCGCCTCGTCCAGGATCAGGAGCGAGCCCGGACGCAGCTCGCCGAGCCAGTCCCGGAGCGGGGCCATGTAACCTTCGTCAATCAAGAGTCTCTGGGAGATGAGGAAGCGCGTGTGGGTCGTCCACGGGTTAATTCCATAACCTCTTTCCCGCCGGACCCGGGCCACATATGCCTTGTCGACGATCTCGAAGGAGAGTCCGAACCGAGTCTCCAACTCCTCCTGCCACTGAATGAGCATCGACGGCGGGCAGCTGACCACGATTTCGCGGACCTTCTTGCGCAGGAGCAGCTCGCGCGCAATCAACCCGGCCTCGATTGTCTTCCCCAGCCCGACGTCGTCCGCGATGAACAGATTCACGCGCGGGAGGAGTAAAGCCTTGCGGAGCGGCTCAAGCTGATAGGCTTCGATCTTGATCCCGGCTCGGAACGGCGATTGGAAGAGCCTTGGGTCGGTGGCCGTGACGCAGTTCCAGCGAAGCGTGTGGAGGTAGGCGGCAAAAAGCTTAGGCGGGTCAAAGCCGCGCCGGGCGATTTCCCCCCACGTTTCGGCGTTCAGGATCTCGGGGTCGACTTCCTTCTCCCAGAGAACCTCGAGCGGCTGTCCCTGTGCGTCATCATCCAGGCACGAGAGGCGCACAAGTGTGGCGTCCCCGGCCATCGGGGGCCCGATGACTTCTTCAACGAGGTACTGCCGCTGCCTGACTCGGACAACTTCTCCGGGCTCGGGCGCTCTCGGAATGAGTGGCATTGAGAGGCCTTTCTAATCGCCCGCCCTGACGAACTCCGAAGGGCAGAACAGGGGGGGATTATAGTAACTCCTCGCCGAGATTGAAAGAATTCCAAGGTTCAATCTTGACCCGCTTCTTAAGTCGCGTAGAATCACAAGAGCGGAGAACCCCTATAACGCCCGCAGAACCAAGGAGTTGGTCATGAGCTTCTGGTTAGCCAAAGCTCCGGATTCGAGGAACGAAGAAGCCCGTGCTCGTTGACTGCCGGTCCAAGGTGATCAGCCTCAAGAGGGAGGCGAGGAGCATCAATCACGCGTTCACGCTCCTGTCCCAGGAGTTCGAGACGCACCGCATCTCCCACACGGCCAATGTCTTTGAACGCGTATTCTACTGGGAAGAAAGTGACCAGAAGTGGCGTTGCCTAGATGAACTGCGAGCGCAGGCTGAGGCGAGGTTCGAGAGCGAAGTCTTACTATCTTGGGTTTGAGGGACCGTTCAGAGTTCTCCGCCAGAACGTCCTAAGGTAGTGTCGCCGGATTCCGGCGACACTACCTGGGGGCCATCCTCCCACGGAGGTTTTTTGTCGCAGAAGTGACTGGCACTCGGGTTTGAACTCCTTTCCGGGTCGCGCGCATGGATGGGGCCCCGATATTCTCATTGCCTTCCCCGCGATTCATCACGCTAGATGGAAGATCGAGTAAGACTCTCTGTTTCAGCGCGCCGGCGGCGAGTAGCCAGAATGGAAAATTGCCTCGGCCTCCTCGAAGCCCTTCTTGCGCTTTCTGGCGCCACCGATTACACTTACCGCCGAATCGGTGGCCCGTTTTGTCGTCAAGAGCGGTTGACTAAGACTGAGGCAGCGGGGCGTGCGCGCGCGTCGACGAAGGAAGGGGACATGGAGAAAAAAGGGAAATTTGCTTGAACTTTTTGGACGAAGCTGCGTAATATATGAATGAAAATAGTGAATATAGTGCTCCTGGCAGTAAGCGTACCCAGAATTCTATAGCGGGACGCCGAGCCCAGGAGCTTTTCATTTCTAGGGAGCCGATCGTCACAGCGATCTTGGTCGACGGCTCCTTCTTCCTTAAACGCTATAACAAGCTCATTCCGGAAGCTTCGTCTCATCCGCCTCAAAGAGTTGCCAAGAACATGTATCAGTTCTTGATGCGCCATGTGGGTTCCGAGTATCTCTATCGGATTTTGTTTTACGACTGCGTTCCCTTCGGCAAGAAGCTCCATAACCCGATCACCGGGCGTGCCGTGGACTTTTCCAAGACGGTGCAAGCCGAATTCCGTCGGCAATTTCATCAAGAATTGCGGAAGCTCAGGAAAGTCGCACTGCGTTTGGGGCAACTACAGGACCGGGGAAGATGGATCATTAATCCCGACAAAGGAGTTCTTCTTCTTAAGAAGAGGATTCAGGTCTCCGATCTTACTGAAAACGACGTCTCCTATGATCTGCGGCAGAAGGGAGTGGATATCAAGATCGGCCTCGACATTGCCTCGCTCGCTTATAAACGGTTCGTCCGCCGCATCGTTTTAGTGGCCGGGGACTGCGATTTCGTTCCAGCCGCCAAGTTAGCCAGACGAGAGGGAATTGACTTCATTCTTGATCCGATGTGGAATCCAATCGACCCCAATCTCCATGAACACATTGACGGGCTCCGTTCCACTTGCCCGAGGCCTGGTCACCTGAAGAAGCTTCGCAAACCAGTCCCCTGCGAACTTGAAAAGGCATAACGCCCGCTTTCACTAGCTCGCCACGAAAGTCCGAGTACCTTCAGTCGTGTTCGACGTCCCGAGACGCCTGAAAGAGTAACTGGATGACGCCTCTGGCAGGAGAAGTAGGATTCCCTGGGGCAAACGGAAGAACTCTTGCTATCTGACCTTCAAATCCCCTTTCCCCTCTTTCACGGGGTGCCTGGAGGGGGTTGGTCTCCTCCGGGTTCTGGCGATAAAGGGTGCAGGGAGGGTGCAAAAAGGCCGTTAAAACGCTCCTAATTTGCCGGGATGTGCACCCTTAAATCATCTAAAATCAATAGATGTAACAGTTTTTACGCTCCTGATAAGCGTGGGGTCAGTGGTTCAACTCCACTTAGGCCCACCATCCCCACCCTAAAACTTGCGCCTGCGGGTTTCTGTCCCCTTCTCAAAGCGCGCTCGGGTAAGTTTCCGCAGCTTCGAAATCAAGCGGCTGAGCGTACTCCAAGGGCTCGACGGCATTTGTCTGATCCAGGTGCACCACCGCGTCGAATTGATCCGAAAGCCGAGCGTAGAAGTAGTGGCTCAGTCTTTCGCTTTGCGGCCGATAGATGACACCGATCGCGCGTTCCAGCCGCGCCTGTTTCAGCTCGCCGATCGCTGCCTCGTAGTTCCAAAATGCAACCATGAAACGGGGAATGCGGGTGCGGTGGAACACGTCTTCATAGCTGCCCTTCAACGCGGGTTGCACGCTTTTCTTCTCGGCCGGGGCCCCCCAATCGGAGGCAGCGGTAACGGTCCCTCCGTAGGTCGTGAAACCGAGCAGGAAACAGTCGTCCGGATATTTCTCTCTGAAAAGCTGGCCGACGTTCAGCTCTCCCTGCTGGCCGAACTCGGTGGCCGCCGCGTCGCCGATGTGAGAATTATGCGCCCAGACGACGATTTTCACCGGCTCTCCTTGACTTCGCAAGTGCGACGCAATCGCTTCCAAGGTTTCCGCCATATGCTGGTCCCGGATATTCCAGGAAGAGATCCTTCCCCGGAACATCTCTCGATAATATTTCTCCGCGTTCTTGATGAGGCGAGCATTTTGAAGCAATTGAAAGTATTCGTCCTCGACGACCTGTCCGTCCTGCTTAAGAAACTCGAGATCCCTTTTCTCGAATTCCAGCAGTTGATTGATGACTTCCTTCTCGCACGACTTATCGAGGTCAAAGCCGGCCGCGTACCCGTAGGCGTCGGTGTCCTCACCAAAATGGTCAAAGCATGAATATCGATACCGGGCCCTTTGGGCCGCCGCCGGGTCAACCTTATCGAGAAAGTCGAGTACACTCCTTATCGACGCGTGCAGGCCGTAGAGGTCCAACCCGTAGAATCCGGTTTTCGGCTGCATTCCTTTCAGAGAATCGTTATGTGAACGCAGCCACTCTACGAAGTTCTGAACCACGTGGTTGCGCCACATCCAGGTGGGAAAATGTCGGAAACCTCTGAGCGAAGAGCGGCTGTCTTCCGCTCCGTCCCGGTTGGTCACGTAGCGATGCACCCGGTAAGCGTCCGGCCAGTCTGCTTCAACCGCTACTCCGCGAAAACCTTTTTCCTTGATCAGGCGTTTGGTGATTTCCGCACGGTGATCATAGAACTCATGAGTTCCATGGCTCGCCTCGCCGATGAAGACAAAACAGGCCTGACCCATCCGATCCATCAGCGAGTCATAGTCCTCCTCCCCATCCCTCAAAGGGCAGGCGGCGGCTTTGACGGCCCTGATGACGGCCGGTGTCCCGACATTCGGCATGGTTTCTCCTCGTTCTGTCAGCGTTTGGATTCCCGTCTTGCTTCTTTGGCTTTCTGAACAGCCTCTTTCTTGTTGCGCGCCACCTTTCCGCGGGCGGTTGGTGCCCGCGGCTCGTCGGTCGAGCGCGGCCGGGTGGTGGGACCGCGAGCCGCCTGAGGATCGGAAGGCCCTTTTTCGGGTTTTTTAACCCACCGGTCGCCCTTCTTCTCGTACACGTGCTTGAGGGCCGCGTAGGCCACTCGAAAAGAGGCCTGGCCCTCGCCGTATGTTTCCGCCGCGCTGTCGTGCGCTTTCATCCAGATTTTCTGCGCGTGGTTATCCGACCGCTGCAGGGTCTTTGGCAATTCAACGGTGGCGGTATCGCCGCCTTTGGAACTTTTCTTTCGAGTTTTAGTAGGCACCTTCTTTACTCCGTTACCATGTCAGTTTGCCGGCGGGTCTCCCGGGCAACCTGAAGATGTTCCCTTAGTTTTGGCAAGGTCCTGGAAATCCACTTCTTGATCTCCCGGTCCCGGCCGGCCGCACCGTGATCCTCGAACTCCTTAATCTCCGCTTCGTGGCTCGCGATTATCTCGGTCATGTAGGCCCGATCGAACTCATGACCACTCAGCCGGGCCAAGCCTTCCAGCATCTCTTTGTGTTTCTCATCGAGCTCGGCGGGGCAGGCGATACCTTTTTGGTCGGCCAGTTCCTGGACTTCTTTGCTCGCCTGCGAATACGCCGTGAGCATCCTTCTCGCAAAATCCCGGATCAGCTGCTTTTCGGTTCGGTGAATCGCCAACTCACCCAACCTCAGCTCGCCTATGGCATTTATCGCGGCCCCCTTGAGGAAATCCTCATCCGATGTCGTCGCAACGTCATGATCGGGGGTCCGGACAGATAATGCCCAAAAAAGACAGGCTAGAATAAAAAGACGTATAGTCACTTAGCCTCCTGGATTTAGCTCGTCCACAGGGGGCTTTTTTTCTGATGTTTTCTATCACTCTAGCATTGCAGAATATTCAAGTGAACACTAGCGCGGTTGCTCAGTCATAAACCGACGACCTGAATAGGAGCGGATATGGTTATCCTGATATGGCTCGCCCTCGGACTCACATTGCTCGCTTTTGGCGGAGAGGCCCTGGTGCGAGGAGCGTCCAGGCTGGCCGGACAGCTCGGGCTTTCGCCGTTGGTTGTAGGCCTCACCGTTGTCGCCTTCGGTACGAGCGCCCCGGAGATGGCGGTGAGCCTGCATGCCGCTGTGACCGGCCAGCCGGACATTGCCCTCGGGAACGTGGTAGGGAGCAATATTCTCAACATCCTTTTTATCCTTGGCGCCTGTGCACTCCTGCTCCCCCTGGTCATCGCGACCCGGTTAGTCCACCAGGACGTTCCGATCATGATCGGGGCGAGCGCGTTGGTTTTTGCCCTCGCCTACGACGGTCGGATAGGTCGCCTTGACGGACTGCTGCTGTTCCTTCTTTTGCTTGGTTACATCGTTTTCACGGTGCACCACAGCCGGAGGGAGACGAGGGAGATCCGGGCCGTGTACGAATCGGAGTATTCGACGCCACCGCCGTCGGGAATGAGCGACCTTGTGCGTCAAATCCTCAACATCGGTGCAGGCCTCCTGATGCTCGTCATCGGGGCGAGATGGCTGGTCTGGAGCGCATCCGAAGCCGCCCGCGCGATAGGCGTCAGTGAGCTGGTGATCGGTCTGACCGTGGTCGCCGCCGGGACTTCGACCCCAGAGATCGCGGCTTCGGTGGTGGCTACGATACGCGGAGAGCGCGACATTGCCATTGGCAACGTGGTGGGCAGCAATATTTTCAATCTTCTGGGTATCTTGGGAGTCAGCGCTCTGGTTGCCGATCAAGGAGTGGCGGTGGCACCGGCCGCGTACAGCTTCGATATTCCCGTAATGATTGCCGTATCGGTGGCCTGCCTGCCTGTTTTTTTTACCGGTCACAAACTCTCGCGTTGGGAAGGCGCTCTTTTCATCGGCTACTATGTGCTCTACAGCTCCTACCTTGTAATGACGGCCACGAAACACCACGGCATCGTGATCTTTAAGACCGCCATGTGGTTCTTTGTGATTCCATTGACGGTGATCACATTGGCCATCGGGGTGATTCGGAGCCGAAATGTCACTTCCTGATGAAACAGGCACGCCAGAGGACTATCATGGGCACGGATCCAAACCACGGAGGTGCGCATGAAAGTCCTCTATTATCTTCCCGAAACGCGCAACCCTTTCTGGAGGGAGGTGATCGCAGGCATTAAGGCAAAAGGGCTCTCCCAGAATGTGCAGGTTGAGGTCGTCGAATGCAGTCACGATCAAAAACTGCAACTGTCGCAACTCACGGAATCCCTCAATCGCAAACCGGATGCTGTCTTCGTTTCCCCGGTGTTCATGACCGACTGCCTGGTCCCTTGCAAGGCGATCAAAGACGCTGGCATTCCGGTGATCGCCGTCGACCAGAATATGGGTCAGAACGTGACGGCGAGTGTGATTTCAGGGAACATGAAGGGAGGCTACCTGGCCGCCAAATACCTTGCCGAAAAGTTGCGTCCAGCCAGTACCATCGTCCACATCAAGGCGGAGCCGCTTCCGAACGTCATCGTGCGAACCAACAGTTTCGTCGATGAGATCCGCCGTCGCAACCTGACGATCATTGCCTCGCCCCAAGCCGACAGCAACCGGGAAAAGGCGCGGGTCGCGATGGACAGATTCCTGAAAGAAGGACGGACCTTCCAAGGACTCTTCGCGGAGAACGACGCCATGGCGCTTGGGGCGATCGACAGCCTTCAATACGCCGGCTACACCCCCTGGCCTCTGATCGTTGGCTTTGACGGCGTTCCCGAGGCGCTGGAAGCGATTCGGCAAGGCAAGATGTCTGCGACGATAGCCCAGAACCCGAAACGATTGGGTGAAAGATCGATCGACGTGCTTCTGGCGGCCGTGAACCGGAAGCCTTTTGAGACGGTAACGACCGAACTGCCCACCCTCGTAACCATCGCTAACCTGACCGCCTAAGGAGGAATTCTGATGGGAAGATACAGCAAGTGGATCTCGCTTATTAGCAGCGCAGTCTTCTTCTGGTGCCTGTTTGTCGCCCAACCCCTACGCGGGCAGACGTCCTCGGCTGAGGCGGGGAGCCTGCCGTTCAGGTATGAGGAACTGACTGCCCCGGATTTCGTGAAAGCCGTGGAAAAGGCGGGGAAAACCTGCATTATTCCTTTCGGCATCCTTGAAAAACACGGCCCGCACCTGCCTCTTGGAACCGACCTGCTCGATTCCCGGCAAATCGCTCTCAAGGCCGCGAAGCAGGAATACGTGCTCGTCTTTCCTGAATACTATTTCGGACAGATTTACGAAGCAAAGCACCAGCCGGGCACCATCGCCTACAGCCCAACCACCGTGTGGAACCTGCTCCAAGAGACCTGTGACGAGCTGTCTCGCAACGGTATCAAGAAGATCATCATCGTGAACGGTCATGGCGGCAATACCAATTTTCTGAATTACTTCTGCCAGGCGCAGTTGGCCGCTCGCAAAGACTATGCCGTGATGCTGTTTACGCCTCCTCGGGATCCCGAGAACGATGCCAGGATCCGGCAAATGCGGAAGACCACGATGGAGATGCACGCCGGCGAGGGGGAAACGTCAACGATCATGGCTCACCGCCCCGAACTTGCCCATCCGGAACGAGCCAAGCAGCAAAGCGGCGAAGACCAGGCCCGGATGAAGGGGATCGAGGGAATCTACACGGCGATATGGTGGTACGCCCGTTTTCCGAATCACTATGCCGGTGACGGGACTCCGGCGACGAAGAATCTGGGCGAGGCGATGATTCAGGCGCAGGTCGAACAGCTGATCAAGGTGCTACAAACCGTGAAACGCGACGACCGCATTCTCGAGCTCCAGGAGCGATTTTACAATGGAGCCGAAAAGCCACTGGAAACTGTTCAATAGAGAAAGGAGAGCCGACGTGCGACGTCTCACGCTTTTTATCTCAATCGCCTTTTTGCTTGCCTTCGTCCTCGGTTTCGTAGCCGATGACGAGAAGGAAATCTCGCTGGCTGACCTGAGAGACAAGATCGAGGGAGGCTGGGCAGGACAGATCATCGGGGTCAGTTTCGGGGCGCCGACCGAGTTCAAGTCGAATGCCAAAATACTCGAGGGAGAATTGCCGGCCTGGACTCCGGAACGTCTCTCCAACGCGATTCACCAGGATGATCTGTATGTCGACATGACCTTCGCCAAAGTGCTCGACGACCGTGGGCTGGATGCGAGCGTTGCCGATTTCGGCGAGATGTTCCGCGATTCGAAATACAACCTGTGGCACGCCAACCTGGCGGCCCGCCGCGCCCTGAAGCGAGGGATAGCCGCAGGCGACTCGGGCACGCCGCGATACAACGTTCATGCGAATGACATCGATTTTCAGATTGAAGCGGACTTCATCGGGCTCATGGCTCCCGGCCTTCCACAGGCCGCAGTCACGATTGCCGACCGCGCCGGGCGCGTCATGAACTATGGCGACGGGCTCTACGGTGGAATGTTCGTGTCAGGGATGTACAGCGCGGGCTTTTTTGAAAATGATGTCCGCAAAGTCGTGGAAGCCGGGCTGGCCTGCATTCCCGCAAAGAGCCCTTACGCCGAGCTGATCACGGACCTTCTCGCCTGGCATAGCCAGAATCCCGAGGACTGGAAACGGGCCTGGCAACTCATCGAGGATAAGTGGGACAAACGGGATCCTTGCCCGGCAGGGGCATTCTCTCCCTTTAACATTGACGCCAAGCTCAACGGCGCGTACATCGCGCTCGGCCTCCTTTACGGTAATCGTGATTTCGGTCGCACGATGGAGATCTCCACACGGGCCGGTCAGGACTCGGACTGCAACCCGTCGAGTGCGGCGGGCGTTCTGGGCGTGATGGTCGGCTACCGCGCCATCCCGGATGTTTGGAAAGCCGGGATGAGCACGATTGCGGACCAGAAATTCGACTTCACAGACTACACTTTTGCAGACATCGTCAAAAGCACCGAGAAACGGGCGATTGATCTGGTTCAGCGTAACGGAGGCCGCGTCGAGGGTGAGCGACTCATCGTCAAGACTCAAAAGCCCAAGGCGCCCAGGCTGGATCTCTGGGACGATTACGGATCGCCCGCAGAGAAGATCGGGATTGAGGATCCCAGGTGGGTTTGGAAAGGCAACTGGAGGCTCCCGGCCGACGGTCAGAGGTCGAAGGTGAGAACGGCTTCAGAATTCGCCGCCGAGGCGGAAATCAGTTTCGAGGGGACTGGGGCAATCGTCGTCGGCCCTTACCTGCCCGACGGCGGAAAGCTTGAAGCCTATATCGACGGGAAGATGGACCGGGTGCTTGACGTCTATTCGGATGACGAGAAACAGAGCCGGGGAGGGGAGTCAGTCTGGCACGGTTTCGGGCTGAAACCCGGCAAACACACCGTCGTCATCAAGGCCCTCGGCGAGCCCTACGGAGAGTCCTCGGGGACCAAGGTGGCGATTGAGAGTCTGATTGTGTTCAGGTAGGAGACGGGCGGCTGGCCGGCGAAAGGCGCCGGAGGAAAGGACCTCAAAGACCTCAAGGACCTCAAGGACCGCACAATTTATATTTAAGGTGAGTCGCCGTCCTTGAGGTCTTTGAGGTCCTTGAGGTCTTTTCTGTGCGCGCGCGGTCAGCCGTCAGCGAATGCAACGGGGAGGGAAAATGTTTGTACTGAGCAGCTATGCCTGGGCAGTCGTCTTTTGTGTGGTCACGATGCTTTGCTGGGGCTCCTGGGCCAATACTCAGAAGCTTGCCGGCAGGGCCTGGCGTTTCGAGCTGTTTTACTGGGACTATGTCCTCGGCGTGTTTCTTCTTTCGGTCCTCATGGCGTTCACTCTAGGCAGCATTGGAAGCGCGGGGCGCGGTTTTCTGGAAGACGTCGCCCAAGCTGATTCCGGCAACATGTTGTCCGCCTTTGTCGGCGGGGTCGTCTTCAACATTGCCAATATCCTCCTCGTCGCGGCCATCGCCATCGCAGGAATGTCAGTGGCGTTCCCTGTCGGTATCGGTCTCGCGCTGGTTCTCGGCGTCGTCGTCAACTACCTGGCTGCCCCAGTCGGTAACCCGGTCGTTCTCTTCCTCGGTGTCGGACTCGTCGCCGCCGCCATCGTTCTGGATGCGGCCGCGTATCGGAAACTGCCCAGCCAGGGACGCGGACTGACGACGAAAGGACTGGTACTCTCGATTCTATGCGGCGTTTTGATGGGCTTTTTCTACCGCTTCGTCGCGGATTCGATGTCAACCGATTTCGTGAACCTGGAACCGGGAAAGCTGGGGCCCTATTCGGCCGTTTTCTTCTTCTCGCTGGGCTTGCTGGCCAGCAACTTCGTTCTAAACCCGATCATCATGAAGAAGCCGTTTGTCGGCGAACCGGTCGCGATGTCCGAGTACTTCAAGGGGAGCCTGGGGCTCCATTCAATCGGAGTTCTGGGGGGCCTGATTTGGGGCGTCGGAATGACGTTCAGCATCATCGCTTCCGGCCAGGCCAGCTTTGCCATATCCTACGGGCTGGGGCAAGGGGCGACAATGGTTGCCGCGCTCTGGGGCGTGTTTATTTGGAAAGAGTTCAAGGAGGCACCGGGGTCGACCGGGCGGTTGCTCACCCTCATGTTCCTCGGGTATCTGGCCGGCCTGGCGATGATCATCGCCGCCCGTTTTAACTAAAGGTGAAGGACATGAAGAG
>Ga0105092_10001889_pt1 | contig 11125 bp, 9 predicted proteins | sample PPLLak2March2015_FD_87021 | JGI IMG/M metagenome (GOLD analysis project Ga0105092, IMG submission 87021) | Freshwater sediment microbial communities from Prairie Pothole Lake near Jamestown, North Dakota, USA - PPLs Lake P7 Core (1) Depth... | ecosystem: Environmental > Aquatic > Freshwater >... | reverse complement strand
CCCGGGCGATTGCTGAGACGGAAGGAATCGAGCTGGCCGGAGCTCTGAGCCGGACGCGCGAAAAGGCCGAGGCCATGGCCGCCAAGTTCGGCGGAAGAGTCTATTCCGACGCCAAATCCCTGCTCGATGATTCGACTATCGACCTGGTCATCATCTGTAAGTATCCCGACTCCCACCGGGATTACGCGGTCGCCGCCGCCCGCAAGGGCAAGCATGTCCTTATCGAAAAGCCGCTTGATCTTTCGCTCGATCAGGCTCGGGAAACCATCGACGAGTGCCGGAAGGCGGGGGTGACGCTGGCAGTCGTCAGCCAGAAACGTTTCTGCGATGGTCCCCGTTACTTGCACGACGCTGTTCAGACAGGCAAGCTCGGAAAGATCCTGCAGGCGGACACCTACGTCAAATGGTACCGTGAGCCGGCCTACTACGCCCGTCCAGGCAAGGGCTCCTGGAAGATGGAGGGGGGCGGCGCGCTGATCAACCAGACTATTCATCAGATCGACTTACTCCGGTGGATAATGGGACCGGTAAAACGCCTGAGATGCGAGTGGCAGCTGGCCGGCCTTCACCCGATCGACTCAGAAGATACGGCGGCAGCACTCCTGCGCTATGAGAACGGCGCTATCGGAGTGGTGCAGGCATCGACCGCCTTCTACCCGGGATTCCCTGACCGGATCGAAATACACGGAACCACCGGGAGTGTTCTGACCGAGGGAGACTACCTGAAGCATTGGGAAGTGCCGGGGTGCCCGCCGCCACCGGCGGATGCGTTTCAGTCGAGCAAGCTCGGCTCGTCACGGCCGATGGATATATCGGTTGAGCCTTTCTGCCGTCAACTGCGGGATGTGATGCAGGCGATCACGTCCGGGAGGCCGCCGCTCGTGAGCGGACAGGAAGGACTGGAGACCCTGAAGCTCGTCCTCGCCATGTACGAATCGGCCCGCGAAAACAGGGAAATCGCTCTTTAGTGCTAGAATCAGGACCAACGTTCAAGTGAAAACCGATATTCTGATTATTGGAGCGGGTTTTGCCGGCGCCTCGACGGCTTTCCACCTGAGCCAATTGTCAAACCAGAGCATCGTCATCGTGGAACAGGAGGAGATTCCTGGCTTTCACGCTTCAGGGCGCAACGCTTCCCTGTTGATGCAGTCCGCTGAAAATGTGAATATTCGCCGACTGCTCGTCAGCAGCCGCAAGGCGTACGCCGCCCAGGGCGCCTTTGCCCTGGCATCATCCGGCTCCTTGCTGCTCGGTACCAGGCAGGAACTGGAAGCTATCCGCGACCCCGAGCTGGTTCCTTCGGAGTTCTGTGAGCCCGACCAGGTCAGGAAAGCCATCCCTCTGCTTGACGGCCACGAGTTTGAAAGTGCGTTGTTCACCCCTTCTGACTCGGTCATGGACATCGCCGCCCTCCTTCAGTACTACCTGAAGGGGGCTCAGGAGCGGGGAGTGAAGCTCCTGGTAAACCACAAAGCCGAAGAAGTGAGCTTTGACGGCGTCTTTAGAGTCAGAACCGCCCAGCAGGAGATCACCGCCGACTATCTGATCAACGCAGCGGGGGCTTGGGCTGGGCGGGTTGGCTCGGCAGCCGGGGCCGCCCCCCTGCCTCTCACTCCGCTCAAAAGACATTTGTTCATTTTGGGCGACATCCACAAGGTGCCCGCCGATTGGCCGTTTGTCTGGAACTTCGCTCGCAACTTCTCTTTTCTGCCTGCGTCGGGGCAGCTGCTGTTCAGCATTTGCGATGAGCAGTCCTGCCGGAGCCTGGAACCAACCGTGGAGCGGGAGACTATCGAGGAGTTGGCGGAATTGATTTGGACAGAGCTTCCCGCGCTTCAGGAGGCCGTGCAGAAACGGGCGTGGTCGTGTTTCAGGACTAAGACGCCGGATGGAAACTTTGTCATCGGCTGGGATGCCATTCAACCGGCCCTATTCTGGGTAGCGGGCCTCGGAGGCCATGGGATGGGGGCCAGCTGGGAAGTCGGGCGACTCGCCGCCGAGCTGTTCCAGAACCGCGGCGGATCGCCTGGACCCTTCGACCCACGCCGGTTTGCGCAGGCTCCTGGCGAGCCCAAAGCCCCGTACCGCTCGCCGCTGGAGTCGTGAGCCGAGTGGCAGTAGGTGTTTTTTTATCCACGAATTACGAATTACACGAATTCAAAAGGACCTCAAGGACCTCAAAGACCTCAAGGACGGTGACTGTTGCTTTGTCCTTGAGGTCTTTGAGGTCTATGAGGTCCTTTGAATTCGTGTAATTCGTAATTCGTGGATAAAAAAACCGCCTACTGCCGCTGACCAAACCGACCCGGGAAGACGGGCCGCCCTGGTTGTGACTCCTGGGGCTTGGACTCCTCACGCTCCGGCTTCTCACGTTCCGGCTTCTCGGGCTCCGGCTTCTCCGTTTCGGACTTCTCCGGGTATGCGATTCTTTGGTGGACACTGCTCTTCAAGATGTGAGTGAGTGTGTCCGTAATCTTCTTCAGCTCGCCGATGGTCAAGCACGATCGATCAAGTTCACCCTGCTCCACTTTGCGGTTCGCGATCTTGGCGACCTGGTCTCGAATCGTCTCCTCGTCACGAGACCGAACCACACGAAAAGCGGCCTCCACCGAATCGACGATCATGACAACGGCCGTCTCCCTGGTTTGAGGACGGGGACCCGGATACTTGAAGATTTTTTCGGACTTCATTTCGGAATCGAGCTGTTTCGATTTGTAATAGAAGTAATCGATCGTCGAGGTTCCGTGGTGCTCAGCGATGAAATCAATGACCGACCTGGGCAGTCCGATCTCGCGGGCGAGCTTGATTCCGAGAATCACGTGGGAGCGGACGACCGCGGCCGAAGCCACGGGGCCAAGCTCATCGTGCGGGTTTTTCCCTTCCGCCTGATTCTCGATGAAGTACGCCGGATTAAACATCTTGCCGATGTCGTGGTAGTAGGCACCGACCCTCACCAGCAAACCATTAGCCCCAATTTCGTTGGCCACTGTCTCGGCGATATTCGCCACAGCCATCGAATGCTGGTAGGTACCGGGCGCCTTGAAGAAAAACTCCTTCAGGACTGGCGTATCGAGATCGAGCAACTCCATGAGCTTAAAGGGCGATGCAAGGTCGAGCAGAATCTCGAGAAAGGGAAGAAAAATCAGAACCATCAGGCCGGAGACGATTCCGTTCAGAAAGCTGGCGGCTGTATGGGCCGAAAGAAGGGCCGTTGACCCGCCGGTCAGCATCGAGTAGCAGAGATAGACCAGGACCATGATGCTGCCCAGAACCACTGATTCGAGCAACACCTCGTTGCGCCGGCGTGCCCGTCGAACCCAGGCGCCGGGGAGCAGCCCGCCGGCGAGCAGGACGAGGAAAAGCCGGAAATCGAAACCCGACGCAATCGAGACGAAAATCAGTGTGATCAGCATGATCAACGGCACGATACGCCGGTTGAGGAAAATGGCGATGATCATGCCCGCCCAGGGAATCGGTATCAGGTATGGAGAGAAGAGCTCGTAGAAAAGTGAGATCTTGGCCGTTGCTAATACGACCAGACAGACCAGGTAAATGAGGATAAGGTTTTGGTTCTTCTCCGTGCTGCTCGGGTAGAGGATGTTGATGTGGTACAGGAGCACGGCACAGAAGATCGTCAGAAGGAAGACGGTTCCCCACGCCCGCCGTGCCTCGACCCGGTGTCTCTCGGCCAGGGCCTGACGAATGATCTCCGGTTCTCCTGGAGCGACTATTTTCCCCTTTTCAATGAGCACCTGGTAGCGATCAAACTTCACTCCGTCGGAAACAAAGCTGGTCGGTGCCCGGTAGGCAAACCAGGTTTGCGCGCCAACCGCAGGGACACTGAAAGGGGGCGCCAGATTCTCAAAGAACAGGATCAGGAATGCGGCTGGAATGACGAGCGAGGTCAGAATCCAGGCCAGGTAAGGGATGCCATACAAGGCCCGAGCCTTGTAGACCTCTTCCTCCTCAAGCTCAATCTCCTTGGCGTCTGCCTTGCGGTAATCCCGGATGGTCCGGCCTTCCAGACGGTCTATCGCCTTGGCGGCAAGACGCACACGCCGCACCTGGAAATATCGAAGCACAGCAAGAAGGCCCCCGAAAACCCCGACCGCGACGATGATCGCAAGGGCGTAGGAAGAAATGTCAGTCACTTATGAGGCTATTTTACCATGCCGGCACAGGCGGGGGACCAGAGGCGGTCAGGAAGGGTGAAGGACCAGAAGGACCCGAAGGACCGGAAGGACCTGAAGGACGGTAAGGTATTGAGTCCTTCCGGTCTTTCAGGTTCTTCCGGTCCTTTCAACTCCACTATTTTGTCCGCTTCGCGGCGTTTTTCGTCAGGGAATCGACAAACGGCTTCACCACAGGGTTCGGTTTAACCTTATTGTTGATCAGGATATCCGTCCCGCTGACGCCGATTCCATACACCTTGTGGTTCGCACTGTCGTCGATGCTCAGCGCGGCGCCATCCAGGGACACACCCGCAAAGAGCCCCTTACTGCGAGAATAGGAGTAAATGGCCGATTTGAGCTTGACGTCGGTCGACGCTTCGGCAGTCCTGCCCACCGGTCCGGCGGCTGCGGCCGCGTCGACGCCGAATTTGAGCTTGCCTGAAAGCAGGCCCTTCAGCCCCGCCTTATCGGTGAAGACCAGGATCAAGTCGGTGGCAGAAACGCCGATCTGCAGGCCGACACTACCGCCGCTGATGTCCACAAATGACGGCGCACCCCACTGGCCGGAAGCCTGACGCGTCGCGATCAGCCCCTTACCATGCCTGCCGCCCACACCCAGAGCCCCCTTCACAACATGGGGTATGATGGCCATCGCGTAAGACCGGGCCAACAGGCTCTGGGGAATCGACTGATCCGGCGTTTTCATGATTTCGTTAAGAACCTCGGCTGCGTTCTCCGCTCGCTCGCTTTCATCCTTGACCTTTTGCGGATTCTGAGCCGCGACAATCGCACCGAGCAGGAAGATCACCACCGAGACAGACAGCGCATTTCGTTTCAGCATGTCACGCTCCTTGTTTCGGTCTTTACTCTAGCAGACCAAACGGCTTACGGAAATGTCCATTTTGCCGGTATTCGGTTTCCGTCTATTGAGGAGAGGGGCATACCAAAAAGCTCCAGGATGTTATCATCTAGCAAACTTCACATGGCAAATCTCTACGAAATCAATACCCTCGTATGGCTGGGCGAACTGTCCCGTAAATACGGAAAACCATTGAGCTTGCGCAGGGTTCCCGCGCGGGAGTGGGACAAACTGGAGAAGCTCGGGTTCGATTACGTCTGGCTCATGGGTGTTTGGCGCCGAAGCAAGATCGGACGCCAGATTGCGCAGCAGGCCGAGGAACTACACGACGGCTATGCAGCCGCTCTGCCCGACTGGGCGGCAGACGACGTGGCCGGTTCTCCCTATTCAGTGGCCGCGTATCAGCCTGACGATCAGATCGGTGACTGGGATGACCTCGGAAAAGCGCGCGAGCAACTGGCGCGTCGAGGGATGGGCCTCATCCTGGACTTTGTCCCAAACCACACGGGAATCGACTTTCTGTGGGCAAAAAGATTCCCGGAGAGGTACGTCACCGGAACCGAAGAGGAGTATGAGGCGGATCCCTCCTCATTCGTTCCTGTAACCACCCGAGGGAAGACGACTTACATCGCGAAAGGCCGCGATCCGTTCTTCCCCCCCTGGCACGACACTCTCCAGCTCAATCTGATGAGGCGGGAAACGCGGGCTGCGATGGCGAGGCTGGTCAAAGACGTCGCCAGGCACTGCGATGGTCTGCGTTGCGACATGGCGATGCTGGTTCTGAACGATATCTGCCGTAAAAACTGGGGGGACAGGCTCAGGTGTGAGGAGCCGGTCACGGAGTTCTGGGGCGACTTGATTTCTTCGATCCGAAATCTGATATGGATCGGCGAGGCTTACTGGGAAACGGAGTGGGCACTCCAGCAACTTGGTTTCGATTTCGTGTACGACAAGCGGTTGTACGATCGGCTGCGTCATTCCTCAGCCCATGAAGTCCGCCTCCACCTTCTCGGTGACATCAGCTTTCAGTCAAAGCTGGTTCGTTTTCTCGAGAATCACGATGAGCCGCGCAGTGCCGAGGTTTTTGAGCGGCGGCGTTTGGAAGCGGCCCTTGTTCTCATCGCCACCCTGCCAGGAATGAAGCTGTACCATTACGGTCAACTGGAAGGGCATCGCAGAAGGGTTCCGGTCCAGCTGGCCCGGACGGCGGCCGAAGAGGCGGACGAGGAATTGGGCCTCACTTATCGAAAGGCATTGAGAATTTCCCAGCAATCCTTTCTCGCCGAAGGTGAATGGCAGTTGTTAGAGCCGCGGAACAGCGGCGACGGGACCTCGTCGAACTTGATTGCCTATTCCTGGAAAGCCGGGGGCAGAATCAAACTGATCGTCGTTAACTTCAGTCCCGATTGGGCACAGGCCTATATTCCGGTGCGAATCGAGAGCACCCGCGAAACTTGCGAGTTGATCGACGAATGGGGGGGCGAAAGATACACGCGTCCCACGGCTGCCTTCGCAGACCCCGGCCTCCACGTGATACTCGACGGCTATCGCTCACACATCTTTGACATCAAGCGATAGTCATTTGGACGCTTTTTCCACCATTCCGACCAGCGTAGAGATCTGTTCCTGCAGCGTTCTCGAGAACTCCTCGAGCTGAACTGCAAACGCCCGGATGACGGCCAAATCAACCGGATACCCGGGACCGGCTGACAAAGAATCGACATCCGCTGGTTCTGTGGTCTCGCTCTTTGCCGGCTGGCTGGGCACATGGGCAATGAGTTCCCTGCCGGCCCGACGGAACTCGATTTCACCCTCTGCCGCCAGCTGGTCCAGTTGCCGCTTCACCAGGTTTTTGTCACTCGCAGTATCCTGCACCTCCACTTCAGGCCCGTACTTCGAAATGAGACCGGATAAAGAGATTTTGCCCTCTTGCTGGACTGCATGAAGGAAATGCTGCTGCAGTCTCTTGACCTCGACGGAGCTTCTGCGCTTGCGCCTACGCACCACCATCGTCGACCTTCCTTCCTGCTCGGACCCTCGCCGCAACTACTTGAAAAACTGCCGTGTGTATTTCGCTACTCTATACTAATCTTACAAATCCCACCACAATTGTTTAACGTGTAGGGGAAATGCTAGTTAAAGGGATTGATCCAGACTCGGGAGGCATGCCCGGACGGGCGAATGTGACCCCGAGTGAGCAGTCCGAAGGCTCGCTTGCGCTCGCGATGCAATTCGCTGCCGCGCCTCGCGCGGCTGTGTAGGAGAGGCGTATGGACTTCTCAGGGCAGGACTTTCAATGCGTGGCTGGGAACCGCCGAGGCGGTTACGAAGCGGATAGTCATCTCGGTCTCGGCATCCAGGTCCAGGTCGCGGCCCCGGCCCGCCAAAATTCCGGCAAGGCCGATGACTGCACCCGCCCCGGCGCCGATCACGGCACCCTTCGCACCCCCTTTGATGCTGCCGATCAAGGTTCCAATTCCGGTCGTCACCCCGACCGATCTCATATCCCTGGTCCCGCCGCCCTCCGCCTCGATGGAGTTCGGTTTCTTCACGTTCGCCGGCTTTGAAGCGACGGACACCAGGGTCGCCTGAATGGGCGCCTTGACACCATTTCTGAACAGCAGGGCTTCAAAATCCAGCTTGAGCTCCGCTCTGCCCGAGATGCGCCCAGCTCGCTTGGAATGCTTGACCCGGCCAATCACCTGGGTGCCCTGAGGGACCGCCAAACCGTGGGCCAGGGGCACGTCGCTTAAAAGCTCGGCATAGAAAAGGTCGCCGTTCCGATTCCTTCTGGTGCTCAGCTTCTCTTCCAGCCTGACTTTGATCTTGGTATCCGCCGGGATGGCCACCGAATGGCTGTCCTCAACACGTTTTTCATCCTGGAAAGCGAGCACCCGGTCATTGAACGGGATTAAGGATAGGAGCAGGCAGACGACCAGGCATACGACACCCACGCAATGTCGAACGGGGTATCTTTTCTTTCCGCCGAAATACCTGGTCTTCACAAACCCTCTCTTGCCGTGCCTTGCTGGTGTGCAATTACGCAAAACGCGTCACCGCTGTCCAGGAGACGTCGTAATCGCGACCTTGTCCTTAATATCGTCCCACTTTACGAGAAACCCGTCGAGAAGCAATCGGCCGCCCACTGCCTCGAACTCACCCTGGGGATTCTTGTACTGGAACGAGAACAGAGTGTAGCTCTTTTTGGCTAACCCGCCGCCGCTTTTCTCGTGCGGCACCCGACTGTCATACTGACCGAGCGCTTTCCCTTCCGAGTTGAAAACCTGGAGCCCCTCAAAGGCAGGTTCCGGAACCGTTCGCAAAACATTGTTCGTCAGTGGGAAAAAAACAACCTCGTCCTTTTTCCCTTTGACCTTGAAAAGGCCGCTAAACGTGAACCGGCACTCCCTGCCTTGGAGATCCTCGCGCAGTGTAGTCAGGACCTTGTCCACCTCTTCCCATTTCAGGCGCGCTGGGCCCTTGCGTTTGCCCACATCCTTGGGCAGCTTCATTATCGACGTGACTTCCTCGCAGGAACCCTTTTCCGGGCCTTGCTGCGCCTGCTCGCCAGCGCCCCACAGGACCGGCATTGCCAGACACAAAACTATGATCAGAACAGTTCTGCGCATAGGTACTCCCCTCTTTAGATGGAGAAACGTCCCAAAAGGTTGACGGGAGCGACGCAATCGCTACGATTCTTCGCGGAGATCCTGCAAACCCAATGAACCCAATGAATCCCGTCAACTACCCCACGAACGCGCCCCATCATAATCGATCTTGGGCTGCTTCGGAGTAATTTCGCGCACGCCTGGCGTCTAGTCTTTCATCTGGGCGGTCACCAGGGAGGCCAGCGCTTTTATGAGCAGAGGGTCATCGTTAAGGGATTGAGACCGTTCCAAATGAAGTCCGAGGCTGGAGGCCAATTCCCGAAATGCAATGTCGACGTCATAAAGGATTTCGACGTGATCGCAGATGAAGCCCGTGGGAACCACCAGGACACTGCGCACTCCCGCCTGCGCGTATTCGCGAAGCTTATCTTCAACGCGCGGTCCGAGCCAGCTGTCGTTCGTGTACCCCTGACTTTGATAGGCGAAGCTCCAGTTGAGATTCCCTACCCTTTTAGCGACCCGTTCCGCTGTCTCTCGTTGCTGCCTGTCGTAAGGGTCACCGGGTTCCAGCCGGCTCTGGGGCAGGCTGTGAGCTGTAAACAGGACCGCCAGGTCGGACCGTTCTTGCGGGGAAAAACGACTGATCCCGTCGGACACTTTGTTGGCAAATGCTCGTATCAGTTCATTCTGGCTATACCACTCCCGGACATACCTGGTCTCGAAGTCCCCTCCCAGCTTCTTGACGGCGGCATCATACTGGCTGAAGTAAGCGCCTATGCTGATACTGGAAAACTGCGGCGCCATGCAGATGGCAACCACGCGACGGATGCCGGCTGAGGCGATCGCCTGAACCGCGTCCCGGACATAGGGGAACCAGTGACGCATTCCGACAAACACCTGAGCGCGAAGACCGCGCGCCAGCAATTCCGCTTCAAGCGCCATCGCCTGCCTCTGCGTGATCTGAAGCAGGGGCGACCGGCCGCCGATTTTCCGGTATCTTTCCTTGATCTCTTCAAGCAGGGCCGGGGCCAGAGGCCGCCCTCCCCGCACGTCCATGACGTAAGGCTCGACCTCGCCGATAGATGAGGGTCCCCCATACGCCATGAGCAGGACGGCGAACTTCTCGTTGGTGGCGGCGGGTTTCATATCCGTTCGTGCGTTTTCGACCATGTTCTCACCTGCTCTATCGCTGCCTCAACGTTCTCAGGCTGTGTCTCGGGAAGAATCCCGTGCCCCAGATTGAAGATATGCGGCCGGCCGCGCCCCTGCTCGAGAACCCTGGTCACCGCCCGCTTCACCGTGTCGCGGGAACCAAGCAAAACAACAGGGTCCAGGTTCCCCTGAAGGACGGTCGTATCCCCGAGGAGCTTCCACACGTCGGTGAGATCGACTCTCCAATCAACCCCCGTGACCGTGCCCCCCGCCTGCTTCATCAGGTCGAGAATAGAACCGGTGCCAGTGCCAAAGTGAATTGTGGGGACTGCCGTGTTCTGCAGGCCCTGGAGGATGCGGGCCGAGTGCGGCATCACGTACTCGCGATAGTCATGCCTTCCCAGTGCCCCGACCCAGCTGTCGAACAACTGAACGACCTGCGCACCTGCTTTAACCTGGCGCTCGAGATAACGCAAGGTGACGTCGGAAAGGGCCGTCATAAGCAGATGCCAAGCCTGAGTCTGCTCGTACATGAACAGTTTTGTTTTTGCGAAATGCCGGGAATGCCCCCCCTCGATCATGTAACTCGCCACTGTGAAGGGAGCGCCCGCAAAACCGATCAAGGCGATCCCAGCATCCAATCGCTCTCGGACTAGCCGGATCGCATCGTACACAAAACTCAGGCGTTCCTCCGCCCCGACGGTGTCCAGACGTTCGACATCCGCTGGTTCCCGGATGGGCCGCTCAAGAACCGGCCCTTCTCCCTTGGCAAAATGGAAGGGCACGCCCATCGCCTCGAGCGGCAGGAGGATGTCCGCGAAGATGATCGCGGCGTCGAGGTCGAATCTTTCGATCGGTTGCAGCGTCACCTCGGCCGCAAGCTCGGGCGTCCGGCAGAGCTCGAGCATCGAGTGTCTCTCACGCAGCCGCCGGTATTCCTCCATGTATCTCCCCGCCTGTCTCATGAACCAGACGGGGGGAGAGTCCACGCCCCGCCCCTGGCAGACGAGCATCATCCTGCCGTTTGTACTCATAGCTGTCCCTCTATCATAAGCTATTTGCGGCATTTGGACCTGCGGGCGGAGGGGCGGAGGTGTGACAGGGTGACAAGGTGACAAGGTGAGCGCAGGTATCCCTGTCACCCGTGTCTCCCCCTCTCCCGCTTTCCCTACTCCCCTACTCCCCTTCTCCCCTTCTCCCCTTCTCCCCTACTTCCCTACTCCCCTTCTCCCCTACTTCCCTACTCCCCTTCTCCCTTGCCCCCTTCACCCCTTCCCCATGACTCTGTTACTATCGGCCCGGCAATGGCACTCAACAAATGCCGGGAATGTGGG
>Ga0105092_10001888_pt1 | contig 11130 bp, 9 predicted proteins | sample PPLLak2March2015_FD_87021 | JGI IMG/M metagenome (GOLD analysis project Ga0105092, IMG submission 87021) | Freshwater sediment microbial communities from Prairie Pothole Lake near Jamestown, North Dakota, USA - PPLs Lake P7 Core (1) Depth... | ecosystem: Environmental > Aquatic > Freshwater >... | reverse complement strand
GGACCGGAACGAGATCCGCGCCGCCTCCGAGACCAACTGGTCGAAGGCAGGGTGGATGTAGTCGGCGAACTGGATCTCAGGGATCACCTTGAATCCGGTGACGGCCATGCCGATGGCGGCGCCAATGATCGACGACTCGGCGATCGGGGTGTTGAAGCAGCGGTCGGCTCCGAAACGGTCCGTCAGGTCCTGGGTCGCCTTGAAGACTCCACCCTTGCGCCGGGCCACGTCCTCGCCGAACACGATGGCGTCCTCGTGAGCCTCGAGCACTTCGTGGAGGGCCATGTTGATCGCCGTGATGAGATTCACGGTCTCGCCGCCGGAAGCCTCCTCTGGTTCGGTGACCGGGGGACCTGGCTCGATGACCTTGGCGTACACGCGGCTGGTCGGCTCGTCGGGATTCGGGGCGGCCTCGGCTTCCTCCACCGCCCGAGCCAGAGCCTCGATCACTTCGTCGTCGATCCGCTCCTCTTCGGCCTCTGTGAGCAGGCGGTTCTCGATGAGGTACTGGCGGACCCGCGCCACGGGGTCGCGTTTGCGCCAGGTCTCGACCTCCTCCCGACTGCGGTACAGCGTGTCGTTGTCATCGGACGTGTGGGCGTAATAGCGATAAGTCTCCGCTTCGATCAGCGTGGGCCCTTCCCCGGCTCTCGCCCGGCGAACCGCCTCCTGCATCACCTTGTAAACCCGAAGGGTCCGGTTGCCGTCGACCTCGACACCGGGGAACCCGTAACTCTCCGCTCTCGCGGCGAGGCTTCCGGCGACCTGTTCCTCTTGTGGCACCGAGATGGCATATCGGTTGTTCTCGATCACGAAGATCAAGGGCAGTTTGCGGATCCCGGCCCAGTTCATCGCCTCGTGCCAGTCCCCCTCAGACGTCGAGCCCTCACCCCCATACACGGCCACCACCGAGTCTCGCCCCTGGTTGGCCACAGCCTGGGCGATGCCCACGGCATGGGGGTACTGGGTGCCGATCACCGAGGACTGGGTCAAGACTCGGCGTTCCCGGCTGGACCAATGACCAGGGAGCTGACGACCCCCGGACATCGGGTCGGTCTTCTTGGCGAAGGCGCCGAGGAAGATCTCCACCGGCTCGAACCCCCAGGCCAGGGCAACGCCCATGTCCCGGTAGTAGGGCAGGACCCAGTCCTTCTCTTGGTCCAGTGCAAGTGCCGAGGCCACCTGCACCGCCTCATGGCCCGACGATCCGACCACGAATGGCGCTCGGCCCTGACGCTGCAGGGCGAAGAGCCGATCGTCGATCCGCCGCGTCGTCAGCATCAGCCGGTACATCTCCACGACCTGCTCGTCGCTCAGGCCCAATTCCCCGTGGTGGAGATTCCGGTCGAAGTCCATGCCGTACGTGCGGTGGCTCGTCAATTCGTGTCCTCTCCGCTGCGCCGGAAGCGGCGCAGGTCACCGATTTCCCGGATTCGGTCCTCGGCGACCATGACGGCCGCCTGATTCGGGTTGATCTGCTGATCCTTCGATGCGTCGAGGATGGCCTTGGTCGCGTCGAAGATGGAATCGACCCGGTGCATCGCTCGCATCTTCGAGTATCCGTGCAATTCGTCGTGGACATTGATCAGGCCGCCCGCGTTGACCACGAAATCCGGGGCGTACAGGATGCCCCGATCCGCGATGCGATCGGCGTCCTCGTCGGTGGCGAGTTGATTGTTGGCGCTTCCCACTATCGCCTGACAGTTGAGCCGGGGAATCGTCGAGTCGTTCAGCCCTCCTCCGAGAGCGCACGGCGAGTAGAAGTCGCAGTCGACGGTGTAGATGTCATCGATGTCGACACTCTTCACGCCGTAGGTCTCCACCGCGTTCATGACCGCGCTTTCGCTCGCGTCGGCCACTATGACCTCAGCCCTGGCCTCGACCAGGAGCTGGACGAATGCCGACCCGACCTTGCCAACCCCCTGAACGGCGAACCTGCGGCCGGCTAGATCGGCATCTCCCCAGATGAAGTCGGCCACGGCTCTGGCCGCCGCGAAGAGACCTCGCGACGTGACGGGCGATGGATCACCGGCGCCACCCTCGGCTGGTGAGCTGCCCAGGGCCCAGCGGGTCTCACGGCGGATGATGTCCACATCGGTCGTGGTGGTCCCCACGTCCTCGGCAGTGATGTATCGCCCGCGGAGCGAGTCGACGATCCGTCCGTAGGCACGGAGGAGACGCTCGGTCTTGTCGGTAGCCGGGTCACCGATGATCACGGCCTTGCCGCCTCCCAGGTCGAGACCGGCGGCCGCGGCCTTGTAGGTCATCCCCTTGGCGAGACGGAGGACGTCTAACAGTGCGTCCTGTTCGGTCTGGTACGGAAAGAAACGGGTCCCGCCGAGGGCGGGACCCAAAGCCGTGGAGTGGATTGCGATTATGGCCCGAAGGCCCGATACGTCGTCGTAGCCGTAAATGATTTGCTCGTGACCTCCACGGGCAACCTCATCGAATACGACCAAGTCCGGTCCTCCATTCTCGAGGGGTGGTTCTCACTCCGCGACCGATCTTACCTGGACGCCCTGGCACGCCCCGTGCCCGGCGGCGCTCGATAGGACCGGTGACCTTCGGCCCAGGCCGTGCCAGGATGTTGGTGTGACCAAGACCGCTCATCTTCGGGTTTACACCCCGGAGAGCTCCGAGGACGGTGACCCCGTGCCGGCGTTCGTCCGAGGTTATGGCCTGCTCTCCGAGGCGGAAGGTGACGCCGACTGGGTGGTCGAGTGGAACGGGCAGCGCATGGTGTGCCCGCGCAACCTGCGTCTTCGAGTCCTCGAGTCGACTGTCGCCTTCGCCAATGCGTTTCGGGGACTCGGATCCGGCCTCATCCCCGAAGCGGCGGCGCAGGCCGCAGATAGCGAGCTTCGCCGGTATCACCAGGAGCATCCCGGCCATCGCTCCCACGTCCTGACGTCCGCATGGCACGTGCCAGTCCGTTGGTTCACTGCTTTCCAGCCGGAGGACAAGGAGGTGTACGAGGTGGACGGCGCTCCCCGGATCCGGCTCCGGGTCGATCTGGCGGTGGGCCGGAAGCGGGTCGACCACGCCCTGGGTGTGCTCCGTGGCCTCCAGGTCTTCCAGGGCCCGGCCGAGGAGCTAGCCCAGCTGTCGGACTGGATCGAGAGTTTTCCGATTGGATCGATGCTCGAGCTCGACTACTCGACAGTATCCGACCTGTTTGCCCCACAAGAGCTTGTGTTCGACGATTCGGTTGAGTTGGTGCGGCGCTCGATCGAGGCCCTCGCCGACGGCGACATGATGGCCGCCGGCGAGAACTACGGCCGTGTCGTCTCCCGCTGGGCCCCCGCCTTCTCGGTCACTTTCAGCAGCTGAATCGGTACAGAAGGCCGGACTGGCGTTCCGGGAATAAATCGGGCCCGCATACGTTGTCGATTTGTGAACAGAATCACAAGCTGTTCCCTCCTCCAAGCTTTGCGAGGGCCAGTGGAGCAAGTTTCCGCTACTCCCAGCGGACTCCTTCTCCTCCTCAAACGCTCCACTGGCCTCGCAAACCCTCTCCGATGAAGTCCCGGTATTGACCCGTGCTCGGAAACGCCTACCATCGTGTCCGACATGACCTGCCCCACGAACCCGAACCGCTGCTGCGCTTGTCGCTGTGCGGCCGTGCCGTGTGGGTAGCGATGTCCTGAGTCAGCAAGAAACAGACAATCGAAGCCCGCACCGGCACCGGATGCGGGCCTTTGTCGTTCATGGGGCCCCTCCGGACCACATAAGGAGAAAGCCCATGACCAGCCAGTACGCCAAGGTGACTGATGAGCGCGTCGATGTGGAGCTCGACTGCTCGGGAGTGCTCTGCCCTCTACCGGTCTATCGGGCCTCGTTGGCTCTCGGCCAGATGTCACCCGGCCATGTGCTCAAGTTGATCACGACCGACCCCGGGGCGCTGGAGGACATCCCGGCCCTGGCCAGGCAGACCGGCAACGTCTTGCTCGGTGTCGAACGGGAGGAGACCCGTCAGTTGTTCTGGATCGAGAAGGCGGTGCGGCCATGACGGACACTCTCACGCAGCCGGCTACCGAAGATCGACATGAGGAGCGCCGGCGCCGGATCGCCCTCGTCGCCTCGAAAGGGACGCTCGATCAGGCGTACCCGCCGCTCATCCTGGCCACGACGGCAGCGAGCCTAGGATGGGAGGCAGGGGTCTACTTCACCTTCTACGGCCTCGACATCATCCACAACGATCGACTGGAGAGCCTGAAGGTGGCGTCGCTGGCCAACCCGGCCGGGCCGATCCAGCTCCCCAATCTGCTCGGCGCGCTTCCCGGTGCGACGGCGGCCGCCACCAAGATCATGAAGAAATGGATGAGCGACGCCCGGATGCCCACCGTCCCCGAATTCATCGAGATGGCTCAGGGCCTCGACGTCCGATTCTTCGCCTGCTCGACGACGATGGGAGTGATGGGCGTGGAGGAGGGCGACCTGATCAAGGGGTGTGAGATCGCCGGCGCGGCCGCATTCCTCGACTTCGCCGCCGACGCCGACGTCCAGCTATTCGTCTGAACTGGTCAGCCTGCCAGCGAGGCGGCGGGCTCCGGGACGGCTGGCAGGGTCAACTCGAAGCGGGTCCATCCTCCGCGACGCCGGTAGACGAGGTCGCCGCCCATCATGCGGGCCAGTTGTCTGGCCACAGCTAGGCCGAGCCCGACTGAGTCGGGGCGGGCGTCTGCCGACGACTGCGAGCGGTAGTAAGGATCGAAGATGTGCTCGGCGTCGATGCCCCTGACCCCGGGGCCGTCGTCACTGACAACCAGCCGGGCTACGCCCCGGTGGCTGGAAACCTCGACCCGCACTCTGTCCCCTCCGTAGCGATGGGCGTTGGTGAGCAGGTTCCGAACGATCTGCCTGGTGCGGAGGGTGTCGGCCCAAGCCAAGGACGGGTCGCCCCCGACCGTCACATCCACGCGCAGGGAGTCCACGATCGACCGGCACTCCTCGAGCAGATCGATCGACCGAGGGCTGACGGTCAGGTTGCCCGACGCCGCCCTCTCCGCGGTGAGCAGATCGTCGACGAGTTGGGCCACTTCCTGGCTCTGGCTCGAGATGAGCGTGACCATCTCCGATATCTCATTGGCGGTGTACCCATCGAGACCCTCGGCCAGCTCGCCGGAGAACCCGACGACTGCGGCAAGGGGAGTGCGCAGCTCGTGGCTCACGGTGGCGATGAAGCGATCCTTGGCCTCGGCCAGCTCCTCCAGCCCCTCACGCGCCGACTCACGCTCCCAGTAGGCGCCCACCATGTCCGCCGCCCTCATCAGCCCTTCGACCTCGACGTCGGTCCACACGTCGTCGCGCCAGAAGTCCGAGTAGCCGAGAGTGCCCACCCACTGGTCCCGGATCATGACGGGCGCCATCAGCTCCGATCGGATTCCCTCAGCCTCGTAGCGGGCGCGGATCGGCATGGGAAGGTCGCTGACCCGAATCCTCGCCGGCCGGCCCGCCGACAACACCTCGATGACCTGGGGGAACTGGCTGTAGTCGCCCTCGTCGAAGGAGTCGGGCCCCGGCGGGACATTGGCGCCGATGGCCTCGGCCACGATCTCCCACGTCACTTGACCCTCGTTGCCCGTCCGATTGATGTCGATGTAGGCGTAGTCGGCCTCGGTGGCGTCGAGCAATGCCTCTAGCGCGGCCGCGAGCGGTTCCTCGTCCCGACCGGTGAGGAGAGCCTGGGAGCAGGTGGCGAGGGCCTTCTGGATTCTCGCTGTCTTGGCCTGGTGCTCGGATGCCGCCGCCAGCGACTGGATCAACTGCCAGGTGATCCACATGACCAGCGCTTGGCCGGGGATCCCGATCATGAGGCGGGCAAAGGCGTCGGTGACGGGCGGCCGGTCGAGGATGATCGAGGCGACGGTGTAGGTGGCGGTGAGACCAGCAACCAGGAGCAGGGGGACCACTGACTTGCTCTCCCTCGTGGCCACATATACCACTGAAATCAGGATCAGGCACGCCAGTGTGTAGCCACTGTCGAAACCGGTGCTGCGCCCCGCGTCGGTGAGGCTGAGTGCGCAGAATGTGAGAGCCGCCATCGCCGCGACGGCTTCGATGCGGCGGTGTCGGAGCAGTTGATAGATGGCGGTGACGCCTATGACCGCATACGTGGCGAGGCTGTAGACCGCTCCTGGCCCGTCCGCCGACCACGCCCTGAATTCGGCGACGACCCCGAGCGACGTGGCGACGACGGCGGCGAGCAGCACCGCGACACTGAAGCGCGGCGTAATGACCGGCCTATTGGTCGGTGCCATGGGTTGACTATCGACAGATTGCGCCTTCGGATGAAGGCGCCGTCGAGTCACTCCCCCCGGTAGGCGACGCAGTCGATCTCGACGGCACCCCCGAGAGCGAGATCGACACCGCCAACGGTGATCCGCGCCGGAGGCGAGTCACCGATTGCCTCCATGTACGCCTCGTTCATCAGCTGGAAGTCGGCCATGTCTGATAGGTACACGTTCATCTTGACGACGTTGGCCAGCCCAAAGCCCGCCGCCTCGAGGATCCTCTCGATGTTTTGGATGGTCTGGGTGGTCTGAGGGCCGACGCCTCCCTCGACCAACTCCGTGCTGTCGCCCACGGTCCCCAGACTCCCCGACACGTGGACGAAGTCGCCCGCAATCACGGCATGGCTGAACGAGGGAACACGGGCGAGCCCCTCGACGACGACCTTCTCCATGTCATGACCTCCTGACCAATAGAGTCGCTGTACTGCGAGGAGGAAGGTAGTGAGCGACGATCGCCCGACCGGATGGGGCGGGGACCCGGTCGCGCCGCCGCATCTCGAGGATGTGCATGAGGCGGCGGAGCGGATCGAGGGCCTCGTGGTGCGAACCCCCCTCGTGCCAATGCACAGCTACGAGGCCGCCTCCGACATCTACCTGAAGCCCGAGGTCCTCCAGCCGGTGGGATCGTTCAAGATCCGGGGCGTCGGCAACTGGGCGTTGAGCCTCACCGAGGAGGGGAGACGGCGCGGGATCGCCACCACCAGCGCCGGTAACACGGCCATGGCTCTCGGGTATATGGGTCGGATCCTCGGTGTGCCGGCGCGCTCCCATGTTCCCGACTCGCTCCACCAGTCGAAACTGGAATCCCTCGGCGCATACGGGGTCGATCTGGTCCACGTCTCGATGACGGATCTGATGCGGTTCATGTTCGAGGAGGCGTGGCGGGAAGAGCCCCACAGCTATCTCAACCCCTGGGGTGAGCCACTGATGATCGCGGGTCATGGGACCATCGGAATCGAGATCTTCGAGGAGCTACCCGAACTCGAGTCAGTCTTCGTCCCGGTGGGTGGAGGCGCCCTGCTCGGCGGTGTCGCCTCGGTACTGAAGACGCTCAACCCGTCCATTCGGGTCTACGCGGTGCAGGCTCGGGTCAACTCGGCACTCGCCGCTGCCTTCGAAGCTGGCGGGCCGAGATGGATCGAATGGCAGGACACCATCGTCGAAGGCGCCTCGACCCCCGTCATCACCGACGAGATGTTCCCGATGCTTCGCCACCTCGTCGACCACCTGGTCCTGGTCGGAGAGGACGAGGTGATGGCGGCCATGAGGGTGCTCGCAATGGGAGACAAACTGGTCACCGAGGGAGCAGGTGCGGCCGCCGTCGCCGCCGCACTGGCGACGCCGGCGAAGGAGCGGGGCCTCAGCGTATGTATCGTGAGTGGTGGAAGCGTCGATCTGTCGCTATTCGCCAGGGTGGTGGGTGAAAAAGGGGAAGAGCCCATCGGTAGCCTTGACTGATGTACCGTCTGACCGCGGCCGCGGCCGCCCTCATCTTTCTCTCGGCGTGCACGGGTGATTCGGGCACGACGTCGACGGTCGTCGAGCGGACAACCGCGCCAGAGGCAACCGAGGCCTTGCCCACCGACGTGGCGGAGCTTCCCGGTCGTCTCGTGGTTGTGGACGACGACGGCAACATCATCACGATGGAGCCCGATGGCACTGGCTCGACCAACATCACCGAGGACGGCGGTGAGGCAGCCGGCTATCGGCAGCCCGCCTTCTCCCCGGTGTCCGACACAGTTGCCTGGTCGGAGATCAATGCCGAGGGATCAGGCTTGGGCTCCAGTGACGGGCAGGGTGAGAACCGGGTCTCGATCTCGATGACCGCCCCTCCGTTCTATATGTTCTGGTCACCGGACGGCAACGGGATCGGTGTTTTGCACAACAGTGCTGCCGGGACGATCGAGTTCGAGGTTGTCGACGTTGGCGCGACCAGTTCCCAGGTGCTGGCGGAGGGTTCCTCTTTCTACTTCTCGTGGAGCCCGGACAGCAGCCAGGTCGCCGCTCATGTCCGGCCGGAGTTCTTCGGCACGATCGGCCTCGATGGTGACAGCTCCGACCTGGGGGCCACCGCCCCGGGCTACCAGGCGCCCCATTGGATCCCAGCGGGGATTCTCCACCTCGCCGAAGCGGGGCTCGAGCTGCGCCAGACCGGCGGCGAATCACGTTTGCTCGCCACTGCTCCAGGACCGGTTGCGTTCGTTGCGAACCGCCAGGGCACCAGCGTGGCAGTTCAGTCATTCGTCGAAGAAGAGACACCCCCTGGGGTGAACGCCGCTGTCACCGAGACGCCGGCCATCCCCTCGAACACCGTTGTCGTGATAGACGTCGACAGCGGAGAGATGTCCGAGGTGGTCGGTGCCGCCTCGTTTGGTATGTTCTGGAGCCCCGACGGGGAATCGCTACTGGTCCTGACCCCTGACGAAGGTGGCGCCGCGGAGCTCGCCACGACCGTCTGGCGCGCCGGTGAGACGACCGAGCTCTCGACCATGTCGCCAAATCCGACCTTTGTCGCCGACGTCCTCCGGTTCTTCGACCAGTACGGCCAGTCACTTCAGCTGTGGTCTCCCGATTCGGCGGCGTTCGCCCTGCCCGGTGCGATCAGCGACGACCCGGGCATCTGGGTCCACCTCGTCGCCGGTGGCGACCCGGTCAACGTCCACGACGGCTCCTGGGTGTCCTGGTCCGTAACCTGATCGAGGGAAATCTGTAGGTTCTCCGCGGTGAGCGTCTTCACCGGCTTGGCCGACTTCGACCCGGTGCCGGCCCTGCAGACGTCGGCTTCGGTGACTGTCTCGACCAGAGCCGCACGCGACGCGCCCGTAATCGGCTACCTCGTCGCCAGGGACGGCTACGACCACGGCGAACACGGGCTGGACGGCGACGCGTTCGAAGCAGCAGGTTTTGAAGGCAAGGTCGGCCAGACGATCGCCCTGCCTTCCGCCGCCGGCCCGCTGACCGTCCTGGTCGGTGTCGGCGAGTTGGGAGATCTGGACGCCGACAGACTGAGGGATGCCGGAGCCGCCTTTGCCCGTGCTACCGAACGCCACCGCAACTTGACCCTGAGGCTGGGCGAGATTGGCGTCGTCGCTCCCGACGTTGCCGGACAGGTCCTGGTGGAGGGGGCTCTGCTGGCCCGTTATCGGTACGACGTTCTGAAGGCGAAGCCCACCGTGGAGCCCATCGAGGCCCTTGCCCTGGTCGTCGAAGGGAGGCGCTCGGCTGGAGTCCGACGCGGGGCGGCCCGTGGGGTCATCACTGCCGAGGCGACGAACATCGCGCGTGACCTGGCCAATACCCCTCCGGCTCTTCTGACCGCCATAGACATGGCGGACTTGGCGAGCAGGCTGGGAAAGGAGCGTGGGCTCGATGTCGAGATATTCGACAAGACGGCACTGATCGACCTGGGCTGCGGCGGCCTGCTCGGGGTCAATGCAGGCAGCGCCGAGGAGCCCCGCATGATCAGGATGAGCTACCTTCCCGCCCGCCCCCGGGGTCATGTGACTCTCGTCGGCAAGGGGATCATGTATGACGCCGGCGGAATGGCCCTCAAACCGGCAGACGATGTTCATGCCACGATGAAGAACGACATGTCGGGGGCCGGGGCCATCATGGCTGCCATGGCCCAGCTCGAGGCCCTCGGCTGCAAGACGGCCGTAACCGGGTACCTGATGTGCACCGACAACCGGCCCTCCGACACCTCCATCGCCATGGGTGATGTTCTCACGGTCTATGGGGGCAAGACCGTGGAAGTGACGAACACCGACGCAGAGGGCCGGCTCGTGATGGCCGACGCCCTCGTGCTCGCGACCGAGGACGAGACCAACGCCATCGTTGACATCGCGACACTGACCGGGGCGGCAATGCGAGCTCTTGGCACCCAGGTGGCGGGGTTGATCGGCAACGATGCCGGGTTGGTCGCCCAGGTCGAGGAGGCAGCGAATGCCACCGGGGAGTCTGTCTGGGAGCTGCCGCTCGAACGCCGCTACCGGGGCGATCTCGACTCTGACATCGCCGACATCAAGAACTTGGGAGGGGCCAACGCTGGGGCCATAACCGCTGCCCTGTTCCTCGACGAGTTCGTGGCGGACAAGCCATGGGCACACATCGACATCGCCGGCACTGCCCAAAACGACCGGGACACGTCATGGCGCCCGCCGGGTTGCACCGGCTTCGGCGCCCGGCTCCTCCTCGAGCTTGCGTTGAATTTCAAGCGGCCCGCAGCCTGAAAGGAACTCCACGGAATGGACGCCACAACAGTCGCGGAGAAAAGGCCGTTCTCGGAGCGCATGCTCGATGGGATAGAGAAGGCCGGCAACAAGGTCCCGCACCCGGTGATGATGTTCGTCTACCTGATCATCTTCATCGCGGTGCTCTCCGCCGTCCTGTCGTGGATCGGTGTCACCGTCACCGAGGAGATTGCGGTCCCGGTCCCTCAAGCTGAATCAGTGGATGCTCACGGGGGACTCGGGGGATCTGATGCCCCATACGACTCGACGCCCCTCGAGCCCGACTTCGAACCCGAATACGAGATCGAAACCCAGACAATCGAGGTTCAGAGCCTTCTCGACGTGGAGGGGCTGAGGTTCGTCTTCACGTCCTTCGTGAACAACTTCGCCGGTTTCAGTGTGGTGGCCGTCACCTTCGTGGCCATGGCGGGCGTTGGTGTCGCCGAACACGCCGGCCTGATGGCCGCATTGATCCGCAAGCTGGTCAAGGTCGCGCCCCGCAACGTGATCGCCTTCATCCTGATCTTTGTCGGAGTCCTCTCCAGCGTGGCCTCTGACGCCGGATACTTGATCCTGATCCCGCTCGGCGCCGCGGCGTTCCTCACACT
>Ga0105092_10001887_pt1 | contig 11131 bp, 11 predicted proteins | sample PPLLak2March2015_FD_87021 | JGI IMG/M metagenome (GOLD analysis project Ga0105092, IMG submission 87021) | Freshwater sediment microbial communities from Prairie Pothole Lake near Jamestown, North Dakota, USA - PPLs Lake P7 Core (1) Depth... | ecosystem: Environmental > Aquatic > Freshwater >... | reverse complement strand
GGCATCCTTGAGCACCTGCTGGGCAGCGACGCAGGCTATTTGAACGCAGTTGGCTGGAAATTTAAGCAGGACACTACAGACGACCTCGAGGAGCAGCTCGAGCGGACCCGTCAGGCAATCCTGGAGGCGCTGACAACTTCGGCACGCGGCGAGATCGCTAAGAAAGGGCCGCGCGGCGGCAAGCGCTGGTCTCCGCGTTACTTCGTCCGCCGCATTGCCTGGCATGTCCTCGATCATGCCTGGGAGATCGAGGATCGCGCGCTATCCTGATATGTCACCCTGAACGGAGCCGAAGGCGTAGTGAAGGGTCTCTCGCTGATTTCAGCCGCATGGCTGAAATCAGCGGGGATTCTCACCTGCACTGCATCGCACTGCGTTTGCTGCACGATTTGCTTGGCAAATCGGGTGCAAGTGTCGCTTCACTCACACCGCCCCGGTGCCCCTCCGGGGGAATGGCATATTATTCGGAGCCCTTTTCTCCACAATCAATTTGTAGTACAATTGTTCTACATATCCCGCGTTCCTTACAACTTAAATCAGATTGGAAAGGCCGCCTGCCTCAAGTACGCGCAAGCGGCTCTCTTATCTACGGTATGTAACAATTACTAACCAGGAACGTTAACCTATAAAGGAAGTGAACTATGGCTCTATATTTTGAAAATCTCGATGACCGTACACGTCAATTGATGCTGGATGAAGTCAACTATGACATCTCGAACAATCAGTTGCACATCAGCCCGTTTTTGAGCGGACAGGGACAGAGGGACTATGTCAATTTGCTGCGTGAAGCCGTTCAAAGCGGAAACGACGAAACGCTGGCGCAAAACCTGCGGGAGCACCGGCGGATCCTGAGAACGCTCCCCCGGCGGAATCCCAAAGGCGGCTACTCGATCAGCGCCACCCCGGAGAACGCCGCGCAGGTCTTGGCGGAGAGCGAGTTCAACCGCTACTATATTCGTGCCCTGGCCCGCCGCGCCATGGAAGATGGCATTTCAGAACTGGTGATCTACCGCGCCAAACCGGTCAGCAATCCTCGCCCTGAGTCAGAAGCACGGGTGGAAACGACCCTCCCGCCCGCAGATCTGCTCGAGGATTTGAGATCTCATCCCGGCGATGAGCCGCCGGTCCTCGGCGTACCTTCAGGGCCAAACTCCGGTCTGAGTGTCCGCCTGCCGTAAAGAGCTGGAATACGAACAGAGTAGAGAACTTTACTCGTTCAGGATCAGTTCGCGGGTCGTTTGAGACCGTCTGATTAATACCGCCTGACCTTCCAGATCGACCGGATGTTAGGCGGTTTTGATTTTATAAGAGGATCATCCATTCATGAAGGAAAAGGCTGAAGTCGAGCAACTCGAAGAGCAGGAAGAGGTCAAAGCTGCCTTGAAGCAAACTGCAGGGACCAGGGAATTCGCGCCCAAGCCGGTCCCGGAACTGGGAGATAAATTGTGGTTTGTGACGTACATCGTGGTTGTGCTCGGATTCGGCGCTTTGTTTTATTTGCTGGGCTCGAATCTTGTTCCAACGGATACGCAGACTATCCTCGTGCTTCGCCGGCTGCTGATCGGGGGGATGCTTTTCGTATTTGTAGGTGCACTCACAAAGAGCGTCCGAGTGTACTTTATCAATCAGATCGACAATAAACCCGCGCGCTACAACCTGACGCGTGTTCTGCACTTGCTGACATTTCTGGCAATTTTGATTATTGGCTTGTCACTCTTGTCTGCCAATTGGTATACGGGTCTCGTTTCGCTGGGCTTGCTATCTCTTATCCTTGGCTTTGCACTCCAAACACCCATTACCAGTCTCATCGGCTGGGTTTATCTCCTCATCCGGCAGCCGTATAAAGTCGGCGACCGCATCCAGATCGGGGAGGCGCGCGGCGACGTCATCGACGTCAGTTATCTCGATACCACCCTGTGGGAATTTGGCGGCCCTTACCTCTCCACCCAGCATCCCTCCGGACGCATCATCAAGTTTCCCAACTCACTGGTGTTGAATGAGACTGTTTACAACTATAGCTGGCCATTATTTCCCTATATTTGGAATGAGATCAAGTTCCAGGTGGCTTACGAGAGCGACCTGGATTTCATCGCCCAGACGATGCAACAGGTTGTCCAGGAAGAGATCGGTGAACAGATGAGTGGCCTGATTCGTGCGTACCGTGAACTACTGAGACAGACCCCGGTGGATGAATTCCAGATCCATGAGCATCCCGTTGTACATTTTCGCGCCGATCAATACGCCTGGCTGGATGCGATCGTTCGCTATCTCGTACCTCCCAAGGAGTCCGGGCGGATCAAGACCCGGCTCATCAAAAAGATGCTGGAGAGGTTGAACGCCGAACCGGAACGGGTGTTATTCCCCAAGAGCAACCTGCGATAAGTTAAGCCTTGCGAAGGTTATTTACAAGAATTCTCACCGCCTGGTGCAACCTTCACAAGGCTCTGAGGTAGTTTCTAACATGCCCAAAAAACAAGATGGTCAATCGACTTCACAAGCGAAGATCACCACCATGGATCAAGTCTCGGCGGGCGGCGTCGCGTTCCGCTGGAAGGATTCAGCGCCCGAGATCGCGATCGTGTCCGTCAAGCCCAAGCTGAGATGGCAGTTGCCGAAAGGGATCGTCGACCCGGGTGAGTCGCCGGAGATGACCGCCGTGCGGGAGGTCAGGGAAGAAGCGGGCGTCGAGACGGACCGGCTGGGTTTGATCGAAACCATCGAATATTGGTATCGAAGTGTGAAGAATGGGAAGCCGGTCAGATATCACAAGTTTGTCCATTTCTATTTATTGCAGTATCGCAGCGGGGATGTGTCCGAGCACGACCATGAGATCGAGGAAGCGCGCTGGGTCAGCTTCGACGAGGCAGTGGAGATGCTTGAATTCAAAAACGAGCGGGATGTAGTGGAAAAGGCGCGCGAGATGATCGAGGCGAGAGGCAGAAGGGACTGAGCGAGAGATCCTTAACAAGCAGACTTCCGAAGTGCCAAACGGCAAAGCGTGGCAAAACTTCGGAAGTCTGCTTTTAGCCAATGAGTGCAATTTGTTGACCAACGAGTCATAAGTCATCTGATGTCATGTTGTTTGCGACTTTGTTAGGCAAAATTATGATATTTGTCAATAGCAAGTAGATTGGTAACGTGTCACAATTCTGTCAATTTAGTGGCTAAGTCTCATATCGCAGCAGTTTTTACGGCAAGACAGAATCGTATGGTGCCAGGTCGCTACCCATGGAGCGCTTGCATATTCCCATTGAAAAGCAACGCTACAAGAAGTGACTGACGAATAAAACCCTGAGATTACTCGTCACTTTGTTCATCCCCATCCTTACTGTCGAGGGCCAGTATGAATATACTGTAGTGCCACCAGAAGAATTCGGGGTCTGGTATCTCAATCTGCGTCAGAGTACTCACGAGAGAGTAAGCGCAGCCTATCCAGCAAATTCCATTCCGCTCAAATCATCGAAAGGATCGGTAAAAAACTAATGAAAAAGCCTTCTCGATTAATCAGCCTGGTTTCCATTCTGGTTTTCGTTGCAGCGTGCACCACGGCTGTGCCCGCTCCCGCGACCGGTATACCTACCAATATGCAGGTTCCCAGTACTCCGACTGAAACGCCTGTACCCACGCCTACAATGCTTTCTTTGAAGCCAATGACTAGGTTGACGATTTCTCCAGCCGAAGAGGTGACAGGTGAGTACATATCCATCACCTCAAGTAACGATGCCGATACCCAGATCGTCCGTACTGGCAAGCCTGCCTCTAATGCGCGACAGACCGGCAACGGTGACGCCTTGAACGCGGAAGATGGGAATATGATCGGGGATTTGTACCTGGAATTCAACGTGGACAATTCCGCGATGTTCAATGGTCAGCCTACTACAAGTATCCTGCTCGAAATCGAATATGCAGATCAGGGAACGGACAGTTTTACCGTTGAATATGATGGAATGAGCGGCGGCCCTAACGAGGACGGCACATTCTCGGAGAGTCGGCCCGTCTACAAGACAAATACTCAACAATTTAAGACAGTTTTTCTCATGCTTAAGGATGTCAGCTTTGCTGACCGAAACAGTGGGGCGGATTTCCGAATATCAGATCAAGCCGATGGAGCTGAGGCGATTCGAAGCATTACGATCACTCTGCTTCCGATGCCTAATATCATTAACGTGGATACCTGCGGAGCAGATCCGTCTGATATGCAGCCAGATAGTGATGCCATCCAGGCGTGTATAAACAAAGCGGTGAATGGTGACATCGTCGCTTTCACTTCAGGTGAGAATTCGAATGGTTACCAAGGATACTTGATTGATAAAACCATCTTCCTGAACACGGTGACGGCGAGAAAATACCTCACCTTTACTTCCACTGACCCTCAGAACAAAGCCCTGTTAAAAGCTACCGCGGATCTAAAGGGCTTTGTGGTACGCATATATCAGCGCGATGTCCAGGAGCCGTTAGGCGCGATTGACTTCCTCACGATCAGCAACCTGCATCTGGACGGCAACAGAGATGAAAGAGTGGCATTTGGGCGGGACGGTATCGCAAATGGAAAAGATGACAATTGGGGTTCATACCTGCCTGGGGCGTGCACGAATCCAGGCGACCCTTGGTGCTTGCCCGGCACCATTGCGCTCGATGGTGGACTAATCGCTGCCGATCCCGTTCAAGACTACACCGTCAAGCCTGATGCCTGGAGCATCGGACTTGTGGCCGGGAATTTGCACATCACAAACACTGAAGCAGGAACAGCCCTGGGAATGGGGGGAGCTGCCAATGTGTTGTATAACAACGTAATCGAAACAGCCGGGGACCATGTCCATATCACCAATTGCGCCAGGACGGATCTGGATAATGAGGCAATTGGAGGTTGGTCTGACGGTATCACATTTACCGGACCGGAGCATTTAATCCTGGGCAACACCATAGAGAATCCTTCTGATGTAGGAATTGCTTTCTTTGGCGGGCGAGAGACGATTGTCCGTGATAATTTAATCACTGCTACCACCGGAAACTTCGGTGCGTTTGCCGGAATCGGTATGCACGCTTACACATTTGGGAATCTGGCGTATGGTCAGGTCATCGGGAATACCATAATAAATGAGGGCGATCCAACTTGCGGAGGAATTCATGCAGGAATTGACTTGGGACCTCATATGTGGGGAAAAGGTTGCGTGCCAGATGCACGCCCATCTGCTGTTGGAAGAGGGGGTTGCGATACCGACCCACAACCACCTGCCGGAGCGCTTTGCCCTGCCGGTGCGCGCTGTCAGGAATGGGTCTCTATCCCAGAAGGAGCAACCTACACTTTTGAAGACAACTCAGTTACCGGTGCACAAATCAACTTCCTGGTAGAGGGTCTTGACCTCGAGGGGACGCTGCTTAAGGATGGGAATACAAGTACGACCCCACAACTCACCGATTGGAATGTCTCGCGTACCGGCTGCTTCGGGGTTTATTGGAAGGCGGAGGGCTTTGTCGCCCATGATCCATCAATTGAGGGTTGGAAAGACCTTCGCATTCATTGTGAGCGATAATGGGGATCTATGGTTAAAGCGAACCATGGCTCCCTCTAAATAAATATAAGAGGGGAATGAAAGTAGAGGAGCCATAGGCAGGAAATTGGCAGGTGCAGGCAATAAAGTGGAGTCGAGATGTCTCGACTCCACTTTCATTTTCTGAAGAGAGATGCCAAGAGGAAATTGAATTTAAGAAAACATGATAAGACAAGACTTCGGAGTGTCTTTTAAGCGCCAGGTTATCTGCTGTTTTCGTCTGCAAATGATGATATTTGTCAGTTGTAAAACCGTCAGAAACATGCCACAATTTTGGGGTTCGGCGGGATAGAGTTCCTGCTTTTCCGTTGTCTCATATCAGCTTTTCAACCCCAAGGAGAGTGCTTCGATGAACTTGTTGGAAATGCGCGGGCCGCATGGTTTCGGCCCCTGGACTGTCACGCAGCTTGTAGAATGGGAAGGGGAGGCATTTCCCCATGATGTCTTGTTTCCCAACACTCCCGTCGACACGATTCGTGAGGCTCTGCCTTCCGGCAGAGCGAGCCGCCTGACAGAAAATGGGATGGTCATCATGACTACTCAGCTCTTCGTATTGCGCCAGGAAGATTCGGTTCTGCTGATCGAGCTGGGTACGGGCAATGGCAAAAAACGCCCGGCCGAAACTTATTGGGACGCCCAGAACCTGCCTTACCTGGAGACTCTGGCTGCCCTGGACCTTTGCCCCGAAGATGTGGCTTATGTGTTCATGTCCCATTTACACGTGGACCATGTTGGGCTGGCGACAACACGGAAAGACGACCGCTGGGCGCCCACCTTTCCGCGTGCAAAGTATTTGATCAATCCCACAGAGTGGAACTACTGGGGCGCGCTACCCTCGGATCATCCGCGCTGGCATCCCTGCCTGGAAGATAGCGTCAGACCTCTGGTGGAGGCCGGCTGCGTGCAGTGGGTCCAGGACAACGAATCGGTGGCGGGAGTCCGGGCCCACGAGGCGGCGGGACATACCCCGGGCAATATGATCTTCGAGGTCGAAGGACAAAATCTGTGGTTCCTCGGCGATCTATTGCATCATCCCGCGCAGGTCGCTCATCCTGAGTGGCCGTCGTCTTCCTTCGATGTGGACCCGGAATTGAATACGCGCGCGCGCTGGCGTTACATCAGACAGTTCGCCGATTCAGGCGCCACGCTGTTCGCGCAGCATATGGGGAATCAGTTCCAAATTGTGGAGACCGCTCCCGGGCAGTTTTCTGCCAGGTATGATTAATTCCTGTTCCGTTCGGAATGGAAAATGGACACCATGGATAAATTGCTCCTGGAGATCCCCACCCGTCTCGAAACAGACCGTCTGCATCTGCGCTGTTATCAGGTCGCCGAGCGATGCGGCTTTGTGCGCGAAGGCCATCTCCGCGAGACCAGGAAACACGCCGATGGAACTCTCAGTGGGACGTTATATTATGGACTGTTGCGAAGTGAATTTGAGTCCGGGCCTGGCGATGCTGTACCCCATCGTTCGTTTATAATCGTAAAAGAATTATGAGACAGTTACTGCGATCCAAAATCCATAACGCCACGGTAACCGAGGCGAACCTCAACTACATTGGCAGCATCACCATCGACCAGGAGCTGATCGAGCGGGCCGGTCTTTGGGTCGGCGAGAAAGTTCTGGTGGTCAGCAATACGAGCGGCGCCCGGGTGGAGACCTATGTGATCGCTGGTGAGCGCGGTTCAGGCTACATCGCCATGAATGGCGCGGCTGCTCACTTGATCAAGGCGGGCGAGCAAATCATCATTATGGGTTTTGAGCTGACGGACGAACCTGTTTCACCGAAGATCATCCTGGTGGATGCACAGAATCACTTCCTGCGTGATTTGCCCGCCTGAGGCAGTTCCCTCTGCACTTTTCTCTATGCAATACAAGTATGCAAAAGAACGACCTGACTATTCAGACTTCACCAGCGGGCGCGTGTTTTACAGTCTGCCGGGACACCCGGCTTTTCCCGTCCGTCTGGCAAGCGAGATATTCCAGCGCTGTGTAGCGAGTCGCGCAGCGATCTATAAAGATTCAACTCCATGCACCCTCTATGACCCTTGTTGCGGCGCGGCGTATCACCTTAGCGTACTGGCTTATTTGCATGGAGAACACATCCGGGAAATCATGGGTTCCGATGTCGATGAAAAAGCCATCGCTTTGGCAAAGCGTAACCTTGGACTGCTGAGTATCGATGGCCTGGAGCGACGTATTCGCGAAATCTCTGAAATGTTCGAACGGTACGGTAAAGATTCACATAAAGAGGCGTTACGAAGTGCACACACTTTGAAAGAGAAACTCGCCGCTCTAGCTGAAAAACACCCGATAGAGGTGAGAGCATTTCAGGCAAGTGCTGCGGACAGTAAAAGGATTTCGAGCAACATAAATCCCAAATCCGTGGATCTCGTCTTTACGGATATCCCTTATGGACAGCATTCCCATTGGCGCGATTCTGATTTCAATGAGTTATCGAACCCATTAGAGTCGATGCTCGATGCACTTCTTGCCATATTGTCTCACTCAAGCATAGTTGCAATCGCCTCTGACAAACAGCAAAAGGTACTGCATGAAAGTTACCAGCGCGTTGAACAATTTCAAATTGGAAAGCGCCGCATCGTTATCTTGAAACCCATCCAGGCCGATGCAACAGGGAACAGAAAATGACATTTGCAGAACAATTGGACCAAATGATCTCTACGCAAAGTCGCGAAGAGCAATTCTCAGGCGTCGTGCTGGTCAAGCGAGATGAGGATGAATTGTTCAGGGCAGCCTACGGACACGCCAACAGGTCCTGGAAAATCCCGAACCGGGTCGATACACGTTTCCGGATTGCTTCCGTTTCCAAGCTGTTCACGGCGGTTGCCGTCCTGCAATTGATCGAGCAGGACAAACTCAGCCTGGATACCAGCGTGATGGAATGTCTTGGCCTGGAAAAGACAATGATTCCAAGGGAAGCTACCATCTGGCACATGTTGACGATGACTTCCGGCATCGCAGACTGGTTCGAGGAATCAGGAGACTGGGAAGAAACCTGGACTGCCTTATGCCGGGAACATCCTATTTATCTCTTCCGGCGCAATGAGGATTACCTGCCCCTCTTCGTGGACAAGAATCCGCTGTTCCCTGTTGGACAGAAACACCAATACAACGGAGCAGGGTATATTCTGCTTGGCCTGGTGATCGAGAAGATCTCCGGTCTCTCTTATTTTGATTATGTGCGCCGGCATATCTTCGAGAAAGCGGAAATGAGACGGTCTGATTTCCTGGCTCTCGATGCTGTCTACGAGGAAGTGGCCGAAGGATATGTTCCCGTTCAGGATAATGATGACAAGGTCATCGGTTGGAAAAAGAATATTTATTCGACCACCGTTGAAGCCGCCGCGGACGGCGGCGCGACCTCGACCGCTGAGGATCTGTGTCGTTTCTCCCGGGCCCTCCGGGAGGGACAATTCCTCTCCGCGAAATGGACACAGGAAATGTTGATGCCAAAAGTGGCGGAGCGCGCGGAACGGCTGAGGGGCTACACCTGGAAGTACGGCTACGGCAGCTTCTTCCTCCTGGATGAGTCCGATCGAATTGTCCGTTGGGGACATACCGGTGAGGAAGAGGGTGTCAGCTGCCGCCTGTATTATTATCCGGGAGCGAATCTGGATGTGGTCATACTCGGCAATCAAAGCGGGTGCGCGGGCAGTTTAGCCTGGGAGATCCATGATCTTATCCTCAAAATGAATCTACACGATCAAGAAAGGTGATGAAGCATGCGATTCCACTACGGTGCAGTTCCGGAAGATCCTCATTTCTCTCCAGAAGCGGAAGGTTGGCTGGCTATCCGCGAGCCTGGACCCTGGCTGCTGCAAATAATAGCCTTACCGGTGGCGGTAATTTTGCTGCTGTTATCCGGAGTCTTACTCTACCTTGTCTTTCCGCGCGAACTCCTGTTGAACCAATCGCCCCCTCTCACGATTTCCGTGCCAATCTTGCCCTTCCTGTCCATTTTGATCCTGATCATTCCAGTCCATGAACTCATCCATGCAGTCTGTCATCCAGGTTGGGGTTTCTCCTCCAACTCAGTGATCGGTCTCTGGCTATCGAAGGCGCTGTTTTATGCGCATTATGAAGGCCAGATGTCTCGCAACCGTTTCCTGCTCATTTTTGCCATGCCGTATATCGTCCTTTCTTTGCTGCCGATCCCGCTCATCGCGGTCGCGGGATTCCTTGGATGGACACCGGACACAGCACTGACTTTGGCAAACTTATCGCTGATAGGAGGGGTTCTGGCGTGCGGCGATGTGGTTGGCTTTTGGCTTGTCATCATACAAATCCCAGGTTCAGCCATCGTGCGTAACAAAGGCTGGAAGACCTATTGGAGACCGGGAGAGTGAGACATGGCGAAAGATCCGAATATATTGCTGGCAGCCTGCGGCCTGTTTTGCGGCGCCTGTTATCACTACCGGGCTTCGTTTTACACCAGTGATCGTCTCCATCAGGAGGCTGCTCGCCGCGGGCGCGGCATAGAAGGCTTCACATGCCGGGGATGCCGCTCAGATAAGCTCTATATTCATCCGGGGTGTTCGCAATGTGAGATCCGGGCTTGTACAGACGGAAAGGGAATCATTCACTGTGGCTTGTGCGCAGAATTTCCCTGTGAACGGATCAAGGCCTTTCAGAACGATGGCCGGCTTCACCACCAAACCGTTTTGCTCGAACTGGAAAGAATGCGTGAGATGGGCGCCGCTCAATGGCTTGCAGAGCAGGAGCAGAGATGGCGATGTGAATGTGGAGAGCCTTACGGCTGGTACGAAGAAACCTGCAATCAGTGTGGGAAAGCTCTGGCTTCCTACGGGCCTGACCCAAGCTTGGCTGAAACGCCTGGCAATGTCCTATGACAGCGATAAACTACACGGATCGAACGACGAAAAAATGACGGACAACTCTGTCTATATCCAAAGGCTATTGGAAGCAAACTCTCTCCGGGAGCCCGTGCTCCGTTCTGCCATTCAGACGCTGCAGTTCCCGCGCGGAAGTCACGGTCTCGATGTGTCATTAGGGCATTCCATCTCGCCTCATAAAAAAGCCTGTCATAGCAAACAGAAGCACTATAATTGAGTGAAACCCAACACAATTTACAGATGGAGGATGATATGAGCCAAAAGTTATCGGGAAAAACCGTCTTGATCACCGGAGCCAGCGCAGGGATCGGCTGGGCCAGCGCGCTGGCATTGGCAGGCGAAGGCGCCAATCTGGTCCTCAGCGCGCGCCGGCAGGAACGCCTGGCTGAACTGGAAGCGGCTGTCCAAAAGGCGGGCGGCAAGGCAGTGAGTCTCCTGGGCGACGCGAAAGAGGAGGAAACCGCGCGTCGAGCCGTCGATCTGGCAATCAAAACATTTGGTTCTCTTGATATCCTGATCAACAACGTCGGTGTCGGTAACTATAAGAACCTCGTCGATACGAGCGCTGAAGACTATGACGAAATGATGGATTCCAACGTGCGCTCGACGTTCCTGTTCACCCGCTACGCCGTGCCCGTAATGATCAAGCAGGGTTCAGGTACCATCCTGATGATCTCGTCCATGGCCGGGGTGTATGGATT
>Ga0105092_10001886_pt1 | contig 11147 bp, 8 predicted proteins | sample PPLLak2March2015_FD_87021 | JGI IMG/M metagenome (GOLD analysis project Ga0105092, IMG submission 87021) | Freshwater sediment microbial communities from Prairie Pothole Lake near Jamestown, North Dakota, USA - PPLs Lake P7 Core (1) Depth... | ecosystem: Environmental > Aquatic > Freshwater >... | reverse complement strand
GAGCTGGACCGTACCTTCGAACGCTTCATGGAGTGGGTGGACTCGGTGCGCCGCCTCGGCGTGCGCGCCAACGCCGACACGCCCGAGGACGCGGCCACCGCGCGTCGCTTCGGTGCCGAAGGCATCGGGTTGTGCCGCACCGAGCACATGTTCTTTCGTGAAGACCGCATCGACTGGGTGCGCCGCATGATACTCGCGTCGAAGCGCGAAGAGCGCGTAGCGGCGCTGGAGAAGATCCTGCCCATGCAGCGCGACGACTTCGCGGGCGTTTTTCGCGCGATGGACGGCTACCCCGTCACCATCCGGCTCTTGGACCCGCCGCTGCACGAATTCGTCCCCACCGCACCCGACGAGGTCGACGCACTCGCGCGCCGCATCGGCGTGGATGTGACCGCGCTCACGGCGAAGATTCGCTCGCTGCACGAATTCAACCCGATGCTCGGACACCGCGGGTGCCGCCTAGGCGTCACCTTCCCCGAGGTGTACGAGATGCAAGTGCGTGCGATCATGGAGGCGGCGTGCGCCGTCCAGCGCGACGGCGTCGACGTCAAACCGGAGATCATGATTCCGTTGGTGGGGCTCAAGTCGGAACTCGTGCGGATGCGCGAACTCGTCGTGCGCGAGGCCGAGCGCGTGCTGGCCTCGAAGCGCGCGAAGATCGACTACACGGTGGGCACGATGATCGAAGTGCCGCGCGCGTGCCTGGTGGCCGGCGAGATCGCGCTGGTCTCCGACTTCTTCTCTTTCGGCACCAACGACCTTACCCAGATGACCTTCGGCTTCAGCCGCGACGACGCCGCCAAGTTCCTCTTGGCGTACATCGAGGGGGGCCTCTTGCCGCGCGACCCGTTCGAGACCATCGACGTCGACGGCGTCGGGCGCTTGGTCCGTCTTGCGGTCGAAGAGGGGCGGCGCGCAAAGCCCGAGCTCAAGGTGGGTGTGTGCGGCGAGCACGGCGGCGACCCCGCGTCCGTGCGCTTCATGCACGAGGTCGGGTTGGACTACGTGAGCTGCTCGCCCTACCGCGTTCCGGTTGCGCGTCTCGCGGCCGCGCAAGCCGCGCTTTGATTTCCGTTCGAATCGACCGCGTCGTGCGCGACGCCGTTCTCTTTTCGCTCGTGGCGGCGCTCTCTCTCGCCGCGCTGGGCGCGTGGTGGCTCCACGCGACGGCCGCCGCCGGCGACCCACCCATGGTGCGTTTCATCGCGTGGACGCTTTTCGGCGGTGTCGCGACGGCGTTGCTCGCGGTGTCGATGTCTCGCACGTTTCGGCGTGTGAACGCTGCGCGCGGCGCCGCGGGTGGCGCCGAGACGGGGCCCCCGCGTCCGCGTTTGTCGTCTCTCGGTCTTCCCAACGCGCTCACCCTCCTCCGTTTCGTATTGATCGCGCCCACCGTCGTGTTGCTCGCCGACCGTTGCTACCTCGAAGCACTCGTGTGCTACATCGTGCTTTTCGCGACCGACGTCGCGGACGGCATCGTGGCCCGCCGCCGCGGGCTTGGCAGCGATTTCGGAGTCGTCGCCGACCCGCTCGCGGACGTGACGTCGACCTTCGCCATCTTCACCGTTTTCGTCATCCAGGGCCTGTGCCCCCCGTGGCTCTACGGCTTGCTCGCGTTTCGTTACGCCATGCTCTTCGTGGGGTCGATAGGCCTTTTCTGGGCGACCGGCCCCTTCGAGTTCAAGTCCACCATACCCGGCAAAATTGTCGGGGTGGTCCAGGCCGTAGCCGCATCGCTCGTCATGGTCGGCCCGCTGGGGGGAGGGCTCGATCCCACAATAGAGGGGGTGCTATTTACTTTTCTCGGTATCGGATTTGCATCTATAGTGGTGTCCCAGACCATTATCGGGTGGCGGCTCGCTCGGCGGAGGTAGTTTCAAAGTGGATCTACGCGGAAACTCGTCGGTTTTCGGACCGATATCGATTCTCCAGTTGATCAATCTTGCCCAATCCACCGGCGAGTTGGTCTTCGAAAACGGGGAGAACGCCGCGCGCGTTTATTTCGAGAACGGCAGCGTTTCCTACGCCGAAATCGCCAACCGCAGGATGAAGCTGGGCGAGCATCTCCTCTCCCAGGGGCTGATCTCGCGCGAACGCCTGGAGCTCGCGCTCGCCGAAAAAGACAAGTCGACCCTCCTGGGCACCGCGCTCGTCGAGATGGGTGCGATCGACGCGCGCACGCTGCGTCGCGCCATCGAGGAGCAAATCAAGGAAGTCGTCTACGAAGTCGTGCGCTGGCGCGCGGGGCGCTTCCGCTTCACCAGCGGGCGCAAACCCAAGGCGCAAGACGTCTTCATCGACATTCCCCTCGACTACCTCATCCTCGAGGGTTTGAAACGCTTGGACGAAGAGGGAGTCACGCGGTGAAGGCGCGACGCCTGTTGGTCGCGATCGCCGCCCTCGTCTCCATCCTCCCCTCACCCTCCCGCGCGACCACTGCGGCGTCACTTTCGGGGCGCATCGCGATCGACGGCGACCTTTCCGACTGGGCGAACGACGAGTGGGTACTCGACGGCGCGAGTGTGCTCCCCGAACCCGACGATGATTCGCGTTGGGGTCCCCACGACGAAATGCTCCGCGTCGGCGTCACGTGGGACGCGACGTATCTCTACCTCGCGGTCGAGTATCGCACGACGACCTCGTCGCTCTTCGCCACGCTAAGGACGGGACCCGGCGGATTTCCCTCGCTGGACGGAGCCGGCGAGTTTCGGCGCGCGATCGACCTGCCCTTCGAGCCCAACGTCCTCGTTCTCGCCGATCCGCGCACAGAGCCGCGCATTGCGCGCGTGGACGAGTCGACGGTGCTCGTGCTCGTCGACCGCGCCACCGCGCCCGCCGTCTCGCTCGTTTCCATCGCGGGCGATGCGACCTTCGAAGCGGCATTGCCGTGGTCGATGCTGTCGCTCGAAAATCCGTTGGAACTCGCAACGGCCGCGACCGGCGGCGAGGGAACCGGCGCCGGAGACGCGGCCCCCGACGCCTCGGTCGCCCTCGCTGTGAGCCCCGGCCCGTCGTCGAAAATGCGGGTCTCGCTCGACCGCTGGCTCTCGATCCCGGCCGATGCCGATGACGACGGCGTGCCCGACCCGGGGGTCGCTCCCGCCGCGGCGGTAACCGTGCGCCCGAACGCCGCGCCGACCAGGCCCCGTGCCGGCACGGGTACGATAGACGTAACACTCGCTGCCTCGCCGCGTGTGTTCGCGCCCGACCGCGGAGAAACGTCGAACCTCGCCGTGGGCGTCTTCTCATCGAGTGCCGTCGAGCAAATCTATGCCACCGCGCGCGTGTATTCGGTCGACGGATCGCTGGTGCGCGTGCTGTACGAAAACGTCGCGCGAACGATCGTCGGAGCAACGCTTGCAACCGACGCGCGCGACCGCTGGGACGGTCTCGACGCGAATGGACGCGTCGTTCCCGGCGGGGTGTACGTGGTCTCGTTCGAGTGGGGGCTTGCGAGCGGCGAGCGCGACGGACGCGCCACCGCCGGTGTTGCGGTCGCGCGGTGAAGCGATGGCGGTGGTTCGAACAGACTTGGGGACGCGACGCTTGCGCCCGTGGCACGTGGTCTTCGTGGTCGTCGCCGCGGCGGGTGGTGTCGCCACCCGCGCGCACGCGCATTTCGAAGGGGCGCTCTTGTCGTCGCGCACCGCCTCCTTGGGGGGAAGCTTCGTCGCCCTCGCCGACGACCCGTCCGCGGTCGTCGACAACCCCGCGGGCTTGAGCGGCATTCGTCCGCCCTCGCTGCTCGCGACGTATCAAAAACCGTATGGCGTCGATGGGCTCGACGAGAGCTTCGTGGCGCTCAGCGCTCGCGTCCCCTGGTTCACCGCCGGCGTGGGGTGGCTTCACCGCGGCCTATCGGACGCGCTTTCCGAAAACCGCGTGACCCTGGCGATCGCGCGCGACTTGAAGCGCACGTCGGAGGACGCGTCGCTCTCGATCGGCGCCAGCGTCGATTGGGTCGGTGTTTCCGCGTACGAATCGATCGACGCGAACGACACCGCAGTCGCGTTCGGCGCCGGCGTGCTGCTGCGCCCCTTCGCCTTCATCGGACTCGGCTACAACATCCGCAATCTGAATGAGCCCTCGCTCGACCTCGTGTCGGGAGGCGGCGACACGCCGCTCTTGCGCTCGCAGGCCATCGGGCTCTCGTACTACTGGCAGGAGCGCTTGACGGTGACGGTGGAGTGGTTCGAGCACGCGTCGCGATGGAGCACGCGCGGCGGCGCCGAGTTGCGCCTGGGACCGCACGTCGTGCTGCGCGGCGGGCTCGAAGCGGCGCGCGCGGCGGCCGGTGTCGGGCTTCTGTGGCGCAGTGTGGGGCTGGACGCGGGATTTCTGACCCACGAGGCCCTGGGCGAGAGCTATGTCGTGACGTTTCGCTACGCCAAGAAAGAAGCGCCGGTCCCGTATGCGCCGTAGCGCTCGATGGTGCAGATTTGCGCGCGCGGCGCTTTCTGCCGTCGCGTTCGCGTCGTGCGGCGTTGTGCGCGACGTCGCCGCGTTCGGCATTCGCGCGCCGGTGCCGATATCGTCGCGCGCCCGCCTCGACCTGCACCTCGTCGCCGACGAAGCCACCGCGCCGTGGGAGTGGGACGCGCAGTCGCGCTCGCCGCTCGACCAAAGCCGCTTCATGATCGACCTCACCGCCGGTGAGGCCCGCACGGGCACGCTCTATCTCAAAGGCGCGGCAAGCTGGGAGGACACGGACGCGCAGAGCGGGGAGGTGGCATTTACGGTCGAACAGGGCGATTACGCGTTCGGATGGCGCGGCCTCGACGTGGTTGCGTTCGGCGATGAGCGCCGCTTTGCCACCGGCGACCTGGGTGCCGCGCCGATGATAGACGGCGATGTCGAACGCTTCCAGCACCGCGTCGGGGGTCGCGCCGACGTCGAAGCGGGGGTATTCGGCGGCACGTTCGTCGGTGCCGAGCTCGACGAGGGGTCGTCGACGCGCTTCTTGAGCTATGCCAAAGCGGGCGTGGAGAGCGACCCCGTGACGGCGTCGCTGTCGTACCAATTACAAAGTCACGCGCCCGACGGCGAGGACCACGCGGTGGCCTACGGCGAGCTCTCGGGCTACTGGAAACAGGCGAGTGCGGTGGTGTCGTACCAACAATCGGGATTCGGCTCCGGCGTGTTCGTGCCCGACGGCGACTGGGGCGATGTCGGCGACGGGGGTTACAGTGCGGCGACTCCCGAAAACTCGGCGACGTTCTTGGAATTGCGACTCGCGCGCGCAAACGTGGGAAAGGCCGTGTCGTTGGCGGGCGTGTATCGCTACGAGTTGACCGGCGACGAGTACACCAACGACCTGTCGTCAGAGCGCGCCGGCACCGAGCTGCACCGGCTGGGCGTGTACGCATCGAGCCGGAGTTATGCGCTGGACGGTCGCGTGGTTCTTTACGACGCAGAGCGACTCGCGAGCCTCGACGGCCTCGGTGCCCCCGCTCATGAAGAGCGCGGCGTCGCGGCCACGGCCACCGCGTTCCTGCGCGACAACTCGGAGGTCTACCTGCGCACGGTGCTCGCCGACGGCACCCAAGACGACGGTGCCACGAGGACGGCGGGTGTCGTGCACGCGTCGTACCGGCGCTCGCTGCAGCGCTTCATGGGCGGCGTCGACGCCCTCGTCGACGAGATCGGAATCGACGCCGTCGTGCGCGCCGGTGTCGAGGCGCGCGTCAACTGGAACTCGACCAGGGCGCTGTACCTGAGGTGGATGGTGACAGGAGCGGTCGAGCGCGGCGACGCCGTATACGCCCGCCTCGAGTTCCGGCCCACGTCGCGCACGTACCTCACCCTCGCGTACGGGCGTGCTACCACCGGCGACGGCCCGTATTTCCTCGAGGATCGTGACGCGTTTCCGACCGCCGACACCGAGGACGTCGTCACGGTCACCGTGCGAGGCGATTTCTAGCCGTGCGTACGCGCGCATTCATCGTCGCCCTCGCCGCGCTCCGGTTGCTCTCCCCGAGCCCGGGGCGAGCTGCCATCCGCGTCGAGGTGGACGAAATCGTCTTCACGCTCAAGGCCGGCGACGCGAAGGAGGTCTTTCTGGTCGGCGATTTCAACCAATGGAATCCCACCGTCGAGCCGATGGCGCGCGAGGGCGACGAATTCGTGGTGCGTCTGTTCCTAGTCGCGGGGACCTATCGCTACAAATTCGTCGTCGACGGAAAGGCGATGGCCGACCCCGACAACCCCGGCACCTCGCCCGAGCAGGGCTCGCCGATGGTGCTGGTGGAACGCAGCGGCGGTTTGATCTTGAATACCGAGATCCCGGACGAAACCCGCGTCACGCGAACCGCGAACTACGACGCCCGCTACATCGGGTTTCTGTTCGACGAAGAAGGAGACACCGACGTGGAGCAGCGCGTCGACCTAGGTGTCCGCGCGACGCTCGACCGCCTGCGGGCCCGCGCGGTGGTGGCAAGCGGCGATTCGTCGTGGACGGGGTCGCCAGAGAACGTCGACGTCTTCTTCGACCGCGGGTTCGTCGAAGTCGAGGCGGGGAAGTTCTTGGTGCGCGGATTCGAGAACGATTCGACGTGGGCGTCGGTGGACCCGATGGGCCTGGTCGGGCACGCGGGCGTGTACGGTTACGACGCGGGGTTCGACTACCACGGTGTTACCGGTGTGGCAGAGGGAAAGCACGCGTCGCTCTCCGCGCGTTGGGCGGACGAAACCACGCGCGGCGGCGTCACGCAGGCGAGCGCGGACATGTCCGCGTTCGCCGCGGGAACCGGCACGGACACCACGGCGTACGCGTACGCGTACACGTTTTCCGGTTCCGACGTCCTCGCGCTGGAAGGCACTCTCAGCACGGGAGCCTTCGCCGCCGGTCTCGGGTTGCGGACCGACTCGGGTGTCAACTCCGGCGTGTGGGTCGACGTCGCGCGGCGCCCTTTGGATTTCGCGACCCAGACCTACGCGACGCGCGAGGATCGCCGCGCATCCACCGCCTGGCTGGGATGGTCCGGCCTGAAGCAGACGAATATCGTCTTCGGTTACGGTTGGAGCGGTATCGAATCGCGCGCGTATGCGACCGCGAGCGGGACGAGTGACCTTTCGACCCCGCTGGACGCCTCTTCCGCGATCACGCCGGTCGACGCGACGCGCGACGTTCTCGATAGCGACCGCTTCGTCGTGACGGCGACGTACAATCGCCGCGTCGCGGCCTCGCTGCGGTGGGACTTGACGCGCTTCGACTTCGACGGCATCGAGGGCTCGTCGCGCGCCGACGTGCACCGCGTGCTCGCCGACGCCGGCACGACGTGGCGCGGATGGCGGCTTTCCGCGCGCGCCGCGTATACGGATCAGGACTACGGCGAGACGCCCGACGCGCTCTACATCGACTGGCCCGAGCGCAACGTCTGGCTCTCGCGCTGGGACGCGCTCGACGTGCCGTCGATGGTCGGCATCGCTCTCGACACGTACACGGCGTGGTCGTTGGACGCCGCGCGCGACGGCGGGCGTGTCGACGTCGGCGCCACCGCGCTCTTGCAGACGCTCGACGTCGTCGACGCTCCGGTTCACGCGAGCGTACGCGCATACGGCGACGTCACCGTGCGGGGCGCTTGGTACCTCTACGGCGATGCCCGCTGGGCGTGGTACGATCGCGACGCGTGGGGTGTCGACGATTCGTTCGTCGACCTGTACGTCGAAGCGGGCTATCGCAAGGGCGTGATTTCCGTGGGCGTGGGCTTCGGACTCGACCCGTGGGCGTTCGACCCGGTCGTGAGCGACTTCGCCGACATCGGCCGGAGCGAGTACCTGCGCACCGCGATCGACGGCGGCGTGCGCCGAAGCGACGCTACCGCCATCGGCCAGGCGCTGGTGGAGCGCGAGCGCTCGCTCGAGGACCTTCGCGTGTTCAAATTGGAATGCATCATCGAACTTCGATAAACTACCGCGCGACGCTAGGCCGATGCGATCGATCCCTCGACGCGACTTCCGCAGCGCGATATGACACGATATTGTGCGTCTCGCGCGAGGATCAGGAGCGGAGAGGGACGATCGCAGCAGCCGTAGTCATCGGGCTTTCGATCATGCTGGCGTGGAGCTGCGCGTCGCTCGCCCCGCGTTCGCGCGCGGTCGGCCCGGCGGTCGATGGGGAGGGGGTACGGTTTCGGTTCTTCGCCCCGAGCGCACACCGAGTCCAACTCGCCGGCAGTTGGTCGGACAACAACTGGGCTCGGGGGGACGGACCGGTCGGCGAAGCGGACATCGGCCTGATGAGCGACGACGACTCCGACGGCATGTGGGAGATCGTGGTGCCCCTCGGTGCCGGTCGCTATCAGTACCTGTTCTGGATCGACGAGGCGTCGTGGAGCCTCGACCCGGGAAACCCCGAGGAAGTCGACGGCGGGCCCCAGGGACGCGCCTCCGAGGTCCTGGTCGTGGTTCGAGACGGTCGTTTGGAGGTTCGATGAAGCACGCGCGCTGGTTATGGGCGCCTCTCGTTCTCGGTCTGGCCGTGGCCTGTGGCGGCCCGCCCCCTCCCACCACCGCCGGCGGTCCGGAACTGGTGGCCGGCGGGGCCATCTTCCGCTACCGAAACGCCGATGCGAAAAAGGTTTACCTGGTCGGCGACTTCAACGACTGGTCGCCGATGGCGGACCCCATGACCGATGACAACGCGGACGGCGAGTGGACCCTGTTCTATCCCCTCACCACGGGCACCTACGCCTATAAGTTCCTGGTCGACGGGAAAAACTGGGTGCCGGACCCGACCAACCCGGAGAGCGAGCCGGACGGGTTCAACGGGCGGAATTCCATCGTCAGAATCGTCGCGGTGACCCCTTAGCTGGGCCTTTCCGCCCGGGCTGATGCGCGGGTTGTGAAGTTTTCGCTAATGCGCTGTTGCGATTGCCCTTCCCGTCCGGGACTGGTACATTAGCCTTCAATCTCCGCACCTGACGAACTCCTTGCCACGGCTCACCCTGCGTCACGGGTGAGCCGGTCCGATCTGCTCTTACGCGGAATCGTCGAGCCACGGAAGGCCTAGGTGGGCCGGGGCACAGGAGTTGCAGACGTTTTCGACCTAATGAGCATCCGCCGATTTAAGCCTGCTGCCGCCGTTCTGGCGTTCTTCGCCGCGGGCTTCGTCGCACTCTCGACCGCCGGACCGGGAAGCGGTACCGCGACAATATCGCCGTCGTCTTCCGTGGTGGCGGGAGTGGCGGGAGAGTGGAGCCTTCAGTACACCGCCGCCGAAGTGATCGACAACGGAACCGTGCGCATCACGATTCCGAACGGGTGGTCGGCGCCGCAGACATCGTCATCGGCATCGCCGGGCTACGTGACCGTCGCAACCAGCCAGCCGGCGCGAACGCCGGCTCTCTCGATCGCCGGTCAGATCGTCACCATCAACGTCGACACGCTGAGCGTCGGCAACACGGTGACACTCATCTACGGCGACGACACCGCGAGCGTAGGCGGCCGCGCGACGGCTGCGACGACCGTCGGCTCGTACACGTTCCTGGTCGAATCGGATCCTAACGGCGGCGCGCCCTCCCCGATTGCGTCGTCGCCCGCGTTGAGCGTCGTACCGGCTGCGCCGGCGTCGTTCGACATCCTTCCCAACGACACGACGGGCGTCATCGCCGGCAGCTTCGTGCAATTGCACATTCGCGTGCTCGACGAGTTCGGCAACCGCACGCCCGTGGCGAGCAATCGTACCGTCACGCTCTCGGCCACGCACGGGCAGTACTACGATCCTTCCAATCACGCAACGCCCATAACGTCGACGGTCATTGCAAGCGGGACCAACACGAAGCGCGTCGATTACCGCGCCACGGCCGCCACGCCTCCGGGTTCGCCTCACAACCTGATCATGTTCACCTCGAGCGGCTCGCCGTCGCTCGGCGGGGTGGAGACGATTCACATCGTCGCCGGCGCCATGAGCACGACGAATTCGTTGATTTCAGCGACGAGTCCGGTGGTTGCGGACAACGTGAGTCAGAGCAGCGTGGTGGTGACGTCGCGCGACGCATTCGGCAACCCGCGCGCGGGGGACACCGTGTTGATCGACGCCACCGGCAGTGCGCTCGATACCGACCCTGGGCTTCCAACCGACGCGATCGGGCAGGCGGCCGGTGTTGTCACCAACACCGTGGCGCAACCGGTCACGGTGTCGGCGACGATCAACGCGCAGGCCATCACCGCGACGGCACCCATCACGTTCACCGCGGGGCCGGCCAGCGGCGGCACCAGCATCGTCGACGCGACCACCAACATCGTCGCCAACGGCGCTGCCACCAGCACCATCACGGTCACCGTACGCGACGCCAACAACAACCCGGTCGCGGGGCAGCAGGTCAACCTCGCGGTGAACCCGGTTGCGAACGCGACGTTGTCGCAGCCGGGTGGTGTGACCAACGCCTTGGGCCAGGTGACGGGAACACTCTCCAGCACGACCACGGTAGCGCGCACGGTCACCGCGACGTTTGGAGCTCTGCCCGGCACGCCCATCACCGACAACGCGACCGTCCAGTTCGTCGCAGGTCCGGTGGCGAACTTCGTGGTGGCGGTAGACGGCAGCGCGATCGCGGGGAGCGTCGACCCGGTGACTCTAACGGCCCGCGACGCGCAGGGAAACACGGTCACGAACTACACCGGCACGGTCAATCTAACCACGACGAGCGGCGAGGCCAACAGCGTCGACTGGCTGGTCGGCGACGGGCAAGGCAGTATCGCGAACCTGCCCGGCAGCGATGACGGAACGTACACCTTCGCGCTCGCCGACGCGGGCCTGGCGGTCATTCGCGTCGTCGACACCAAGGTCGAGACGATTCGCGTTACGGCGTCGTCGGGGACGCCCACCGGCATGTCGGGCAACCTCGTGGTGACGAACAACGCCGCCGATCGGATCGAGCTCGTCTCCGGCAACGGTCAGTCGGCGACCGTGAACACGCCCGTCGCGTCACCGCCGACGGTTCGAGTCCTCGACCAGTACAACAACCCGGTGCCGACGTCGACCGTGACCTTCACCGCGGTGGGTGGGGGCGGAAGCGTCGACGGGACGTCGGGCGGCGGCCTGGACTCGACGGTGACGACGGTTTCCGACGGCCGCATCGATTGCGACGTGTGGCGCCTCGGCACCATCGCGGGATTGAACCGCCTGCGCGCGCACATCGCGTCGG
>Ga0105092_10001884_pt1 | contig 11159 bp, 11 predicted proteins | sample PPLLak2March2015_FD_87021 | JGI IMG/M metagenome (GOLD analysis project Ga0105092, IMG submission 87021) | Freshwater sediment microbial communities from Prairie Pothole Lake near Jamestown, North Dakota, USA - PPLs Lake P7 Core (1) Depth... | ecosystem: Environmental > Aquatic > Freshwater >... | reverse complement strand
GTCGCCAGGCCTCCTGATAAAGCATCGGAGTCCTTCTGCCGCCGCACTCCAAATTAGATCCCGGCTCGACGCGAGATACGTATAAAGATCAGGGCATGGCCCACCGCACTCCGAAAGAGAGCTCGCCGCGGCTCCGGGGTCGCTTCAGAGCCGCAGGTCGCGGCTAGCGCTGCGATATTTCCTTTGGGGCTTCGCTCGGCTTCCAGCCGTAGGCGGCCAACATAATCCCAAACAAGTCGTTGTTGGCGATGAAACCGTGGATCTTCTCTGCCCCCGGACCCTTGGCTGCGACCAGGACCTGCTCCCCGGTGTGACCATTGTCGACCCTGATGAACGGCTTGGCCCCTCCGGCTGATTCGTTCCCCTCCAGGAGAGGCTGTCCCGGCTTCCCGCCCCGAACCCGGATGTCAAAAGAATGATCGGCACAGAAGATGACCAGAGTGTCCTCACCGGCCCCTTCGACGATCTGCCGAACGATCTGGTCGAGCACCGCCACGTGATCGAGCCCGATCTTGAGCTTATCGGTGTGGACGTCACATTCGACCATCAGGAAGTATCCCTTTGGATTGCGAGACAGGGTCTTGACGGTGTTCGTCACCTGCGCGGGGAGGTCAAAATCCATGGTGTCAAAGAGCGCCACTGTCCGGCCGTTGGAGGTGACTGCCTCTTCCGGTTTTGCGTAAAACCTGTAGCCCCGTTTTTGCAACTCAGCACCAAGGTCGATGCCTGCTGCTTGCACGGCATCCATGATCCTCTGCCTCCCGGCACCAATCAGCACATCGACGCCATCGCCGGCCCGGGGTGCGAGAAGGTGCTTGATGATTTCCGCGGTCTGACTGCGATCATTCACATGGGCGTAACACCCGGCCGCAGTGGCATCCGTGGCCGGTACGTTCGTCATGACTCCAGTTGAGAGCCCGTGCTCCTCGGCATACTCCAGGATCGTCTTGAGTATGGTCCCATCCTGTTTGCCCCGGACCGCGTTGGGCGCCTGCGACAGGACGCCATTGTTGGTCTTTTGCCCGGTCACGATTGCGGAGATGCCCGCTGCCGAGTCGGTCACCCAGGCGTCGGCCGCCGAGCTATCCATCAGCGCTATCTGGGGGAGGGTTTGAAGGAACAAGCCGTTCGGTTTGTTATGGTGATAGAGGCTTCCGGCGTGAAGAGCCGGGATACCGCCCGCATCACCGATGATGAGAACGACGTTACGGGCTCGAACGGGCTGCTGCGCGCTGTTGGCGCCTCCCAGAGCTCCGCAACTGAAAATGAAAAGAACCAGCACCGACGCGATTACGGACATTCTCGCCTTATCAAGCTTCAATGCACTCATTCTCAACTCCTCGTCCACTGTCGAATTTGGCCGAGAGTTTATCAGTTTTCCTGCGGAGGTTCTCCGATTGTCTCGATTGACGGCTCCAGACTTTTCGGCTGCCCTGTGCATCCCAGCAAACATAGGCAGTTGGGTCACTGGCGGAGGTCAAAAACATGAGAACCACAAAGGGTCTGACTCGTGATCGGAGTTGGGAAGTCGGTTTTTCATTGCTTGAGCTGATCGTTGTGCTGGTTATCCTCGGGCTTCTGGCTGCGGTCGTGGGGCCGAGAGTGATCGGCGAGGGTTCGAAAGGCAAGGTCAAAATTGCGAGGATCCAAATCGAGGCGCTTGCCTCCGCAATCCAGGCTTTTCGACTTGAGGCCGGACGTTATCCGACAACCAGTGAGGGCTTGCGTGCTCTCGTGGAAAATCCTGGGATTGAGGGCTGGGACGGACCGTACCTGGGTAAGCCGTATGTGCCGAAGGATCCATGGCGGCGCGAGTACCAGTATCTTTCACCCGGGCAGCATGGAGACTATGACATCTGGACTTACGGGGCGGATGGTGTCGAGGGCGGCGCGGGTGAGGACGTCGACGTGACGTCGTGGAGCGAGTAGGTAACGAGAGTGTTTGCCCCCGGAGGGGGCGGATGTTTATAGTAATCGAAGTCAAAGGAGGCAGGCGCCCTAGCGGGCGCGATGTTCTGCACAGCTTCGAAACATCGCGCCCTGCTGGGGCGCCTGCCGTTTGGCTTCGATTACTATAAACATCCGCCCCCTCCGGGGGCAAAGCCTCCGTACACGGCGCGCGCTGCCCTTATCGGGCCTGTGGAAACCGCGCACGGTATGCCTTTTATGTGCCGAAACATCAAAACTCTTTTCAACTTTGATCCGCCGGCGACCGATGACGAGGTCAGGGGCGCGTCACTCCAGTTCGTCCGCAAGTTGTCGGGCTACAACAAGCCGTCGAAGATCAACGAGGCGGCGTTCAATCGGGCTGTCGAAGAGATCGCGACGGTGGCACGGAATCTGCTGGACTCGCTGGAGACGACCGCCCCGCCGCGCGGCCGCGAGGTGGAGGCTGAAAAAGCACGGGCCCGGGGAGACCGGGCCCGTAACCGCGTGAATGAATAGAGCTACTTCCCGGCTTTCCGGATGTAGATGTTCCCGGTAAAGGTCTTGAACTGCATTTCAGGGCCGCCGCCGTTGATTGTCCCGACGATGGCTCTTTCAATCTTCACTCTGAACTTTCCTGACTTTCCTGCCTTCGCCGCGGGCTTTTCGGCCTGTGGCCCGGACGTTACGGTCTGGGTCGTCATGTCGAAATCGCTGAAAATCTCTCCCATCTGAGACTTCATGTTGAGCCGCGCGCGCGCGTCCGCAGGCAAGGTCAGATCGATGTCTCCGCTCAGGGTGGTGAAAGACATCGTCTTTTCGGGAGCGAGCCGGGTGAAAGTCACGTTAATTTCACCTGCGAGGGCATTGGCTACGACCGATCCGGCGACTCCTCTCAGCGTAATCTTGCCCGTGGTGCTGCCGGCCTCGATTTCGCCGGTCACCCCTTCGACAACCACGTCGCCGTTCTGAACGGTATTGAGCTCGACGGAAGTAGCGGCGGGCACCAGGATCACGAGATCAATTGCATTGACCAATGATCCGGACTGAATCGAAACGTGATTGTTCTCTTCCTCAATCTCCAAGCCCGCGGTGGGATTCGTTAGGCGCTTCATCCCGCGTGCCTTGCCCTCCACGTCGGGATTCTTCCCTCTCGGTCCGGGCGTTGACTCCTCCGCCTCCACTCCCTGGCCCTGCCGTATGCGCGACTCGACAATCACGTCATTTCCCGCTTGGGTTTTGACGGTAATTCCCCCGCTCATGAGGTTCACGTCGAGCTTGACCGGCTGGCCCGGATTGCTCAGGGGAACCGCAATGCGCTCGGGCTGCGCCTCGCAGCGAACACTGCTAAAAAGGACGAAGACTGCAACAATAATCGACGATCTGATGAATCTCATTGCTCTTTCTCCGCTGTGGTTCTAAGGGCTCGATCGTGAATCTCGATGTCACCGCTTAACGTGTCGAACTTGAGCTCGGGTCCGCCCTTCCCAACCCTCACCCGGTAGAACTCGTTGACCTTATAGATGAACTTCCCGTTCCTGGATTCCCGCTTGGCCGGAACGGCCGGCAGCGAGGTCACCGAGAAGTCGGTGAACACGTCGCCGGTAAAGGTTTTGAAGTACAGGTCGGCCGATAGATTTCCAGGGAACGAGACTCGTACGTCCCCGCTGACGCTCCGGAAGTAGCAGGAATTGGACGGGCTCCGGTCAAAACTGGCGGTGAGGTCCCCGGCGATCGCCGAGGCGCTCCCGGAACCCCCCATTCCGCGCAACGTCGCCTTCCCCGTGACAACCTGGATGTCAAACTGGCCGGAGGAACCCGTCACGCTGATGTCGCCGTCCATGACGGTTTTCAGTTCGAGCCGAGTGCCGGCGGGAACGCTCACCTGGTAATCACAGACCAGCCGGGAATCCTTCATGTCCCAGTCATCAAAGCCAAAGCCGCGATCCCGCTCGCGGAAGGGAGCATCCACGTATAGCCGGACGTGGTTTTCAGTCTGGGAGATGTCCAGCTTGACCTTCTCGGCGAACTCGCGGGCCATCGCTTCGGACGGCGCTATCAACCGTTTCGTGACGACGACTTCGATGTCCGGCCGGGCAGAGGCGCTAACGGTGATGCCGCCCCAGATGTTGTCGATGAGGAGGCTCATTGGCTTGCCGGGCGTCATCGGGGGAAACTGCTTTCGCACAGTCTCCTTCTCCTCGACCGGGACCGCGGCCGCGGCCACGAGAAGCGCGCAGACCGCTATTGGCAGGCATAAAGATTTTGCGTTCATCGGAATACTCCTGGGCTCGCCCGGCTGTCTAAACCAACTGCTGCAAGCCCCAGCTGGCGCGCTCACGAACCGCCTGGTTAAGTTGTTTGTCGTCGGCCAGCTGCCTGAGGACAGCCACCGAACGGTGTTCCCGCAGATTGACCATTGCATCGATGAGCGCAATCTGCACAAGGGGCGAATCCTGGGTCGAGAGCGAACGGACCAGTCCGTCGCGAACTTCCTCGTCCTCGGCGTAATGCTGGAGCGCGTCGACAGCGGCCAGCCGGACGTTGACGCTGGGGTCCGAGTTCATGGTGCTGACGAGCGCCCGCAAGACCTTCCTGTCCGCCTCATCCAGCCGGGTGCCCCACGTGACTCCGCGCAGCCGCTCACTCGCCGATTGCTGTTCGAGAAGCGAGAGCGCCACGAGGCTCTTCATCTGCTCGAGCTCCGTTCGCAGCTGCGAGACCTGTTCCTTGCCGCCGGTCTGCTGCGTGACCAGATGTCCGACGAGGACCCCCACAAGAAGGAAGAAAGCCGGAAGGACCATCTGCAGGAATGAAGGGCGCAGGCCCGCCTGCCCGGTCGCCCAGAGGTTGGTCCAAAATCCGGCGCGCTGTCTCGACTCCAGTTTTCGGGACGCACTTTCGAGGTTGGCGTAGAACCGCTCTCTTACATTGGGCCCTGGTTCTTCATCAGGAAGCAGTGCCATTTGCTCCCAGGCGCCTGCGATCGCGTCGCACTCAGCCCGGCATTCGGGGCAAGTGTCCAAGTGAGTCTCGAGGTCAACCCTGTCCGACTCCCGGATTGTCTTCAGCAGGAAGTCCGGGAGCAGTTGTCTGGTTTCTTCGCAGTCCATGGTGAATTTCCTTATTCTTTCCGCCTTATCCTGGCCCGCGGCACTTGGATTTTCGTGAGGTGCTCGAAGATCGATGCGAGCTCCTCGAGCGCCCTGAAGACACGAGCCTTCACCGTTCCTATTTCGCAGTCCAGGATCTCTGCAATTTCCTGGTACTTCAGCCGCTGATACCGGGCCAAGATCAGCAGTTCCCGCTTCTCGGGCGACAATTTCGCCAGGGCGGTTCGAATCAACCCGGCTTCCTCGCGCTTCAGGAAAGCCTCCTCTGGAACCGGATGGCTACTGACCAGCTGATCCCCGGCACCCGATTCCTCGGGGCTTTCCTGGCGCTGCTCCTGCCTGGTTTTCCGGCGATAGTCGAAGTGGACGCGGCGCGCGATCTGGTACATCCACGCCGGATAATGTCCCTCCTGCTCGTAGTTCTGCCGGTACTTGAGCATCCTGAGGAAGACTTCCTGCACCAGGTCATCTGCAATGTCGCGGCGGCCGGTGAGCCGAAGGAAGAAGTTAAAGACGGCCCGGTGGTGGCGCTCGAAAAGGACTCCGAGCATGGCCACTTGTCCTTCTTTCACTCTCAGCATCAGCCGGTGATCGGTCCAGGAATCCAAGATCTCGTCCTCTCCTCTGGCGTTGCTCAACTATTTAAACTCGTGTTGGGGAAAAAGGTTACATAAGAAAAATAGGCTATCGGCCTCTGGAGCGACGGTAGTTGGGTCCAGCTCTATCGTGGCCGGACTCCAGAGTCCGGTGCCGGGCTCGCCGAGAGCCCGGCCGAACCAGCGTGCGCGCTAACCAGGACAAGAGGAGAAGCGACGGACGGCGAGCCCCACGCTAGTCGCCGCCCCCTCGATTTAAACCTGGCCGGGCTCTCGGCGAGCCCGCCACCACACTCTGGAGAGTCCGGCCACAATAGGGCTGACGCAACTACGGTCGCCAGAGCCTCGTGCTTTGATATGAACTACAATGAGGGCGAAGGCGTTTATTTTTGCAGGTAACGCTGCTATGAATCCCCGCTTCTCTGCGGCTTACATCTTTCTAGCGTGCTTTGCGATCATGTCGGGCCAGTCTGTTCCTGTTCAACGAGCGACCAAGCCGGTCGCGGGCGGCGGCTTCACGGTCGTCGTTGACGCGGTTATCACGGACAACAGCAACCGCATCGTGAAGGACATTCGGGCGGAAGACCTGGAAATCTGGGAGGACGGAGTCCTTCAAACGATCGATGCCTGCCAGTTCCTCGCACGGGACCGGGAAGGGGGCCAAGTCGCAGACATCTCGGTTCCTCAACCGGTGTCTCAGACTGCGCCAATCCCCGCCTCCAACCGACCCGCCAGGCCGGCGCGAGCCGATTACCGGCAAACTCGCCGGCTTATTGCTCTGCTGCTTGACTACGGCAGCGCGGACATTACCGGGCAGAGCCTGATCGACAAGGCGGTTGACAAGTTCATTGACTCGGATGTCGACTCACCGGACGTTGTTGCCATCTTCACCCTCGATCCCGGGTTCCGGCTCCTCAGCGATTTCACGGGCGACAAGGCGGCGCTGAAGAAGGCCTTGAGCAGGCGGCGACTGTCGGGGGTTGCTCTCAACCGGCTCAATCCCAGGGAGCTCAAGGACCTCCTCCCCTGGACATCGGCGTTAGCCGGAGACGAATCCGGGTATCAGGCGCGCCAACTGCTCTCTTCCGGCGCTCTAACAGCCGGGGGAACGGATCCCGGCGACCCGGCCCCAGATCTCCCCATAGATATTAATGTGCCGCTTCCGGCTCAGGCCGGCGGGGGCGTCGTGGCACAGACGAGCCCCAACGTGAGGATGGTGATCCGATCATTCCTTACCATGCTGACGCAATTGCAGCGCGGGCAGGCCAGCGAGCATTTGTCGGCTTTGAGAGCGATATTCGCGGGCCTGGGACCCGTGGAAGGCAGGAAAGCCGTTATCTTTTTCTCGCCGGGCTTCGTCATTGACTCCAGCAACGAGCCGGAGCTGCACCGCACAATCAGCGTCGCCAACCGGTCCGGTGTTGTCATCTATCCGATTGACTCACAAGGTCTCGAGACTCGCGGAACCTCCAGCTCATTGGTCCCTCGCGGCGACCTGGCCTACATCGGTTCAGCCCACCAGGGTCCGGAAGCGATCGGCGGCGAATCGCTCTTCGACCGAGCCAGGACTGCGGGCACTGATGCGAAAGACTCTCTGCTGCGCTATCTGGCCGCTCAGACCGGCGGCTTTGCCATCAGGAACACCAACGACCTCTACCCGGGGCTTGCCCGCATCAAGGAGGAGGTCGACAGCTGCTACATGATCAGTTACCGGCCCGAGCGGCAAGCCTACGATGGACTGTACAGAAAAGTGGAGGTTCGGAGCCGTAGGCCGGGATTGACCCTCAGATACCGTCCGGGCTATGTCGCGCTTCCAAAGGGGTACGAGACACTGACGAGCGAGGAATTCAAGCTGGTTCAGACGGTCGAGCAGCGGGCGGCTTCACACTGGCCGGTCTTCGTTGAGGCCGACGTCTTTCATCCAAACGACCTCCGTCCCAATGTGCTTGTGACCGTCGATATCCCTTTCCGGCAGCTGCAGCTTGTCGAGGGAGAAGAAGTAAAGGAGAAGTCGAAGCGAGACCAGGGCCCGCTGAAGGATGTTGCAGTCTACCTGGTCGGCTTGCTGCGCGATTCGACCGGCACAGTGCTCCAGCGTTTCGGAGAGCCGGTGAAGCTGCACCTTGATTCCAAACGGATTGCCGAACTTCGCGACGGGCACGTGAGCTTTGCCTTCGAGTTGACGCTGTTGCCCGGGCACTATTCCCTCCTGGTCTACGCCGGGGACCGCCATGCGCCGGAAAACCACGCGCTCGTCGAGCGGACCGTGACTGTTGGTCCTTATTCCGACGAGCTGCAGGCCAGCTCTCTCCTGGTGGGACGACACGTGGAGCGCACGCGAGACGCGGTGATTGCAGCCGCCGACGGCATCAAGCTGAGTCCCTCGGCCGAGCGCGTCTTCAGGCCAGGTGAAAAAGCCGTCGCGTTCCTGAGGCTTTACAATTTTGGAGTGGACGAGCACGCTTTCTGCGATCTCGATGTAAAGTTCAGTCTGAAGAGGCTCGGGTCCCAGGAAACGATTCAAACGCGTCCGTTCCGGCTGTCGGAACGGTGTGCCGAAGACCGGGAGCTGCCGGTCATGCGGTTTCTGGAGCTTGCCGGACTGCGTCAGGGGGAGTATGTGCTTGAGGCGCGGGTGGAAGACAAGCTGAAGGGTTCGAGCATATCCAAGTCGACGCATTTGACTGTAGCGCCCGGAGAATGAGAGACGACGATATTCGCAACGCGCGCAGCGGCTACGACCGCTGGTCGGCAATTTACGACTCTGAAGGAAATCCACTGCTGGCGCTCGAAGAACCGGAGATGCGGAAACTGCTTGGCTCGGTGAACGGTTGCCGCGTGCTCGATCTCGGCTGTGGGACAGGGCGGCATTCCCTCAGGCTGGCGGCCGCCGGCGCGCTCGTCACAGGTGTTGACTTTTCGGAAGGGATGCTCGGAGAGGCCCGCCGGAAGCCCGGGGCCGAGCTGGTCCAATTCGTCAGTCGCGATCTTCACGACGGTCTCCCCTTCGAGTCTTCGTCCTTCGACCGGGTCGTAAGCGGATTGGTCCTCGAGCACATCGGCGATCTCGCAGCTTTTTTTGGAGAGGCGTTTCGGGTGTTGGTTCCCGGCGGATTCGCGGTCATGTCGTCAATGCATCCCGCCCTGATGCTGCGCGGGACTCAAGCTCAGTTCAGGGACCCGGATTCCGGCGAAGTCGTCCGGCCGGGCAGTCTCCCGCATCAGATCAGCGATTTTGTCATGGCCGCCCTGGCGGCCGGGTTCCAGCTCGACTACATCGGGGAGCGCACCGCGGACGCGGATTTGGCAGCCCGTTTTCCCCGCGCCGAGAAATACCTCGGCTGGCCGATGCTGGTGATTTTTCGAATAGGCAAAAGCTAGGCCCCCTGGGAGCGCAGGCATCCTGCCTGCACTGGGGCCGCAGGCATCTTGCCTGCCTGTGCCGCTGGCACTATTGATCTTGCAGGCGGCACAAGCAGGCAGGATGCCTGCGCTCCCAGGCCGCGAATCTGCGATAATCCGGCTCATGAGATATCTGATCCCGATCATCCTGTGTCTTCCTGGATTTCTAGGGCTTTTGTTTTCAGCCGATCTCAAAGTCGGAATCGTGGGCACCGACACTTCCCACGTTACGGCCTTTACCAAGCTCCTGAACGACCCTTCTGCGCCCGGGCACATCCCCGGCGCCCGGGTGGTCGCCGCTTATAAGGGCGGGAGCCCCGACGTGGAGTCGAGCGCAACCCGCGTCGACAAGTTCGCCCAAGAGATCAAGGACAAATGGCAGGTCGAGATCGTGCCGGATATCCCGACCCTCTGCAGCAAAGTGGACGCCGTTTTGCTGGAAAGCGTCGACGGCCGGGTCCATCTGGACCAGGCCCGCCAGGTGTTTGCGGCCCGCAAACCCGTGTTTATTGATAAACCGCTCGCCTCGACCCTCCAGGATGCCCGCGAGATTGCCCGTCTGGCCAAGCAAGCCGGCGTCCCCTGGTTCACAGCGTCGAGCCTGCGCTGGAGTGAGGCAGTCACGCAATTGGCAGGGCCAGGGATCACCGGTGCGGATGTCTGGGGTCCGGGCCCTCTCGAGCCTCATCATCAGTTGGACCTGTCCTGGTACGCGATCCACCCGGTCGAGCTGCTGTACACGTTGTTGGGGACCGGCTGTGAAGAGGTCACCCGGGTTCACACCGACGGCGCGGACGTGGTGGTTGGCCGATGGAAAGACGGCAGGATTGGCGTAGTCCGTGCCGTTCGGCCCTACAGCGACTACGGCGCAATCGTCTTCAGAGGCGAAAAGTCGTTTCGAAGCACGCCGGACGCCAAACACGACTATCGCCCGCTGGTCGTCGAGATCGTCAAGTTTTTCCAGACGGGGAAGCCGCCCGTCCCTAACGAAGTGAGCCTGGAGATGTTTGCCTTCATGGACGCGGCGCAGCGCAGCAAACCCGATGGCCGCCCGGTCAAAGTCATGCCGATCGAGTGAAGTGGCAAGTGGCAAGTCAGCCCGGCCCACGCATCTGATCAGACGGATCAGACCGATCCGTCTGATCGGTCTGAAGCTATGCTTCTCAACCGCCTGGAATTCATCGCGATGAACAACCCTCTGCGCAGCGCTATTCAGCGGCTGGCCGAGGGCCCGCGCCTGAGGGAAATGGGAGGCGCGATTCCCGGTGGTCGTGCGCTGGAGATCGGGTGCGGCCGCGGCGTTGGTGTTGAGATCATCCTCGATCAGTTCGGCGCTTCGCGCGTCGATGCGATTGACCTTGACCCAAGGATGGTTCGACGGGCGGCCAAGCGATTGCGAAACCGGCCGGCAAGGGTTTCGATCGGTGGCGCGACTCAGCTTGAAGCCGAAGCGGGGACCTACGACGCGGTTTTTGATTTCGGCATCATCCATCACATTCCTGACTGGCGGAAGTCACTGGCCGAAGTGTTCCGGGTCCTGAAACCGGGCGGCCGCTTCTTCTCTGAGGAGATCTTGCGGGACTTCATCACCAGTCCTGTGTGGCGGACACTGCTCGACCACCCGCAAGAAGACCGTTTCGATCACGAGGGATTCAAGACAGGCTTGGAGCAAGCCGGGCTGCGACTCGTGGCCGCGAAGCAAATCTGGAACCGGATGGGTTGGTACGTCGCTGAGAAGCCGGGCGCTCGTCCGCCCTATCCCGCGAACTTATAGCCGAAGCCGTGGATGGTCATGTTTGCTGAAAACGAATTCCGGCCATTCAAACGCGTAGTTTCGTCTCCGTTTAATCTGCCGCTTTTGCACTAGTGTGCTGAGTCAGAAGTCCGCCGTCAGGTAGGAGACAGTTGTCAGGGCCAAAGGCCCGATTCAGTTTAGCCTAGGGCGAAGCCCTAGGAACCAGGTTTGACGCGGGTTTCAGCGCTGAAGGCGCGACTCAAGATCAGCTGAGCCGCAGGACACCCCGTTTTGAGGTTATTGAGTCGCGCCTTCAGCGCTAAAACCCGCGTGATTACTGGTTCCTAGGGCTTCGCCCTAGGCTAAACTGAATCGGGCCTTTGGCCC
>Ga0105092_10001883_pt1 | contig 11160 bp, 10 predicted proteins | sample PPLLak2March2015_FD_87021 | JGI IMG/M metagenome (GOLD analysis project Ga0105092, IMG submission 87021) | Freshwater sediment microbial communities from Prairie Pothole Lake near Jamestown, North Dakota, USA - PPLs Lake P7 Core (1) Depth... | ecosystem: Environmental > Aquatic > Freshwater >... | reverse complement strand
CTTCTGACTTCTGACTTCTGACTTCTGACTTCTGACTTCTGACTTCTGACTTCTGACTTCTGACTTCTGAACTTCTGACTTCTGACTTCTGACTTCTGACTTCTGACTTCTGACTTCTGACTTCCCGACCTCCGACTTCTCGCTTCTGATTATATACGCCTTTGTCAACCCAACAAATCCGCAACGGCGCTGTACGTCTGCTCGAGCGCCTCGTCGAGCTTCGAAAGGTCCCGGCCACCGGCTTCTGCCATGTCCGGACGCCCGCCGCCTCCGCCTCCAACGAGGGGGGCGATCTTGCGAATCAGCTGATCGGCTCGAATACGGCCGGTCAAGTCGGCGCTCACCATGACCACCAGGCTCACCTTCCCGTCTGTCGGAGCGCCCAGCACCACCACCCCCGATTCCAACTTGTTCTTCAGCTGGTCCGCAAGCGTGCGCAGAGCATTGCGGTCGAGGTTCTCCACGCGCTGCGACAACACCCGGACGCCTTTGATCTCCCGCACCTGGCTTGCCGCCCCACTCTCTTTTTGAGCAAGTTTCATTTGCAGCTGTTCAACCTGCTTATGTGCCTCCTTGAGATCACCGAGCACCCTCTCGACTGCCGGAGCGAGCGTGTCACGGCGGGTACGAAGCAACTCGGAGAGCTCGGTAAGAATCTTGTCCTCCTCCAGATAGCGCCTCACGGCCGGCTCGCCGGCGATCGCCTCGATGCGGCGAATCCCGGCCGCTATGCTGCTCTCGCTCAGAATCTTGAACAGGCCGATATCCCCGGTCCGGCTGACGTGAGTGCCGCCGCACAGTTCCAGGCTGAACCCAGGTACGGAGACTACGCGGACCTGCTCCTGATACTTCTCTCCGAAAAGTGCCATCGCCCCGCGCTGTATGGCCTTGTCCAGGTCGCTGACCTCGGTCTCGACCGCGAGATTATCCAGAATTCTCTGGTTTACGATCAGTTCGATCTCTCGTATTTCCTCGCGGTTGACCGGCCGATAGTGAGTGAAGTCAAAGCGAAGCCGATCGGGTGCCACTAAAGAACCGGCTTGCTTAACATGAGTTCCAAGCACTTCGCGCAGGGCGGCGTGCAGGAGGTGAGTGGCGGTATGATGACGCGCCGTCGATCGTCTCTCTTCGGGGAAAACAGAGGAAAGAACCTCGTCACCGACCCTGACCTTCCCATGCTTGACTGAGACCCGGTGAAGACGCAGACCCGAGATCGGCGTGTAGACGTTTTCGACCTGGGCGTGCATGTTGTCGTTTTCCATCATCCCCTTGTCGCCGACCTGTCCGCCCGACTCCGAGTAGAAGGGACTGCGGTCGAGCACGACTTCCCCGGCTTCCTTCTCGCCAAGCTCCTCCTTAAGCTCATCGCCCTGCACAACGGCGAGGACCTTCCCGCGCACATCAGCGATTGCAGAGTAGCCTGTAAATTCGGTCTCAAAACCTCGCGCTGCTGCCTCGCGGTAAATCTCCTTGACGGTTTTCTCCCCGCCTTTCCAGCTGGCCCGAGCCCGCTCACGCTGTTTCTCGAGCTCCGCATTGAAGCCGGCCTCGTCCACGTCAAGATCCCGTTCTGTCGCAATTTCGCGCGCGAGATCCAAGGGGAAACCGTAGGTATCGTAGAGTTTGAAAAGCTCGGCGCCTGGAAGCAGGCGCTTGCCCTGGCGCCCCACAGTTTCGGCGATGTCATCAAAGAGCGCCATCCCGAGACTCAGGGTCGAACTGAACTTCTCCTCTTCGTGCTTGACCACGGTGGCCGCATAGTCCCGGCTCTCCTGCAACTCTGGGTAGGCATCCTTCATCAACTCAGCCACCAGGCTGGTCATCGTATAGAGAAACGGTTGTTCCGTCCCCAGCATTTTGCCGTGTCGAATAGCTCTGCGCAGGATCTTACGCAGGACATAGCCGCGCCCCTCATTTCCTGGGACGACACCGTCATGAACGAGGAAGGCACAGGCCCTGGCATGGTCGGCGGCAATCCGCAGACTCACATCCCGGTTCTCGCTCTCGCCGTAAGTCACACCGGTCAGGCGCGAGGCCTCCTGGATGAGGGGAACGAACAGATCAGTCTCGTAATTGCTGCGGACTTCCTGCGCTACGCATGAAATGCGCTCGAGACCCATTCCGGTGTCGATCGAGGGCGAAGGCAGGGGCGTCATGACACCCGATCCATCCCGGTTAAACTGCATGAAGACGAGATTCCAGATCTCCACGAAGCGGCCGCACGGGCAGGTGAGATCACAGTCGGTGTGGCCGGCCGGGCTCGTTCCGAGATCGTAGTGCAGCTCGGAACATGGGCCGCACGGCCCGGTGTCTCCCATGGCCCAGAAGTTATCGGCCTCCCCGAGGCGGTAGATGCGCTTCTCCGGGATCCCCATGTCTTTCTTCCAGAGATCAAACGCCTCGTCGTCGTCCGTATAAACGGTGATGTAGAGCCGGTCTTTGGGGAGGCCGTAGACGTCAGTGCACAGTTCCCAGGCGAATCTGATCGCCTCCTTCTTGAAATAGTCGCCGAAGGAAAAATTGCCCAGCATCTCGAAGAAGGTATGGTGGCGGTAGGTCCTTCCCACCGTCTCGAGGTCATTGTGCTTCCCGCTGACGCGCATGCACTTCTGGCTGGTCGTGGCCCGCACGTAGTCCCGCTTTTCAAAACCCAGGAATACGTCTTTGAACTGGTTCATCCCGGCGTTGGTGAATAGGAGGGTGGGATCGTTCTCGGGTACCAGAGAGCTGCTCTTGACCCGCTTATGGCCGTGGTTCTCAAAATACCGGAGGAAGTCTTCTCTGATCTGGCTGGACGTCTTTTTCATAAGTTCAGTCTGGAAGAATCTGCAGATTGTAAAAAGACCTCAAGGACCTCAAAGACCTCAAGGACGGGCTACAGTTCCTGTCCTTGAGTTCTTTGAGGTCCTTGGGGTCCTTTCACCCGGCAATACTCCCTCAATCCGCCTCGCCGCTACCAAGCGCGGCGAAAAAAGGCTCGAGGACTTCTCTGACAGCAGCTGGAGGGTAACCTAATCGAACCGCGAAATCGAACAGTCTCTTCAGTTCAGCACGCGTTCGCGGGAGCTTGCTTTTTGCGACGCGCGCTCGCACGGCCTCCTGCAGGCTGACCGCTTCGGGGACCTCGTCTTCCACCTGGTCAAGAATCGGCCCGATTATTTTAGCATCGAGGCCGAGCCTTTGTAACTCGTGCGCAATCCGCTGGTTTCCGATCAGCTTCCGAGTACGGAGGTACAGGGCCCTGCGGTAGCCGAGCGCCTGGTCATTGAGGTAGCCGCGCGCCCGGAGGTCGGCCAAGACCGCCTGCACTTCGGCCGAAGAACCGTGCCGGAAGAGTTTTCGGGCTAGTTCCGCCTCGGAATGGTCCCGAATAGCAAGAAGACGCATGGCCCGATCGAGGAGGTCACCTTCTCTCACAAGGTTTCTTTCGAGCCGACGATTCCTTGGAGCTTGAGCTTGAGGTCTTCAGGCTGGCTGGCATTGCGAAGGGCGTCGCTCAGACTGATATGCCCCTGTTGATACAGGGAAAGTATTGATTGATCAAATGTCTGCATTCCGTACTGAGAGGTGCCCGCTTCGAGCGCCTTGCGAATGTCCTTAAGCTTTTCCGGCTGCTCGAGGAGCGACCGGACGTAATCGGTGTTGCGGAGAATCTCGACGGCCGGCACTCGGCCGACCGGCTGCGAACTGCGCATCAGCCGCATTGAGACTATCGCGCGGATTGCCGAAGAGAGTATCAGCCGGGACTCGTGCTGTTCATGGGGAGGAAACATCGCCGTGATACGGTTCAAGGTCTCGACGGTATCAGTCGTGTGAACCGTGCTGAGGACCAGGTGACCGGTTTCGGCCGCGTGGATGGCCGTTTTCATCGTCTCCAGGTCGCGCATCTCGCCTACCAGAATGACGTCGGGGTCCTGCCGCAAGGCCGATCGGAGAGCCGGGCCGAAACCTTCCGTATCGATCGACACCTCTCTCTGGCTTATGAACGAAAGCTTGTCCCGGAAAAGAAACTCGATCGGGTCCTCGATGGTGATGATGTGGCAGCGCCGGATAGAGTTGATGTAGTCGATCATCGCGGCAAGCGTCGTCGACTTGCCGCTTCCGGTCGTCCCGGTGATCAAGACCAATCCCCGGTCTTCTTCCGCAATCTGCTTAAGAACCGGCGGCAGATTCAGTTCTTCGATATGCGGGATGATGTCCGGGATGACCCGGAAGACGAAAGAAATTGATCCGCGCTGCTGGAAGACCGCGACCCTGAATCGACCAAGGCCAGCGGCCCCGAAGGCCAGGTCGACTTCTGCTTTCTGGCTCAGAATGTCCTTCTGCCGGGCACTCAGGAGCTGCTGAGCCAGTTCGTTGGTATCCTCCCTCTTCAGCGGCGTGGAGCCGGCCAGAGGTATCAATTCTCCCTGGACCCGAATATGCGGAAGGGAACCGACTTTCAAATGAAGGTCAGACGATTTGCGGTCAACGGCACAACGCAGCAGCGCTTTGAGGTCTATCATCAATTAACCACCAACAATTGACTCAATTCGTTCAACCCCGTACCCGGCTTTCCGATTTTACGGGCGTCATCCAGCCATAATTATCTTCAATCTTACCTTGTACATAATCGAAGAAGTGGTGCTGTATGACGGTGGTCACAGATCCTCTTTTTCCTTCGCCGACAACGATGTGATCGACCGCTCTGACAGGAGTTACTTCGGCTGCAGTGCCAGTCAGAAAGATTTCGTCAGCCAAATACAGCATTTCCCGGGGAATCTTCTGCTCGAGAACCTCGTAGCCCGCCTCCCGGGCCAAGGTAATCACACTGTCCCGGGTGATTCCCGGGAGGATCGCGCTGCTCAAGGGCGACGTGATCAGACGGCCTTGCCGGACCACGAACAGGTTCTCCCCGCTCCCCTCACTTACGAAACCTTCGTTGTCCAGGGCAATTCCTTCTACGAACCCGTCGAGGATAGCTTCCATTTTTATGAGGCCGCTGTTCAGGTAGTTGCCACCCGCCTTCGCCATCGTCGGGAAGGTGTTGGGGGCGGCGCGGTGCCAGCTGGAGACGCACAGATCCACGCCCTTCTCCATGGCTTCCTCACCCAGATACTTACCCCATTCCCAGACCATGATGAAGGTTTCAATCGGCGCGGGAAGCGGATTGACACCAATTGCCCCGGCGCCGCGGAACACGAGCGGACGGATGTAGCATTGCTCCAAGTCGTTGGCTTCGATTGTCTGTAGGATGGCTTCGATAATTTCCTGTTTCGAGAACGGGATGTTGGCCCGGTAAATCTTGCAGGAATCAAAGAGGCGATTGACGTGCTCGGTCAGCCGGAATACTTCAGAGCCGCGGGCCGTTTTGTAGCAACGAATTCCCTCAAACCACGAGCTCCCATAATGGAGCGCGTGCGCCATAACGTGAACCGTTGCCTTGTCCCAGTCGATCAACTCCCCATTACGCCAGATTTTCTTCGCTCTGATCTCGGTCATGCAGGAAGAATATGGGCGATGGGGCGGGTCTGTCAAACGATTGCGGCGGGAGCCCGGCGGTTCACCCTGGGAGCGCAGGCGAGACGCCTGCGCTCCCCGCTATCGCTCTGGCCGCAGATCGAGCCCCTTGACTCCCAGATTCAGCCGCATGAGGGCGCCAGGCTCGGCCACGGTAACAAAAAGCTGATCCAGATACGGACCGCCAAAACACACCCCGCTGGTGGGGTTGTCGAACTGATAGCGCCGCAACGGCTGTCCCTCGGCATCGAGGACGAGAACCTCTCTCATCTTGAGATAGGCAACGTACAGGTTGCCGAAGGAGTCAAAGCACAGGCCTCCCGCGTCGGCGGATGCCGGAGTTTCAGAGCCGGGAAGAGTCGCAAAAACGCTCATCAGCCCGAGGTGGCCCTGCTCGAGAACTGCGAACCGGATCACTCGGTTCTTGCCGCTCTCCACCACGTAAAGAGCCGACCAGTCGGCTGAGAGAGCCAGGCCGGTAGGGGACGCCAGGTCAGACGCCACCTTGCGTACGACCCGGCCGGGCGTGACATAGTGCAGCGAACCCGGCGGTTCACCCGCTTGCCCGCTGTCGCTGAAGTAGAAGCCGTTCCACTGATCCAGAACAAGCTCGCTGGGGGCCGAGACCTGGTCCCCCCGGGTTTTTGAGGCTATCACCTGGAGTCGCCGGGCAAGGTCGTCAAAGCGCACGATCGCCCCTCGTTTCGCGTCACAGATAAGGTGAGTGTTGTCGGGCAGAATCCGGTGCCCGCGGGGCGCGGGTTCGACGGTCCAGAGCCGATGCCGGCCGTTAGGACTCACCACACGGACGTTCCTGCCGTGCGAGAAGAAGATGCTTCCATCGTAGGCGAGAACCGGGCCCTGGGCTACGGGGTCTCTGGTGAGGAGAACCAAAACGGGGTCCACCCCTTTTTCCGGCGGAAGGACAGGGGAACGTTCGGCGCGCTCCGCACATCCCGGCAAGAGAAGGAGACAGACCACAACCAGAGATGTACGCCCCATAATTCCACTGTTATCAGTCCCTAGGCCGACTGTCAACGATTGGCAACTGGTGTGTTTACGATTAATGGTAGTTGATCGTCGGTTGACGGTCGACCGGCCTTCCCGATTGCCAATCGACAATCAACAATCACCAATCATCAATCGTATAATTGCCTGGATGGTCACAGTCCGACTGTTCGCCTCTCTGAGGGAAGCTGCAGGCCAGGCTGATATCGAATTAGCCTGGGACAGTGTCGCGTCCTCGAGGGAGCTCTTCGAAGAACTGACCAGACGGTTCCCTGCTCTCGAACGGTTCCGACCGGTCACCCTCGTCGCCGTTAACGAAGTCTGCGGGAACTGGCAGACGCCGGTTTCACCCGGGGACCGCGTGGCTTTCTTCCCCCCGGTGAGCGGAGGCCGCGTATGATCGGGCTGACCGACCAGGCGATTGAGCCACGACGAGCCGAAATCCTCCAAGCTGTCAGCTGCCCGGGCGCCGGAGCCATCGTTACGTTTGAGGGAACCGTCCGGCTGGAGTCTCGGGGCCGACAAGTGACCCACCTCTTTTACGAAGCCTTCCCGGAAATGGCGCTGCCGGAGATGGAAAGGATCGCCGCGGAGGCCCGCAGGCGCTGGCCGCTACTCGAACTCGCCCTCCTTCATCGGACCGGACACGTCAACGTCGGGGAAACGAGCGTACTCGTCGCCGTTTCATCAGCGCACCGTGCCGACGCGTTCGACGCCTGCCGGTTCATTATCGATTCCCTTAAGACCACTGTTCCCATCTGGAAGCGGGAACACTACGAAGACGGTGCGGTTTGGGTCGAGGACCACGCCTGATGAGAGCAACCGTGATCACCGTGAGCGACAGCTGCTCCGCAGGTCTCCGGGAAGATCTCTCCGGCCCGGCGCTGGCTCAAGTGCTGAGCGCAGAGGGTTGGGAAGTCGGCGGGACAAGCGTAGTTCCGGATGAAACCGAAGCGATCGCCAGGGAAGTGCGGAGAATAGTTTCCGATGTCGTCGATTTGGTCGTGTTGACCGGCGGAACAGGAATCTCCGCGCGTGATGTGACCCCCGAGGCCGTCCGGCCAATACTCGATAAGGAAATTCCGGGGTTGGCCGAGCTTATGCGGCTCAGAGGCCTGGAAAAGACGGAGAAAGCCGCGCTTTCACGCTCGCTGGCGGGTTGCCTGGGCCGGAGTCTCGTCCTATGCCTGCCGGGAAGCACCAAAGGGGCGGTCGAGTCTCTGACCGCCGTCTTAGGCCTGCTGCCTCATGCGGTCGACCTGCTGCAGGGAAAAACCGGGCACTGAGCATTAGAACGACGGACACGGACAAAAGACCTCAAGGACAACAAGGACCTCAAGGACCAGAAGTCAGACCCTCCTTGGAGGTCCTTGAGGTCTTTTTTCCTTATCCGTCCGTCTTAATACTCTCGCCGCCCTGACAGGGCGCGTGAAATCGTCACCTCGTCGGCGTATTCCAGGTCGCTGCCGACCGGGATGCCGGAGGCGATGCGCGAGACCCGGATCGCGAGGGGCTTGATCAGTCTCGAGATGTAGATCGCCGTCGCCTCCCCTTCGATCGTCGGATTAGTCGCGACAATGACTTCCTCCACCCGGCCATCGCCCAGGCGTCCGAGCAGATTCTTCAACTTCAGATCATCCGGTCCGACTCCGTTGATCGGGGAGATGGCGCCGTGCAGCACGTGGTAGAGCCCCTTGAACTCGCCCGTCTTCTCGATGGACAGGATGTTGAAAGGTTCCTCTACCACGCAAATGACTTTCGGGTCCCGACGGGAGTCCGAGCAGAAGCGGCAAGGGTCAACATCGGAAATGTTGTTGCACACCGAGCAGAGAATGAGATTGGCTTTAAGCTCCAGAATGGCGTCGGCCAGCTTCTGGCAGTCCTCCGCCGAGGATCGGATCATGTGAAAAACCATCCGCTGAGCCGACTTCGGCCCCACGCCGGGTAACTTCCGCAGCTCTGTGATCAGTCTCTGTATCGGATCGGAGGAATCAGTCATAGGAGCCTATCCCAAATTACCCAACAGGTCGTTTCCAATTCCGGTAACCTGCGAATTAAGGGCCGCGTCAACTTTGCGGCCGGCTTCGTTCACCGCCGCAACAATCAGGTCCTGCAACATCTCGACGTCGGCGGGATCCACTGCCTGAGGATCGATTTTAATCGACAGGAGTTGCTTGTTCCCGTCCATCTGAACGGAGACCATCCCTCCGCCGCTGGCTGCGTCAACCTTCAGCTCGAGCATCTGGTTCTGCAGCTGTTCCTGCATCCTCTGGGCTTCCTTCATCAATTTCTGTAATTGCTTTGGGTTCATCCTCAGTCTTCCACCTTTCTCTGAACTATGATCTTGCCCGGGTATTTTTCGAACAGGTTGCGGATGCCCGGGTGTTCTGTCGGATCATGACCCGGCTCCGCGTCAGCGCCCTCCACCTCCACGGCTATCCCGCTCTCCGTGCCGGTGATCTTCGTAAGTTGGGTTTTGATAACCTGCTGGCTGGCCGGATCCTGAAGCGTCTTCGCATGCGTGGTGGAGGAAACCCGCACCCGCAGCGTCCCTCGGTCCAGACTCAGGGCTTGGCTGGTCTCGGCCTCAAGCAAGGCGCCATAGATGCGAAACTGATGCTGCTGTTGGAGAGCGGTCATCAGATGATTGATTGCTGGATCTCGGTGCTGTTCCTGTGATCCTTCGGAAGCCGGAACCGGAGCCGTTCTCGGTTCGCTCGGGGGAACCGGAGGCGAGGGCGCGGTCACCGGCCGAGCGGCGGGAGCCGGGGTCGGCCGTTCCGCCAATGGAGGATGCGCTGCCGGAGGGCGCGCTGCTGGAGGGTGCGCTGCTGGAGGGTGGGCGGCAGGTACAGCTGCCGGCTTGGTTGCACCCGTTTGCATCTGTCCGATCACGTCTTCCAAGAGAGGCAGATGCGTCAGCTCAATAAGCTTGACGAGGGACATCTCAAGATGGATGGCGGGATGCAGATGCCACTTGAGGTCACTCTCCGTCCGGCTCAAGATGTCGTAGAAACGGATCAGGTCGATCTCCGAGAGCGTGGCGGCCTGGGCCAGCACCAACTCTTTATCGGTGTCCGGCAGATTGACAAGTTTCTCTTCCCAGCCCGCCACCCGACACACCATCAGGTTACGGACGTGTTCGACGAGCTTCCGACAGAAGTTAAGCGGTTCGATTCCCTGGTCGGCCAGTTCCTGACTTTGCCGTATCAGCGCAGCCCGGTCCCCGGCGAGAATGGCGTCAAAAGTGGCTAAGACCAGTTTGTCATCGACGACACCCAGGAGACTTCGGACGTCGTCGTCACTGACCCGGTTGCCCGCGAAAGCGATGATCCGATCGAGAGTCGATTGCGCATCGCGCATGCTCCCCTGGGCGACAGACGTGACCGCCCGCAAGCCGTAATCCCCGATCTCGATTCCCTCTTCGCGGCAGATCAGGCCGAGCCGGTCGAGGATCAGCGAGAATGGGATCGGTTTGAAATCGTACTGCTGGCAGCGCGACGTAATCGTGACGGGGATCTTGTGATGCTCAGTGGTCGCGAGGATCAGCTTGACGTGAGGCGGCGGCTCTTCCAGCGTCTTAAGAAGCGCGTTAAACGCCTCGGTTGTCAGCATGTGGACTTCGTCAATGATGAAAACCTTGAAACGGTCCCGTGCCGTCCCGTATCTCACGCTCTCTCGCAGCTCGCGCACATCGTCGATTCGGCGATTGGATGCGGCGTCGATCTCGAGGACGTCGACACTGCCGGCGGCGGCGATTTCCGAGCAGGAGACACACTGGCCGCAAGGCCGGGGAGTCGGGCCTTCATGGCAGTTGAGCGCCTTGGCGAGAATGCGGGCTGTGGTTGTCTTACCGACGCCACGGACTCCCGAAAACAGGAAGGCGTGAGCAATACGGCCGCTGGTGATGGCGTTTTGAAGGGTTTTGGTGACTGTCTCCTGGCCCGTCACCTCTTCAAAGGTCTGAGGCCGCCACTTTCGCGCAAGAACCTGATAGGACATGATTGCAGATTGCCGCGGGCAGGCCAAGTCAGCGGGCGGTTGAGTCACTCGCCGCCTTTTAGCGAGTTGTATCGAAACCCCGCGCCTTCCTGCTCCTTTTCTACTGGTCAGGCCTCGGGTGACCTGCGGCACACATGCGCTACCTCTTAATGCTGCTTCCTTCCGGACCTGACATGATTCGAGGGACATGTTGCACAGGGCCCGAGGCCTGTCACGCAACTGAGGCTTGTACTATACCATCATAATAGGCTGAGATGCAGCCAGCAGTGTAGACACTTGACTTCGGCGGGCCTTAGTCGTTGTAATGATGATTCCTCAGTACGGAGGAGTACCGAAGTGGTTGTAACGGGCTCGACTCGAAATCGAGTTGCCTGGTGATGAGCCGGGCACGTGGGTTCGAATCCCACCTCCTCCGTATCCCCTCTTTGTTGCCATAGCACCCACCTCACAGAGCCGCAGCGTCTTTTAGCGGAGCGACCCGGCCGGAACCGATAGCACCCACCTCACAGAGCCGCGCACAACGCGGAGCAAGGCGAGCAGAGTAAGCGGACCACCCAATTGAGCGGCGGTTGAGTGACTCGCCGTTTTGTGGCGAGTTGTATCGAAACCCCGCGCCTCTGAAGCGCCCGGGCCGCAACCGCAGCATCGGCG
>Ga0105092_10001882_pt1 | contig 11164 bp, 6 predicted proteins | sample PPLLak2March2015_FD_87021 | JGI IMG/M metagenome (GOLD analysis project Ga0105092, IMG submission 87021) | Freshwater sediment microbial communities from Prairie Pothole Lake near Jamestown, North Dakota, USA - PPLs Lake P7 Core (1) Depth... | ecosystem: Environmental > Aquatic > Freshwater >... | reverse complement strand
CGTCATCATGACCATCCCCTAGCGCAAGCCATGTGCCACGCGCGCGAGAAGGCCCGGGCCACTCCGTCAATGACCTGTAAACAAAACGCTTAAGTCTCCGAAAAGACCCGAAGAAGAGGGCGGCAGAGCCGCTCGGGGCGCCGGAAACCGTGGTGTTGGAGTTACACAGGTGGCCTTAAAAGAGGACGTATTCAGAGGCGTCGAAATGACGGGATAGCGAAGGGTGAAGAGGCGGTTGCGCGCGCAGGGCGAGGGGAAAAACACTGACGCCCCGACCCGTTCCTGTCGTCAATTTTCGAGACCCCACCTCTCGAAATCAACTCAACTCCGCAAAGCCAGCAGCTTGCTTCGGAACGAATCTAGGGCGTCAGTTTTATTCGGTGGGCCGTTTCCGGCTCCGAATCTTGTGTCGAGAGTATCTCCTAAGCTCTAGTCCTGACTTCTTCAAGTTCGGGGCTCTGGGGGAGCTTGCGATCCCCCAGAACCCGTCCCCCACCAGATGGAAGTTCATTTACGCACGGGATGACTTCCGGGAGTTCCCTACCGCAACCCGTATGCCAAATGTTGCGGCGCTTACACGTGAGACTGAAGAGGGTCCTAACGCTCTATTTACGAGTGTGTTCCACGCGCGAATCCACAAGTCGACGGCGGTCGCTCGCGAGGCTCCAACAAAGGGCTATAAAGAACGGTTGTATGGGGTGACGCGGCGAGGAAACTAACGGATTCTTCGGAAACGACTTAAGCCGCCTGGACGGCTCTATCAAAAGTTTTTATAAAGTGGAGCGCCGGACGGGGATGCGGTGTGGGAGTCCAGACGCTACTGGATATTGTAGCGTTTGATCTTCGAAAGGAGGTTCGGATAGCTGATCCCGAGGTGGACGGCCACCTGGGACTTGTTGCCCGAGTGCCGGCGCATCGCGTCGAGGATCATCGCTTGCTCGATCTGCTCGATCCGCTCGCGAAGCGTCTCGTCGTTCTTGCCTGCGACGCTATCGGGCTCGGGAGCCGTCCGCAGCACTTCGGGGGCGAGGTGTGCCACCGAGAGCGCGTCGCCGTCGTCGGCCAGAATGATAGCGCGCTTGACGACCTTCTCCAGCTCACGCACGTTGCCGGGCCAGTGGTAATCGGTCAGTTTTTCCATGAATTCCGCCGTGGTGCCGTCGATCGACTTCGAGAGTTCCCGCGCCAGTTTCCCCACATAGTGGTGAATCAAGAGTGGGATGTCCTCGCGGCGTTCGCGCAGCGGCGGCACCGTCAGCGGGAAATCGTTGATGCGGTAGAAGAAGTCCTCGAGGAACTTCCCTTCTTCGACCACCTTCAGCAAGTTGGACTTGGAAGCGCATATCACACGTACGTCGACGCCGATGAAGTCGTTGGATCCGACCTTACGCACCTTGCCGGTGTCGAGGAATTGCAGCAGCTTGCCTTGCATCGCCATCGACGTCTTGCCGATCTCGTCGAGGAAGATGGTGCCGCCGTTGGCCTCGGTCAGCAGACCATCCTTGTCGAAATACGCGTTGGTGAACGCACCTCGCACGTGTCCGAACAACTCCGATTCCAGCAATTGTTCGGGGAGCGCCGCGCAGTTGACGTGGACGAACGCGCGGTCGCGCCGCTCGCTCAGCAAGTGAACCGCGTACGCGATGAGTCCCTTGCCGGTCCCCGTCTCGCCCTGCAGCAGCACCGTTGCGTCGGAGTGCGCCACTCGCTCCGCAAGGTTCAGGAGATGAATCATCTCCTTGTTGTCGGTGACGATGCCCTCGAAGCCCTTGCTGTTGCCCGGTCGCGTGCGCGCGGTGCGTCCGCGGCGCTCCGAACGAACCAACTCGTAGACCGAAAGCGAAATCAAGTTCGAATAGGCCGCCACAAAGTGCAGGTCTTCCTGCCCGATGGGGCCGCGCGGGGAGTCGGCGCCCTTGAGGACGCACATGACGCCCAGGCCCTCGTTGTCGAAGCCCAAATCCTGGATGAGTAACGGGCCGCGCGCCGAGATACGGCCGCGCAGATCGGCGAGCGACGGGTCCTTCTCGATATCGCTGACCACGATGGTTCCGCGCGACGCATCGCCGCGCTTGGAATACCACGCCTCGATCGCTTGCGCTTCCTTGGCCGTCAGTCCTTCGCGCGCGACGACTTGCCGCCCGCGTCCGTTCGCGGACGGAATGGCGATGAATCCCGACGCGGCTCCCAGCTTCTCGATGATGAAGCGAAGCGTCGACTCGAGACCCTTCTCCAACTGTTCGCGGGAGCGCGCGCCGCTCTGGATCTCGCCCAGCACAGAGAATTGGTCGAGCACGCGCCGCGTCGCATCCGACATCTGGTCTTCGATGCGCCGGCGCAGGGCGGCCAGGGCCTTTCGGTACTTCGCGCACTCATCTTCGGACGCGATGCGGTCGGCCTCGTAGACCGCCAACAGCGCATCGTCTACGTTACCGAGTCGGCGCTCCACGTTCGACAGGAGCGCGTGCGACACGATCAGCGCCCGCGGCTCGTCGAGCTTGCCCAGCGCGAGCACGCTGTCCGACAACGCCGACTTCGCCTTCAACAGCGACGCCTCGGTACGCGCCCGCACGCACAACCGCGCGAGCAGCTGTTCCGAGACCGACTTCTCGAACGGATTGCCGTACTCGTCGAAGGACGCGATGCTCACTGCCATGGCTTCGAGTGCACCCGCGAGGTCGCCGGTGCGAGCCAGCGCCAGCGCGCGCGTGCGATGGAAGAAGCCTATTTCGTAGAACTCGCCGCACGACACCGCGATGCGCAGCCCCTCGTCGATGGACGCGAGGGCATCGACCGGGAACCCAAGTCGATACTGGACGTCCGCGACACGGCGCAGGCTCTCGGCGACGACGTCGCCTTGCGGCGCCAAACGCCGCGCCTTCTCGAGGGCCGACGCAAGGTTGGCCTGGGCGCAACCCAAGTCGTTACGGGCGATCAACAACTCGCCCAGATACTCGTCGGCGAGCGCGGACTCGCGTTCATAACCGAGTTCGTCGGCCATGGCTTGCGCGCGCAGGAGTGCTTTTTCGCCGCGCCCGAGCGAGCCGCGCGCCACGTGCGTGCGACCTAGCATCAAGAGTGCCCGGGTAAGACTGGCCTGGTCGCCGAAGCGCTCGGCGCCGGCAGCGGCCGCGTCGAACGAACTGATCGCATCCTCGAAGCGACGCAGCTTGGAATAAACCACGCCCAGATTCAACTGGACGACGATCAGGTGTTGCGACAGCCCGAGCGTCTTCGCGAGGTCGAACGACTTCGACAGCGACGCCAGCGCACGCGTCCACCGGCACGCGTTCTTGTGCAGCAGTCCGAGACTGTTATAGACGTAGGCGATACCGACGCGGTCCTCGGCGCGGCGGTAGGACGACAGCGCGTCCATGAAGAATTCCTCGGCCTCGGCGGCCAAGCCGAGCCGCTGATAGGCGTTCGCGATGAGGAGCTGAATGTAGGCGACCTCGCCGTGCGACTCCGATCTCTTGAGCCGACGGTAGGCGCCGAATGCAGTTTTCAGAGCGGCGTCATACGCGCCCTGCCAGAGCAGCAGATAACCCTCACGGTATTCGATTCGACCGAGCGCTTCACCCGTGAGCGCCGAGAGCAAACGCGCTCGGTCGAGGTACTCCTTCGCCGCCGCAAAATCCCCACGCTTGCGGTGGCAGTCGCTTATGCGGAGCAACAACCGAAACCGGTCCGCCTCGGCCAGTTCCGGTTGTTCTAGAGCCCCGCAGAAGTATTCGAGGGCTGTCGAGAAGTTCTCCGTCGCGAAGTGCATCTCGCCGATTTCTTCACTCGGCGATACCGCGGAGCCGCGCGTCGATTCGCGCCCATCCTTCTCGATCCACTCTCTCTCGTCCCGTGCGTCGGACATAGCTTCCTCGAGCTAAAGTGGTCTTTCGTTATAGAGCGATCGTACGCCTCACATCCGAGGCGCCGTCGCTAACGCGCCCAGAAAATCATCAACCTCCACCACATCTCCAAGAAGACAGAGGCCGCTTCTGCTTCCGCAAGAGCCCCGCCAGCGATCGGCGGAGGATTCTTCAGACCAGAAAGCCCGTCCGCGTCCCCTTCATTCCCGCCACCGCCACCGCCTCCAGGCGCGATGGGGGTCATATCCCGCGCACCGCCCGGAGCAATAACGCTCGGGCCGCCTGAATTGGATTCGAATTGGGATCCGGCTTGCGGAGTGGCGGAAGGTAGCGCGAACAGCAAGAGTGCGGCGGCAATGATACAGAGAGACACCGCCCGTTTCATAGCTGGACCATCTCCTTCCTCAGCACTGGGAAATCAACAGCGTGGGGCTGTTAGTTACCTAACCAATATAGTCTTGGACCTTTTAGCGCGTCAATCAGATTTCCGGTTCTTCGCCTTCGTCCTCTCGAGCACGTTTGTATGGTATCCCGTATTTTTCGAGCTTCTTGTATAGGTTGCTACGCTGCATCCCTAGCTTCCGGGCCGTTTTACTGACGTTGTGCCCGTACAGACGAAGCTTCCTCTCGAAGAAGTCCTTTTCAACGGTGTCCTTGAACCCCGTGTACGTCTCGATCTCGAAGTATCGTCCCTCACCCCCCTCTAGGGGGGTCAGAATGGGCAGATCGGCGAGTTCGATCGTCGAGCCGGGCGCCAGGATCACCAAGCGCTCGATTAGGTTCTTGAGTTCCCTCACGTTGCCCGGCCACGAGTACTCCTTCATGGCTTCCATGGCGGCGCGGGAGATTTTCTTGGGTGCCTGGCCCAGCTCGCGCGCGGTCTGCTGCAGGAAGTGTTCCGTCAGAAGGGGAACGTCCGACACTCGTTCGCGAAGCGGCGGCACGGTAATGGGCACGACGTTCAAGCGGTAGTAGAGATCCTCCCGAAAGCGGCCCTCGCGGCTGGCCTTCAAGAGATCCTTGTTGGTCGCCGCCACGACCCTCACGTCGACCCGCATGGTCTCGGTACCGCCGACCCGTTCGAACACCGACTCCTGCAGTACCCTCAGTACCTTGGCTTGCGCCGACAGGCTCATGTCCCCCACTTCATCCAAGAACAGTGTCCCGCCGTCGGCCATCTCGAAGCGCCCCACGCGCCGGGCCACGGCACCGGTAAACGAACCCCGTTCGTGGCCGAACAGCTCGCTCTCGATCAACTCCTCCGGTATCGCAGCACAGTTGACCTCGACGAACGGCTCGTCCGCGCGGGGACTCGTGTCGTGGAGGGCGCGCGCGATCATCTCCTTGCCGGTACCGTTCTCCCCCATGATGAGGACGCGAACGTTGGCGGGTGCCACCTTCTTCACCGTCTCGAGGATGCGCAGCATTTCCGGGTGTTGTCCGACAACCCGGGTTCGTTGCCGAACCTCGGCCTTGAGCGAAACGTTTTCGCGCAGGAGACGCCGCTGCGCGAGCCCGTTGCGAATCACCAACAGGATGCGGTCGGCGTCGATCGGTTTTTCGATGAAGTCGAAGGCTCCCAGGCGCGTGGCTTCGACGGCGGTCTGGATGGTCCCGTGACCGGATATGATGACGACCGGCAGCTGCGGGTGCTCTTGGTGGAGTTGTGCCAGCACCTCGAGGCCGTCCATCCCCGGCATCTTGACGTCGAGCAGCACCAGGTCGACCGGGCGGTCACGCACGAGGTCGAGAGCGGACGGCCCGTCGGCCGCCTGTATGACGCGATAGCTTTCGAACTCGAGCAGCCGCTCCAGCGAACTCCGAACGCTCTGCTCGTCGTCGGCAATCAGTATCGTCTTGGGCATACGAGGGTTGGCAATCGACGCGGTGACAACAACATTCGTGTTTTTTACGGATACCACATTGCCTATAATTTAGCCAGTCGAAATCGGGGCGCGACGAAACCGCGCCGAATCCATGGAACGCACCCATCTTCGTAATCTCTCGATCGACGAGCTGCGCGACTTCGTTCTCCAAACGGGGGAACCGGAGTATCGCTTCCGCCAGCTCGCGGCGTGGATCTATGCGCGCCTCGAGTCGCGTATCGACGACATGTCGGACCTTCCGCACGCGTTTCGCGAGCGGCTGGCGTCGTCGTCGGACGTGACCGCGTCGGCACCGGTATCCATCCAGCAGTCCGCGATCGACGGCACGCGCAAGTTCCTGCTCGAGTTCGCGGACGGGGCGCGCGTCGAGTCGGTGCTCATGCGCTACGACCGGCGCAACACAGTCTGTCTTTCCTCGCAAGTGGGCTGCCCGCTCGATTGTGTGTTCTGCGAAACGGCCAAAGGACGCTTCCAGCGCAACCTCACCGCGGGCGAGATCCTCGACCAACTGTGCCTACTCAAGAGTGAGGCCGGACCTCCGTCGCAAAAAATCAATGTGGTGTTCATGGGGATGGGCGAACCCCTCCTGAACCTCCCCAGCGTCGTCGCCGCGATCAAGGTAATGAACGACCCGCTCGGGCTCGACCTGGGCGCCGGCCGCATCACGGTGTCGACGTCGAGTTTCCCGGACCGCATTCGCGAATTGGCCGACTCCGGCGCCGAATGCTCGCTGGCGCTCTCGTTGAACGCGCCCAACGACGAAAAGCGCCGCGAGTTGATGCCGAAGGCGTCGCACTTCGCGATCGCGGACCTCTTAGCCGCGGCTCGCTACTTCGTGGGATCGGGTCGCCGGCACGCGACACTGGAGTACGTCTTGATTCCGGGTCACACCATGGCCGATGCCGATGCGGGCCAGTTGGGAGTGCTGGTTCGCGGCCAGCCGTTCAAAGTGAATCTGATTCCCTACAATCCCGGGCGCCACGATCCATTCCAGCGGCCCACGGAAGCCGAGATCGACCGCTTCGTGCGGCGGCTCCTGCCGGTCGCGCCGGCCGTCACTGTCCGCCGCAGCCGCGGGGTCGACATCGACGCCGCGTGCGGTCAGTTGTGGAATGCCTCGCTCATGGAAAAGAAGAAGCCTGCGAAAGGGGCAGCGTAGTCGATCGGGGAGGAGAATCGTGACTAACCCCCTTCGCAGGCCAAATGCCGGGGACGATTACTTGAGCAGTACCAGCTTCACCGTTTCTTTTGCCCCTCCTGCCACCACGGTCGCGTAGTACATCGCGCTGGCGACACTGTTGCCGCGATTGTCGGTGCCGTCCCAACGTACGGCGAAATCGCCCGTGGCATTTCCTTCGTAGAGGTCGCGCACCAACGCTCCCGTCACCGAGTACACGCGGACCGACACGCGCTCATTCTTGCCGAGGAAATCGCCGGGGAGCGAAACGCGTACTTCCGTCTCCGGATTGAACGGATTGGGATAACTCATCGCGACGATCCGCGGCGTGCGCAGCGCGATGGGTTCACCGGCGACGCGGACAAAAAAGCTCTCCAGCCCGCCCACGGACTCGGGTGAGGCGAGCTCCGGGTTCTCGATATACCCGTCGAAGTACGCCGCCGAACCTCCGAAGAGGACGCGAAAATCCTCGGCGAAGATCTCCTTCGGTCGATACGCGTGGCTCGCCAGCGCGTTGAACCGCGAGAGGTCCGTGATACCGCGAATGCGTCGGTACTCGTCCCACGCGCTGGAGCCGTCGGGCATGTAGCGGTTGTGAAATGCGTGGCCCATCTCGTGAGAAACGATGTACGCGGCGATTCTCGGATCGATCGCGAGAACGTGGGGGCTCAGGAACAACTCGAGTCCGCTCGTCGAGCTCGACAGCAGGCTGCGACGCGGATACGGAAGAAGGTAAATGCGGACCGCCATGCGCACCGACGGATGGCCGAGCGCACGCAACGTGGCCACGACGTCTTCGGTCGAAAAAGGGTGGAAGGTGCCGTCGCCTTTGTTGACGATGGACGGGTCGGCGATATCCACGATGACGGGAAGGAGTCGATCGTCGTCGAGCCGGATGGCGGCGTCGGAGCCGCTGAACTCCACTCTCTGGAGCAGGTAGTCGGATGGGTAGATGGTCGCGTTCACGCCGTTGGCGAGCGCGATCTGCTCGACGCCCGCCTGGGCCCTCGCGGACGCGGCGAAGGTAGCCGCAAGCGCTAATGTAAGCGCCCATATGCGGCCAAGTTTCGGTATGTCGTTCCGCATACGCTTTACCACTCATCCTCCCTGAAGTCCTTATACTGCAACGCGTATTCCCCGCCGCTCGCGAGCGCGACAGGAGCGGGTCCGGGCGCATGGACGGAACCTCGCGTATCTCGTAACCTATTGTTGTAATATAGATTACGTAGCGTCTTGGGTTGGACGTGCGGTTGGCGCCAAACGGTTCGCAGGCCGTAGCGAGCGTTACAGCGGAGAGAGGCTGGGGGGTTTCGACGATGTATGCGGTGGGTACTCGGGCGATCCCACCCAACCCAAGACTCGGACGAGAGTTAGAAGTTGGTGCCGGTCGTGAAGTAGGGCCGGATGTTCCCGCCCGGGGTGAAACCGATGTCGAGGCTCATGACGTCTTCGATCGCCGAGAATAACCGCAGGCCGACCCCGAAGCCGCTGTGGAAGTTGTCGATGTTGAACTCGGATTGCGTCGTCCAGCCGATGCCGGTATCGACGAACGCCACCAGTCCGAATTGGAAGTCCGTGGTTCCAAGAAACGGGAGCTTGTAGAGGCGCTTCGCCCAAGGATACATACGCAGTTCCACCGACTGCGTCCACCGGTGCGCCGAGCGAAAGTCGCTGCGCTCGTATCCGCGAATGGTCCCGGGGCCGCCCAACCCGAAGCGGATGTATTCCGGATACACCCCCATTTGAATCGATGCCTGAGAACGCATGCCCAGCACGGTAGTGGCATCGAGCGGGGTGAGGTAGCGCATGTCGTTGTCGACCCGGTAGTAGCTGCTGCCCTCCCCGTTGACCACGCGGTTTCCGGTCAGGTTGATGGAGAAGTACCCGCCGTGCCTCGGCTTCACCGTGCCGTCGCGGCCGTCGTAGCGAAAGCCGAGTGACGGGCTCAAGAGCCGTTCGCGTTCGGCATCCTGGTCGCGCACGCCGACGCGGTTATTGGCGAACGCAAAGCCGCCGATCAACTGCGAGAACGAAATGCGGCTACGCGTGAGCGGAACGGACACGCTCAGTTGCGGCCGCACTTGTTCGATGATAGTGGGATCGTTAGAGGGCTGGCGCCGGATGAAGTAGTTGACGCGTGCGCCCGCACCCACGTGGTGCCAGCCGATCCAAGACGTCGACCACCCCGCCGCGGCCGCGTCGTTGTTATCGGTGTCGCGCACGAAGTCGAGCGAGAAATTCTCGAGGCGCCTTCGAAAATTGCGGTCGTTCCATTTGACACCGTACACGATGCGCCCGCTGTTGATGTCGTAGTCGAGAACCGGATAGATGAGCTTCAACAGCAGCGTCGGTCGTTCCTTGACGACCACGTGCAACGTACAGCGATCGTCGCCGATCGGCTCGACCTGGATGGCGACCGTGGCGAACGGGCTAAAGTCGCCGATGTAGCGCTGGTCGCGATCGACGGCGACCGCGTCGAGCACGCTGCCGGGACGAGACTCCATCTCGCGCAACACCGCGATGGTCTTCACGCGCGTGTTTCCATGGACGTACACGGTATCGATGACGCGGCCCTGCGCCCAACGATAGGCGTCGGCGTCGAAGCGCGACTCGGGACGCGCTACCGAGACAATGGACGAGGCGGCGATCGCCGTCGAAATGGTGAGAGCGGCGACCGTTCGCCTCGGGGTAAAACACCGCATACGTATCATTAGGATACGTCGCGCGGCGGCGGCCGCCAAAGTGAAACCTGGGGTTGGACTTGCTAGACGCCGGGGCTGGGCGCGAACTCGGGCATGCTGCGCGCGAGTGGGGGTTCGGTACCGACCGGCGGCCGCGTCCCGAAGCGGCTCAGAACCATGGCTCCCAGTCCCACCAGGAAACCGAAGAACCACACGAACACCGTGACCGCCTGAAAGAAGACGTACATGGCCATCGGGCCGCCGGCGGCGTCGACGACGAACGCGATCACGGCGGGGATGATCAGCACTTCGAGTCCGATGGCGAGTCGTGCGAACACGCCGCCGTCGAACCCTAGGCGCACCGCGATGGCGCGCCCGAGCGAATAGACGAAAACGGTCCCGGCAATCGTCACGACGCCGAACCAGCTCATGCCGAGAATCACCGCGAGCGGTATGCCGACAATGGTGATGATCAGCGGGATCATAACAATGATGAGCGCGAACGACCCCAGTATCCACGCCAGGACACCGGCGCCGAAGCAGCGGAGGAGCCCGCTCGAGAGGTGCTCGCTCGCGCGAACGACACGCCCGCGCAGAAAGAGCATGGTAATGAAATAGAGGACCAGGCTGACGAAGAGGGCAATGGCGACCACCAATACCCGCAGGGTGCGCGCGCTGATGTCCAACTCGTCGCCGATGCGACCTGCCACTCCCCCGATGAGGATCTTTTCGCCGCGAATGACAACGTCCTCGTCTTCCTCGATGGTTCCGCCGATCGCGACGATGTCGCCCTTGATCTCGGATCCGCGGCGGGCCCGAATCTCGCCTCCCAGCACGACGACGGAACCAGCCACCGTGCCTTCGATGATCGCGTTGCCGCCGAATACCACCACGTCGCCCGCCACCACGTCGCCCGCCGCTACGAAAACACTCTCTCCCACCTTGACGATGTCGTCGCCGTGCTCTTCGTCGTCGTACTCGAAGTCGAAATTGAAGTCGACGCCGCCGGCGGTGTCGACGCTGACCGACGCGCCCTCGTCCTCGATCCGTACGCCGCTACCGCCGATGACGATCCGCTTGCGCGTCGGCGGCTCCGGCGGCGTGGGCGGGGTCGGCGTCACGATCGAGTCCGCCTCCGAGCCCGCTCGCGGCGCGGAATGCGGGAACGCAACCAGCGCGATCGCGCCGACCAGCAGTACGTGCACGAAGCGTCGCATGCTAGAAAGAGAGTAGCGCATGACCGGACGTCTTCTTTCGGCGCACGAAGCGCGCGACGGTGAAGGCGACGACGCCGACCAGCGCCGCGACGAAAAGACTCACGACGACGGGCGCCGCGATCTCGGCGGCGGCGTGGGTAACGGTGCGCGCGGCGCGCGTGTACGGCTCGACGTCCGTCTTGTCGGAGACGCCACCCAATGCGCCCTGGACCCAGACCACGGCGCGCGCGAGCTTCTCAGCCATGCCGGCAATCGACCCGCGCGTCCCCGCGAGTACGAAGCCCACCGGGATATACATGACCGCGACGGCGGCAAAGGCCGCGGCCGGATAACGTACCTT
>Ga0105092_10001880_pt1 | contig 11181 bp, 9 predicted proteins | sample PPLLak2March2015_FD_87021 | JGI IMG/M metagenome (GOLD analysis project Ga0105092, IMG submission 87021) | Freshwater sediment microbial communities from Prairie Pothole Lake near Jamestown, North Dakota, USA - PPLs Lake P7 Core (1) Depth... | ecosystem: Environmental > Aquatic > Freshwater >... | reverse complement strand
CTCGTCGCCCTTTATGATCTCGTTTATGCGCTCAACATCCAGGGCGTCAATCTTGCCGTCATAGTTGGCATCGGCAAGCTTGGTGACGGTGTTTTTCCCAACAATTATTCCATGCACATACGTCGCATCGGCCTCATTTATCTTGTCGTCCATGTTAGCATTTCCGAAGATGCTCAGGAGATCGGCCTGAGCAGAATCAGCGGATGTCACCGATGGAAATGCTGCCAGCACGGCCAGTATAGCCAAGGCCGGGGCAATAATTTCTTTGCGATATAATATCATTTACTCTCACAAACCGAGTTGATATTCATTTTAAGTTATAAGTTTTTCCTATTTAGTATCAACATACTATCCAGAACTGTATATAAATTATAAAAAATATGAAAAAGAGGTTATTCTCACTGGTTGCTCATTTCACTCCTCCGGCCAGACAAATATCCTGCCCTTTGGATAATCGATATTCATTAGCTCCTCGTACTCATTCCAGATCTCATCGGGATTGATGTCCGCCTCAGGATGCAGCAGCTTCGCCATCCAGGCCAGGCCCACAGCATTGTCCAGGCCGTAGAGCATCTCTGAGAAGCAGAGGAAGACTCTGTCATTCTTCACAGCTGCGATATTGCCGGCCCCGGCGCGCGCCAGAATCTCGTTCCTCGATCTCTCCAAATCCAATGTATCCTTACTGGGTCCCTTTTCCCATCCGAGTGTATCTGCAGACTTATATTTCATGATAACATCGGGATTTTGGGTGATGACCCATTCCCAGGAGACCTTGGGGAACTTCTCCGGGAGATCTTTAGCGATGTTGTAGCCGCCAGCCATGTTCACCAGGCTACTAAATCCTGAGCCTGCACCGTAGGCAGTCAGCTCGGAAACTCCTGTGGAGGAACCGGATTCGATGTAGACCTTCTTGAGTGGCATTCCCTTGACGGCAGACTTGATCTGGGAAACCTTCTGCTCATACCACTGACTGTAAGCCTCTGCTTCCTTTTCTTTCCCAAGAATTATGCCAAGCTTCGTCATGGATTCGGTAACGTTCTCGGGATTAGTGAAGTCAAGCCCGATCAAGGTTATGTTCTTGAAGGGAGCAAAGCCCTTCTCGAAGGAGTCCACGGCGTATGACTTGCCGCCGGAGGCTCCGTATGAGTAGCAGAGGACGACGATGTTGGGAACGATTGTGTCTTCCTGCCTGGCCAATTCCCCGATCATTTCGTAGTCGAAGGTGTTCCAGGTGCCCACGACCTGCTTATCTTTGAGCGCCGAATAGATCTCAGACCGCTTATGAATAGTATCCGTGACCCCAACAATCTTGTCTGCAGCTCCTAAAGCCTCCACCGCTTCTGCAGAATAGCCGCTCTGAACGATTATTCTCTCCACAGGCATCCGGATCACAACTTCGCGCCCGGCGGAATCTACAACGGTCTTGGGATATGCGGAGTCGTTCGCTGCCGTTGCCTGCACCGCCCCTGCTGTAAAAATGCATAGCATTAGGGCGATTGGTATCAGAACAGATAATATTGAGATACGTTTTAACTTCATACTCATGGCCTCCCTTTAACTCAATATGGTTTTATGTATTACAAGCCTTCTTTAGCTAAAGTTGACTTGATATAATGAAAATTAAGTTTAAGATAATTAATCTTGCGGTCTTCAAGTAAATCCATTTTCAAAAAATCTGGCTCTTCGCTATTTCAGGTGGCTAACTTGAAGTTATCTCGAAACGAGGTCAAATGAGTGAATCAAGAAATCTGCAAGCGGGACCGTTATTCGGTTCGGTCCAGACGACTTGAGTGCCGTAGGTAGGATTTAATGCCTCAATCACATCCACTAGAAACAGCGAAGAACCAAATTGAAGTTCAATCTACCCGTATAAAATAGCGAGGAAACGCCATAGTTGGGTGGCACCACCTATGGCTAAGGTGCCAAGTACAATTTCATTCAAAGAAGCAACGGTTGATCGAATTAGTTTAGCAGAAAAACGGGCGAGGGTTCATTTATCCCCGACCTGAAGGTCGAGGTATTCGTGACCCTCCGCACTACCAATGTAATAAAAAATAGGCTTCGCCACTCAAATCTTCAGGGAGCATTCAGCCACGATCGTGCGTAAACGGTCCAGTAATCCACACCACCGCAGGTGCCGCTGGTCAGTGATTGCAGGTCGCATGTACTGCCGTTGGGGAAGACGCAAAGCGTGACGTCACCGTAGGGAGTATGCACGTTCCTCAAGCTGCCGCCGTTTCTTGAACAGAGCCCCTCAGCCGACATTGGACTGGGATAGCTGTTGCCGTATGCATAGTTTGGATAGATGTTCGGCGAGATGCTTGGGCCGCATTCTCCTCGATAGTAGGCTTGAGCATCGCACCAGGAATTGTCCGGGAACTGGCACATTCCCTGTCCTCCGTTTTGCGAGGTGCCGCTCTTGTACAGATATCCCATTTTAACGCAATGTGTGCGGGCCGAATCGGCGGAATCCTGGGCCACTGCTAACGGCAGGCTTAATGTCAGAATTGCCAGGATGCAGAAGGCGGCCAGCATTCTTCTGTGAATGCCGACGAATGCAGTCTCACCATTGTTAGATCTCATCATTTTTCCCTCCCACCTCTAAGGCTCCAGCAGGCCGAAGACCGCCCATCTCCAATCGGCTCCTTTGGTGCGGTAAGACAGATTCTCGGCATCGGACGGAAGCGTGATTTGCGCGGGCGCTCCATAGTTCTCGTAATTTGTGACTTCACGCAGAGTGGAGACGATCTTGAAATTCGGCTCCTCGATATTGAGAATAGAAGGCGTTATGGTCAGATCCGAATCGATTTCAATTCTCCTCAAGAGCGAGGTGTCTTTGGAAATCCAGGCAGTGATGGTTACATTGCTGTTGTCGAGCAACCAGGTCTTATCGAAGCTGAAGCTTTTATTGTCCAAGTCATCCGGCAAATTGATCGGCGATCCGAGATATGATGCAAACAACTGCATGCCCAGGACCGTCTTTTCGATCGGCGACAGGGGCGTTCCCGCCAGTTTGTAGCATTCTGTGCCGTCTATATTTTCCGTACCCACCAGCTTCATGTCTGAATAGCTTATCAAACCGACCTGGCTAGGCAGCTCATTGTAGTCTTCCATTACCGCCTTGGGATCGGTAAGATTAAGCTTTGTCCAGTTTTGGCCTTCCTTCCAGTATTCGGAATTGTTCAAATAGTATCCTTGCCAGGTGAGAACATCGCTGTTTTCCTCATCTGTGAGCTTGTGGCTCCACCAACCGGCTTGAGCCGTCAGATTCACTTTTCCTTCCGTGTCCTTTTCAAGCACCAACTCTTCTTCTAAAGTGTCGTTGCTGTATTCGGTGTTGCTCTCCGAAGTTCGAGTGTAAGTGTATGTGGTGACATTGTCCGCAGACTGTGTGGATTTCTCTTTTAGCTGATCCACGTTGATCTCCTGGCCGAGTGCCGCCGGAATGATCAGCAAAGAGAGCAGAGCTATCAATACCAGATAAAATTTCATGCCAAACCTCCATGGAATTAAGGGGGCAATCTTATTGATAAATTTTTTTGTGTTGGAAAAAAGCGTCAATTGTTATTTTCGATGTGCACTACTTAATTTATGTATCTAGCGACGAATTTTAATAAAATGAGCACCAAAAAAGGCGACCTCTAGCGGCAATTTCAATAATAAAGTTAAAAAAAAAAAGAAAGCGGAAGGGCAGAGTCTCCCGCTCTTTTGCCATGAGGTTAAATATTTTCCTGATGCCCGGGCATTTTTCAGGCGTACATCTCGCCGCGTTCCACCTCGCGAGAAGCCTTCTTGCGCAGCTCCTTTCCCATCTTGGAATAATACTTCATGGTGTCCGGAGTGACGGATGGTCCGATCTCCTCCAGGGCTGCCAGAAAATGCTTCTGGCTGATCTTTTCTGAGGCCATATCCTCTCGCAGAGCCAGACGTCCGGCCTTGCGGACAATAGATGCGATATCGGCTCCCGTGTACTGATTCGTGAGGCCGATCAGCTCATCCACATCGACATCATCGGCGAGGGGTGCCCTTTGCAGGTGGACCTGCAATATCTTCCTGCGTGATTCCCTGTCCGGCACGGGCACCAGGATTAGCTCGTCGAAGCGTCCCGGTCTGAGCAGGGCGGGATCGATGATATCCGGGCGATTGGTGGCCCCGATTACCACAACTCCGTGCAGCTCCTCCAAACCATCCAGCTCGCTCAAGAGCTGGTTGACGATGCGCTCAGTCACATGCGGCTCGCCGGAAGCTCCGCCTCGCAGGGGCACCAGGGCATCCAGCTCGTCCAGGAAGATGATGGACGGAGCAACCTGCCGTGCCTTGCGGAAGATCTCCTCGACTCTCTTCTCGCTCTCACCGTACCACTTGGAGAGCAAGGCGCTGCCTTTGATGGAGATGAAGTTGGCCTCACTCTCATTGGCCACCGCTTTGGCGAGCATGGTCTTTCCCGTGCCCGGCGGCCCGTAGAGCAGGATGCCTTTTGGCGCATCGATGCCGAGGCGCACGAAGCTGTCGGCATTCCTGAGAGGCCACTCCACAGCCTCCACCAGGAGCTGTTTGACGTTCTCCAGACCTCCGATGTCCTCCCAGTTCACATTGGGAACCTCGACCAGGATCTCTCGCATGGCGGAGGGCTGAACCTCTCGCAGCGCCGCCTCGAAGTTTTCTTTCTGGACGATGAGCCGGTCCAGGATCTCTTTGGGAATGGTCGGCTCATCCAGATCAATCTCAGGCAGGATGCGCCGCAGTGCGTTCATGGCCGCCTCGCGGGTCACGGCTGCGATATCCGCCCCGACGAAGCCATAGGTCCTGCTGGCTAAGTCGTCCAGGTTCACATCCTCGTGCAGAGGCATGCCGCGGGTGTGGATCTGAAAGATCTCCATGCGCCCCTCAATGTCGGGAACGCCGAGTTCTATCTCCCGGTCGAAGCGGCCCGGTCTGCGAAGCGCCATGTCCAGGGCTTCAGGTCGGTTGGTCGAGCCGATGACGATGACGTTCTTCCTCTCCTTCAGGCCGTCCATGAGGGATAAGAGCTGAGCCACGACTCTGCGCTCAACCTCCCCCGTGACGTCCCCGCGCTTGGGGGCGATGGAGTCCAGCTCATCCAGGAAGATGATGGCGGGCGTGTTCTTCTCCGCTTCTTCGAAGATGTCACGCAGGGCCTTCTCGCTCTCGCCATAGTACTTGGACATGATCTCCGGGCCGTTGATGCTTATGAAGTAGGCCTCGCTCTCGTTGGCAACCGCCTTGGCGAGCATGGTCTTTCCCGTGCCGGGCGGCCCGTGTAACAGGACGCCTTTGGGCGGGTCGATGCCCAGGCGGTCGAAGAGTTCGGGATGCTTCAGGGGAAGCTCGATCATCTCCCGCACCTTGGTGATCACCGGCTTGAGGCCGCCCACATCTTCGTAGACAACAGAGGGAACGGATCTTTCCGGCGTCTCCACAGCTTGCGGCAGAAGCTCGATCTCCGTGCCTTCGCCGATCTTGACGATCCCGGTAGGGCTGGTGGAGATGACCCGCAGCTTGATCTCGCCAAGGCCGAAGGCTTGCGCTCCCAAAAAGCCGCGGAAGATCTCCTCAAACATGGTCTCCCGGCCCATTGTCTCCGTAGGCGGCTTTCGGACGCTGGTAGTGGAAATGACATCGCCCCGGATAACCGGACGGCCATTGAAGACCTTGGTGAGGACGTCTCCGGGCGCAAAAATTTGCATTCCTTGCGTGACGGGGGCCAGTGTGACGTGCTTGGCCTCGTTCCAGACGGCTTTCCTTACCTCCACCGACTGGCCGATGCTTGTTCCTGCATTGGATCTGATCAGTCCGTCCATTCTGATCATATCGATTCCCTGGTCGGCGGAATAGGCGCTGACGGCCAAAGCCGCAGTTGGACGAGATCCGTTTACTTCTACCACATCCAGGGGTCGGGCTCCGATCATCTCCAGGAACTCTTCGCCCACCCTTACAATGCCTTTTCCCACGTCTCCTTGATTGGCTTCAGCCACCTTGAGTTTGACGGGTTCACCATCTGTCATATCTTTTATGCACCTGCTTTGCATAGAATATGTGTGCCTGATTTTTAAGTAGTTTCCTATAGTCAATTGTGACTACTCCCTCCAATAAATTGGGGGGATTGGCCCTGCATAATCCTAAATACCATAGAGAACAATAAGATTATGTAATAGATCCAGATTCTACCATGAATCCATTGGGGTTATTCTAGAATCTATTTGAGAATCTGATCATAAATCTGTTTGGAATCCAAAATGCAAAGGCAAGATGTCCAAAGAGATCACCGGAAACCTTGGCTGGAGTCCTTGCATTGCATGATGGAATCTAGCATAATAATTCGTAAGGCGCAGGGAATGAATGATCATTTGAGGGCATGAAAGTATGAAGATTGGAATTATCGGCTCGGGAAATGTCGGCGGCGCTTTGGGAAAGATCCGGGGAAAGAACGGCCATGAGATCATGTTCAGTTCCAGAAATCGCGAAAAGATCAAGACTATGGCAGAGGCGATTGGAAAGAACGCCTGCTATGGCCTTCCCGCTGAAGCAGCCAGGTTTGCAGATATCGTGGTTTTGGCCGTTCCCTGGGGACAGGCAAAGAGCGCACTGCTTTCCGCAGGGCCCTTGAATGGAAAGATTCTCATCGACTGCACCAATCCACTCAAACCGGATTATAGCGGCCTGGCGGTAGGTGGAACGACATCCGCGGCTGAAGAGCTGGCGAAGCTTGCGCCGGGAGCAAGTGTTGTGAAGGCTTTTCACACCACGTTTGCCGCCCTGATGCAATCTGACTCCCGCATGTTCGGCAGCACGAATCCCACAGGATTTTATTGCGGCGATGATTCCGCAGCGAAAAAGGTAGTTGCAGACCTGATAAAAGAGACCGGCTTGGAGCCGCTCGATGTCGGGCCGCTGAGCTATGCCCGATATCTCGAACCGATGGCCATGCTCATGATTAGCCTCGGCTTTGCCCAGAAGATGGGAACAAATATCGCTTTGAAGTTCTAGAAGCGATGAATGAACTCGTTGCACGAATGGACTTGAGGCGATGAATGCAAACTGATATGAAAAACCGGACGGTTCTGGTTACAGGCTCAACGGACGGAATCGGCAAAGAGACCGCTCTGCAGTTAGCCCGACTGGGCGCACAAGTGCTCTTGCATGGGAGAGATAAGGAAAAAGGCATGGCTGTCCTTGAGGAGATTCGGGGCAGTACCGGAAACGATCGTTTGCAGTTCTTTCAGGCGGATCTCTCAATGCAAAAGCAGGTGCGAAAGATGGCGGCAGAGATCCGTAAGAGCAATGATCGTTTGCATGTTCTTATTAACAATGCAGGCACCTTTGAGCCTGAGAGGCGGATCACGGAGGACGGACTGGAGAAGACATTTTCCGTCAACTATCTGGCGCAATTCCTGCTCTCTCGCGAGCTGCTGGACTTGATGGTGAAAAGTGCACCGGCCAGGATCATCAATGTGGCCTCCATTGCTCACGTAAATGGTACGATTGATTGGAGCAATCTGCAAGGAGAGCGGCACTATGAGGGCTTTGATGCTTATGCTCGGTCCAAGCTGGCCGGGATTCTCTTTACCTATTCCCTGGCCCGTCGCTTAAACGGAACCGGGATCACTGTCAACTCTCTTCATCCGGGAGTCATAAAGACCAAACTGCTGCAGGCGGGCTTTGGAAATTTTCCGGGAGGCACTCCGGAAAAAGGAGCAAGGACATCGGTTTATCTCGCAAGTTGTGCAGAAGTTGAAGGGATTAGCGGCCAATATTTTGAGGAATGCGAAGTTGCCCGGTCCTCGCCTCGGAGCAATAATCAGGAGCTACAGGAGGAGTTGTGGCGAATCAGCGAGCAGTTGACAGGATCTGATGGAAGAACTCTGTAAGGGATTATTGGAGTGAGCGAATTGAACTGATGACTGAACGATGATTAAGCAATGGTTGTGCAATTATTGGATCGTGTATGGCATTCGATCTTCATTATAATCCGCAGTTATGATGCCATCTTCTTCAGCTCTTCCTCAATATCGGTATTCATCTCCGTGCAGTAGCCGTGTTTGGTGCAGCCCACCGCATGAAAGCTCTTTGGATTGAATGCCCTGGCAAAGGTACCCTCGGCATAATCAAAGGGGATGACCGTATCATTCCGGGAATGGATCATAACAAACGGCCTTGGTGCTATCCGGGCAAGATAAGTCTCCGGGTCGACGGATCTCAAGAACTTGATCATCTCCGGATCTGTCAATCTTCCCGCAGAGACGGCATCCTCCGTTCCATAGCCGCAGGTGCTGATGGCCAGCACGCCTTTTGCTTTTTCATCCAGAGCACAGGCCATGATGGCAAATCGCCCTCCGTTGCTCTCTCCAGCGTAGATGATGCGACTTGGATCGATATTCGGCTGGGCACGGAGAATCTCGGCTGCCGCCAGGGCATCATAAACCATTTTGTGCTCGATCGGCTCGCTGCCCTGCATGAACATCTGCCAGTCGCCCTGCTGATCCGTGCCGCCCAGATTTCGCTGGTCGAGGGTGATGCTGGCAAAGCCGAGGCCGGACAGATACTTGGCCAAACCCTGCTCGCGCTCTTTGGTGACTGTCGCTCCGGGAAGAAGAACGATACCGGGAATTTTTTTTCCGTTATTACTATCCCTAACACTGTTATTGCTATTACCATCTTCTATCGTCCCGTCTGCACTGTTCCGGTTTGTCCAGGGTATTCTCAGCAGCGCATCCATCTGCCTGTCTCTGCTGGCAAAGCTGACAGCATAAAGCGTGGAATTGTTGGCCTCTTCGATGAATTCATGCTGGTATTTTGGCGTGGAGACTGAATATTGCAGGAGCCCCTCATCCGTCACCCGCCAATCGCTGCCGCCGCCCAGCAGTCCATTGCCGAAAAGCAGCAATAGAACAGCTAAAACAATCAATAAACCAATAACCATCATTCGGCCATTTATCCGTCTGTCCTGCATCTTTGGAACACCTGATTTGGAGCATTTGCTTTGGGATTCATTTGGCTAGATTATTAGATTTTGGATTTTGGTGATTATAAATTATCCGCTTCAAAGGTCGATTATTAGCAGATTATTTATCGAATCGATTGATATTAATTTGCCCTCTTCTCGATACAGTCGTGCAAAAGGATGAGAAAGCTTTCAACCTCACGAAGGAATGTGCCCGCATCTTTGCAGATCATGGGATTTCGGCATAAGAAGTCCAGCGTCTTCACGATCCTCTGCCTGAAGTCCAAAGGAAGCTCGGAACCAGAATTGGTCTGCACAACGCTCTCCATTTTGAGTGAGATGGAGGACATGTCATTCTTGATTTTGTTGATTATTCGTTTGCCTTCCGAGACGCTCAGGTCGCCATTTGCCAGTCTCTTCAGCAAATCGCATCGATATCTCTGGCAAGCGTCAAATCGAGCAGAATAGATCGAGCATCTCTCGTTCTGAAACCAGGGGCACGGCAGCCGAAATGCGAACTTGCCGTCGCCGGAGGGAAAACAATGCAGTCCAAGCTCTTCGGCCTTCGCCGCTTCTTCTGGCAAAAGGCCGGCACGGTTGAATAACAGACCCTTGCAGCACAGCCCGCAGGATAAGCATAATTCCGATCCTGCAGATTTTGTATGTCCCAGTTCGTCTGCATCGGACATGCTGGCGGGCTTGATTGTTTAAGAATATAAATATTTTGTCACTATATATCGGTTTTATTTTTATTATTACCACTTGTGATCAATTAACAATTGCTAATTGGCAGATTGAGTATTATTTTCAAATTTTCTATCTAAAGAGTGGCGACCGGGATTTGGTATTAGAAAAGTTGCAATAAAAAAAAGGTGCGGAGGGCTTTCACCCGCGCTTTTGAACCTTTGAATCGTCAAATATTTAAATATTTGAATCTTCGAAATTTCGAATATTCAAATCGATATTTGGCCCTTTTCGTAAAGATCCTGAGCCACCTGCATCAGTCCGTCTCCCTTGACCTCGGCCCCGTAGTCGGGAAGGATGGCAATGCGCTTGTCTGCATAATTATTTTGAAGCTCCTGGATGTAGGAGGTTTGAGATGCCATCTTGCGCTGGCAGAACTGGCAGTCGCACTCCCGAATCACGTGATTGATGACGATAGACGAGACGTGCACTCCATGCGACTCCACGGTTTCGATCAGGCGTCGGCTCTCCTCGACGGCCGCCTTTTCGGGTATGGTGACAACGGTGATGCTCGCAGTCTCGGGATCAATGAGGGCGTTACGCATCGTCTCGGCCTTAACCCGCATGGTTCTGATCTCTTTAAGAATCGAGTCTCCGAAGCCGGACTCGAGAAGGTTCAAGACGCCGATCCATTTGTTCCTCATGCCCAGCATCCTTGTCACGAAGCCGGTGGTGATGGACGGAAGCTGCAATAGCGGCAGGACCATAGCCGTGGGTGCGGAGTCGATGACCACGTATTCGTACTTCTTCTCTACGAAAATGTCGTTCAGCTTGTCCATGAAAATAAGCTCGGAGACGCCCGGCATATTCCCGAAGTCCTCAGGCTTGACCTCCACCTCGAAGAGCCCGAAGAGAGCGGTAAAGATGTTCTTGTATCTGCGAAAGAAGCCCCTTGCCTCTTCTGCGATGTCAGGCTCAAAGGCATATAGATGATCGCTGATTGCTCTCGGCTGGCTTCCGATATCAACGTCGAAGATGTCAGACAGTGAATGAGCAGGGTCCATGGAGAAGGCCAAAGTGTCCTTGCCCTGGCTCGCCGTCCAGATGGCGGTAGCAGCCGAGGTCACGCTCTTTCCCACGCCTCCCTTGCCTGCCACATAAATGAGCTTCATGCGCGTAAATAATCAAGATGGGATTTAATGGTTGTGCAAGGCAGTTTATGAAAAAATGGCCTTGGAAGTCGCTTGATGCAATTTAGCTCGCGGCAGTAGTTTGCAGTATTATTTTAATAATCGATTTTAATGATCAGTATTTTAATACGTAATGAACAAAAGGTTTTTCTACTTCCAAGACATTTTAATAGACTTAATTATAAATTGGGGGCGAAAATTTGAGGGAAGCAATGATCTTAGTTTTGATGCTGATCCTAACGGCATCAGGAGCTTATGGCCTGAGCAGTGCGGGGCCCGTCGACATGAGCATAGATATCATCGGAAGCGAAGCAAACAATACCACCATCCTTTCGCCATACGGCG
>Ga0105092_10001879_pt1 | contig 11185 bp, 12 predicted proteins | sample PPLLak2March2015_FD_87021 | JGI IMG/M metagenome (GOLD analysis project Ga0105092, IMG submission 87021) | Freshwater sediment microbial communities from Prairie Pothole Lake near Jamestown, North Dakota, USA - PPLs Lake P7 Core (1) Depth... | ecosystem: Environmental > Aquatic > Freshwater >... | reverse complement strand
TGGATCGCATCAGTCACTTTACCGTTTTGAAGTAGGCCGAAGCGCCGGGGCTTAGCTGACGGGACTGACCGACTGCCCACTGACCACTGACCGACTGCCCGCTGCCCACTGACCAACTGCCCACTGACCAACTGGCCAACTCACCGACTGATCCCCTGACCCACAGATCCCCTGACCCACAGATCCGCTGACCCACAGATCTGCTGACCTACAGATCTGCTGACCTACAGATCTGCTGATCTGCTGACCCACTGCTCTGCTGACTCACTGATCAGACACGCTGATCTGCTGACACTGACCGAACAACCCCTGACCGACGGACCGACGGGGCACAATCGAAGGCCTGAAGGGCCGACCACATAACAGCCCAGGGCGGAGCGTTTTTTGCGAAGCCCTGGGTTGCGTACAACAGAGAGAGCCCGGAGCCCTGAAAGGGGCGTAACAACACCGAGCTTGTCCCGCCCTTTCAGGGCTCCCAACGCTCTCTTGACCGTAACCCAGGGCTACGCAAAAAGCGCTTCGCCCTTATGTTGTCGGCCCTTCAGGCCTTCGATTGTGCCCCGTCGGTCCGTCGGTCAGTGTCGTTCGGTCAGTTAGTCAGCAGATCAGTGGGTCAGTGGATCAGTCTCTCAGCGAATCAGTGGGTCAGTGGATCAGTCTCTCAGCGAATCAGTCGGTCGGTTGATCAGTCGGTCAGTCGAGGCGCTCAGTGGTCAGTCAGTCAGTCGGTCAGCTGGTCAGTCGGTCAGCTGGTCAGTCGGTCAGTCGGTCAGTCGGTCAGTGGATCAGTCGGTCAGTGGTCAGTCGATTCAAGATGATCTCTTCGGCTGAGCCGGCCGCTGAACAAGCTTAGACCGACCAAACTTCGAGGGGGGTGTGAAGACTTAGCCAGGTTTCGAGAGCCAGCCCCAACTCAGCCGAAGACATCATCTTCCTCCCAAAAAAGTGAAGGGGGCGGCACCCCAGGTCAGGACAGCAGTGGAAGGAAGAAGTACCGTTCCCGCCGTTCGTCCCTTCTGCCCCGCCATGTAGTTGAACAGGTCCGAATTTCCGGGGGCAGCCAAGACCAGAAACCCCGGCTCTGCCGACATTCCGGGCGCCGGGACCAGGGTCCTGGTGAAAATCGACAGCCACTTCAATGTGGAGTCGGCGCCAAAACTGGATCCGTCGAGTCCGGCCGGGAGGTAGACGTGGTTACCCGAGAGATAATCGAAAGCTATTGGAAGCGCGTTGTAAACGTGCAGGTTACCCCGGACTTGCCCCGCCTGGAACCCGGTGTTTACCGGCGTTACCCCGCACAGCCCGATCATAGCCGTCTCGTTGGGGTACAAAATGTCGGCCACATTATCGGCATCCAGTGCCGCCCCCGCTGCCACGACGGACAGAACGAATCGACCGGATCCGAACTGAGCGGCGGGAAAGCTAGCCGCCAAATCCGCCGGAAGTCCGTAACCAAACAGAACGTTTGAGGTCTTAAGGTCGGACCCCGGAATCTGGAAGTCGAACGGGTCAAAAGTCAGCGTCTCTCCGCACTTCAAAACGAGCAGGAAATCGAAAAAGTCCCGACCCTCATCGTTCAGGAAGTAGACGTGCAGGGTGACAGCCTGGCTTCGGTTATTATTCGCGATCTTTATGGCGGTCGGATTGGACGGCTTGGTCAGCCCTGTCAGCTCGTAAACCGTCTTTGAGCTCAACGCGTCTGGAGCGAACCCGCCGGCTCGCAGGTCGATACCCGTGTCAAGATAGTAAAGAAGCTGAGACCCCACAATCGGGCCTGGGTTCACAGCCGCAGGGAGCGCGGCGAGCGAACCGGTTCGCCTCTGCCGAAGACCCAGAACGTAGAAGGGAGAGTCGGACGAGGCTTCGAGCGAACCGATAAATTCCCCGTACCCATAGACATAATCGAGAAAACCGCTGCTTTTCTGGCCGGGCGCAAGATCCACCGACGTCTCTGCGATGTCCAGGCCCTTTTGATCACGAACCGTGAGAGAGATTTTCATGGGCCGGTCGCCGCGGTTCAGCACCGCGTAGCCCGAGTCGACATAACGGTTCCTCTCGACAAAGATGCGGGCCGAAGTGGTCGGACGGCAATCAGGTATCGATAAATCGAACAGGCTGTTGACAGTAAAGACGAGGTTGCCAACCAGTGACGACGCCAGATTCTCGGTGATCACCAGGGCATAGCCAACCTGCAACTGGTCAGTTCCGTCAACCCTGAACTTCTTTGCGCCTCCGGGCGCCAGCGAGAAATACGCCTGAGATGTCGGTGCGCCGTCGACCGACAGGGACATCGGCGCTCCGCTGTCATCGAGAAACAGAATGAAACCCCTCTCGATATGCGGGGCGGGGTTGGTGAGGTTAAGCTCGAGGTCGATTCCCGACCCGACAGCGAGATGCGGGAAAGTCAAAGCGGGCTCCTGGGCCCTCAGTTGGGTGGTACAAAATAGGGAGAGGCAGACAAAAAACGCGAGAAGAAGCAATTTCCCAGTGCGCTGACCCATGATCCCCCCCACGGCTCCTGGCACCCCGCCGGACAGCTGGCTGCAGACGTTAAAAATCTAGCAGGTCGCGCGGCGCCTGTCAACAAGATTGCTAAAATTTTCGCAAAGCTTAATTCGTTCACGCTTGACTATTTCCGGACGGAAATGCTAGGTTATACGCACCTGGTTGGCGGTACCCATCAGGAATAGTTTTTCACAGAGAAGGGGGAACGATCCGGATGTCAACGGATCAGAGATTTTTAAGTCGGCGCGAGCGGCAAATTATGGATATCCTGTATCGCCTGTGCAGCGCCACAGCGCTTCAGGTGATGGAGGAAATGGGGCCGGAACCGCCCAGCTATTCCACGGTCCGTACCCTGCTCGGCATCCTGGAGAAAAAGGGACACGTCCGGCACGAGAAAGAAGGACATCACTACACGTACGTGCCGATTACTCCCGCCGGAGAAGCCCGGTACTCTGCTCTCAGTCATTTGATGGACACTTTCTTTAACGGCTCGGCTTCGGCCGTGGTGTCAGCTCTCATCGACCTGAAGCAGGACAAACTCACAGCCGGCGAGTACGAAGAGATCCTCGAGCTTGTCGAGAAGAGCCGCAAAGAAGGGCGCTAGAAAAAGCAGGCAGGATTTCCTGGGAGCGCAGGCATCCTGCCTGCTCGTGCCTCAAACTCAGCCATTGCGTCAGGCACGAGCAGGCAGGATGCCTGCGCTCCCAGGAAATCCGACCTCGTTCCTGGTTGCATCGAACCCGCAGCCGTCATCCCTGACCAGAAGATCCAATTTGTCGCGCTCCGCGCTCAAGGCCACTCTCGCTTGGGCCGCTCCGGCGTGCTTGACCACGTTGAAAAGCAGTTCCCGTACAGCCTGGAAGACGAAGATGCGGACCGTTTCGTTGGCCGGGTTAGGACAGCGCCGAAAAGCAGGTAGGTTCTGTACCTGGTTTTGAAGGAAAAGAAACGACTCATGCCTGAGGTCAATCCGCGATATTCTAAACCGTCCCTCCCGGAATACAAGAAACAAATTTCGCCGGGACCTGGCATGGAGATCGGAATTGGTCCACAAAACCGCAGCCCTCGTAGTCGCCCTGATGCTCGCACAGCTGTCTTCCGCCCGCGAGACTTTCAAAGCCGAGTGCGTGGGAGTCTCAGACGGCGACACCTTGACCGTTCTGCGAGGCAAGCGGCAGATTAGAATCCGGCTGGAAGGAATCGATTGTCCCGAACTGCGCCAGAGCTTCGGCACGCGAGCCAAGCAGTGCACGTCGAGCCTGGTTTTCGGGAAGGAAGTCACGGTTAAGGCGAAGTACCTGGACCGGAACGGACGGACCGTCTCACGAGTTGTTGTGAACGGAAAAGACACGAGCGTTGCACTCGTCCAGGCCGGTCTGGCCTGGCATTACAGACGCTATTCCTCGGATCCGTTGCTTTTGAAAGCGGAAGAGCAAGCCCGGAGAGTCAAGAGGGGACTCTGGTCGGGTCCGAGGCCTATCCCACCGTGGGAATGGCGACGAGCGAACCAGAGACATTGACCATTGAGCGATTGACGATTGACGATTGACGATTGACGATTGAACGATTGAATCGGGTTCGAGTGTACGGGTCCAATTGATCGAATGCCAATCGTCAATCGTCAATCGTCAATGGGCTTACAGCACTACCGTGCGCTTGATGATCCTGACGACCTCTTCGGGATCATCAGTCAGGGTGACCAGGTCCAGATCTTCGGGGGAAATCAGCTTCCGGGCGAGCACGGTTTTGGTGACCCAGTCAAGAAGCCCGCACCAGTAGTCGCGGCCAAAGAGGATGACCGGGAAAGGCCGCATCCGCCGCGTCTGAATCAGGGTCAGGGCTTCGAAGATCTCGTCCAGCGTCCCGAAGCCGCCTTCCATGCCGACGTACGCCTGGGCATACTTCAGAAACATCACTTTGCGGACGAAGAAGTACTTGAACTCCTGTCGAACGGTCGCGTACGGGTTTGCCACCTGCTCCATGGGCAACTGAATATTTAGTCCCACTGATTTCGCGCCGCCTTCCCGGGCGCCTTTGTTGCCTGCCTCCATAATGCCTGGACCGCCGCCGGTGATGATATTGAAGCCGCTCTGGGCCAGCCGACGGGCGATGATCACAGCATTCTCGTAGGACTGGTCTCCGGGGCTAACCCTCGCAGATCCGAAAATCGAGACCGCGGGTTCTATATCGGTGAGGGTTTCGAAACCATCGACAAACTCCGCCAGAATCTTGAACAACCGCCAGGAATCCCTGACGGTCATAGCGTCAATTATGTATTGCTTTTCCACGACGCCATGATACCGGGGTGGTCCTCGTTATGCATCAAAAAGCGGGCTTTTCCGAATCGATGTCCTCGGTGCGGGCATCCCCCTTAAGGAAGTGTAGTAACATGGGTCGGAGGGGCGTTTTTGTGACGTCCCGAATACCTTGGATTCACAGTGCCAAAAACCGGGCCTTTTCGGCCCGTGTTGGAGGTGGCCGATATGAAAAGAACCATGTGTTCCGTGTCATTGGTCGTTTGTCTTCTAGTTGGCTTCTCCAACGCTCAACAGAAGCCGCCGACGCCCCCGCCGACGCCAAACCCGCAACCGCAACCCCAACCCCAGCCCCGGGACAATAACCCGACGCAACAGCGGGTGCCCGACAACAACAGGCAATACGACTACCAAAGACCGGTTTATGTCAGCGGCCGCGTGACTCTCGATGACGGCACGCCGGTACCAAACGGCGTGAGAGTCGAGCTCCTGTTCAACGGCCAGGTAAAGCGGCAGGAATACACTCGGTCCGATGGCTCCTTCACCTTCGACTTGAGCACCCCTAATCGGGCGGCTCTGTCGGACGCCAGCATGGGGGGCGGTGATGATGATCTTTTCGGCGGTCCAATGGGAGCCGGTATGGGGACTAGCCGAAGTATGGGTCGGGTCGATCTGTCCGGTTTCGAAGTTCGGGCCAGCCTCCCAGGCTATAACTCGGAAATCGTGATGCTTCAAAACCGGAGCTCCTTGGACAACCCGGACATCGGTACTCTCGTCCTGAGGCCGCTCTCTCAGACGAAAGCCACGACGATCAGTCTGAACTCATTGAAAGCACCGAAAGACGCCCAGAAGTCATTCGAATCAGCCCGGAAATCGCTGCAAAAGAAGAAACCCGATTATGAAAAGGCGCTGAAGGAACTGGATAAAGCCGTTAAAACCTACCCCGCCTACGCTTCTGCCTGGCAGCTGATGGGCGAGTGCCGGCAAGCCAACAAAGACGTGACCGGCGCCAGGGAGGCCTTTCAGAAGGCCCTGTCAGCCGACGAACATTTCATCAGCCCTTACCTGTCCCTCGCCGCCCTGGAGATCGAAAGCAGCCAGTGGCCTCAGGCGGAGCAGATCACCAAGCAGCTGCTCGACCTCAATCCGTACGTGGTGCGCGGGCATTTTCTGCACGCCATCGCCAGTTTCAATATGGGCAACCTGGACGCGGCGGTTGAATCGGCCCGCACCATTCAGAAAAGTGAAGAGGCGAAAAACTACCCGCTCTCCCACTACATTCTGGGTTTCGCTCTGGCAAACAAGGGCGACCTTGGCTCGGCGGTTTCGGAGTTTGAGATCTTCCTGAAGGAGCAGCCGAACAGCCAGTATGCCGCCCGAGTAAAAACGGTTCTCGGCGAATGGCAGCAGAAGGGATTGCTAACGGGCACAACCCCGGCGACGCCCGCGCCCGCTCCGGCGCAGCCGCAAAAGTAAGAATACGGAGCCGTGAGCGAAGCGTTTTTTGCGGAGCGACCCGGCCCGTACCGTTGGCAGCCAACTAACCAACCGATTTCTGCGAACGGTACGGGCCGGGTCGCTCCGCAAAAAACGCTTCGCTCACGGCTCTGATCGTTCTGGCAGCTACTCGATCGTCCGCGTGATCGTCCGCCAGCCTCGGCGTTCCATCGGCTTGGGGGTCTCGTTTGGAAGACCGACCGGAATGAGGGCTAGGGGTCTGGTTCCCTCTTCCAAGCCGAGGCAGGTCGCGATCTCCCTCTCCCTGACCACTCCAATCCAAACCGCTCCATACCCGAGAGCGTGGACTCCCAGTAACAGGTTCTGGACTGCGGCCGCGGTATCCTGAATGCAGAAGAGGTGGCGTCCGACATCTCCATACTGGGCGGCCGATTGCTCCGGGATCGCGCATACGACGAAGACCAGCGGCGCCTGCTTTACGGCCTGTTGATCAAACGAGAGCCGGCACAGTTCCTCTTTCACAGCCTGCGATTTCACAAGGACGAACGACCACGGCTGGAGGTTGCCAGCCGAAGGCGCAGCCTCCAGGCAGTTGAGCATTTTCTCGACATCCTCCGGAGGAATCGGATCAGGACGAAGTGAGCGAATACTGCGACGGGTCAGGATGCATTCAATCGCCGACAGAGGCATTCTTCATTCCTTTCTGTTCCCGCCGATTATAAGAGGTTCTGTGCTATAAGGACGAGATGCGAAACACGGTACTCATTCTAGCCATGCTGGTTATCGCGTGCTCGGCAGCGGCTGGACAGGATACGGCTCGCAAGGCTATCTCGGCCAAATACGTTCCCCGGCTCGAGAAGATACTGCAGGAAAATATCGTTCCTTACTGGTATCCGGGCTCCCTTGACCGGACAAACGGCGGGTATCACATCACGTCGGATGCGTCAGGAAAGCTGACCCCGGGCGGCAGCAAGATGATCGTCACGCAGTCGAGGATGGTTTGGTTCTTTTCCCGGCTGGCCCGCGCCGGATATCGCAAAGCCGAGTTTCTCGAAGCGGCTGATATCGGCTATCGGTTCCTGATCGACAAGATGTGGGACCATCAAAACGGCGGTTTCTACTGGGAGGTCGATACGACCGGGAACCAGAAAACCGCGCCCTTGAAGCATCTCTACGGCCAGTCCTTCGCGCTCTACGCTATTTCCGAGTATGCAATGGCGAGCGGGCGCAAAGACGTCCTGAAGTTTGCGGTCGACTTCTTCCAGCTGCTCGAATCCAAAGCCCACGACTCCCAGCATGGCGGGTACGTCGAGTTCTTCTCGACGGATTGGAAACCCAATCCGACTTCCGCCCGCCCGTACATGGGCCCGCCTTCCGGCGGAAAGCTCATGAATACCCACCTTCATCTTATGGAGGCCCTGACCACGTTCTACCGAGCTTCTCAACTTCCGCTCGGCCGAGAGCGGCTCCTCGAACTGATCAACGTCGAGAGTAACGCCGTGGTGAGGAAGAACCTGCCGGCGTGCACCGACAAATACCAGGCTGACTGGACGCCGATTCTTGGAGACGCCTTCGCCCGAGTGTCGTACGGACATGACGTTGAGAACGTCTGGTTGCTCATGGACGCCTGCGACGCTGCCGGGGTATCCAACTATCCGTTTCAGGATCTGTATCGGGGCCTCTTCGGCTACTCGCACAAGTACGGATACGACTCGGCTAACGGCGGTTTCTATGACAGCGGACCGTTCAACCAACCGGCCGACAGACGCCAGAAAGTCTGGTGGGTGCAATCGGAGGCGCTCGTGTCCGCCTTGCGGATGTCCCAGCTGACCGGGGATCCCCTTTACCTGGAGGTCTTCGACAAAACGCTCGATTTCGTCGAGAAACGCCAGGTCGATTGGGCCGGCGGGGAATGGCACAACATGGTCAACGAGGATGGCAAGCCGACAGCGGCGAAAGCGAGTATTTGGAAAGCCGCCTACCACAACGGCCGCGCGATGATCGAGTGCCTGGAGCTGCTGAAAAAATAGAAGATGGACATTCAATGTGGACGACGTTGACAAAGTGGACCAGGTGGACACGGTAACTTGGTCCACTTTGTCCATGTCGTCCCTGTCGTCCATCAAGTGTGAGCGTACCGAATCGGGTCTTTCACTCCTGCTTCGCTAAAGCCTTTCAGCCGCAAAAGGCAGCTGTCGCACGCTCCGCAAGCCGCGTCGGAAGCGCAGTAACAGGACCAGGTCAGGTGAAATGGAACATCTAGTCCAACGCCCGTCTCCACGATTTGTTTTTTGCTCGAGTGGAGCACCGGCGTGACAATCTCGATTCCCGCCTCCGGCTTGGTTCCTTGGAGGATCGCAAGGTTGAAGGCTCGGAAAAATGACTCCCGGCAATCGGGGTATCCTGAACTGTCTTCCTCAACGGCCCCAATGTAGATTTGTCGGGCGCGCAGGACTTCCGCCCAGCTAGTCGCTATGGCCAGGAGATTGGCATTTCTGAAAGGCACGTATGAGATCGGTATGCCGGACCTGTCGACCTGCCCGGGAGGCAACGGAATCGACGGGTCGGTAAGCGCCGAGCCTCCGATCTCGCGGAGATACCCGATATCAACCACGAGGCGGCGCTTGACTCCGTAATAGTCGGCAATATCGGTGAACGCCTGCAGCTCGCGCGATTCCGTCAAGTGCCCGTAGTTGACGTGGAGGAGAGCGGTCTCGGAAGTCTGTTGCCTGGCCAAGGCCAGGGTGACCAGGCTGTCCATCCCGCCGCTGACGAGGCAAACCGCTGTCGGCATAGGGTTTGATTCTAGCATGCTTGATAAAATGAGGGACGTGGCTGAGGATTTGGTACATGACAAGTCCGTCCCGGAATTGACCAGGCAGTTCTTCAAGGACTACCCGGATTACGCCTTCTGCCAGACGCTCGCCGAAAACGTGCAAGCCCGGGTGGTCAGCTATCCAAACGCTCTCGCGCTCTTGGGGAAGAAAGCCCTGGCGGCCCAGGAAAACCTCGAGACCATTGAGGAACAGCTCAATGCCCGCACGGTCGTGGTCGAAGGCCATCCACGCCGCATCGTCGAGTTCTCCCTGCGGGAAGCAATGCGCCTCGACGACAAAGCCTTGGAGGATCTCCTGCGGTTTTATTTCAAACACCCCTACGCGCACGGCCGCACCTTTCGGACGAGGCTCTTGCCGCGCTGGATCCGGGCCTTTTTTCTCAACGTGCTCGTCGGTCATGCTTGCCGCCGGGGCCTTCCGTTGGATTACGAATCGTATTTCCAAATGCTCAAGCTGCTTTGACAGATCCGATTATGAAAAGAACAACGATCGTCGCTGCCGCCGTCATCCTTGTCCTGGGTGTTGGGCTTATCCTCGGCTTGAACAAGTACAAGTTGTCGTTGATCCAGGTGATCGTCGAAAACGCCGTGGTTCAGAAGGCGCCCGGGAGCTATCCGCCGGAGCACATCAGGCAAGTGTTTGATGAAAATTACAGAAAGGCGCGGCAAATGAACCACGACGACCTTTATCTGAACCGGCTTTTGAAAGTCTCGCAGCGGCTCGAGAAAATCCAGAAGCTGGAATCAAGTCAGGTTGACGAGCTCCTTGTAGAACTGGATCCCGGCCAAACCGGAAAGCCAGGCATAGAGTAGCAGCCGACCGGGCGGCGGCTGCCTGCACCCCTTGACTTCCCGCAACCTTTCCCCTAATTGTGGTTTAAGCCCCTTTTCATTTTCACCCCCCTGAACAGGAGATTTTATGCAAGGCCCAATGAGAGGACTGCTGGCCGGACTTGGCGCGTGGAAACTCGGCGGAGGATGTATTTCTACAATTCTCATTTTCATCATCCTTTACTGGATGCTCGGATACGTGAACTGCTGAGCGGGTTGACGAGCAATTGCCGGTCGTTAGTCGGGCGATAGCTGATGTTTCTCTCTCCTGTTACAATCGGAGTCCGCCACTTTTGAAGAGGGGACATCATGCGATTGGGGATCGGCACCTACGCTTGCACGTGGGCCATTGGGGTGCCAGGCCATCCAGCTCCGGGCCAACCAATGGACGGCTTTGCTTTTCTAGACTGGGCGGCCGAGCTCGGAGTCCGAGTCGTTCAGATTGCCGACAACCTGCCGCTCGACTCTCTTTCCTGTTCGGAACTCCGCGACTTGGTTCGCCATGCCGATGATTCAGGCATATCGATCGAGGTCGGAACCCGGGGCATCGATCCCAGTCACATTCGCACCTACCTTCGGATTGCGCGCGAGTGCCGTTCCCCGCTCCTTCGGGTCGTCGTAGACAGCGCCCAGCACCACCCGTCCGCAGACGAAGTCGTCCAGATACTGCGCTGCGAGCTGCCCGAATTCGAGGCAAGCGGAATAACTCTCGCGGTTGAAAACCACGATCGCTTCACCAGCCGGGTCCTGGTTCGTATCCTGCAGCAGTTGGAGAGCCGTTCGGTCGGCATCTGTCTCGACACCGTCAATTCATTTGGAGCTCTGGAGGGGCCTGAAGTGGTGGTGAACACCATGGCGCCTTGGGTCGTAAACCTCCATCTGAAGGACTTCCAAATCCGCCGGACGAGCCACATGATGGGGTTTGTTGTGGAAGGATGCCCCGCCGGGCAGGGCCAGCTGAATATTGCCTGGCTCATGTCCAAACTGAAGGAACAGAGGCGCGACACCAATGCCATTTTGGAACTCTGGCCGCCGCCGGAGGAATCGATAGAAAAGACGATAGAAAAGGAAAAGAACTGGGCGCGCAGCAGCGTTGAGTATTTGCGAGGGTTGATTCCCGGGTGACAAGGTGACAAGTCCGTCACCCTGTCACCTTGTCACCTTACTCCAGATTCCTCTTGTCCAGCACCCGCTTGGCTTTGCCCTGGCTTCTCTCGAGCGTCTGAGGTTCCACGAGCTTCACCTTGACTGACACCCCCAGGACCGAGTGTATTTTCTTCACCAGTGACGCCTGGAGCTC
>Ga0105092_10001878_pt1 | contig 11187 bp, 9 predicted proteins | sample PPLLak2March2015_FD_87021 | JGI IMG/M metagenome (GOLD analysis project Ga0105092, IMG submission 87021) | Freshwater sediment microbial communities from Prairie Pothole Lake near Jamestown, North Dakota, USA - PPLs Lake P7 Core (1) Depth... | ecosystem: Environmental > Aquatic > Freshwater >... | reverse complement strand
GTCACCTTGTGATCCGTTTCCCCCGCTTGACACCCGCTTCGTGATCAGGGGGCTAACGCCCAATCGAGTTAAGCCGTGTCATCACGGCTTCTGTTCTGCTTTCCCGGCTGAATTCACTGGGATTCGTTTCGGTGGCGTCCGCGTAACCCCCGCGTCACATTGTTCCTTAAGTCACCTGTACTCTGTCGCAAGCGGTGTGTCTGTTCGGTACTGCTCATAGATCTGGTCAATAGTGCTCATGAACATCTCGGGCTGACGGCTGACCGCCGACGGCTGACGGCTGACCGCTGACCCCGACTGTGGTAGTCAGCAGTCAGCCGTCAGCCGTCAGCCGTAAGGAGAGTCCCATGTCACTCACACGCGTGGTCAAGATTGCTCACACGGTCGGCGGCCTGAAAGGCCGTGTTGACCCCTTTTTCAGCACTCTCGCGGAAACCCTTACTGGCGAAGCGCTGAGGGGGTCATCGAGGCGGGCTGCTGTATGTCAGGCCCCACTACTTCCTGCAAGGCCCGCATTGCCAGGTACCCGTCGATCCTTTCCTCCATTTCGGAGGGGAACGACGGCGCTGGCCCCACCAGTTTGTCCTGGTAGATGCGCAGCATGATTTCGCGAAAGATCGGAAGCGCCGCGCGCCCTCCGGTTTCCTTATTGCCCAGCGTGTGGTTGTCATCGAAGCCGATCCGGACCGCCACCGTGATCCCCTGAGTCCCGTAGGTGGATCCCACGAAAAGCGCGTCGCGAAAGTCGTTTGTCGTCCCGGTCTTACCCATCACCGGGATCGGGAAGTCGCGGTGGTCGAGACTGTGGGCGGTGCCGTCCGGCAGGCGAACCACGCCGCGCAGCCCCTCCTGGATCAGGCTCAACTCAGGAAAGCGGATACTCCGACCCGTCAGGGGGGCCTCGTACAGCACCGCGCCGGAGGCATCCGTCACCTGATCGATGACGTGCGGCTCGGCCAAGATCCCGGAGGCCATGGCACGATAGACGCCCGCCAGCTCCAGCAGCCGCACCTCCGAGGCCCCGAGCGCCGTTGTAAGGTGGGGCTGCAACGGGGTGCGTATCCCCAACTCCCGGGCGATCTGGATCACGCTTTTCAGGCCGATTTCGCGGGTGATCCACACAGCGACCGTGTTGCGCGACTCAGCCAGTGCCTGGCGGATCGGTATAGGCCCCTTGAACTGGTTGTCGTAGTTGGAGATCCACTTCACATCCTGATCGGTGCCCATGGACACCTCGATGGGCTCGTCGGGCACCGTGGTATCGAGATCCAGGCCTTGGCGGAACGCGGCCAGGTAGACCAGCGGCTTCCACGCCGAGCCCGGCTGACGCAGCGAGCCCGTGACGCGGTTGTAGTCAGAGTAGCGCGCCTGGCGGTCCTTGAAGACGGGACGCCCGCCTGCCTCGGCCAGGATCGCCGCGTTCGCGTTGCGCAGCGCCACCACAGAACCTTGGATGGAACCCTTTGCCCCGGGATGCCGCTTTTCGTAGCGAGCCAGGCCGTTTTCCAGGGCTTCGTTCACGATGGTTTGGACCCGCTCGTCGAGGGTGGAACGGACCGAGATCCGCCCCTGGACGAGGTCTTCGACCCCGAATCGGTCCACGCCGTGCTGCTTCAGCTCGTCGAAGACGTTCTCGATCGCGGCAGGGGCACAGGTCTTGAACGGGCTGCGGGCAGCCACCTTGACCGGCTCGGCCTGGCAGCGCTCGGCGAGGTTTCTGGGGATGTAGCCATTGCGCGCCATCAAGGCCAGGATTTCGTTGCGGCGGCGCCGAGCCCGCGTGTCGCCGGCGACCGGGGCATAGACCCCGGGCGACTTGCCGATCCCCGCGAGTAGCGCCGCTGCCCCCGCGTCCTCCGCCGTATAGCTGGACAGGGGCTTGCCGAAGTAGTACTCCGAGGCGGCCGCATAGCCGTAACGGCCGTTGCCCAGGTAATGAAAGCTTGCGGAGCGGGCGAATATCTCGCGCTTGGCTCGCTCCTTGGATCCGTAGCGCCGGCACATCTCCTCTTCGAGCCAGAGCGCGAGCCGCACCTCCTCCAGTTTTCGGAAGAGCTTGTTCGTGGCCGGTACCCCCAGGGCCGCAGAGAAGAGCCGCGGGATCAAGCTTTCACGGAAGAGGGCGTCGCCGGCCTCAAGGCTCGACCGGTTCTGCAGAAAGTAGCCGCGAATGAGCTGCTGCGTGAGCGTCGAGCCACCCTGGGGGAACAGCAGTTTGAACCCGCCGCCCTTCCACCACGCGCCGAGAGAGCGGACCGCCGTCTTTTTGACTACGCGCGGCAGCGCCCGGTATTCCACGCCCGAGTGGGAGAAGAAATTCTTGTCCTCAGCCGCCAGAACGGCTTGGCGCAGGATAACGGGCACCTCGTCGTAGGAGACCACCCGGCGGTACTCCCGTGCGAGTTCGATGAGCACCTTGCCTCGCGCGTCGTATACCTTCCCTGTCGTGGGGGGCTCGAAACGGATGAACCGCTCGATGTCCGGGAGCCCGCTGCGATCGAAGTAGACATGATGAATGAACCATCCCGAGAGGAGAAGCGAAAGCAGCGCCAGGGGAGCGGCCACGAAGAGCACGATGCGGCGGAACCATGCGGATCGCAGGCGACCGGCCATGAAGGCGCGGCCGCGCTCGAGCCTCGAGGTCATTCGAGTCCATGCTCGAGTCCATGATCCGAAAGATATCTTCCTGGCATGAGCCGTTTCGAGTGGGATATGAGTCTCCTGAGCTTTAGGAAGACGGGGCATGATTTTGCCTTCTGGAAGTATGGAATCGAACACAGGCCCAAGTTTTCAGGGCCAACGGCCCGACCCTGGGAGCGCAGGCATCCTGCCTGCTTGTGGTGCCAGCACAATCGATCTTGCTTGCTACACAAGCAGGCAGGATGCCTGCGCTCCCAGAGTCGGGCCGTTGGCCCTGAAAACTTACTCCGTACGACCTGACAAAGCGATCTGCGTGCCGATGAGCTCGCCGGAGACAATGAGCTCTACGCGCCGATTGCGCTGCCGGCCTGCCGCGGTATCGTTCGTGGCGACGGGCTGTGACTTACCGAACCCTTTGGCCGGAGATAAGTTCGTCCCCGAAATCCCCTGTTGGATGAGATAGTCGCGCACCGATCCAGCTCGATGTTCAGACAGGAGCTGGTTGTACTCCTCACCACCCACACTGTCGGTATGGCCTTCGACCTCCAGCTTTAAGCCCGGGTGTCCCAGGAGAATACCGGCCACTTTCGCCAGCCTCTCACGTGCGCCGGGCAGCAGGCTGTATTTGGCCGTGTCAAAAATTACATCCGACATGTTCACGATGAGGCCACGGGCCGTATCCCGAGTTTCGAGAATCAAGTTGAACTGGCCCAACAGCTGAGCGCGCAGCTCTGCCTTTTCGGCCTCTGCCTTCAGCCGCAGGCGTTCCGCTTCCTGAGTCGCCAGCAACGTCCTGTCAGCCTCGGCTTGCGCTGCCGTACGGGCTGCCTGGTCGGCCGTGGCCAGAGCGGCGGCTCGTGCAGCATCGGTCTCACGTTTGACACGATCTGCTTCTGTTTGAGCGGCAACTCGCGCCGTATCGTTCTCGCGTTTCACACGATCCGCCTCGGCATCGTTCTCGCGTTTGACACGGTCTGCCTCTGTCTGTGCGGCCACTCGCTCGGCATCTGCCTCGAGTTTGACCGTCGCGGCTTCAGACTGGGCCGTGTTCCGGTCAGCTTCAGCACGCACCCTTCGGTCGGCCTCTATCCTCTGATCGTTTTCGGCTTGCGCTCTCAGGCGTGCCTCCGTCTCGGTCTCTGCTTTGGCTAACGCTTCGCGGTCCGCGCCCGCCTGGCGTTCGGCCGCAAGACGATCTTCCTCCTGACGCTTCACGGCGATTGCCCTGGAATCTTCCGCAGTCTGTACGGCTACCCGCGAGGTCATCGTCACCGATTTGCGCCCCGCTTTGCGAGCCTGGTACGCCTCGGCCTGCTTCAAGCTGTTTTCGGCCTTGGAGAAGGTGTCGGTGGCGAACCGGTCCGCGCCGATGGCACGAGCGATTTGAACAGCGTTGCGCGCCTCGTAAAGCTCCAGCGGCACCTTGGGATCGCTTTTCAGCGCCAGGGGATTCGCCAAACGCGCATACTGGCCGGTCTCCAGCAATTCGTACTTGGCATCCATCGCCTTGATCTCGCCCTTCGTGTCGCTCCGCACGACGTTTTCCATCACCACGAGGTTGCTCGGCATGCTCACCGCGAAGTAAGGCTCCGCAGTCACGGCAAGTCCGAAGACCTGCAACTCGGTGGTCACGTTCAGCTTGGCACTGGTTCCGTTCAGGAGAATCTCGCCCAGATTGGAGGTTCGGCCCTCCGGGGTGATCGCCCAGAGCACGTAGGTGAGGTATTCAGCACCGTACTTGGTGGCCGGCTGCAGTTTATCGAATTCCACTTCGATCTCCATGTAGCCCTTCTTGCTCTCCACTTTGGCCTCGCCGTGGGCCGTCGGCAGGAGATCGGTGCCGCGGAAATCGATCGTTGTGGCGCCGTTGCGGTGTTGGTAGTTGATTGCCTTCATGGTCCGCTCTGTAACGGTGACCCGATAGATAGGCGTCGAAATGCCCGGGCTTTGGGACCACTGCTGTATCGGATCCGTGGACTGCGGCGCCTGCGCGGACAGCAAGCCGCATGACAAGCCGCATAACGCTAAAAACGTAATTAGCCTTCTCATCTCTCTCACATCCTTTTCTTAGACAACACGTTCGTTAGACAACATCACACAGAATTGCGGTGCCTACACGTTAGGGGAGATCGCGTCTCATGTCAGTCCCTTACAGCTCACGCTTTAGGTCAAGATTGCTCATGCCGGGGTAGGCAGCAGTCGGACCAGGGAAGCACCACCCGTTTACAGAGCCGCGCACGGAGCAACCGGGCTTTAGCCCGGAGCGGAGTAAGCGGACCACCCAATAGGCCGTCACGGTTCGTTGGGTGGTCCGCTTACTCCGCTCCGGGACTCTAAAAGCGAGCCGCTCCGCTCCGTGCGCGGCTCTGTAAAACGGGTGGTGCTTCCCTGGTCCGACTGTCGGCGACGCCGAAGTCATCTGCCGGCTGTGTCCAGTTGCATCTCATTGGCGCTGATCAATTTTGACCAATCGTGTGAGCCGGACTGAACTGACACGGCATTTAATCCACGGGTATCGTAAGCAATCACTCAACTTGACAGATTGAATCCAGGCCGTACTTTTCGAGCCTGGCAGCTGGCAAATCAAGATCGGAGGAGAAAATGTTTCGTACAGACAAAAGGGTGTGGACTGGAATGCTCTTCACCTTACTAACGACTGGAATGTTGGGACTCGGCCTGATGCCGTTGGCTTTGGCGACCAGCCCTGGCGAACAAAAGTCGGCGGTTCTGAATCAGCAGGACATCAAGAAAGTGCAGGAGACTCTGCACGACAAAGGCTACTACGCGGGAAAGGTCGATGGCGTTATGGGTTCCCAGACCCGGGCAGGAATTCGCCAATATCAGAAGTCCGAGAATCTACCTGTCACGGGACGCCTTGATGCCGCGACTGCCGGCAAATTCGGAGTCGGACATGAAACGGTAGGTGGCGAATTCAAAGGTGCGGGCCAAGAGGTCGGGAAGGGTGGCGCCGAGGTTGGCCACGAGATGAAAAACGGCAAACCGCTCGCGGCAGGCAAGGAAATGGGTAAAGCGCTGGGACGCGCCGGGAAGAAAGTGGGCAGCGGAGTCAAGGAAGCTGTCAGTCCCGAAAGCGACCGTGGGAAGCGCGAAAAGAAAGCTGAATGAAGTAGTCAAATGTTCGAATCAAGAGGGAGGTCTAGATGAATCACTTGAAACTGGTGGCGTCCATCTTTTGTGTAACCCTGGGGGTGCTGGCGATTCCATCCGTGGTGAAGGCAGACGAGTGGAACAAGGAAACTACTGTGACGTTCAACAACCCGGTCGAGATTCCGGGTGTGGGGGCTCAGACCCTGCCCGCGGGTACGTATGTCTTTAAGCTGATGGATTCGCAATCCGACCGCCACATCGTCCAAATCTTTAACAAACGGGGTGACCATATTTATGCAACCATTCTGGCGATACCGAATTACCGTTTGAAATCTACCGACAAAACGGTCATGACCTTTCGGGAAAGAGCGGTGGGTTCACCGGAAGCCCTCCGGGCGTGGTTTTACCCCGGGAACAATTGGGGACAGGAATTTGTGTATCCAAAGACAAGGGCCATTGAGTTGGCGAAGATAACAAATGAGCCCGTCCTGGCGATGCCTGCCGACCTGGCCTCGTACATCGTAACGCCAGTAAAATCGGCGGACGAAGCGCCCGTCGTGGCTCTGAAACAAGCGCCTGTCACGGCCGTTAAACCGACCGGAGAAGAGGTTGCAGTAACAGAGGTGGTTGAGAGCCCGCCTGTTCAGACAGCCGCTCTAAGCACCCCGGAGCGGACGGCGCGCTTGCCAAAAACCGCCAGCGCATTGCCGCTGCTGGGATTGATTGGACTGCTGGCGCTGGGTGCATGGATTACTCTTTCGACTATTCAGAAGAGATCTGTTTAAGCCAGAGAGAGCTCGTGCTTGCTCGGACGACCACGTCGGCACGTCGGGTGAGGAAGCCTTAGGATTTGAATTTTCTTCACTCGGCTGAGTCGACCGGGGATTCCAGCAGGGAGGGCAGGTGTGAATTATCGCCTGCCCCCATGAGGGCAGGTGTGAAGTAAGACCTGCCCTCATGGGCGTTAAACTCGGGGCGCCCACCCGGCCTGCTGCTGCAGGTCCCGCAGGCACCGGAAATCAAAGCAAAAGTCCTTCTTTAATGGTTAGCGTCTTTCTGGCTGGAGGTGGGTTGTGAGGGCCGCAAAATGTTTCGGCACGCGAGCACGCACCGGGGAGAAGCATGCCTTTACAAGCCGCTGTCTGGCCGCGTTTTTTCTCCTGATGGTTCTACCGGGCACGGCCAGGCCTCAAGAAAACCCGCCGTCGCAGAGCCGCCAGAGTAACCCTTACACGATTTGCGTAAATGTTGACATGGTGGTCTTACACGCGAGCGTGAGGAACCGCAAGGGCCTTCTTGTTTCGGGGCTCGACAAAGACAACTTCCAGGTTTACGAGGATGGGGTCCCCCAACAGATCAAGTATTTCAGCCACGAAGATATTCCGGTCACGGTCGGCCTGGTCGTCGACAATAGTGGCAGCATGAGACCGAAGCGTGCTGAAGTTATTGCCGCTGCCTTGGCTTTTGCCCGCTCCAGCAACCCGGAGGACCAAATGTTCGCGGTTAGTTTCAACGAGAAAGTTTCGTTTGGCCTTCCCGCAGACGAGCCGTTCACCGACCAGGGGGCTCAATTGGAGGCCGCCCTGTCCCGAATTGCCGCAGATGGCCTGACAGCGCTCTACGACGCCGTGGCTGCCGCGCTCGAGCACCTGAAGAAGGGTGATCGCGAGAAAAAAGTGCTGCTCGTAGTCAGCGATGGAGGCGACAACGCCAGCCAACACAACCTGGCCCAGGTCATGGCCATGGCTGGACAACCCGACGCCATCATCTACACCATCGGTCTATTTGACCCGTATGATCCCGATCGAAACCCTCGTATGCTCAAGCACCTTGCAAAAGCTACGGGTGGCGAGGCGTTCTTGCCAGAGTCGCTAGCCGACGTTATCCCTATCTGTGAACGAATCGCTCGTGACATTCGAAACCAGTACACCATCGTCTACGTCCCCACGAACGGAAGGCAAGACGGGACCTATCGGGTCATTCAAGTGAAGGCCGGGGCCAAGGATCGTGGACGTCTGCTGGTCCGCACCCGTGCCGGTTACTATGCACCTTTGAAACCTCCACCCTTGCCGGCAGCCGGAGCGACCGATCATGAAGTTCAGAACTAGGTGGCAAATGCTTTTTCTACCGCGGACTCGGTCGTCGTTTCTCGGCTGGACCCGCCACCTCTTTCTGGTCATTGGCATCCTCACGCTGGGTTACGTCGGCTTCGCGCTGCTCGACGCGAAGCTCTATCAGGCCTATGAAACCTGGCGATTTCACCAGGCGGTAAAGGCGCGGGGACCATCGGTGGGCAGCGGCGAATCCCTTCGCCTGCCGCCTCGTCCTCCAGGCCTGACGGAAGCGAGCCATAAGCGACCTCAGAGTCTCGGCATAGCCGTCGGGGTCGGATCTCCGTTGGGACTGATCGAGATAAGCGCAATCGGTCTTGAGGCGATGATCCTGGAAGGGACCGACGATGGAGTTTTGCGACGGGCGGTCGGTCATATCCCAGGAACTTCACTGCCGGGTCACCAAGGAAACGTCGCGATCGCAGGACACCGGGACACGTTTTTCAGGCCGCTGCGCAAGATCTGTAAGAATGATGAAATCACCTTGACGACGCTCGACGGATCGTACCGCTATCGGGTGGACTCTACCCAAGTGGTCGCGCCGGAGGACACTGGAGTGCTGGCCAATTCCGATGAGTCCATTCTAACCCTGGTGACCTGTTACCCCTTCTATTTTGTGGGTTCCGCACCCAAGAGATTCATCGTCCGCGCGCACAGGGTGCGTTTGGGTTAGGCCGCTGGGAGCGCAGGCATCCTGCCTGCACTGGGGCCGCAGGCATCTTGCCTGCTTGTGCCGTCAGCACGATCGACTGTGCAAGCGGCACAAGCAGGCAAGATGCCTGCGGCCCCAGTGCAGGCAAGATGCCTGCGCTCCCAGGCGGCTCCGCGTGATTTGCCCCAGCCGTGGTTTGCGGCATATAATAAATGTACCAAAACCGCGCGCGGCCAGGCTGAGCCGCGTAACTTGCCGAAGTACGACACTACGCAGCAGCTCGCCAAGTAAGCCCGCGACCGGAACGAGGAAAACTGCTATGGCGGTTAACGAAAATCTGCCTGTCGATTGGGAAAAAGCCCTCTCCGGCATCTCCACCGGTAAGGCGGCCATAGAATACGGCGCGAACCGCAACATCTTCTGGGAAGGAGACCCTGCGGATTCGGTGTTCTTTCTCAAGCAAGGCAAAGTGAAGCTCACGGTTACCTCCAAACAGGGGAAGGAGGCGATTGTTGCCGTTCTGGACAGGGGCGATTTTTTCGGCGAGGGCTGCATGGCAGGCCAACCGTTACGCATGGCAACTGCGATGGCCATAACGGATTGCAGTCTAGTCCGGCTGGAGAAGAAGCTGATGGTGCGCCTTCTCCACGAGCAGCACGAGATCTCGGAAATGTTCGTCACGCATCTGCTGTCGCGCAACATCCGTTACGAAGCGGATCTCGTTGATCAACTCTTCAACTCGAGCGAAAAGCGTCTGGCCAGGATCCTCTTACTGCTTTCCCATTTCGGCAAGGAGAGCAGGGCCGAACCTGTGCTTCCCAGAATCAGTCAGGAAGATCTGGCCGACATGATTGGAACGACCCGCTCGAGAGTCAGTCATTTCATGAATAAGTTCAGGACTCTCGGCTTTATCGACTACGGCGACCAAGGCGGGTTGACGGTCAATAGCGGCCTCCTGAGCGTGGTTCTTCACGATTAGAAAACCGGCCTCGCACGCCATCCCGTCTTGTCCCGAACCGGCCCGACGCTAGCCGTCCAGCACGGAGGTGATGGCCAGGTTCACCTGATACTCGACAATCTTGTCGGCCTCGAGACGCACGTGCTGTTCTTTCACCCACCCGCTGGGAACGATGTGCAGCGTCCTGGTCGCCCGGGCGAGGCCCTGCTTGACCGCGTCTTCAAAACTCACCGTGGAAGTGGCACTGATTTCCTCGACCTTTGCAACTGCCATGGACGTCTCCTTTGATTTGCCTCCTGAGTATCTACTCAGCCTTCTTTACCGCGGAATGTGCCGAATATCGGTTCAATTCCGCAACCAGATTGGCTCCCGTTCGAGGGACTTTCGTCTTGCCCATGACAATCTGTTCGTTTGTCAGTTTGCGGCCATACAGCTCGGCATTGGAGTCTTCATCGGGCCGCAGTGTTGCGCCTTCCAGTGAAATGCCCGCAAACGCCCCTCTGGAGCGGGAATAGGACAGGATCTCAGCGTGCAGCTTGGCATCCGTGTCGGCCGACGAGGTGCGGCCCACCGGTCCGGCTGCTACGGAAGCGTCTGCCCCAAGGGTGAACTTGCTCGAAAGGAGTTTTTCAGCACCTCGTCTGTTCATGACGAGCATGATCACATCCGTCTCCGAGCCTCCGACCTGGAAACCAAAGCTTCCACCTTCCACCTTCACCCCAGCCGGCGCCGACCATCCGGTCCCGGATGCCAGGCGGCACGACATGAAACCACTGCCATAGGTGGCTCCCACGATAAAGGCGCCCTTTTTCATTCCCGGAATGATCACGATGCACGCTGATTGCGCGAGCAGTTCTTGCGGGATGCCCTTGTCGGGCGTCGCCATGATCTCTCCCAGGACTTTGGCCGATGTCTTCAATCTGGTAGCCGCGCTCTCCCCTCCGTACAGCAGCCCCACAGACAACGCCCCGATCCCGAGGCAGGCAAGTCCTAATCTGCCTAATCTTCTTAGTCTCATACATCCTCCTGTTATTGGCCTTTTGGCGAGAAAGGCTTGCGTCATCGTAACGATGTTCCCTGTTGCCCCTTCAGTGCGTCGCCTTGATCAGGGTCCGGGGCGAGGTTGAACCTCCTACGCCTCCCAGTTCCTGCAACGTTCGCAGGAAACTGATGACATCTTCCCGGCTCAGCATGCCGATGACGAGGTTATCCCGCGTGACCGGCAACTGGTTGACTCCATCGCGATCCATCTGTTGGAGGGCAGTCCATAGCCCGGCCTCAGGGGCGGTGCGCTTCAACTTCTCGAAGGGAATCATCCCCTGGCCCGCGCTCGTGGTCGCCCAGTCAGCGCGCGGGACTTCCTTAATCCGGTGGAGAGTCATCAGGCCGACGGTTCTTTCGCCGCGATTGACGAGGAAACAACGCTGCCCCCCGCCGAGGATATGTTCGTCCACCAGCTGTTGCAGCGTCAGCTCCTCGGGGATCACGATACAGTGAGTGCTCATGGCCTGGGCAACACTATGGCCCGCCAGCAGACCCTGAACCATCACTTGCTGTATCTGCGTCGAAGCGGCGTTGTCCAGAAACCAGCCGATGAAGGCAATCCATACGCCTCCACCAAGGTTGCCGGAGAACATTTGCCAGACGCCGTAAAAGATGAACATGAAGCCGAAAAACCGGCCCGCGGTGGCTGCGGTGAGCGTCGCCCGGCGCATGTC
>Ga0105092_10001876_pt1 | contig 11197 bp, 7 predicted proteins | sample PPLLak2March2015_FD_87021 | JGI IMG/M metagenome (GOLD analysis project Ga0105092, IMG submission 87021) | Freshwater sediment microbial communities from Prairie Pothole Lake near Jamestown, North Dakota, USA - PPLs Lake P7 Core (1) Depth... | ecosystem: Environmental > Aquatic > Freshwater >... | reverse complement strand
TGATGTGGCGTTCGTCAAGCGCCCGCCAAACGTCGGGATGCATCCAACGGTCATCGACGATGCCCTTTCGATGTGTTTCCGTCCCGAAGGCGAACTGACGTTGATCGGTTTGGAAGATAACAACCGCATGGGTGAGCCAGCCGAATCGGACCTGGGTCGCGTCGACCCTGAATTTGTGATGCGCGCGATCGACCGCATTTGTGAGCGTATGAATGGGATGGAAGAAGGTTCACTTCATTCCACACATGTGGGGCGGGATGGCTTGACCCCCGACCAGCGCGCAATCATGGACAAGGCGGGACCCGACGGTTTTTATACCGCCTGCGGCTTCAGCGGGACGGGCTTCAAGTTGTCGCCCGCGGTAGGCGTATGCATGAGCGAATTGATCCTGGATGGCAGTGCAAAACTGGTGGATATTGCCTCCCTGAACCTCGATCGTTTTGCGCGCGGCGAATTGCTGCAGGGTGAACACTTCTACGGTAATATTTGGAAATAATTCATTTGACAGGAAATTTTTATGAATACAAAATCCCGGTACGAAGACCTCAAACAGCAGATCCATTTCCACAATCATCGTTACCATGTTTTGGATGCCCCGGTCATCAGCGATCTGGAGTTCGACAGGCTGCTGAACGAATTCAAACAGATCGAAGCCGAGCATCCGGACTGGGTCACGGACGATTCGCCAACGCGGCGCGCGGGGGCTCGGCCGGCTGACCGTTTCGTAAAGGTCAGCCACCCTGCGCCGATCCTCTCGCTTGCCAACGCCTTCGGCGCGAACGATGCGCGCGGCTGGTTCGAGCGCGTCAGCCGAATCGATGACCGCGTGGAAAACGCCAAATTTGTGGTCGAGCCGAAGATCGATGGTTTGTCGGTGGTTTTGCATTATCGTGACGGTGTCTTCGTGCAGGGCGCGACGCGCGGCAACGGCGAGATCGGCGAGGACATTACCGCCAATCTGCGGACGATGCGTTCGATCCCCCTGCGCATTCCTGTCGATGCAAAAGGACCCAAGCCGCCGAAATACCTGGTGGTGCGCGGCGAAGCGTTCATGCCGGTCAAAGAGTTCGAGGAACTGAACCGCAAACTGGAAGAGGATGGGAAAAGAACGTATCTCAATCCGCGCAATACGGCGGCAGGTGCGCTGCGCCAGCTCGACCCCGCATTGACCGCTTCGCGTCCACTGACATTGCTTGTGTATCAGATCATCTATTTCGAAGGTGGAAAGGTTCCCACCTCGCAATGGGAAGTGTTGGAGTATCTCAAAGGGTTGGGTTTCCCGGTCACGGATATTGCCAGGCGCTTCGATGACTTCGAAGATGCGATTGCCTACACCGAATCCTGGGACAAAAAACGGGACGAACTGGAATATGAAGCAGATGGCATGGTCATCAAAATAGATGATTTGAACCTTGCCAGGGAATTAGGCTTCATTGGCAAAGACCCGCGCGGCGCGATCGCGTTCAAGTTCCCGGCTCGTGAAGTGACCACGACCCTGCAGGATATCCGTGTGAACGTGGGGCGCACCGGTGTCCTGATCCCCAACGCAGTGCTCGAGCCGGTGGAGATCGGCGGCGTGATCGTCGAACGTGCCACGCTGCACAACTTTGACTACATCGCTGAAAAAGACATCCGCGTGGGCGACCGCGTGCTGGTGAAACGGGCTGGCGAGGTGATCCCCTACGTGATCGGTCCGGTCCTGGATGCTCGTAAAGGCAAGGAGAAAAAATATAAACCGCCGACGACCTGTCCCGCCTGTGGGCAGCCTGCGGAGCGATTGGAGGATGAAGTAGCCTGGTACTGCGTCAATGCTGCCTGCCCCGCACAGTTGATCCGGAACGTGGAGCACTTCGTCTCGCGCGGCGCGATGGACATTGTGGGGCTGGGGATCAAAATTGTCTACAAACTGATCGAGATCGGCAAAGTGAGGGATGTGGCTGACATTTACACGTTGAAGCGTGCCGACATCCTCGAAGCGGTCACGAAGAAGGAACGCAAGACGGAGAAGGAACCGCCTGGCAAGATCGCGGATAACCTGCTGGCATCGATTGAAACATCAAAGACACGTTCGCTGGCGCGGCTGATCACTGCGCTGGGGATCCGCGGCGTAGGCGAAGTCAGCGCGGGGGATCTGGCGAGTCACTTCGCGGATCTGGAGGTGCTCTCCAAAGCCAGCGCGGAGGCCCTGCAGCAGATCGCCGGGATCGGTCCCAGCGTTGCCGAATCCGTGGCGGAGTGGTTCGCGCGTCCGGTCAACAAAAATATAGTGAAGAAGCTGAAGGCAGCGGGCGTCTGGCCCAAAGGCGGACAATCGGCGACCGCCAAAAGCCGGGCGTCGGATACGTTCGAAGGGTTGACGTTCGTCATTACAGGAACATTGCCTACTTTCTCACGCGACGACGCCAAGAAATTCATCGAATCCCACGGCGGGAAAGTAACCGATAACGTCAGCAAAAAGACGAGTTATCTCGTGCTGGGCGAAGCCCCCGGCTCGAAGTATGACAAGGCAAAGTCCCTGGGCGTGAAGATTATCGGTGAAGAGGAATTGAAGAAGTTAGCAAAATAAAAATCACCGAATGACAGGATACAGATCGTGTTGAGAAGATTAGCCAGGGATATGGCTGGCCTCTCAAGCAGGTTTTCAGTGCTGGCGAAGCTTGATAACCATGTTTATATGTATTAAACCGCCACCATGGATCAATGACCAATGAGTTTTACTTACGAAGAAAAACTATCCTCCTCGGCTTATGTTGATGTTGTTTGGCGCACAGAAGACCAGACTGATGGAACATATGTCGCGTCGGCGGATGCATGCTGGGACATGGTATTCATTAAGAGTAAGGATGGGAAATCAAAAGTTTTATTAAGCGGGCCTTCCTCCAACGTAACATTTGTTCCTTATTCAACCGGGAATAAAAACTTTGGTATACGATTCAAACCTGGGCTGATTTTTACAAACATCCTCGTTGCTGGCATGCTCAATGCTACGAAAGCCTTACCTATGCCTACAGATGATACATTCGTACTGCAGGGTATAACCTGGAACCTGCCCACCTATGAAAATATCGACGAGTTTCTAACCAGGCTGGTGAAGAATGGCTTGCTACGTTTTGATCCTGTTGTCAGGGATGTAGTTGAAAATAAGGCTGTGAAGATGTCCGCCCGTTCCATCCAACGACATTTTGCAATGACCATCGGAATGTCGCCACGTCGCGTTAAGCAGATTATGTCTGCTCGCAAGGCGGTAGAGCTGCTGTTGCAAGGCATACCGCTCGCTGAAGTGTCATATGAACTCGGTTATGCGGACCTGCCGCACATGATCCGCATGCTCAAACGCTTTACGGGCTATACTCCGGTGGAAAACAAACTCAGGGGCGAGCAGATTTAGATATTAAGTCGCTTACGTTCAATACAAACCGGAATATCTCCAATAGAATAACACCATCTGTGAATACTATTTTAGAGGAGATAATTATGAATATCAGACCATTCAAAATTACTGTCCCCCAAAAAGAGCTGAAAGATTTGCAGGATCGGATCAAAGACACCCGCTGGCCAGGGGAGATTGCCGGAGAGGGTTGGAAGCGGGGCATGCCGCTCGATTACACCAAAAAACTAGCCGACTATTGGCTTACAAAATTTGATTGGCGCAAACAGGAGGCAAAGCTAAACAAATTCCCACAATTTGTTGCTGAGATCGACGGGCAAACAATCCACTTCCTGCATGTGCGCTCCTCTGACCCAAACGCCGTCCCCCTGCTTATGTGTCATGGTTATCCCAGTTCGTTCGTCGACTTCCTCCACATGATTGACCCCCTGGTCGACCCGGCCGCGTCCGGAAGTGGAGCAGGGCAAGCCTTCCACGTAGTCGTACCTTCACTCCCGGGGTTTGGTTTCTCAACACCTGTTACGGGTAAGGGTTGGGAGATCAGTAGAATGGCGAAGGCTTTCGATCAAATCATGCACCAGCTTGGCTACGAGCGTTACGGTGTGCATGGCGGCGATATCGGGGCGGGTATATGCGAACAGCTATGCATTCAGGCTGGGGAGCGTATCATCGGCTCCCTGGTTAGCACTGATCCCGGGGCAATCGCCACTGAATACACGCCGCCAACCGATCATTTGAATGACGACGAAAAAAAACGCCTGCAGCAAATGCAGGCTGCCCGCAGAGAAGATTTTGGTTACATTCAAATTCAGGCAACGCGCCCTCAGACCATCGCATACAGTCTCACCGACTCACCCGTAGGGCAGATGGCTTGGATTGTGGAAAAGTTCAAAGAGTGGACTGACCCTGCCAGGGAACTGCCTGAAGATGCGGTGGACATCGACCTGTTGCTGACCAATGTAAGCATTTATTGGTTTGGTCGAGGTGGGGCCGGTGCGGCTCACTTTCTGTACGAATCCATGCACGCAGCCGCTGCCTGGGGCCAGACCCACAATAGGCCTCAGGGATTTGTCACGTTTGGCAACGAGCCGCTGGTGCGCCGGATACTCGACCCGGAGCATAAGCTTGCTTACTGGAACGAGCACGATCGCGGAGGACATTTCCCGGCTATGGAAGCACCGGAACAGCTCGTTGGCGACATTCGCACATTCTTCCAGGGGTTAAACAGCAATGCCTGACTTAGCGAGTGCCTGAAAACTTGTCAAAATAGGAGTGGTCCGGCAAACTTGTCGGATGAGCAAATCACAACAAACAGGCTGCGATGATCGGACGGATGATCCGCCGAGCAGCCAGAACCTGACTGTTCAGACCCTTTCGCAGCGTTTTGAAGGTGGCGCGTCCGAGCCGGCACAGCCAGGGAACGAGCCCCTTTCTGGTGGGACGGACACCAGAGTTGCGCGTGATCAGCCACGCTCTGCATGTATTTTGGGGATCGAAGCATGGCACTCTACGCAGTGAGAGGTCGTTTTGGACGCGATCGGGCGCGCACTAGGATGACTATAGGATGAGCGCAGGATGACTGGAGGAGGACTGCCCCGGCTGCAGCCAGGACGGCTCGTTTTCGGTGGGAGTCACCGCGTTTTCAGGCAGTTTCCAAGAAGCAGAATACAGGCGACTGAACCTGGAATCAATCCCGAAGGTGGCGACGGATGAGATGATGGATACAAGCCATGGCACCCCTTTGGGATTATTGTATTAAAATCTCGAAGGGGTGCTATCATTGCGATGTGATGCCCTAATCACTGGACGTGAATGAAATGAAAGATCTTTTCATAAAGCTGTTCATAGGACTCAATGCCTTTCTCATCCGTCTCACGAACGGGCGGATTGGAGGCAGGCTCGGCGCCCAAACCATTCTGCTCCTGGAAACCACCGGGCGGAAGTCAGGGCAGCCGCGCGTGATCCCAATTGCCTATTTCTTTCACGAAGGGAAATATCTGGTCATTGGGTCAAACTGGGGAAGGGACAAACACGCTGACTGGTATTTGAATTTGAAGAAAACCCCGGGCGCGACGCTGACAGTGAATGGACAAAAGATTCCCGCCAACGCTCACGAAGCCCAGGGCGACGAATACGACCGCCTGTGGGCGTTCGCCGCCGAGCGCCACCCACCTTATTTGCGCTACCAGGCAATGACTTCCCGGCACCTTCCAATTATTGTGTTCCAACCTCTTAATACATAAAAGAACCCGGAAGCCGTCATGCTTCCGGGTTCTTCTCTTCAGGCTTTGGACCGACAATTTCTACAAAGCGCGGGTTGCTTCGTATCCGTTCAAAATCAGGATCTTCCCATGCCCAGGCACGATTGAGTTTGTTTTCTTCAGCTGCCTTTTTCAAATACTGGAATACTGCTTCGTTGTTATCAACAATTGCCTCCAGGCATGCCAGGTTATACCATTGGTTGTTATCCGCAGTTATGAATTGACGTGCCTTTTCAGCGAACTCTTTTGCTTCCGGCCGGTTTCCCATCAGCTTTTGAATGGAAGCTACACCAATATTTATGTTGAAATCATTGGGCACCACTTCCAGCGCCTGCGTGAGTGTTTTCAACGCCTCCTCCAGTCTGCCCATTTTCCGCAGCAGGAGGAATAAATTGCCATAGGAGGCTATGTAGTTGCTATCCATGGAAATTGATTTTCGAAAGGCATCCACTGCTTCTTCGTAGCGTTCTTGTTCTGTAAGCAGATTTGCCAACCCGAAATATACGCCTGCATTCCGGGGATCGATTTCGATGGCTTTTTCATAACATTTTATGGCCTCTTCAACTCGCTCCAGATCTTCGAGCAGATTACCCAGGTTGCGATAGAGGTTGACATGCATCGGATCAACTTCAATGCCCTTTCGAAATACGGTTTCCGCCTCCTCATTCTGTTTCAATTCTTCGAGCAGGATACCTAAATTGTTGTATGTTCTGGCGTTTGCAGGATCCAGTTCCAGTGCCTTTCGATAAAGTGCCTCTGCCTCCTCGGAACGTTTAAGGTCGTGCAGCAAAGACCCCAGACTGGTGTAGGACCGGGAACCGGACGGATCAAGTTCAATGGATTTTTTATAAGCTTTTTCAGCTTCCACCTGGCGCCCGTCCATATTGTGAAGAATGATGCCAAGGTCATGATGGAGCAAGGGGTCGTCTGGAGTGTTTGCAATCGCCTTCCGATAGAGCTTTTCCGCTTCTGTAAGATTGCCAGTTTTCTGCAGGAAAGCTCCAAGCGTCTTCAATACTCGAATATTGTCCGGAGCCAATTCCAGCATTTTTTCAGCATACCGTTTGGACTCGTCAACCTTTCCCTGCTTTTCCAGGCTGTAGAAAATACAAAAGTAAATAAAGATATCTCTGGGCCGACTCGATATTACCTTCTTGTAAAAATTTTCAGCTTCCTGATGTTTGTCCTGCTTCTCGTATAACTCCCATAGATCCCAATAGGTGTAGTCTTCCCCGGGAGCCAGTTGGATTGCCTTCTTGTAAAGTGTTTCAGCTTCCGCAAAGCGATTTGTGGCTTCCAATACTTTCCCAAGCTGTCGATACGCATTTTCATCCGAGGGTTCCAGCTTGATGGCGGCGCGAATTTCATTCTCCGCTTCTGCAGGGCGATTTCTCTGAAGCAGAAATCGCCCATATTCAGAGCGAATATAGGAATAGTTAGGAGTTAACTTTACGGCATTTTTGAATGCATTTTCCGCCTCCTGGTAAAGTTCCTGCCGCCAGAAATAGTTTGCCCGGCAGGCGAATGTGACTCCATCCTGCGGAAAACGGTTAACCATTTTCTCCAGTGTTTCCTGTGCCTCGGGATATTTCTTTTCATTTGCCTGTAAATAATACAAAGCATAATACGCCCATGAATTGCCGGGGTTTAGAGAAATAGCCAGTTGGAATTCCTTTTCCGCCTCTGTATTTCGGTCTGGAAGGTCCTCGAGAAATTTTCCAAGACGATAGTGCGCCTGTGCATTTTTGGGATTGATCTTTACCAGCCAGCGATAGTATTGCTCTTTTTTACTTAATTTGTCCCACCCATAGATCATGAAGACAAAGACACCAATGATAAGAAGAGTCCTTGCCTCTCTTACAAAAAACTGTACGATATCATTCAGGATGTTTTGCATTCAGTAGATTGTAGGCGAGTTTTGTCATTCGTGCAAATTCTATTCGGTAGGATAAAATAGCCTGTAAGAATTCCATATTTGCAGGGCTTATTCTTTCGAAAGGGACATGACCATGGCAAACAAAGTTCTCAATTGGGGATTGCTCTCCACGGCGCGCATCAACCGCGCCCTCATCCCACCTTTACAGGTTTCGAAACGCAATCACCTGCTGGCGGTCGCGTCGCGGACGCAGGAGGCTGCCGATAAGTATGCACGTGAGCATAAGATCTCGCGTGCGCACGGATCGTACGAAGCCCTGCTCGCCGACCCTGAAATCGACGTCATTTACAATTCGCTGCCCAATCATCTGCATGCCGAGTGGACGATCAAGGCTGTCGAGGCGGGCAAGCATGTGTTGTGCGAAAAGCCGATCGCCTTGCGCGTGGACGAGGTGGATGCCATGCAGTCCGCGGCGCGCAAGCATGACCGCGTCGTGATGGAGGCGTTCATGTACCGCCATCATGCGCAGACGCTCAAGGTGCAGGAATTGGTGAAGAGTGGTTCGATCGGCGCCTTGAAACTGATCCGCGGCTCCTTCAGCTTCGTGCTCGCCCGCGAGGGGGATGTGCGCCTCGACCCGGGCATGGGCGGCGGCAGCATCTGGGATGTGGGCTGCTATCCCATCAGCTACGCGCGGACCGTCGTTGGGGAGAATCCGCTCGAGGTGTTTGGCTGGCAGGTCACGGGTCAGACCGGGATCGATGAGACGTTCGTCGGGCAGATGCGCTTCGACCATGACGTCCACGCCCAGTTCGATTGCAGTTTTGCCATCCCGTTCCATTCGTTCATGGAAATCGTGGGGAGCGAGGGGACGCTGAGCATTCCCAGCCCCTTCAAGCCTGAGATCAATGAAAAGATCTACCTGACGCGCGACGAGAAGACTGAGACGATCAAGATCAAAGGGCAGGAGCTGTACCTCGGCGAGGTGGAGGATATGGCGGATGCGATCCTGTTGGGGCGTGATCCGCGTATTTCGCTGGGCGACAGCCGCGCCAATGTTGCCGTCATCTCAGCCCTGCTCGAGTCAGCCCGCTCAGGAAAACCCGTTTCCATCCGCTACTAACCGCTAACCGCTAATCGCTAAGAGCTATTAGCTTTTAGCGATTAGCGGTTAGCGGGCAACTAGACAATCCCGCATCCCTCGGCTACACTTGCGGCATTCTTTTTCGGAGGCATTACATGGATTTACATAATACAAACGACGCTGTCACGCGTCGGATCAAAGCCATGACCGACCGTATCGCAGGTCTCAAAGAGCACGATCTGTACTTTTACAATCAGGCTGTGGAAGAAATCCTTGACGACTCGAAGGTGCGTGCAGGCGGGCGGGTGATGGGCATGTATGCGTCCTACAGTTATCTTGGATTGGTGGGGCATCCAAGAATTAACGAAGCCGCGAAGAAGGCTGTGGACCAGTTTGGCACGGGAACGCACGGTGTCCGCACGCTGGCTGGCACGCTGACCATCCACGATGAGCTTGAAGAGACCATCGCAAACTTCAAACATGCCGAAGCCGCGATCACGTATACATCAGGCTATGCCACAAATTTATCGGTGATCTCAACCTTGATGGGACGCGGCGATTACATATTTTCTGATAAATTGAATCATGCCTCCATTGTAGATGGTTGCCTGATGTCTGGCGCGGAATTCAGGCGTTTCCGTCACAATGACATGGCACATCTCGAAGGTTTGCTCAAGAACGCGCCTGCGGATGTGGCCAAACTGGTCATCGCGGACTCGGTCTTCAGCATGGACGGCGATATTATCGACCTGCCGAAAATGCTGGAACTGTGCAAGAAGTACAACACGTGGCTGATGATCGATGAAGCGCATTCGGTGGGCGTGCTCGGTGAAAAAGGCACAGGTATCGAAGAATATTTCGGACTCGGCGATGTGATCGACATAAAGATGGGCACATTGAGCAAGACCATCCCTTCTGTGGGTGGATATGTAGCGGCCAAGAAGGACATCGTTACCTATCTGCGTCATGCCAGCCGCGCCTATATTTTCTCTGCGGCGCTGCCGCCTGCCCAAGCCGCCGCGGCGAACGAAGCCTTCAAAGTCATTTTGGACGAACCCTGGCGAGTGGAACGTCTCAACCAGAATACCAAACAATTCATCGGCGGGTTGAAAAGCATGGGCTTTGACACCATGCTGACGGAAACTGCCATTGTCCCGGTCCTGTGCGGCGACGATGAAACCGCTTTCGCCATGACCCGCGAAGCGCAGCACAACGATGTGTTCGTGCTGCCTGTCGTTTCGCCGGCTGTGCCGGAGGGACTTGCGCGCCTGCGCGCCACCGTCACTGCCGCGCACGACCCGAGCGAGATCGAGCGCGCCATGGACGTGATCGGCGAAGCGGGGAAGAAGCTGGGTGTGATCAAGTAAGACGCCGGGCGAATCTTCACATAAATCAAAAGAGAGCAGGTACAGACCTGCTCTCTTTTTCGTTAAAGGAATTAATGGGTCGTACCTGACGGAAGTTTTATAACATTTTTCTTATAAATTCCATGTACAATGCCCGTAGTGTAAAAGGAGTTGATTTATGAAATGGCAATGGAAATTAGGGACTTTTGCCGGTATCGATGTTTTCGTCCATGCAACGTTTCTGCTTCTGATCGGATGGGTTGGTTATAGCCACTGGCTCGAGTATGAATCCTGGGCAAAAGTGGCGGAGGGCATTCTTTTCATCCTGGTGCTCTTTCTGAGTGTTGTTTTACATGAATACGGGCACGCCCTTACCGCCCGCAAATATGGCGTCAAAACCCGCGATATTACCCTCTACCCGATCGGTGGGGTCGCGCGCCTCGAGCGCATGCCGGAAAAACCGATCGAGGAGCTCTGGGTAGCTTTGATGGGACCCGCCGTCAATGTGGTCATTGCGGCGCTGCTTTTTGCCTATCTCTTTGTGACAAATGGGCTGGCCCCGATCACAGACTTGACCATTGCATCAGGCTCTTTCCTTCAGCGGCTGATGGTTGTGAATATCTCCCTCGTGCTGTTCAACCTGATCCCCGCCTTCCCCATGGATGGGGGGCGCGTCCTGCGTGCCCTGCTTGCCATGCGCATGGACTATGTCCGCGCGACCCAGGCGGCCGCCAGCATCGGTCAGGGGTTGGCATTCCTCTTTGGATTGTTCGGTCTATTCAACAACCCCTTCCTGCTGTTCATCGCTTTCTTCGTATGGATCGGCGCCTCACAGGAGGCGAGCATGGTGCAGGTAAGAAACACGATCAGCGGGATTCCTGTCACACAAGCTATGCAGACCCGGTTCGAGACCCTGACACCCTCCGATCGTCTCGAGCGGGTCGTCAGGCTGATCCTGGCGGGTTCACAGCAGGATTTCCCGGTGGTGGAGGATGGTCAATTTGTGGGTGTTCTGACGCGGGATGATTTCATCCGGGCGCTCTCCCAGCAGGGACAGGACACGCCTGTCGTCGACGTGATCCGGCGCAATGTGCCCAGCGTGGACTCCCACGAAATGGTCGAGACGGCGCTGACCCGCCTGCAGGAATCCGGCGCAAAGACGCTGCCCGTGATGCACGGCGGCCGGTTTGTGGGGCTGGTCACCTCTGAGAATATTACCGAATTTCTGATGATCCGTTCCGC
>Ga0105092_10001875_pt1 | contig 11198 bp, 5 predicted proteins | sample PPLLak2March2015_FD_87021 | JGI IMG/M metagenome (GOLD analysis project Ga0105092, IMG submission 87021) | Freshwater sediment microbial communities from Prairie Pothole Lake near Jamestown, North Dakota, USA - PPLs Lake P7 Core (1) Depth... | ecosystem: Environmental > Aquatic > Freshwater >... | reverse complement strand
TGGCTTTGCTCAACAAGATTGCCTATCCGTATATCATTTATCCCGGACAGGTGCTGGCTTTGCCTGAGGCGGATGAGGAAGACCCGGTAGAAATTGTAAGCCCGCCCCCGCCTTTATATGCCCCTAACCTGCATACGCTGCTGCTGCCGCTGGTGGCAAAAATGGCGCCGCTCTCTCGGCACGCGGTTTCATCAAAACCACCGGAGGCGCCCGCCAGTGAGCCGGATACTTACGTTGTGCAGCGCGGTGATTTTCTGATCGCCCTGGCAGAACGGTTCGATATTGGATGGAGAGAGCTGGCCGAGCTGAACGATATCAGGTACCCGTTCGTGATTCATCCCGGGCAGGTGCTTGAATTGCCGTAGAGAGGTGGTCAGCGTTGAAATTGTATGTGTAGGGATTTTTTGCCACAGATCCTCACAGGGGAGGTGTGAATCGCCCCCCTTCGGGAGCAAAAGAAGACGATTTTTGGATGGACCTGGCGCACATTCGTGCGCCAGGTCCATCCAAAAATCGATCATCAGGCGGGCGAAGCCCGCTCCTCAGCGAATCAGTCTCCAGCTACGGGGGCGGGAGGCGGGGCTTTGGGGCGACTGCGCTTGCGGATGGCAAGCGCCAGGCGGATGAGCAGGAAGATGGGGAAGAAGATGGCAAACAGCACTGGTAGCGCGAACAAGACGATCCAGATGCCGGCGTACACCAGGAATCTGAAGGCGTTCAGGGTTGCCTGAAGGGCGTCTTTGGCCACCCCTGCCGGCTGCCACCCGCCGATGGTCAGCGGTATGACGGCTTCATTTGGCACCAATACCACCGAGATCAGCGAAAAAGCAGCCGACTGTTCGTAATATTGGATCTGGCCTTTGATCAATTCGATCTGCTCGCGCACCTGGGACAGATCGTTATAGACACGCAGCACATCTTCAGTCTCTGTGGCCATGTCCATAATTTCCTGTAGCTGAGCTTCGGTAGCTTCCAGGTTGCGCAGTCGCGATTGGAGGTCGGTATATTTGTCGGTGACGTCTTCGCTGTCGACATCCTGTCTCAGCACAGGTTGGCTTGTCTCGGCATGGATTTGCGCCATGGCATCTTCCAGGTCTTCGACGGGCACCCGGACGGTGATCTCGCCCTGCTGCACTTCAGCGCCGCTGTTTGTGGTGGTGTTATAGAGACGGGATGTGACCACGAAGCCGCCCATCTCCTCGGCCATGCGGCTGATCCGATCCAACGAGGCGGCCGGGTCGTCTACTGCGATCGACAAACTGGCATTTTTGACCACCAGCTTTTTCGCCTCGGGGACCTCGCCGGCGGCATAAGCAGAGCCGGTGCTCGATTTACCTTCTTCAAAGGGGGCTACCGGAGCGCCGGCCGGCGGCATGCCTTGGGAGCGTGTCATGGTGGGTGTGGCAGCCGCACAGCCAGACAGCAGCACAGCCAGCACACTTAATAGAATCAGGGCGCGTTTTACGATCATCTCTCTCCTCCTGACCGGCCGGGTCAGCGGCCATTACAAGGTCTTGATGGGTATGATTTCATGGTCAAGACGCACACGCACCAGGAAAAGTTCCTGCTTTAGAATCTGCCCGAAAAATAAGGAGCCGCTTTTTTGAGCGGATGCGGCTGCGCTCTGCTGCACTCGCTCAATAAAGCGAACTGTATTAGATTGCTCGGATAGGTTCTAACAGCTACCAACCTGCAGACAGGCGCTGGATGTGGCGTTCGGGTAAATCGGCGAGCTCCATGCGCGACTGGACTGCGGCGATATTATAAGAGATGCGCCGGTACTCGAAAATATTCTGATCTGGCTGGAAGATGGCATAGGCGGCGCGCGGATCGCGGTCGCGCGGCTGTCCAACAGAGCCGGGGTTGAGGATCGCCCTGGGGGCCAGGGTGATCTGCATGGCCGCGTCGGGGACGATCAATTGGGCAACCCGGCTTTCATCCGGCAGATAATATAACACCGGCAGGTGTGTATGGCCCACGAAACAATACGGCGTATCGAAGCTCTCGAAGTTTTGAGTGGCCGTGCGGGTGTCGAGCAGGTATTCCCATACCGGCTGGCGAGGGCTGCCGTGAGCCAGGGTGACGTGGTCGATGACGGCCATTTCTGGCAGGCTCTCGAGAAAAGAGATGCTCTCGGGCGTCAGGGCATGGCGTGTCCAATGAATAGCGGTGCGGGCATCTGGATTGAACGAGTCGGTATCGATCTGCTTGAGGGCGGCAGCATCGTGATTGCCGAGCAAGCAAACCAGGTTGGGTAAGGTGCGCACACGGGATACGCATTCATTGGGGTCTGGTCCATACCCTACGATATCGCCGAGGCACCAGACAGCATCGATTTCGCCAGCGTTGGCGAGGACAGCATCTAATGCGGTTGAATTAGCGTGGATGTCGGAGATGACGAGGATTCGCATAGCGCAATTATACTTCCACTTCTAAAAACCATCCTTATGGTTCAGAGGGTATAAATCCTTATCCCATCCCCCCTAACCCCCCTTCCCCAGGAAAGTTCCTTCCAAGGAATGATCCTTACTGGGGAAGGGGGGAAAATGCCCGAAATGGGATTGCGGCGTGCGGTTCCGCACGCCGCAATCCCATTTCGGGCGGGTTTGGGTGACTTAAGAAATCCTTGATGGCTCGGATGGATGGGTGCATTAAAAGGTTGTTGGAAAATCGGTAAAGCCTTAGAGCGCGAATTATGTTCCCCAGACCTGATATAACCCTAAAGCTCCACCCTCACCGTCGGAGGGGAAGCTTTCGATGATCGTAAAGCCGGATTGGTCAGCCAGGTTTTGCAATTCTTCTTCGGTGAAGTGATGCACGTAGCGCAGGCCGGCGCCGCCCTGGCGCCAATCCAGCAAGTAGTCACCCGGGTCCAGGGCTTCGGGAGTAATGCCGGCTGCCTCCCAGGGTTGGATCCGCTCGCGCAGGCGCGGGCTGTTCAAAAACTGCCACTCTGAGTGGATGAAGCGCCCGGCCTCTGCCAGCAGCGTACGAACCGTTTTCAGGAGTCTGAGCCGCAGCGCTTCACCTGGGATATGGTGCAGTACCGCGAAGGCCAGCGTGGCCTGGAAAGCTCCAGCCGGCAGCGCCATTTCCCAGCCTGGGCCGGTGAGATCAGCCTGGATAAAAACTGCCGGAAAATTTTGAGGCGGATTCTTCCTGGCCTCAGCCAGCAGGCCGGAGCTGGAATCGACGCCGGTGTATTCCAGCCGGAGCCCATGGCGCCCCAGCTCGCGGGTCAGCTCACCGTTTCCGCAGCCCAGGTCTAAGACCCTCGAATTGGCAGGTAATGGCTCAAGATAGCTCTGGATGACCCGGCGGACGCCTGGCTGGAGCCGCTGGCGGGTGGATGAAAATTGGAGTGCAAAGGTCTGGTAAAATTGACGGTTGAGCTCGAGCAGGCGATTAATGGTATCATCGTTCACACTATGATTATACAAAGAGATGGGCGAAATGGATGATGGATTGACGGATGCCCGCCGGATAGCCTGGTGGCAGGCAAGGCGGTATACTCCCGAAATGCTGGAGATGGCCCGCCAGGTGTTGGAACAGGTGCGCCAGGGAGGCAAGCTCGACGATGCGGTTCGCCGCTACCCGCTGCCAGATGGCGGTTACCTGGGAAAACACGTTTTGGTCGCCGCATACCGCCGCCTGGTACAGAGCGGAGAATGGCAGCCGGATTCCAGGCTGCTCGAGCGCATCAGAATGAAACCTATGCGCACGCTCTCGGGCGTGACCACCGTCACCGTCCTGACGAAGCCGTACCCATGCCCGGGGAAGTGCATCTTCTGCCCCACCGACGTGCGTATGCCTAAAAGTTACCTGCCCGACGAGCCGGGAGCCAGGCGGGCACTGGAGCATGACTTCGATCCCTTTACACAGGTGGCGGCGCGCATCGAGGCGCTGGAAGCCGTTGGGCACCCTACCGACAAGGTGGAGCTGCTCATCCTCGGCGGCACCTGGAGCGCCTATCGCCGCGATTACCAGGAGTGGTTTATCCGGCGCTGTTTCGAGGCCATGAACGGGGAAGAATCTCCCGGCCTTGAGGAAGCCCACGCTGTAAATGAGTCGGCATTGCACCGTAGTGTGGGATTGGTGATCGAAACACGCCCAGACCACGTGAAGCCGGCTGAGCTGGCCTGGCTGCGCCGCCTGGGGGTGACCAAGGTGCAGATGGGCGTGCAAAGCATGGACGATGGCATCCTGGCGTTGAACCAGCGCGGCCATACGGCTGAAGAGACACGCAGGGCGGTTGACCTGCTGCGAGCAGCCGGATTCAAAATGGTGCTGCACTGGATGCCCAACCTGCTCGGCGCTACCCCCGAGTCTGACCGGGTGGACTTCGCGCGGCTGTGGGAGCGCCTGTGCCCCGACGAGATCAAGATCTATCCGAACCAGCTACTACAGAATGCCGAGCTATACGACTACTGGCAGCGGGGCGAATTCACACCCTACACCACGAGCCAATTGATCGACCTGATCGCGGACGTCAAGCCCACAATCCCACGGTACTGCCGGGTGAACCGGGTGATCCGGGATATCCCCTCCACGAACGTGGTGGAGGGCAATAAACGCACCAGCTTGAGGCAAGACATCCACCTGGAGCTGGCCCGCCGGGGAGAGCGCTGCCAATGTATCCGCTGCCGCGAGGTGAGCAAGCAGAAGGTCGAGATCGAATCGCTGGCGCTCCACGACCTGGTCTATGAGACGGGTTATGCCGAAGAGCATTTCCTCTCCTTCGACACACCCGATGACCGGTTGGCAGGCTTCTTGCGCCTTTCGCTGCCTCTGCCGGCCTCACCCCAAACCGGCCTGCCCGACCTGGATGGGGCGGCGGTGATCCGCGAGGTCCACGTCTACGGACAATCGCTCGAAGTGGGCTCTGCCAGAGGCGGGGCGGCCCAGCATGCCGGGCTGGGTACCCGGCTGATCCAGGAGGCGGAGAGGCTGGCGCGCAGCGGCGGTTATTCTCGCCTGGCTGTGATTGCAGCAGTGGGGACACGCCATTATTACATTCAGCGCGGATTCGGGCGCGGGGGGTTATACCTGGTAAAAGATCTGATGTGACAAAAAGTGACACTCGGCTAACCGAGAGAGGACATGAGTCTCTTGTTTCATATAAGGATATTTGTAACAATTGGATTGTTTGACTATCGATGTTACAGATAATATGATGAAAGGGATAAAACATGAGCGCTTCTCGCGATTTTCCAGGGCTGCGTCGCTTTACACCTACCCCACTGAACAAGCGGTTCCCGGTTCCATCGGATATTGAGATTGCACAAGAAGCAAAACTCAAGCCGATTGCTATGGTGGCAGACGAAGTAGGCCTGCTGCCTGAAGAGCTTGAATATCACGGGGAATTCAAAGCCAAAGTGCGCCTGAGCGTGCTGGAACGGCTCAAAGATGTTCCGGATGGAAAGTATATCGACGTAACTGCAATCACTCCCACGCCCCTGGGAGAGGGGAAAAGCACCACCATGGTGGGATTGAGCCAGGCCCTGGGAGCCTGCCTTGGCAAGCGTGTTTTCACCTGCATCCGCCAGCCAAGCCAGGGACCAACCTTCGGTATCAAAGGCGGGGCGGCGGGCGGCGGTTACAGCCAGGTCGTTCCGATGGAGGATTTCAACCTTCACCTGACCGGCGATATCCATGCCATCACTGCGGCCAATAACCTCCTGGCGGCGGCAATCGATGCTCGTATTTTTCATGAGGCCCAACAGGCGGATGACAACAAGCTGTTCAATGCTCTCTGCCCTGCCGATAAACAGGGCAAGCGCTCTTTTTCGCCCAGCATGCTCCGGCGACTCAAGCGGATTGGGATCGAGAAAACCGACCCCAACGAGCTGACCCCCGAAGAGCGCAAGCGCTTTGCACGGCTCGACATTGACCCCGCCTCGATTACCTGGCGGCGCGTCGTCGATACCAACGACCGTTTCCTGCGAGAGATTACCATTGGCGAAGGCCCTGAAGAGAAGGGCATGACCCGCAAGACCGGCTTTGATATTACGGTGGCGAGCGAGATCATGGCTATTTTGGCGCTGACTGCCGATGTGGCTGACATGCGCGAGCGCATGGGGAAGATCGTGATCGGGACCAACCGTGCCGGAGAAGCCGTCACTGCTGAAGACCTGGGCGTCGCCGGAGCTATGACCGTCTTGATGCGCGATGCGATCAAGCCGACCCTCATGCAGACGCTCGAAGGCACACCGGTCTTCGTCCATGCCGGCCCGTTTGCCAACATTGCCCACGGACAGAGCTCGATCATTGCCGACCGGATTGCGCTGAAGCTGGCCGATTACGTGGTGACCGAATCGGGCTTCGGCGCCGACATCGGCATGGAAAAATTCTTCGATATCAAGTGCCGCTACTCGGGCCTACTCCCCAACGTGGTCGTGATGGTCGCGACCGTACGCGCCCTCAAGATGCACGGCGGCGGCCCCAAAGTGGTTGCCGGCAGGCCGCTCGACCAGGCCTACACGGAAGAAAACCTTGACCTGCTGCGCGCCGGTTTGTGCAACCTGCAGCACCATATCAAGAACGCACTGGGCTATGGGATACCGGTGGTGGTTGCCATCAATTCATTCAAGACAGACACGCCTGCCGAAGTCGAGCTGGTGCGCCAGGCAGCTGTAGACGCCGGCGCTGAAGACGCCGTGGTCGCCAGTCACTGGATGAACGGCGGAGATGGCGCTTCCAAACTGGCCGAGGCGGTGGTGAGAGCAGCCGAGAAGCCCTCCAATTTCAAGTTTCTCTACCCGCTGGGATCATCGATCAAGGAAAAAATCGAAACCATTTGTACCAAGATCTACGGCGCAGACGGGGTCGATTACTCGCCCGAAGCCGAGGCCAAGATCGAGCTGTACACCCGCCTGGGGTTCGATAACCTGCCTTTGTGCATGGCTAAGACTCACCTGAGCTTGAGCCACGATCCTGAGCTGAAAGGCGTGCCCAAGGGCTTCCGGGTGCCCATCCGCGATATCCGCGCCTCGGTTGGGGCCGGGTTCTTGTATCCGCTGCTGGGTACCATGCGCACGATGCCAGGATTGCCGACCCGACCCGTCTTCTATGATGTTGACCTGGATCTGGAGTCGGAACGCGTCCTGGGGCTGTTCTAATATCCGCTTCTTGTAGAAGGCTCGTTTCTACATCGTAAACGAATGTAAGACCGCCACGGTAAGGCGCGAAACCTTACCGTGGCGGCTTCTCTTAAGAACAACGTAAAAGGCCGCACAGGTTTTCATGGGCAAGACACACAGCGGTGAGGCTAATCATTTTAACCAGGCAGGCAGCCATTCAATGCTGTCCGGCCTTCAAGCAGCTTCGGCAGCACTCCGGCGCAGCGGCGGGTCTGAAAGCGATGTTCTGCATGCTTTTCGGGACCAGGCCGGCAGGTTGGGATGGATCGGGCTGGTCTGCCTGTTCGATGAGAGCTCAAGTGAGCTGGTGGTGCAGGCCGCCGGCGGGCCCGGGGGATTCTTTGCCAGGCTGGAAAAACAAGCCAGGATCACGCTCGAAGGACACCGCTTCCACTTTGGGGGGTATTATCAGGCTGCCGTCGAGCAAGGAAAGACGCAGTATCTCGAGCATGGCGCCGGGGCAATCCTGGGTTTCTTGCCGGGGCAAGAGCGCTCCGGATTGGCAAAGGTGCTCAAGCTGTTGGCAGAAACGCCTGGTTTTATCGTTCCGTTATGCAATCAAAACGGCCCGCGCGGAGTGGTGAGCTTCCTGTGCAACGCGTTCGTGCCTGGTGACGCGGCTGCCGTGGAGATCTTTGCAAGCCAGGTCTCTCTGGCCCTCGACTGCGCCCGCATGACCGCAGACGCCCAAAGCGTGGATGCTTATTGGAGGCAGCAGGACGACAGCCTCAGGCGGCGGACTCAAGAGCTGACCATGCTGCATGCCGTCGCGGCCGACAACATGGCTTCTCACGACCTGCCGCGCCTTTTGCAGATGGTAGTAGAACGGGCTGCGCATCTGCTGAATGGACCGGGTGGATGCCTCTACCTGTATATCCCGGAAACAGATGAAGTACGCTGTGTGGTCTCTTACCACACCATCAGCGACTATACCGGAAGGGTCTTAAAAGCCGGGCAAGGCGCCGCCGGTATGGTTGCGTCGACCGGTAAACCGCTGATCGTGGATGATTACCGGGCCTGGCCGAACCGGATTATCGTTCCCGATGAGGCAACTGAGGAGATCGCGGTATTGAGCGTCCCTATGCTCCGCCAGGGCCGGGTGACCGGGGTATTGCAGGTGCTGGATACTGTAGAAGGCCGGCGGTTTTCCAGCGATGAGGCAGAGCTGCTGACTCTGTTTGCAGACCAGGCAGCCATTGCCATCGAAAACAGCCGCCTGCTGGAGGCCGAGCGGGAGGCCCGCGAACAGGCTGAGATATTGCAGGAAGTTGCCCAGGCGGTCACTGCCAGCCTTGATATCGAGGAGGTTCTACATCTCATCCTGGAGCAGCTCAAGCGTGTCCTGGTGTTCGACACATCATCGGTGCTCTTGTTTGGCGGGAAAGGCAAATCGGCGCTCGTTGCTGGGATTGGTTATCTCGATGAAAAAATGACCAGCAAGGCTGCGGGAGATTTGCTGAAGGACAGTGCCATCTTGCAGCAAATGTCGCGAGACCTGCAGCCGGTGGTGATTGGCGACGTCAGCCAACAGCCGGGCTGGATTTGGGTGCCCGGCGCCCAGCACGTGTGCTCCTTCTTAGGAGTTCCTATCATTGTGCGGCAGCGTATGACCGGCGCTTTGATGGTGGATAATATCCAGAAGGATTTCTTCAGGGAAAGGGATATCCAAATTGCCCAGGCGTTGGCCCAACAAATGGCGATCGCGATTGAAAACGCGCGCCTGTTCGAAGCAGAACGCTCTCAATTGTTGGTGGCCCAAACTCTTAAAGAGGTGGGCGCGCTGCTCACTTCGCAGCTGGGCTTGAGCGACGTGCTCGAAAATATCCTCGACCTGCTCGGCCGGGTGATCCGTTACGACAGCGCCTCGATCCAATTGATCGGCGAGGATGGGCGCCTGGATCTTACAGCCGGGCGGGGTTTCCCTGATATGGAGATCGCCCGCGGCATCGTGCGCAGGCTGAGCAGCCAAATCTTGAAGAGAGGATGGTCGAGCGGCAAGGCGATCGTCATTCAAGACACGGGCGCGGATGAACGCTGGCGACAGAACGAGAGCAGCGATTATATCCGCTCGTGGATCGGGGCGCCGCTGATGGTGAAGGGACGCCTGATCGGTATCTTGAATATCGATCATTGCCAGGCGTTTGCATACGACGAGATGACCGCCGAGACCGGCCTGGCTTTTGCAAACCAGGCTGCCGCAGCCATCGAGAACGCCCGTCTCTTCGAAGCGCAGGAAAAACGCGCCGCCGAGCTGGAAGCCGTTCGCCAGGCCAGCTTGAGCCTGACATCGAGCCTGGAGCTGGAAGAGGTATTGGATGCCATCTTAATCAGCACGCTCAGGCTACTCCCAGACGTTTATAACGCTCATATTTTCCTGTATCATGCTGCAGATGGGGGGAAACTTACCTTCGGATCGGCGATGAACATGGAAGGGCAGCGCATCGACGCGTTCGCGCAGCCGCGCCCCAATGGATTGACCTACCGGGTAGCGCGCAGCGGCGAGGCCATTGTCGTGCCGGATATGCGCGACCACCCGCTCTACGATGATATTCCGGTCAAAGGACCGGAATGGAACGGCAGCATCGTGGGGCTGCCGCTGATGATCGGCCGGCGGGTGGTGGGGGTGATGAATATTTCTTACATGCAGCCTCGCCAGTTCAGCGAGGCCGAGCTGCACCTCCAGCGGCTGTTGGGAGACCATGCTGCCATCGCTATCGAGAACGCCCGCCTGTTCCAGCAAGCTGCGGCCGAGCGACGCCACCTGAGCCTGCTTTACGACCTGGGTCGCGAGCTTGCTATAAGCCTTGATTCTGACATGATCCTGGACCACGCCATCTCGCTGACCTGCGAGGCCCTTGGCGGGTCGATGGGTGAGGCTTTCCTTTACATACCCGATGAAGAACACCTGAGCCTGCGCGCATTGTGGGGTAAAGACAATATTTCATTGGTCGAGATGGATGCCAGGCTGAAATTTGGCATCGGCAGTGGATTAGCTGGTTGGGTAGCCCAAACCCGGCGGGCAGTCTATGTACCGGACGTGAGCGAGGACCCGTATTGGCGGCCTGAGCCCGGCCTGGATGATGAAGCCGTCTCGGTTATCGCTGCTCCCATCATGGAGGAGAACCGCCTGCTTGGAGTACTGTCGGTGATCAACCGGCGGTTGGGCGCATTTACCAACGATCACCTCGAGCTGCTTCAGGCCATTTGCCAGCAGGTCGGGTTGGCCCTCAGCAATGCCGAGCGCTACCAGCAGATACAGAGCCTGGTGGACCTTCTGGCCTCAGAACAATTCCGCCTGGAAAGCCTGATCGAGCGTCTGCCGGTCGGCGTCCTCTTGCTGGACGAAGAATACCGCCTGCTGGTCGCCAATCCGTTGGGTCGAGAAATCCTTGCCGTGCTCGCGCCGGTGGATCTCGGCGATGTTGTCACGGGCCTTGGCGATTGCCCGGTTTCTGAATTGATCGGGCGGTACAACGATTCGTACCCGGTGGAGATCACCCGGCAAGGAGATGTAAAAAAGATTTTCGAGGCCCAGGCCTGCCTCATCGGCGGTGAGAGCCGCCAGGTTGTGCTGACCGTCCGAGAGGTGACCCGCGAGCGTGAGAACCAGATGCGCGTGCAAATGCAAGAGCGCCTGGCAACGGTGGGGCAGCTGGCCGCGGGGATTGCTCACGATTTTAATAACATCATGGCGGCCATTATGGTTTATACGGATCTGCTCATGCACGACCTGAGTTTCTCGCCGGGAAGCCGAGAGCGGGTCACGGTGATCCAACAGCAGATCCAACGCGCCTCCAGCCTGATCCGCCAGATCCTGGATTTCAGCCGCCGGTCGGTGATGGAGCAAAGCTCGCTGGACCTCTTGCCGTTCTTGAAAGAATTGGACAGGCTCCTCCAGCGCGTGCTTCCTGAGAATATCCATATCGAGCTGAAGTACGATGCGGGCATTTATATGGTCAATGCCGACCCCACCCGCCTGCAACAGGTGTTCATGAACCTGGCGCTCAACGCCCGGGATGCCATGCCCGATGGGGGAGACCTGATCTTCGAGCTGGGCTG
>Ga0105092_10001874_pt1 | contig 11199 bp, 7 predicted proteins | sample PPLLak2March2015_FD_87021 | JGI IMG/M metagenome (GOLD analysis project Ga0105092, IMG submission 87021) | Freshwater sediment microbial communities from Prairie Pothole Lake near Jamestown, North Dakota, USA - PPLs Lake P7 Core (1) Depth... | ecosystem: Environmental > Aquatic > Freshwater >... | reverse complement strand
TCCTCGTAACCGGCCCGGGCGAGGGCGAGGTCACCACGCATGGCGTACACATCGGCCATTTGCGCCAGCGGATAAGACTCGAGGTTCGAGCCCATCTGCCGGAATATCTCCCGAGACTGCTCGAGATCGCCCACCGACTCCTCGAGGCGGCCCAGACTGCTGAGCACCTGGGCCCGGTTGGACAAGGACATTGCCCGCCACAACTGGAACCCGGTCATGTCGGCCAAGCGCAGGGACATGTCCAACTCGGCCAGCGCATTGCCGTAGTCACCTTCCTCGAGGAAGTGGGAGCCCCGGTTGGAGCGGATCCTGATCGTCTGAACCACGTCGCGCGCGCGTTCCGCGTGCTCGAGGGCTCGCAAGTAATGCATGTCGTTCCCGGCCCGGTCGCCATCCATGGCCGCCACCATGGCGAGGACGGTGTGGGCGGTGGCCAGGGCTCGCGAGTCGTCAGCCTGGCGGGCCAATGCCAGCGCTTCGTTGGCCAGGGACAGGGCGTCGTCACGCTCACCGCGGAGCCAGTGGGCGCTCGCCGCCCAGCCGAGCAGCGCCGCTTCGTTGGCCAGGTCACCCTCCCCCCGACGCCCGCGCTGGTAGACGTCGAGTGCCGCCTTCACGTCCCCTCTCATGTGGCTCAGGAAACCCAGACGCCACGCCAGACGGGCCGGGATCTCACCCTCCCCGGGGACCAGGTCCTCGTAGCAGGCCGTTGCCCCCTCCCAGTCGCCCAGCACCTGTCTCGCCTCAGCCTCATAGAGCAGGATCTCCTCATCACGCCGACCCCGGGTGATCCGCCCGGTTGCCTCCACTATCTGTCGGGCCAGACCAGCCGCCAACAACGACTCGCCCCGCTCCGCCACGAATCGGGCGATCTCATCAACCGAGTCGAGCCGTAACAGACAGTCCATCGCCTCGGGAAGCGCTCCGACCTTCTCATAGAGACTCGAGGCGGAGCGAAGCAGTTCGTCACTCTGCGTCCGAGCCAGCGGGTGCCGTTCCACGATGAAATCCCGCACCAGGGGGGACAGACTCACCGCGCCGGCGTGGTTTGGAGCCGGAGTCAGGTAGACGCTGCGACGATGCAGATCGAACCAATTGGCCTTGGCCACCTCGCCCTCGATTCCGAGACTCGTCGCCATGTCGGGAGTGATCCAGGGGAGAATCGCCGCCACTCTCATTGCGTTCAACGTCGCAGTTGTCTCGTAGCCGATGACCTCTTCGGCCAGGTACTCGAAGAGGGTTGGCCCGTCGGCGCCAGAGGAGACTCCCCCGGCTCCCAGGTGCTCCAGTTGCATGGCGAGGACGACCGCCACAGGCCACCCTCCGGTTCGGTCGAAGATCCTCTGTGCCGTCCCTTCGTTCGCCTCCCCTGTCGCCTGACCGAGAAGCAGGCCCACCTCTTCGGCCGTGAAGGCCAACTGGTCGGCTGTGATCTCGGCGGCCTGCCCATGGACCCGCATCCGGCTGGTAGGAAAGGGGAGGGCATCACGGGAGGCGGTGACCACATGGAGGCGCTCGGGTGCGTTGCGACTTAGTGCGGCAACGAGACGGGCCCCGTCCCCGCGCCCGTCGAGCAAATGCATGTCGTCGAGCACCAGGTACAGATCTCGAGAGAGCCTGGCTTCGAGCTCCCGACTCAGCTCTGCGGCCAGGGAGTCGGCTCGGTCGGACTCCCCCGCCTCGGTCTCGGGGCCGCGCCCTCCCTCGATGGCGAGAAAAAGCTCGGGCGAGAGGTCTGGCACCTGGAGGCGCAGCTTGTCCAGAATCGCCCGGGCGAGAACCGAAAGCGACGTGTCACCGGGGGTGACTGTGTGCCATGCGGCGGGCTTTCTACCGAGCCACTGCAGCAACAGGGTGGTCTTGCCCGTCCCGGCACCACCGGTGACCACGGTCAGACGACGGGTGGCGGCGTCGTCGAGCAGAGCCTCCAGCCGCGGACGGTGGAGGTGTGGGTCAGGACGCGGGTGGGTCCTGGGCAAATGGGCTCCTGCGAGATGCGATGGCGTATTTCTACCCGATCACCATTGGACCGGACGCACCCTTAAGGGTTCCCAAAGGTGGAGTCTGTACGCTCGGCGAATCTGGTGAGGATCCCGAGAGAGGGCGGGGGTTCGGGCACAAGGGGGCGGACATCAGTCCGCCCCCTTTGCTTCGTCCACGATCTTCTTTGGAGCGTTGGTCAGTCGGTATGGACGAGGAAGCGGTCGATCTTTTCCTGCACCGAGTCGTTGATCTGCGCCTCCAGTTGCGCCAGCGCACGGGCGACGGCCAGCTCTTCCCCGATCAACGGGCGGGCTGGATCGACCGGGTTGCGCCGGGCCCTGCCCCTTGCCTCGAAATGATCATCACGCAGGTCGAGTTGGGCCACTGCAACGGTTTCGACGTCGTCCTCTACGAGATGGATGGACAGCACGACGTCCATGTTCTCCTGCATCGCCTACCTCACTAGTAGGAAGACGCCCAAACCTAGTCCCCAGGTTCGGACGAGAGATCGGGAGGCAGCGGTAGATTCACCCCATGGAAGCAGCAGGGCTTCTCGCCGGATCGGGTTGGGCTTCCGGCATCAACCTGTATCTGGTGACGCTGATGTTGGGCGTGGCCGGGCGACTTGGGTGGACCGATATCCCGGAGGTGCTGACCCGCCTCGACGTGATGATCGTCGCGGGTGTCCTGTTCGTCGTCGAGTTCTTCGCCGACAAGATCCCCTACGTCGACAACGTGTGGGACGCCATCCACACCGTGATCCGGCCTCTCGGAGCTGCCGCCATCGGAGCCGTTGTCGCCGGGGAGTCGGCAAGCATCGGCGCCGCCGTCGGGGCCCTGGTGGCCGGAGCGCTCGCCCTGGACGCCCACGCAGCCAAGGCATCGACGAGAGTCGTGGTCAACGCCTCGCCCGAACCGGTGAGCAACATCGGGATCTCACTCGCTGAGGACGTGGGAGTGGCCGGGCTGGTGACCCTCGCCGTAACCTATCCGATCCCCGCGATCGTGGTCGTCATCATCCTCGTGATTGCCGCCACCGCCCTCACCATATGGCTATGGCGGACCGCCCGGCACGCCTGGAAGCGGCTCGGGGGCTGGCTCGAGGACAAGGCCTGGTACCCGTCGGCCGGCTGATCAGGAAATAGCTTCCTCACCTGTGGTCGGTCGAGGCGAGAAGGAGTCCCCGCAACGGGATGTCCACCCAGTCAGGGCGGTTGTTCAGCTCATAACCGAGCTCATACGCGGCCTTGTCGAGTAGCAATACGTCGAGGAGGCGTCTCACGTGGTCGCGCTGGGCGGGCACGATCGGGGTGCCCTCGACAGTCCCCAGGTAGCCGCGGAGGAACGCCGCTGCCAACCATCTGGCCCACGCGTCGGCCCAATCGGCGAGATGGGCGGCATGGTCCGGCTCCTCGACCCCGCCCTTCATGGCCTCCCTCAGCGCCATCTGTGACGTGTACTGATAGGAGCGGAGCATCCCCGCCACGTCACGCAGCCCGAGGCGCTTGATTCTGCGCTCGGAGAGAGGGCGCTGCGGTTCCCCTTCGAAATCGATGATGACGAAGTCATTGCCCGTGAAGAGGACCTGGCCCAGGTGATAGTCGCCGTGAATGCGGAGGCGAATTGCGTTGATCTTCTCCGTCGTCACAGAACGCAGGTTCTCCAGCAGGTCCTGCTCGCGCTCGAGGACCATGTCTGCCAACTCGGCCTGAGCTGGGGTGAGGAACGCCCGGCGCCGGCGGAGCAGGTTGAAGCTGGTCCTGATCGAGGACCGCGTCGACTGGTACAGCGACCGTTGATAGAGCGTGGTAAGGGGTTGCGGGGCGAATTCGGGGTCATCCGGGACCGAGGCGAGCGCGAGATGCATCTCACCAGTGCGCTGACCGAGTAGTGCGGCTTCATGCAGGAGGACCCCAGCCAGCCCACGGACCGCGTCCAACTCCTCGTCGCCTACGTCGAGGGGATGGGTTGGAGCGGGTGGCGGCCCCAGCTCGGCGCGCCGGGCCGCCACTTGTTCGTAGGTCAGAGAGAGCGACGTCAGCGTGTGTGACCAGGCATCTCCGAGATTTGGGATGTAGCGGTGTACGACGGCGAATGCCGCGGATTTCCCGTTCATCGACACCTCGAGGGCGCCCATCAACGGAGCGGCGTGCTCGAACCCCGCTCGCTCGGTGAGGAAGCGGCCCACTTCCACCTCGGGATTGGGCCCGGGGTCGACCCGACGCATCATCTTGACGATGACCTGGTCTCCGAAGACGATCGACGTGTTGGACTGCTCGGCGTTGCCGGGTCGTGCAAGCTGGCCGTCGATGGCCGCCGTCAGCTGTCGCGACGCCGTCATGGGTAGGGCGGTCAGAGTCGTGGCGCGTCCCTTCAGCTTTCGCCGATTGGCGGCGAGATCGACCAGGGCTGAGCCGAAATCCGGGTCGGAAGTGGCGTCGTAGAGCACACCGGTCCCGGATGCGGAATGCACTTCCGAGATGACTGAGGCCGGGGTCTCGAGGAGCCTTCTCACCGCCTCGAACCCGGAGGCAAGCGCAATCGGCCAGGCGTAGACCTCGGAACCCTGCTCCACGTAGTCAACCTGGAGGAAGGCGATCATCGAATTGGTACCGGGTAGGTCGACGCGGTCGACGATGTGACCGCCGCTGATGGTCTGCGCCTTGCTCCGGAACCACCTCTTGTTCTCGATGGCGCCAAGAAGGACGCGGTCGAGTTGTTCTCTGGCGTGGAAAATGCCGGCCAGCTCCCCCCGGATGGTGACCCGGGGCAGTCCGGAGGGTTCTTCGACCCGCGCCTCGGCCCGATCGAGCCCGAACCAATAGAAATCATGGGGCCCGATGGTGAGCAGGTAGGGATGAGCACCGATCGCAGGGAAGCGGGTTCGGCCGAACAGCTCGATTGGCTCCACCCCCTCGAACCCGGGGAGGTCGAGTTCGATCGGCTGGGTGTGTCGGGAGAGATTGGCGACGACCAGGACCGATCGCTCCCCCAATGATCGGAGGAAGGTGAGGACTTTCGGGTTCTCGTTGGGAACGAACTCGAGACCGCCACGCGACAGCTCGGGCATGCCCTTGCGCAGGGTGAGGGCACGCTTGACCCACCACCACAACGAGTTCGGGTTGTCCCGTTGCACCTCGACGTTGATGGTCTCGTAGTGATACTCGGGGTCGGTGATCACAGGGAAGTAGAGCCGCTGTGGATTGGCGTCGGAGAACCCCGCGTTCCGATCGCCCGACCACTGCATCGGGGTACGCACTCCGTTCCGATCGCCCAGGTAGACGTTGTCACCCATACCGATCTCATCGCCGTAGTAGAGGACCGGTGTGCCGGGCAATGACAGGAGCAGAGCGTTCATCAGCTCCATCTCCCGACGGTCGTTGCCCAACAGAGGGGCCAGACGTCGTCTGATCCCGACGTTGATCCGGGTCTGGGGATCGTCGGCGTAGACCCGGTACATGTAGTCCCGCTCCTCGTCGGTGACCATCTCCAGCGTCAGCTCGTCGTGGTTGCGCAAGAAGATCGCCCACGCCGCGTTCTCGGGAATCGGTGGCGTCTGCTCGACGATGTCGATGATCGGGAACCGGTTCTCCATGCGGAGCGACATGAACAATCTCGGCATGAGCGGGAAGTGGAAGCACATGTGACACTCGTCGCCATCCCCGAAGTAGGCGGCGGCCTCCTCCGGCCACTGGTTGGCCTCGGCGAGGAGCATGCGGTCGTCGTACTTGGCGTCCACTCGGGCGCGCAACTCCTTGAGAAAACCATGCGTCTCCGGGAGGTTTTCGCACATCGTCCCGTCGCGTTCGTAGAGATACGGGACGGCGTCGAGGCGGAGCGCGTCCACCCCCGCGGCAAGCCAGAAGTCGAGTGCATCGAAGATCGCCTCGTGGACCGCCGGATTCTCGAAGTTGAGGTCGGGCTGGTGAGAGAAGAATCGGTGCCAGTAGTAGGCGTTGGCCACCGGATCCCAAGTCCAGTTCGAGGTCTCGGTGTCCTGGAAGATGATGCGGGCGTCCTTGTAGAGCTCCGCGTCGTCGGACCAGACATAGAAATCTCGCTCCGGGCTTCCCGCCGGCGCCTTGCGGGCGCGCTGGAACCACGGGTGCTGATCGGAGGTGTGGTTGATGACGAGCTCGGTGATGACCTTGAGATCCCGCTTGTGCGCCTCGCGCAGGAACAGGCGGAAGTCGGCCATCGTCCCGTAGGCGGGGTTGATCGACTTGTAGTCGGCGATGTCGTAGCCGTCATCCCGCAGCGGTGATGGGTAGAAGGGCAGGAGCCACAGGGCGGTCACCCCCAGGTCGCGGAGGTAGTCGAGCTTCGAGGTCAGTCCGCGAAAATCGCCGATCCCATCTGAGTTGGCGTCGGCGAAGGCCCTCACGTGGACCTCGTAGATGATGGCGTCGTGATACCACGCCGCCGACCCGCTGTCCTCGTGAGCCTCAAACGAAGTGGTCATAGCTCTGCTCGGATCGGACCCTCTTCCTCACCGAGAAGACGTGAGCCGGGATGCCGGCGGGGTCGAGTTGGACGAAATTGCGTGACCCCTCCCAAAGGTAACGGCGGTCCGTGAGGAGATCATGGAGCTGGTACTGGTGGGTCGGATCCACTCCGATGGCATCGACATCCAGGTCGACGAACCCGGCCTGCTCGTAGTCGGGATCGAGATTGGCCACCACCAGGACCACGTCTCCCACCGCTCGCTTGGAGAAGGCGAGCAGCTTGTCGTTGTCCGTGTGGTGGAAGGTGATGTTGTCGGTGCGCTGGAGGGCCCGATGCTCGTGCCGGGCCTTGTTCACCTGGGTGATTAGCGGGGCAATCGACTTTGGATCATCGAGATCCCAATGTCTGATCTGGTATTTCTCGGAGTTGCGGTATTCCTCGGATCCCGGATTGAGCGGTTGGTGCTCCATCAGCTCGAAGGCAGGGCCGTATATCCCGCAGTTGGAGCTGAGGGTGGCGGCCAGCACGTAACGGGTCATGAACATCGCCCCGCCCCCGGTCTGGAGCTGCTGAGTGAGGATGTCGGGTGTGTTGGGCCAGAAATTGGGTCGGAAAAAGTCGGCGACGCGGGCCAGGTCATCCATGTACTCGACCAACTCATGACGCGTGTTGCGCCAGGCGAAGTAGGTGTAGGACTGGGTGAAACCGAGTTTGGCCAGGCGATACATCACCTTGGGGCGGGTGAACGCCTCGGAGAGGAAGATCACGTCGGGGTGCTCGGCTCTTATCTCGGCGATGACCCATTCCCAGAAGGCGAAGGACTTGGTGTGGGGGTTGTCGACACGGAAGATCCGGATCTCCTCCCCGATCCAGTAGTCGAACACACCCTTGAGCGCCTGCCACAGACCGCGGGGGTCTGTGGTGTCGAAATCGATCGGGTAGATGTCCTGGTACTTCTTGGGGGGGTTCTCGGCGTACTGGATCGACCCGTCGGGGCGATGGCGAAACCACTCGGGATGATCGCTGACCCAGGGGTGATCCGGTGAGCATTGAAAGGCGACGTCGAGGGCGATCTCGAGACCGTGCTCAGCGGCGGTGTCGCGCAGGATGCGGAAGTCGTCGATCGTTCCCAGTTCGGGGTGGATTGCGGTGTGCCCGCCCAGGGGTGAGCCAATGGCCCAGGGCACTCCGGGATCGTCGGGCTTGGCCGCGAGCTTGTTGTTGGGGCCTTTGCGAAACGTGGTCCCGATGGGATGGATCGGCGGCAGGTAGAGCACGTCGAAGCCCATGTCGGCGACATAGGACAGCTGCTTGGTGACGTCGGCAAAGGTCCCCTGCCGGGCAGGGTCTTGTGACCACGACCGAGGAAACAGCTCGTACCAGGTGGAGAAACGCGCCCGCTCCCGGTCGACCACGACCTCGAATCGCCGCGATCGTGTGGATTGCGAGCGGTCCGGGTAGGAGTCCATGGCGGTTCTGAGCTCTTCGGAAAACGCTTCTTCGAGACGCTCGGTCAACTCCAGGCTCCGGTCTCCGAGGGTGGAGGCGTGCTTCTTGAGCGACCGCGATGTCTTGCCCCGGGCCCGGGATGATGCCTCGGCCACAAGATCCGACCCGATGAGCAGATCCATGCTCACGTCGACCTCGGCAGCCACCTTCTTTTCGAGCCAATCGATCCAGCTGGCGAAACGGTCCTGCCATCCCTCGACCTCGAACTGCCAGACACCCAAGTTGTCAGGGATGAACTCTGCTCTCCAGCGGTCGTTGCCGATGTCGGTCATCCGGGTCTCGACCCATCGTCTCGCCCCCGCCTCTCGGTGTCTGAGCATCGAGCCGATGGCGTCGTGGCCATCGCCGAAGACATCGGCCTCGATCGTCACCGGCTCTCCCACCACCCTCTTCGCCGCAAAGCGGCCACCGTCCACTTGGGGCGACGCGGCCTCGATCACAACTCGGCCGATCGTGGCCGGGATCTTCGCCATGAGGGCCGAATCTAGTGGCGGGCCGCGTGATCGCCGTCGTCGGTCAGATGATGTCGGCGATCATCGCCGCGGCGTTGGTCGCGCCGTCGGTCTCCACTTCGAGGTAGTCGACCGGGGCGCCGGCTCGCGAGATGATCTCGGCCCCGATCGCCTCTGGATCGGTCACCTCATAGTCCATATATCGCCCGGCCCGATATCGGTCGAGGCGATGACGGACGTGGTAGTTCTGCTCGAAGTGGTTGCGCAACGGGAAGTAGAGAAATGGGGTCCGCGTCGCAGCCAGCTCCATGGTGGTGGTGAGGCCACCCTGGACGATGGCCAGGTCACATGCCGCCAGATGACGGTAGAGGCCGTGGACGTAGCCGTGGTACTCGAGACCGTCGTGGGCGGGGAGACCGGCCGGGTCGATCCGGGGTCCGGCGACCACCACCATGCGCAACTCGGGCATCGACCGCTTGGCCAGCGGATAGGCGGCGATCACCTTCTCCAGCAGGTCACGCCCCACCCCGGATCCGCCGACAGTGACCACACAGACCTTCTCGTCCTCTCGGTAGCCGAGCTGGGACCGCCATGAGGCCAACTCGTCATCGGTGGGTGGCTCGAACCCGGTGATGTACCCGGTGAACTGGAAGTGCTCCTCGGTCCAGTCCCGGATCTTGGGAAGACCGGGGCCGAACACTTCGGGGACGATGTCGTCAGGGCTTCCGACGAACAGCGCCAGGTCGCGGATTCGCGGGTAGCGGGCGATGTGCTCGATCATCTCGGCGTTGTAATCGGCGGTGAGGTACTCCTCATGGCTGCCACCCGAGGGCATAGGTAGGAAGCCGACGAAATCGGTCATCCAGACATGGTCACCCCGCTTCAACTCCGGATTCTCGTGCCAGAAGTGATCGATGTCCCACGCCTCGTCACCCAGGGACACGTCGTAAAGGCCCTCTTCCATGACCTCTTGGAAGATCATGAAATTGGCCACCAGGATCTCGTCCATCCGGCGCAGCGCCTGGAAGCAATGAAGGTCGTGACCGGTGGCCTCTGAAGCAATGTGGGCCGATTCACTGGCCAGCCACTCACTGGCGGGATGGATGGTCTCGCCCTCGGCTTCCAGGACCCGGGTCACCGGGTCCTGGGCCAGCCAGTCGATCTCCAGATCCGGCTCCAGCTTCTTCAGCTCCTTGGCAATGGCGAGGTCACGTTGGGCGTGACCCAGGCCGATCGGTGAGGAGATGTAGAGAGCACGCTTCCGTCGATTCAGACCTCGCGTCCATTTGTGTTGTCTCATGCCAACTCGTCCTGTCGAACGGCGATCCGACTGGCGAAGTCCTTGATCATTCGGTTGACAACAATCGGGTCCCGGGCCAGAGGAATATGACCTCCCCCCTCGACGATGACGAGACTCCCTCCCGTTGCCTCGGCCAGCTGACGGGCCCGAGACAGCGGACTGAGCCGATCGTCGTCGCCGTGGATAACCAGGACAGGGCTGGTGACGCGGCTGCACCAGTCGAGCACCGTCTCGTGGTTCACGGCGTCGACGCTGGCCTTGGCGACCAATACCTCCGGCATGGTCTCCAGCGCCCATCCGACACAGTCCTCCCGCTGCTTGGTGGAATGGGGCTCGGGGAAGCACATCGTGAAGAAGAACTCGGCGAAGTCCTCGTAGTTCGTCTGCCAGTAATGGGCGTTGTACTTGTCCCAACCCTGCGGGTCGTCGTGCTCGAGCCAGAAGGCCTCGGCGCTCTCCGCCCGAACAGCCGTCGGTGGGGTTATGGGGAGCGACGGGCCGATGAACACCTGGCCGAGGACCCGATCGGGATACTCCGCTGCCACACTCAGGGACCACATCGATCCCATGGACAGCGAGACCAGGGTTGCCTCGGCCGTGCTGGTCGCATCCATGATGTCGATGGCGTAGGAGGCCTGTGCATCCAGCGAATAGATCTCCGGATCCACGCTGCGATCCGACTGTCCGTTGCCGGGCGCGTCATAGGTGACCACCCGGAAGTGTCTGGCCAGATAGGGAACCTGCAGCTTCCAGAACCGGGAGTGGATGATGGTCCAGGTAGGGAGGAGAAGCAGTGTCCGGTCTCCCTCACCAAAGACCTCATACCCGAGGCGAACGCCCTCGCGCTCGACGGTGCCGACGTGATCGGGATAGCTAGCTCTCATCCTCTGCCCCCTCTTCCATGACCCGGATCAGGGCCCCAACCTTGCGCAAGGCAGATCGGGCCGGCAATTGATCCTCCTCCACCCCCAGCAAGATATAAGCCTCGGCTCCTATGAAGGGAAGACCGGCAAGCGCTGCCACCTCAGCCGATGTAAACGGTCCCAGTCCGCCCAACTCTCCGGATGCTCGCTCCGCTACGGCGCTGAGGATCTCCTGCCAGCCCCTCAATTGGCCCCATACCGCACCCGCGATCTCGGGGTCGGACCAACCGGCCGCGATCAACTCGTGAAGGACCCGGACATACCCGGAGGCGAGATCGTCCTCGAGAAGGTCGCACGCCTGCTCCCACTGCTTCCAGAGCGGAGCTTCCGACTCGAACATGATCTTCTGCCGGTCGAGCAGTCGCTGGTTCTCCTCGGCGAGGATGGCAAGAACCAGCTTCTGTTTGGACCCGAAATGGTAGTGGATCTGACTCAATGGCACACCGGCCCGCTCGGCGATGATGCGTGTCGAGAACCGGGCATAACCGACCTCGAGGAGAGCTTGCTTGGCGGCGACGAGGATCGAGCCGGCCGTGGCGGTGCGAGTGATCTGCTGCGTCATTCAGTGCTTCGCTCTTGATCGGTC
>Ga0105092_10001873_pt1 | contig 11204 bp, 11 predicted proteins | sample PPLLak2March2015_FD_87021 | JGI IMG/M metagenome (GOLD analysis project Ga0105092, IMG submission 87021) | Freshwater sediment microbial communities from Prairie Pothole Lake near Jamestown, North Dakota, USA - PPLs Lake P7 Core (1) Depth... | ecosystem: Environmental > Aquatic > Freshwater >... | reverse complement strand
CGGCTAGTAGGTAGCACCGGTTCGCGCCGGCCGCGACGGGCTTCCCGCCCCGCCCGGATTCGTCGCGCGACGCGAGCTCGGCGTCACGATGGTACCGTCCAGAACACGCGCGATGAACCAATCGAGCTCGGTTTCCTTGCGGCGCACCGCGCGACCAAATGCGTTATAGGCGAAGAGCGCCGGGATAGCGGCCGCCAGCCCGGCGATGGTCGTAACGAGCGCTTCGGCGATGCCGGGCCCGACTACCTCGATACTCGCCGCACCCTCCAGCCCCATGCTCAAGAAGCTGTGCATGATCCCCCATACCGTCCCCAGCAGTCCCAAAAACGGCGCTCCCGCCGACGTCGTCGACAAGAGATTGAGATGCCGCTCCATCTCGCCGATCTCGGTCTGGGCACGACCCTCGAGGGCGCCCTTCAGGAGCGAGCGCTCGGCTTCCGCCAGCGCGGGGTCGTCCAAGAGGAGGACTCCCTCGGCACCCCGCGACGAAAGGAAGTGTCTGGCTTCGAGGAGAAGGGACGCTTCGATGGAGGGAAGGAAGCGCTCCGCGTCCGAGGTCGCCGCGGCGACGCCGCGCTGGACCAGCATACGCTTGAGCGCGGCGCCGCGCTCGCGCAACTTCTTGTACAGGCGAGCACGATCCCAAACCACGGCCCACGTCATCACCGACATCACGAACGTAATGGAGAGGATGAACAGACCGAATCGGCCCGATTCGGCGAGGATCTGCGGCAGGGAACGTCCCAACGCCGCGGGCACGGCCGCGAACATTTCCATATGGCTTCCTTCCTCGATGAGTGTTCTCTCGCCGCGCAAGACTCGTCGCGTCGAACTTGGCCAAGGTCTAGCACAACCGCTATACCTTGCCTAGAAAAAGTGCCTGGGTGGGGGTGCCGATCGGGCTCGCTTTGTGCATACCCCCGCAATGGAACGCGGTTCCCTTGCCTTGTGGCATTGGAACGAATGGGCTATAGTTTGGTAGGTCAACTCCACGCCCCTCCTGAATAGGGAACCGACCCCGGGATTGCCCGTCATGCACGGGAGGTTGTGCCATGAAGCTCCGTCGAACTCTCCCCTTTGCCCTGTTCTTGTGCATCGCACCGACTTCGTCCTTTGCCGTGAATGGAGGAAGCAACTCTGGGACCGGCGGCGTCATGCTGCGCGCCAACGTGCCGATGGGGACCGTCCTCAACACCGGCGACCCGATCTCCTTCCAGTATCAAACCAGCGAGGATGCCGCCGTCCTGGTGTTCAACATCGACTCCCAGGGGTACGTCCGCCTGTTGTATCCGACCGGGGACGTCGCCACCGCGCGGGGACACGAAACCTACACCGTGCCGGACGACGGCGCTGAACTGGTCGTCGACGGCGAGACCGGCGTCGAGTTCGTGTTCGCGCTCGCGGTCGACGATCCATCCGCTATCGACGCGGCCGAAGTGGATCGCCTGCGCGGGAGCGGCGCGTCGGGCGCCGAGCCGTACCGCATCGACGGGGACCCGTTCATCGCCGCCAACATGATCGCGGGCGAGTTGGTGCGGGGTGTATCGCGCCAGGGCGCGTACTTCGGATACACGTACTTCTTCGTAAACCAGCGCGTCGACTATCCGTGCTACTTGTGCGGCGCATGCGACGGCGTCGCTGACGACCCGACTTGCACGGACTACCGCATTGTCCAGCGTTTCGATCGCCGTGACCCGCTGGCGTATCCGCTCAAGCGCGCGTACGAGACCGTGGGGCTGGACATGGAGGTCGTGGATGAGGGCGGGGCGTCGGTCGTCGTACCTGAGGGCTCGGACGTCGACGTGAACTTTTACCCCTACGGAGTCGAGGCACGCGCCGTCGATCCGTTCTATTCCACGCTTTGGAGCGATGCGTATTGGTACGACCCGTTCTATTGGTATGGGCCGTACTACCCGTACTATTCGCCCGGGTGGTCCATCGGGATCGGTTTCGGGTGGGGCTGGGGATGGTGGGGCGGCTACTACTGCTCGGGCTGGTACGCTCCGTGCGGGTACGGCTATGACCCATGGTGCGGCTATGGCTATTACTACCCGTCCGGCGGGTATACGCAGCCGGAGAAATTCAAGGCGAAGTACAAGTCCGACGCCTCGTCGCTGACCACCAACCGGACCGTCGCCGCGCAACGCGACGGAGAGCTTCGCATCGCATCGAAGGACGTGCAGAAGTCGTTCTCGCAGCAGACCCAGTCGTCGGTGCGGACCAAGACGGGTGCGGTCACGCGTACCGCATATCAATCGGGCCGCACCAAGGGTTCGTCGAGTATGTCCGGCTCGCGCGTCAAGACGTCGATCGGCGGCCAGCGGGCGAAAGTGATCAAGTCGTCTCCGCGCGGCAAGTCGAGCAGTTTCGGCACCACGCCGGGTGTCAAGTCCACGAATCGCGGTAGCACCCGGAGTCGCCAGGGTGTGGGCGATGTGCCGCGGGGAGGCGGCGGCTACAAGTCGCGCGGGACGTCGTCCCACAGCCGCGGAGTCGCACCATGGAGTGGAAGCCACGGCCGATCCTCCTCGGGACGAAGTATGAAGAGCAGCGCGCCGCAGCGCTCGTACAGCTCGCCCTCGATGCGAGGGGGCGGTTCGTCGTCGCGCGGCGGCGGTGGGATGAAGGGCGGCGGCGCGATGAGAGGTGGCGGCGGCGGCGCGCGGTCGGCACCCCGCGGCGGCAAGGGTCGCTAGCACGCTATACCTGCACGACACTGGAGCAGAAAACGAAGAAGGCCTCCCGAAACCGGGAGGCCTTCTTGTTGATATCCAGGCAGGCGTCGAACGACGCTCCGAAAAGCTACAGGGCCTTGAAGCTCTTGACGTCCAGATACTTGACGCCGTCGACCTTCTTGACGACGGTCGCGATCTCGACGCTCTTGTCGTTATCCTGACGCAGACTCGCCACACGATCGCTATTCCAGAGTGGGTACACCTTACCATCCACGGTCTTGAACATCGGTGAGCACTCCGCGGTGGCGCCGATGCCGCAGTGACCGCACTCGTACGAGCCCGTGAGGACCAACCGTTTGTCTTCGCGATACGGCACCACGTCGACCGCCGCCGTGGTCAGCGACGTCGTCTTTTCACATGAGCCCGCGGCACCCGCCGTCTTGACGGCCGCATCGCATGACTTGCCCGAAACACCCGCGCGGATCGCCTTCGCTTCGTCGCAGGCCTTACCCGACGACGCCGCGGCTCCCGCCGACTTCGCTTGACAGCAGCTTGCGCCGCCCGCGGTCATGGTCGAACCGCTCACACCCGCCGCGAACGCGGCCGTATTCAATGCCGGCGACGCGCCGGGTGCCACCACCGCACTCTTGATCATGGACTTGTGGACGTTGCCGGCGGTGGTCGCCTTCGCGCCGTCCTTCGCGCAGCAGCCCGCGGCCGCAGTCTTCGTCGATGCCGCGGTCGCGTGCGTATCCTTGGTACAACCCGCTGACGTCGCGGCCGCTGCCGACTTCGTCGCCTTGTCGCAGGCAAAGGTATCGCCCGCGCCGACCGTCGCGGCCGCCAAACCGAACGCTGTAATCGTCCCGAGCAGCAATATCTTCCGTGTCATTTCTAACGCCTCCTGAAGGTGGTCGATTCGGTAACCCGCGAACGAGTCTCCCTATGATTACCCATCGCGGGGCAGCCGTCAAGCAGCTGGGATGCACGTTCTACACCGGTCTTCGCGCCCGGTTCGAGAAAGTTTGGCCGTCAGATCGAAACGGCCTCCCCCATGACGAAGCGCTTTCCCTCTTTTTGTATGTGGCAGGCCCCGATCTCCGCGTCGTGTTCGAAGCAAAGGACCCATTGCTCCGCGGTCGCGCGCTCGAGCAGTCCCGCCTTTTCGTCCATGGCCGTCAGCGGAAGCAGGTCATAACTCATCACATAGGGCGTGGGAAGGTGGTGATGGGTCGGGAAGAGGTCGCCACAAAAGAACACCGAACCCTGCCCGCCACCGATCACGGGGAGCTGCTGGCCCGGCGTGTGGCCGTTGAACACGAGGAGGTCGAAACCGGCCCCGAGCGACCACGGTCCGTCATAGAGGCGAAGAACCCCCTCGCGTTCCATCACCCGCAGCCGGTCTTCATAGTAACTGGCGCGGTCGCGCGGGTTCGGCTCCAGCGCGTGCTGCCATTGCGACCGCTGCACGTGGTGCAGGGCGCCCGGGAAGATGAGGCGCCAACCCTCGCCGTCGGGTTCGACGATGCCGGCGCCGTGATCGAAATGCAGGTGGGTGAGGAGGACGTCGGTGACCTCTCCCGTTTCGACGCCTTGCGTTCGGATGGCATCGGCAAGGTGTTCGGTGTCCTCGAACGCGTAGATTTGCCGGTTCTTCTCGCTGTGACCGCCGCCCGAGCCGACGTCGACCAAGATCGTTCTTCCCTGGCCGCGCACTAGCAAGATGCGCATCACCATCGGCACGCGATTGAATTCGTCGGGCGGCAGCAATCGCTCCCACATCGTCTTGGGTACCACGCCGAACATCGCACCGCCGTCCAGGCGGAAGCGACCCGCGATGCACGTGCGCACGTCCCAATCGCCGAAACGCATGCGCGAACTATAGCACGCTGTCGAACGAGGCGGCAAACCGACGCCCTTACTCGTGCTCGATGTGCACCGCGGTCCCGTAGGCGAGCAGCTCGGACGAACCCTCCGAGATGTCGGTGGAGGAGAATCGCAACCCGACGATCGCGTTGGCGCCGAGCCTGGCGGATTCCTCGCGCATTCGATCGAGGCACTGCTCGCGTGATTCGGCGAGGAGCTTCGTGTATTCGCGAATCTCTCCGCCCGTCAGGTTCTTCAAGAAAGCCAGTATGTCGTGCCCGAGGTGCCGTGCGCGCACGGAACTCCCCTGGACGAGGCCGAACACTTTCGTGACGCGATAACCCGGCACGTCGTCGGTGGTCACGACGATCATCGTTCGACCTCCTTATAAGGATCGTTCTTGCTCTCGTGGTAGCGCTCGCGCGCGACCGAAATGAATATCACGACCAGCCCGACCAGGATGAGCGTCACGCTGATGCCCTCATACGACAAGAACGACGGCGACGTGACCGCGCGGACCAGGGCGTAGCCCAGTAGCGCCACCACGCCGGCGATGAGCAGGACGAATCCAAGACGACGCTCGCTCTTCCGATAGACGCTTTCCCAGTACCCGTTCCAGAATTCGTCGTCGGGGGCGCGGAGCTTCAGTTCATCGGTCATGCGAACCACCCGGCCGAGCGACGACAGCTCGCGGCGGCACTCGTCACACGCACGGACGTGCTCTTCGTAGCGAGCGGCTTCTTCGGCCGACAGTTCGCGGTCGAGCCAGCGCATGCCGTCGGTTTGGTAGCGCGTGCAGGTCGGGTTCAAAACGCCTCCCTCTTTCCTTCCGTCGTCCCTTCGATTTCCTGCACCAAGACACGGAGCGCCTGTCGCGCGTAGAACAGCCTCGACATGACGGTGCCGATCGGGATCTCGAGGATCTCGGAGATTTCTTTGTACGAACAATCCTTGAAGTTCTTGAGCACGATGATTTCCCTGTGGTCGTCCGACAGGCGGGCGACGGCCGCCCGCACGATGCGACAGCGCTCGTCGCTTTCGAGTTCCTCGAGGGCCGTCGATTGCGGGGACGCAATTTCGCGGTGGGCGTTGGCGTCGTCCAGCGACACCTCGACGCGCCCGCGCCGGAGGAAATTGAGACAGTGGTTTCGCAGCACGCGGTACAGCCACGGATAGAAGGGGCGCTCCTCGTCGAAGCGGTTGCGCGCCTGGTATACCTTGACGAACGCTTCCTGCGACAGATCGCGGGCGTCTTCGGCGTTGCCGACGTAGCCATATGCCACGAGGTAGGCGTCCGACATGTAGCGACGGACCAGCGCCTCGTAGGCGCGCTTGTCCCCCCGCTTCCAGCCGCGGATGATGTCGCGCTCGTTTTCGAGGGTCAAAGGGGGCTCCAACTGAAGCTTCGGGATGGCCGGCCCCGCCACGACCGCGCGCGTGCCTGCGTTCATACGCGCTAGTACACGCCCGGCTTGGGGCTATTCGGCACGACGTCGTGCGCGAATTCTACGCCGGCACCAAAGCCATTGCCATGGAAACAATTGGCATTTTGGTGTTGGCGAAAACGGGGGCGCCTGGGTTAACGTAGTCTCTCGCCGACCCGCCCGCCGTACGCCCGGGCGACGCGATTCCCATACGAGCGCCGTGCCCCGTTCCTCACACGGCGGCGGTTCCAGATTCCCGGGGAGCCACCATGACCGCAATACGCTCTTTCCTCGACAGCCATGTTGCGCGCATCGAACCCCTTTCACGCGGCGTCAACCTCGCGTACTGGAATGCCACCATCTCCGGCAAGCCGGAGGACTTTGCGCATTACGCCCAGCTCGAAGTCGAATTACAGAAGATTTACACCGACGCCCGCGAATTCGAAGACATCAAGCGCTGGCTCCGCGAGGCGGACACCGACGGCCTCGAGCGCCGCCAACTCGACCTCCTCTACTGCGCTTATCTTCGCAACCAGATCGACCCGGTGCGCATCGAGGAGATGACGCGCCTGTCGACCAAGATCGTCCAAGCCTTCGGGACCTACCGCGCGCGTGTCGACGGGAAAGCGCTGACCGGAAACGACGTTCGCAATGCGCTCAAGCAAAGCGCGGATGCGGCATATCGCCGGCGCGTCTGGGAAGCCGACAAAGCAGTCGGACGCGAAGTCTCTGCCGAGTTGATCCAACTGGTGCGGCTGCGCAACGAGGTCGCGCGCTCGCTGGGCTTCGCCGACTATTACGTGATGTCGCTCGAGCTCGCCGAGCAGCGCGCCGACGACTTGGCCGCCCTCTTCGACCGGCTCGACGACGCGACGCGCGAGCCATTCGGCCGGGCCAAGCAGGAGATCGACGCCGCGCTGGCGGCGCGTTACGGGGTGGGACCCGCCGACCTGCGCCCGTGGCACTACGAGGACCCGTTCTTCCAGGAGACTCCGCGCGTCTTCGACGTCGACTTCGACCGGTACTACCGCGACCTCGACGTCGTCGAGATCGCGCGCGGTTTTTTCGAAGGGCTGGGGCTCGAAGTCCGCGACATCCTCGAGCGCAGCGACCTCTACGAGAAGCCGGGCAAGGAGCAGCACGCCTACTGCCTCGACATCGATCGGCGCGGCGACGTGCGCGTGCTCGCCAACGTGCAACACGACGAAAACTGGGCAGGGACGATGCTTCACGAGTTGGGGCACGCGGTCTATGACCGTTACATCGATGCCGGGCTCCCGTTCCTACTGCGCGAGCACGCCCATGTGTTCGCGACGGAGGCCATTGCAATGCTGTTCGGTCGCCTGTCGAAAGACGGCGAGTGGATCGACGGCATGGTGGGCGTCCCCGCGCACGAACGCGCGGGCCTCGTGCGCGAATCACAACGCAACGCGCGGCTTTCGCAGCTCGTGTTCGCCCGGTGGTGTCAGGTGATGGTGAACTTCGAACGCGCGCTGTACGCGGACCCCGACGGCGACTTGAACCGCGTGTGGTGGGACCTGGTCGAGCGCTACCAGCACGTGCCCCGCCCGGAGGGTCGCGACGAACCCGACTGGGCGGCGAAGATTCACATCGTCTCAGCGCCCGTTTACTACCACAACTACATGCTGGGCGAACTCTTCGCGTCCCAGCTCGACCATGCCATCCAGACCCGCGTACTCCGGGCCGGCAACGGCCGGGCCTCCCTGGTGGGGCAACACGTGGTGGGAGAGTTCCTGCGCGAGAAGGTGTTCGTCACCGGGAAACGCTGGCGCTGGGACGAATTGGTGCCGCGCGCGACCGGCGAGGCCCTGAACCCCGAACACTTCGTGATCCAGTTCGTGCGCTGAGAACCGCGCACTAGCGGTCGTACTTGGCGATGAACTCTTCGGCTTTTTGAACGACGTCTCGATTGCCCACGAAAACCGGCGTGCGCTGGTGGAGCGCCTGCGGTTCCACGTCTAGGATGGGGCCGCGTCCCGTCGAACCATAGCCCCCCGCCTGCTCGGTCACGTATGCCATCGGGACCGCCTCGTACAGGAGGCGCAGCTTTCCGACCGGCTTCTTCGGGTCCTTGGTGTCCGCGGGATAGTAGAACACTCCGCCCCCGAACAGCGTGCGGTGCACGTCCGCGACCATGGAACCGATGTACCGCAGCGATAGCGATTTCGTGTTCCCCTCCTCGCCCTGGAGCCAGCGCGTGTAACGACGAACTCCTTCGGTCCAGTATTTGTCGTTACCCTGATTCACGCTGTAGTACTTCGATTGGTCGGGAATGCGAACGTTGGGGTGCGACAGCAAGAACTCGCCGATGCTGGGATCGAGCGTGAAGCCATTGACACCGTGGCCGGTTGTGTACACGAGCATAGTGCTCGACCCGTACACGAGGTATCCCCCCGCCACGATTTGGCGCCCGCTCTGCAATACGTCCTCCAGCCTCCCGGGGCCCGACTTGGTGCGACGGCGAAAGATCGCGAATATGGTGCCCACCGCGACGTTGAAGTCGATGTTCGTCGATCCGTCGAGCGGGTCGAAGACCAGAACGTAGTCGCCGGTCGGATACTGCGCGGGGATGGGAATGAGTTCCTTGGACTCTTCGGAGGCCATGCAGCACAAACGTCCCGTGTGATCGTTGAGTTGATAGATGGTCCGCTGCGCGTAGACGTCGAGTTTCTGGACCTCTTCACCCTGCACGTTTTCGTGCCCGGCCGAACCGAGGATGTCGGCGAGTCCGGCGCGCTGGGTGCGGCTCGCAATCAACTTGCCCGCCAGGGCGATGTCGTACAGGAGGCTGGTCAGCGCGCCCGAAGAGTCAGGAAACCTCTCCTGCTCCATCAGAATGTGGCGCTCGATGGTGATGACGCCGGGTGCCGCGGTCTTCGGTTTCTCGTGGGTGGATTCGGTCGACATGGTGAACCTCGGGTTTGAATTCCGGGCGATGGTAACACGGCCGAGCGCCGGCGACGAAGACTACCAATACCAGTTGAATTCGACCGTGAGACCGTAGCTGGTGACGTCGTCGAAAGGGGGTTCGTCGAGCGCGATGTAGACGCCGTGCGCCGCGGCTCCCAAAGCCTGGTGCGGCGTCAGTTGGTATTCGTACCCTGCCTCCGCCAAGAGTGCCAAACCGGTGTCGTGCGTGTCGCCGCTCGCGGGAAAGTCGACCGATGGATCCGGGTCGACGTCGGCGCGGCCCTGACCCACGCCGACACCCCCACGCACGAAAAAGCCCGCATCGCCCGGGAAGTAGGTCACGGCCGGCGTCGCGGCCCATACGATGATCCGGGCGGGGACGTTTTCGGGGACGAATTCGATCGAGTACGACTTCGACCAGCCCCACACCTCGAGTCCGACCAGGCAGTCGTTTCGGAGCGCCCAGCCGACGCGCAAATTGCCCGACGCGGATCCCTCGGTACGATGCTCGCCGTCGGGCCAGGTCCACGCGGTCCACCCCACGCCCAAACCGAACCCCAATGACAAACCGTCGCGGGCTGGCGTATCGGCGAGCGCAATCGACGGAGCGACGATTGCGCACATCCATATTGCGATAACGCCGGGTGCGACGCGCATGGTCGTCCGCGCGCGTGGGGACTAGATGCGCAGCATGATGCCGACGCCGATGGTGGAGTAGACCTGGTTCGTTCCGTCGACCGGCTCTCCGCCCCCCACGGGAAGCAGGAGGTCGCCGGGCGCGAACGTATCGCTGAAACACGTGACGTAGGTGTACTTTGCGTATGCGCCCCAACTCTCATTGAGCGTGTACTGGACGCCGGCTGCCAGCGAGACCACCATGCCACTGGTGGGTTCCATCGAGTTGTCCAGCACGACGGCGCCGAACGCGTCCTCGATGGTAATGTCCTCGGCCGTCGTCTTGTAGTAACCCACGCCCACTTCCGCGTATGGGTTGGTGCGCAGACTCGGGGCCGCGATGAAGCGCGCCGACCCGGTGAAGGTCATGGTCGTGAGCAACCCGCCCTCCACCTCAGGCACTCCCGTGTAACCGATCTTCACCTTCGATAGCGTCGAATTGTTGTCCCACGACGCGTAGCCAAAGTTCCCGTTCACTTCGAGCCACGTGAATATCGACATGCCTCCACCCACGCCGAACTGAAAGGCCGAGTTCCAGTAGTCGTTGAATTCTCCCGGTGCCAAGGGTAGCGCACCGGAGAAATCGACATAGATCAGATACTTGTACGGTACCCGGAAGTATTTTTGATCGTCCGGTGGAGCGGTGACTTGCGCCGAGGCGTCGATCGCCAGAACGCAACCCATCAGAATGCCGAGTGTCGTCAACGCGCGTTTCATCGATTCCGTTCTCCTACTCATTCGGCGCCGCCTCCGTCGAGCGGATCGGGCACCGGTACTTCGCTGTGAGCGACGATGGATCGGGGGTGCCGGCCGCTGGAACCGACCGGCGACGGTCTGGGCGCAACCATCACGTTTTCCAGGCGGCCGATCATAGCGTATCGAAAGTCGAGCTTGAAGCGCAAAAAAAAGGGCGGTGTGATGTCAGCCCTTGATGACTCCAAGCGGCCGAATCTCGGCCACTTTTCGCGTCAGTCCGACGCGGTGGAGCGTGTCGACCACTTCCGTCACATTCTTGTACGCGCCCGGCATCTCCTCCGAGAGCGTGCGCAGGTCCTTCGCCATGACCACGACACCGCTCTCCTTCAGTTCGGCGACGATCGAACGCCCCCGGCCGAGACGGATCGCCGAGCGTCGCGAGAGCGCGCGTCCCGCGCCATGGCAGCTGGAATGAAACGGGTAGATACCTTCTGTCGCATCTTCGCTCCCGGATGGGTCTCGCGCGCCCACGCACACGTACGACGCCGTTCCCATGTCGCCCGGCACCAGCACCGGCTGCCCGACGGATCGGTAACGCGGCGGCACGCGGTCATCCCCCGGCGGCAACGCGCGCGTGGCTCCCTTGCGGTGCACGCAAAGCTTCCGCATCGAACCGGCGACGCGATGCGTTTCGACCTTGGCGATGTTGTGCGAGATGTCGTAGACGAGGCGAAAGCCGAGGCTTTCGACGGTGGCACCCATGGCTTCGGCAATCGCGCGTTGCGCGAGTGTCATCAACACCTGCCGGTTCGCCCATGCGAAGTTGGCCGCCGCGCGCATGGCCGCGAGGTAGCGCCGGCCGATTTCGGAGTCCAGCGGGGCGCTCGCGAGTTGCCGATCCGGCAGCGTGAACGAGAAACGCGCGCCGCCCATTTCG
>Ga0105092_10001872_pt1 | contig 11204 bp, 10 predicted proteins | sample PPLLak2March2015_FD_87021 | JGI IMG/M metagenome (GOLD analysis project Ga0105092, IMG submission 87021) | Freshwater sediment microbial communities from Prairie Pothole Lake near Jamestown, North Dakota, USA - PPLs Lake P7 Core (1) Depth... | ecosystem: Environmental > Aquatic > Freshwater >... | reverse complement strand
TGATCCCACCCGATGATAGGCAGATCGTGAAGTGTCCAGGTGCGCCGAGGGCTCGGCGAACACAGGCGCGAGGTTCCCCTGGCCCGCGAGGTCGCGAAACTCCTCTCGGGTAAGAGAGAGGGATGGGATTCCTGTGCCGGCGGAACTGATGCGAAGCTCAGCGACGACGCGCTACACGGCCAGCGCGTCCAGCTTCTCCTTCAGCTTGGCCCTGGGTATGGCACCGATCGCCTGATCGACCACCTTCCCGGCCTTGACGAACAAGATCGTCGGAATCGAGCGAATGCCGTAACGACCGGCCAGCGCGTGGTTCTCGTCGACGTTGACCTTGGCCAGAGTCACGCGACCCGCTGACTCACGGGCCAGGTCCTCGAGAACGGGGGCGATGGCCCGGCAGGGGCCACACCACTCGGCCCAGAAATCCACCATGAGCACGCCCTGGTGGCTGGTCAGGGTCTCGTCGAAGTTCGCCTCGGTCAAGTGGACGGTCATCGCCTCGCTCATTCAGCGCTCCCTCGAAGCAAAAAGTCAACACCAACGCTAACATGGGGAGGCCCCCGGCGCAACTTCGAGGTGGCGTCGGGCAGCCGGTTCCCCTGCCAGCTTGGCAACCCGTCATGCTAGAGTCGATTCTACTCATGGATGCCGCCAAGATCCTGGTCGTCGACGACGAGAAGTCGATCCTCCTCCTGCTCAAGGAGGCCCTCACGCAGTGGGGGTACGAGGTCACCTGCGCCGCCTCGGCGGTCGAGGCGCTGGACCTGCTGAAGAACGGCCTGTTCGACGCCCTCATCAGCGACGTCCGCATGCCGGACATGAGCGGGCTGGACCTGCTGCGAGAGGTCCGCAAGCAGGACGAGTCGATCGAGGTCGTGATGATGACCGGGTACCCCACGATCGCCTCGGCCGTCCAGGCGCTCAAGGAGGGCGCCTACGATTACCTCTCCAAGCCCCTGATCCTCGATGAGCTGCGCCACCTCATGGCCCGGATGATGGAGCGCCGCTTCCTGCGGGGGGAGGTCCATCAGTTACGGGCCCGGCTGGGGGAGGAGCTCGCCGTCAGCGAGCTGATCGGATCCTCGGGGCCCATGCAGCAGGTCAAGGAGATCATCGGCAAGGTGGCCGTGACCGACTCCCCGGTGCTCATCGAAGGCGAGAGCGGGACCGGCAAGGAGCTGGTGGCGGCAGCCATTCACCGCCTCTCGGCCCGTGCCAAGCGCGCGTTCATCCCGGTCAACTGCAGCGCCATCCCCCAGGATCTGCTCGAGTCCGAGTTCTTCGGGCACGTCCGGGGCGCTTTTTCGGGCGCCGTGGCGGATGCCCTGGGCCTGTTCCGCGGGGCGGACGAGGGCACGATCTTCCTGGACGAGATCGCCGAGCTGTCGCCGGCGCTGCAGGTGAAGCTGCTCCGCGTTCTGCAGGAGATGCAGGTCCGGCCCGTGGGGTCGACAAAGGCCTTTCCCGTCGACGTCCGCGTCATCGCCGCCACGAACCGCGACCTGGAGCGGGCGATGACCGATGGCACCTTCCGGCAGGACCTCTTCTACCGGCTCAACGTGGTACGGATCACGCTCCCGCCGCTGCGCGAGCGGCGGGATGACATCTCGGTGCTGGTGACGCACTTCCTGCGCCGCTTCAACCGCCGCTTCCACCGCGAGGTGCGCGGCGTGGCGCCCGACGCCCTGGCAGCGCTCACCGCCTACAGCTTCCCGGGCAACGTGCGCGAGCTCGAGAATCTGATCGAGCGCGCCTACGCGATGGGCGCGCGCGAGCAGATCTCGCTGGGCGACCTGCCCTCGCTCGGGCGGGCTCCGATGATGGCGCCGGCTGCCACCGCAGCCCTGGGCACCCAGGCTGTTCCGACGCTGGGGGACGTGGAGCGCGAGCTGATCCTGAAGGCCCTGGCCATCTTCAAGGACGACAAGGAGGCCGCCGCCCGGGCGCTGGGCATCTCCAGGCGGACGATCTACCGGCGCCTCAAGGAGTACGGAGTCCTTTGATCCAGATCGGCCGGAGCACCGCCCCGGCCCGCGATCGCCGCCGATCAGGTCGCGCAGACTCTGGGGGATGCCGTTTGCGGAGTCTCGCCGAACTGCCGTAAGCCGTCAGCCCGGTGTGCCGTCACGGCACACACCCATCGAGGATCCCGTCCAAAGACCAATCTTTGCTATGGTTTGCGACTTGGCACGCGTGACGCATCGAGCGCCGCCATGCTTGATACTGAGATCCCTCACACGCAGCTGACTTCGAAGCTCGATGTGGCGATCGGCATCAGCACCGATCCAAACCCGGACACCGCGATCGCCGAAGCAGCGGGTCGCGCTGGCCGGCAGCTCAGCGGCTCGACTCCTGACTTCGCCCTGGTCGTGACGGCGGGTCGGGTGGCACGGGATGCCGTTGGCTCGCTGCGTGAGGTTCTCGGACAGATTGCGGTGGCGGGAGGTGCGGCCACCGCGCTTCTCACTGATCACGGCCTCTCGAAGGAAGGCGCCCTCGTCGTCCGTGTTGCCAACGCAGACGGCGCCGCCAGCGGGGTGGTCGCCACTGGCGGCCGCACCATCTGCGAAGCCGGGCAGGCGGCGGCGCGTCTCGTGCTGGCGGGCTGGCCTTTCCGCGCTCGGTATCCGCGCGGGCTGGGGTTCGCCTTCGCGCGTCCGGAGGGCGAGGACGTTGCACAGACGTTTCTCGCTTCCTGGCGCGACTTCATGGGGCCTAAGATGCGAACCGTTTGCACCGTGCTGGGTGGAAACGCGGTGTACGGTCGGGGGGCCGCGAGCCCGCTGGCCAGCGTCGCGTGCGTCGAGGCCCCCTATGCCTCGGGGATCGGATATACCGATGCCACGCCCACCGACGGCGAGATCCCGACCGCGGAGACGCTGGTCCACGGAGCCGCCGATGCCATGCTCACCGCGGTCAAGCGCCTCGAGGGGCGCCCGGCCCGGCTCGTGGTGGTGATCGAGAGCGCCGCGCGCCGCCGAATGCTGGGTGCGGCCGCCGCGGAAGAGTGGGCGGCGATGCGCGGAGTGCTCGACGATGGAACGCAGTGCGTGGGCTGGATCGGCGACCGCGTGGCCGCCTACGGACGCGGCGTGCAGCCGACCGGCGCGCCGGGAGCGCTGGTCGTCGTGACGCTGGGAGACGCCCCGCGCTGAGCTCGAAGGGGGAGCCTGCGCTCGAAACGGCGCCCACCGAGAGGTCGTTCCTGCCTGCTGCGACGATCAGGGCTGGATGCGACCACCCAAGGGGTCAGCGGGTGACATAGCGCTCCAGCAGGTCGCGCTCGATCAGCCCCGGATCTCGTCGGCTGGGAGGGCCGTAGCCGCCACCGCCGGGAAGATGGATCTCGACCAGGGAGCCGGGGGGCACGACCTGCTCGGCCTTGGGATTGGGAGGCTGGACGCCGTCGATCAGGACCTCACCCCTGGCGCCGGGGCTGCCACCGCGGAAGCCGGCGGCAGGATGGATCGTACGATCGCAGAGGATCGAGCAGACGAACGGCTCGGACGTGCGTACGCGGAAAGCGATCGTCTGGCCGAGCCCGCCCCGGTACGTGCCCGCCCCGCCTGAATCGTCGCGGAGCGCCTTGCGCTCGACCAGCAGCGGCGAGAGGTTCTCGATGACTTCGACCGGCGTGCCGAGAACGCCGGAGGGGAACGCCGTGGCCGATAGCCCGTCCCTCACCGCACGCGCGCCCGTGCCGCCCGACGAGAAGAAGATGTGAGTGAACGGCCGGCCTTCGGTGTCCTTGCCGGAGACCTGCACCCCCCAGATGTTGGCCGAGCCCTCGGCCATGACGCGCTCGGGCAGGGCCTGGCCGAGGGCGCCGGCGATGACGTGCGGTAGGAAGTGGCCGATGACGTGCCGCGCGGCCACCGGCGCCGGGCGCATCACGTTGAGGATCGAGCCCACGGGCGCGCTGATGCGGACCGGTCGGAAGGCCCCCTCGTTGTTCGGCACGTCGGGGCTGATGATCACCTTTACACCGTAGGTCGTGTAGGCCTCGGTGTAGTTCATCACGACGTTGACGCCGCGCCGACTGGCTGGCGAGGAGCCCGCGTAATCGATCAGCAGGTCCTCGCCCCGCACCTGGCAGCGCACCCGGATCGTGATCGGCTCGCCGAAGCCGTCGGAGGTGATCGCGTGCTCGTAGACGCCGTGGGGGAGGGCGCGGATCGCCTCTCGCATGGCGCGCTCGGTACGGCCGATGATCTCGTCCGCCAGCGGCTCGAGGCGCTCGAGGCCGAACTCGTCCATGAACTCGAGCAGCCGCTCGCCGCCCACGGCAGCGCCGGCGATCTGAGCGTGAAAGTCACCGAGGACCATCTCGGGCAGCCGCGTGTTCTCGCGGATCATCGCCACCAGCGTCTCGTTGGGGCGGCCGGCTTCGTAGAGCTTGAGGATGGGGATCTGCAGTCCTTCCTCGTAGACCTCGCGCGCCTCGGCCGACAGCACATGGCCTCCGATGTCGGCGGTGTGGCAAGTCGAGGCGAAGAATGCCACGCAGCGCTCGCCCCGGAAGATCGGCGAGCAGATCGTCACGTCGTTCAGGTGGCCCGAGGTCTTCCAGGGGTCGTTCGTGATCAGCACATCGCCCGCAGTCAGGCGCTCGAGGGGGTAGGCAGTCAGAAAGTGCTTCATCGCCAGGGCCATGGAGTTGATGTGGCCGGGGGTGCCGGTCACGGCCTGGGCCACCATGTAGCCGCGGCTGTCGAAGACGCCGGCCGAGAGGTCGCCCGCCTCGCGCACGATCGAGGTGAAGGACGTGCGCTGGAGCGCCGCCGCCTGCTCGTTGACGACGCCCACCAGTCGGTTCCAGCAGATCTCGAGCGTGATCGGGTCGAGGATGGCCCTCACGGCATCGTCACCACGATCGTCAGGCCGTCGTCGACGAGGCAGCGGGCACCGGGGCCGATGACCGCGGTCGACTCGCGCTCCTCGACGATCGCCGGACCGTCGAAGGTCGCGCCGGGCCTGAGCGCGTAGCGGTCGTACACCGGCGTCTCCATCCAGCCCGGTGCCTCGGCGAACCACGCTCGACGGGTCGTCTTCACGGTCCCGGTCGACGGCCGGCCGCCCCCGCCAGCGTCGCCGAACGCGAGCCGGGGCGGCGGTCCCGACACCGTGACCCGCCAGTTGAGTGCCTCGATGGAGACCCCCTGGGGCAGGCGGTGGTAGAGCGCGCGATAGGCCTCCTCGAAGGCAGCGGTGATGGACGGCAGGCTCGCCTGCGACAGCTGGCCGGCCGGGATCGCGGCCTCCACCTCGTGGCCCTGGCCCACGTAGCGCATCTCGGCGATGCGGGCCACTGCCCCCGCGCCGGGTGCCACGCCCGCTCGAGCCAACAGCTCGCGGCCCTCGTTCTCCATCTCGGCGAGGAGCCGGTTGAGCAGATCCCAGTCGGCGTGGTCGAGCGGGGCGCGCACCGTCCGCACGAAGTCGAAGGCCAGCGGCGCCGCCAGCAGACCCCACGCCGACATCGCGCCGGCGCCGAACGGCAGCAGGATCCTCGGCACCTTGAGGATGCGGGCGACCTGCCAGCAGTGCACCGGACCGGCGCCACCAAAAGCAAACAGCGGGTACGCGCGCAGGTCCCGACCACGCTCGATGCCGTGGATTCGCGCCGCCGCCGCCATGCTCTCGTTGACCACGCGGTGGATGCCCCAGGCGGCGGCCGTCGGATCGAGCCCGAGCGGCCGCGCGACGTGCTCGTCCACTGCGCGGTCGGCGGCTCCGCGGTCCAGGCGCATGCGACCGCCCAGGAAGAACTCGGCATCGAGATAGCCGAGGAGCAGGTCGGCGTCGGTCACGGTCGGCTGGCGGCCGCCGAGATTGTAGCAGGCGGGGCCCGGATCGGCCCCGGCGCTGTCGGGCCCGACCTTGAGCAGCCCCATGCGATCCACGCGTGCGATGGAGCCTCCACCGGCGCCGATCTCGATCATCTCGATGACGGGCACGCGGATCGGCAGCCCTGAGCCCTTCTTGAAGCGATCGGCCCGCGCGACCTCGAACTCGCGCGCCACCAGCGGCGCCCCGCCATCGATCACGCACGCCTTTGCCGTCGTACCCCCCATGTCGAACGACAGCAGTCGCGAGTCTCCGCGCTCGCGAGCGGCCTGGGCGGCGGCCAGCGCGCCCGCGGCGGGGCCGGACTCGACCAGGCGAATCGGCAGGCGGCGCGCCAGCGGCGGCAGCGCGATGCCGCCGGAGGACTGCATGACGTAGAGCTGGCCGGGCACGCCGAGGGCGACCAGTCGGCGCTCGAGGTCGGCGAGGTAGCGCGCCATCAGCGGCACCACGTACACGTTGGCGGCGGTCGTCGAAGTCCGCTCGTACTCGCGGATCTCGGGCACGACGTCGGAGGAGCAGGAGACGGCAAGATGGGGCGAAGCCTCCCGCACCAGCTCGGCCAGCCGGCGCTCGTGCGCGGGATTCAGGTAGGCGTGCAGCAGACAGATCGCCAGCGCCTCCACGCCGGCATCGACGAGCTCGCCGATCACTTGCCGGGCGGCCACCTCGTCGAGCGGCCGCAGGACCGTCCCGTCGGGCAGGAGCCGTTCCGGCACCTCGCGCCGAAGGTGGCGAGGTACCAGGGGGGCCGGCGGATCGATCAGCAGGTCGTACATGTCGTAACGGCCCTCGTGCCGGATCTCGATCGCATCGCGGAACCCTTCGGTGGTCACCAGCGCGGTGCGGGCACCCTTGCGCTCGATCAGTGCGTTCGTGGCCAGCGTGGTGCCATGCACGACCGCGCCCACGCGCGCAGGATCGACGCCGGCCTCGTCGAGGAGTGCCTGTACGCCCTGCTCGACGCCGTGGGCGGGATCCTTGGCAGTGGTGAGTACCTTGCCGACGCGAATCGCGCCGGTGCGCTGGTCGCTCACCACGAGGTCGGTGAACGTGCCCCCGATGTCCACTCCGAGACGGGCCGACATGTCGGAGAGTCTACACCGTCGGCTCGCTCACGAGCTGGACGACCCGGCGGGCGCCGGCCATGCTCAGGCGCTCTCGCGACGGATCATCCGCTGGATCGTCGCTTCCAGCACCACCTCGTCGCGCTGGTTCAACACCCGGTGCCGATAGGTGACGATACCGCGGTCGGTCTTCCGGGTCTCGCGCTTGTCGGTCACCTCGACCTCCACCCGGATCGTGTCGCCCTCCAGCACGGGCGCCACGACGCGCAGCTCTCCCCCCAGCCACGCCATGCCGGTGCCATGGATGAGGCCCGTCTGCATGACAAGGCCCTCGCTGAGCGAGAAGGTCAGCGCACCGGGGGCGGCGCGGCGGCCGAAGACCGACTCCCGCTTGACGTATTCCATGTCCAGGAATAGCGGTTCGGTGAAGCCGCACTGGTTCACGAAGTTCACGATGTCGGTCTCCGACACCGTCCGGGCCAGCGTGCGATACACCTTGCCGATCGCGTGCTTCTCGAAGGTCACTCCCTGCGCTTGCATGGGCGAGCCCCCTCTCGTCCCTCTATTCGCCGAGATAGGCCCGTCGGACCTCGGCGTTCTCGCTGAGGGCGGCGGCGCTATCGGCGAGGACGACGCTTCCTGTCTCGAGCACGTAGCCGCGGTGCGCGATGCTGAGGGCCATCGACGCATTCTGCTCGACCAGCAGGATCGTCATGCCCTGGCGGTTCACCTCGCCGATCGTCTCGAAGATCTGCTCGACCAGGACGGGCGCCAGCCCCATGGATGGCTCGTCGAGCAGGAGCAGCCGGGGGCGCGCCATCAGCGCTCGAGCGATGGCCAGCATCTGCTGCTCACCGCCCGACAGGGTACCGGCGACCTGGGTGATGCGTTCCCGCAGCCGCGGGAAGAGGCCGAAGGCCCGCTGGAGATCGGCGTCGATGCCGCCGTCGGATCTCAGGAATGCGCCCATCAAGAGGTTTTCGCGCACGGTCAGGCGGTTGAAGATCCGCCGGCCCTCGGGCACGTGGCCGATCCCGCGCCCGACGATGCCGTGGGGGGGCGTACCGACCAGAGGCGTGTCCTCGAGCAGGATCGAGCCCTGCCGTGGGACCAGCAGGCCCGAGATCGTCTTCAGGGTCGTCGTCTTGCCGGCGCCGTTGTTGCCGAGCAGCGCGACGATCTCGCCGCGGTGGACCTCCAGCGACACGCCCTTGAGGGCGTGGATCTCGCCGTAGAACACGTGAAGACCGTCAAGGCGCAGCACGGGGACCCCGCGATGCGCTGCGCCGGCCGAGATAGGCTTCGATCACCCGCGGGTCACCTTGCACGTCGCGCGGCAACCCCTCGGCGATCTTCTCGCCATGGTCGAGCACCGTCACCCGGTCGGAAACCTCCATGACGACACGCATGTTGTGTTCGATCAGCAGGATGGCCAGGTCGAGGTCCACGACGAGGCGACGCAGCAACCCCATGAGGTCGCCGGCCTCCCCTTGCGTCATGCCGGCCGTGGGCTCGTCCAGTAGCAGGAGCGAGGGTTCGGCAGCCAGCGCGCGCGCCAGCTCCAGACGGCGCTGGTCGCCGTATGGCAAGTTGCGCGCGACCTCGTTGGCCTTGGCGCGGAGGCCGACGCGGTCGAGCAGCTCGCTGCCCCGCCGCCACAGCTCGCGCTCGACCTCGTGGAACGGCGGCCGGTGGCTCAGCACGTCCCAGATACCGAGTCGGACGCGGGCGTGCATGCCGACCAGGACGTTCTCGACCGCGGTCATGTTCGAGAAGAGCCGGATGTTCTGAAACGTCCGGCACACGCCCAGCGCGGTGATCTGGTCGGGCCTCAGGCCCACCAGCGACTGCCCCCGGAACGTGATCTGCCCGTCGTCGGGTGCGTAGAGGCCGGTGAACACGTTGAACAGGGTGGTCTTGCCGGCCCCGTTGGGGCCGATGATCGACGAGATCCCGCGCTCGAGCACGTAGTCCACCTGGTGAACCGCCAGCAACCCGCCGAACCGCTTGGTGACCCCGCGCGCCTCGAACAGCGCCGTCACCGCCCGGCTCCGGGCGGCGCCGTCGGCCCGGCCGCTGGCGCCGCCAGCTCGCGCTGGCGGCGACGGGCCGGAAAGATGCCCTGCGGCCGGAAGATCATCATGAGGACGAGGATCATCCCGAACACCATCCGCTCGTACTTCGCCGGCTCGAGCTGCGTGGGCAGGTCGGCCAGGCTGAAGCCGAGCACCGTCACCCCGGCGTTCTTGAGCTCGTTGAGCCAGAGCGACAGCCCCTTGAGCACCTGAAGATTGAGCACGGTGACGACGGTGGCGCCGAGCACGGCGCCCGGGATCGAGCCCATGCCGCCCAGGATGACCATGGCAAGCACGCCGATGGACTCCAGGAATGTGAAGGACTCCGGGTTGATGAACACTTGCTTGGCGGAGAACACCACGCCCATCACCCCGGCGAACGACGCCCCGCACGCGAAGGCCAGGAGCTTGGTGCGCACCAGCGGAACCCCCATGGCCTGGGCGGCCAGCTCGTCTTCGCGCACCGCTTCCCACGCCCGTCCGATGTGCGAGTCCTCGAGCCGACGGTTGACCAGGATCACGACGATGACGATGAGCAGCACCAGAAAGTAGAACGCTTCGGCGTAGGGCAGGCCGAATGGCACCGGCGGCCGGCCGATCGGCGTGATGCCCTTGGGGCCGTTGGTGAAGTTGATCGGCTTGTCCAGGTTGTTGGCGAGCACACGGATGACCTCGCCGAAGCCCAGCGTGACGATCGCCAGATAGTCGCCGCGCAACCGCAAGACCGGCAGGCCGAGCAACACTCCAGTGACGGCCGCCACCACGAGCCCGACGATCAGGAAGGCGTAGAACCACGCGGGGCCCAGCGGGAACCCGCCCCCGAAGACCTCGTTGCCGTGGGGGGAGCCCACGATCGCCCAGGAATAGGCGCCGACCGCGAAGAATGCGACGTAGCCGAGGTCGAGGAGCCCCGCCAGGCCGACGACGATGTTCAGGCCGAGGGCGAGGGCGACGAAGATCCCGACCTGGGTGGCGATCTCCAGGTAGTAGCCATTGTAGAACCCGATGAGCGGCATCAGCACGAGGAGCGCCACGCCCAGCAAGCCGCCCCGGAGCCAGCTCGGGATGCGGGTGGTGTAGACGAAGAGCAGCGAAGCCTGGAAGGCCAGGAAGGCGAGGATCGAGCGCGGGAAGACGGCAACCAGCACGGCCGACGCCGCGACGGCCGCCACCGATGCCACGCCGTGGATCACGCGCGCTCCCGCACCACTTCGCCGAGCAGTCCCTTGGGACGGAAGATCAGGATCAAGATGAGGATGGAGAAGGCGAAGATGTCCTTGTACTCGGCACCGAACGCGCCTCCGGTGAGGAGCGACAGGTAGGAGGCGGCGAACGCCTCCAGCAGCCCCAGCACGAGCCCGCCCATCATCGCGCCTGGAACGTTGCCGATCCCACCGAGGACGGCTGCCGTGAAGGCCTTCAGGCCGGGAATGAACCCGCTGTAGGGATTGATCAGACCGTACTGCACGCCGAACAGGACGCCGGCGGCGCCTCCCATGGCTCCGCCGATGAGGAAGGTGAGCGAGATGATGCGGTTGACGTTGATGCCCATCAGGCTGGCCGCCGCCTGGTCCTCGGCGACCGCGCGGATGGCGGTGCCGATCTTCGTGCGATTCACCAGCGCGTGCAACCCCCACAAGACGAGCAGGGCGGACGCGATGACGACCAGCGACTTCACCGAAATGTCGATGGTGGACGTCAGCTCGAAGCGCTCGTTCAGGACATCGATCGTCGGGTAGACGAGGTTGAAGGCGTTGCGCCAGATCGACTCGATGAGCCGCAAGGCGTCCTGCAAGAAGAACGACACGCCGATGGCCGAGATGAGGGGGATCAGCCGAGGCGCCCCTCGCAGGGGACGATAGGCCACGCGCTCGATCGTGACGGCCAGCAAGCCGCTGACCACCATGCCGGCCAGCAGGATCGTGAGCAGCACGAGGACCCACGGCACCCGCTCCAGCAAGCCGGCCGACTGCAGCGACAGGAGGATCTCGACTCCGACGAAGGCGCCGACGATGAAGATCTCGGAGTGGGCGAAATTGATGAATTCGAGCACCCCGTACACCATCGTGGAGCCGAGCGCGATCAGCGCATACATGAACCCCAGGATGAGGCCGTCGAGGAGAACCTGAGGGAAGATGCCGATGAGGAGCTCGAAGTCCATCGCCGCGCGATCGTGGGGGGTGGCGGTGGTCGGTCACGAGGGGGCGGCCGGGGCCGC
>Ga0105092_10001871_pt1 | contig 11204 bp, 6 predicted proteins | sample PPLLak2March2015_FD_87021 | JGI IMG/M metagenome (GOLD analysis project Ga0105092, IMG submission 87021) | Freshwater sediment microbial communities from Prairie Pothole Lake near Jamestown, North Dakota, USA - PPLs Lake P7 Core (1) Depth... | ecosystem: Environmental > Aquatic > Freshwater >... | reverse complement strand
AGGGTTAGAGCGGACGCGAAGCTTGGCTGGTGCGCCTAGGAGCACATTGGTTGCCGCCCGTCCGGTTTGGCCGGGCTCTCGGCGAGCCCGGCACCGGACTCTGGAGAGTCCGGCCACAATAAAAAGCCGCTTCCGGGCATAGGAACCATGATCCCGCGGACTCTAATTAATTAATCCCTGAAAATCGCTGTCTGGAGAGTCCGCCCACAATAAAACAGCGCCTCTTACCGCTTGAGTTAGTACTTCACAACCGTTGAATCGACCTCGTCGGCCCAGGCGTGGATTCCGCCCTTGAGGTTTCGCAGCTTTTGAAAACCGGCGGCTCGCATGATCTCGATGGCCTTCGCGCTGCGGACTCCCGTTCGGCAATGCACTACGGTGTCCCGGGAAGGATCGAGCTCCTTCAAACGGGCCGGGAGCTGCTGCAACGGAAGCAGGTGAGCTCCGGGGATTCGTGCGATCTGGTATTCGTTGGGATTCCGGACGTCCAGTATGAAAGGCGCTTTCCCTGAATCCATTTCCCGCTTCAGCTGGGTCGCTGTGATTTCTCCGTCGTCGTTCAATTGGGGCATCTCCGGTTCAATCCCGCAGAATTGTTCATAGTCGATCAGTTTATGAATCGAGGGGTGAGTTCCGCAGACTGGACAGTCGACATTCTTGCGCAGTTTCAGCTCGCGAAACTTCATGCCCAGCGCATCAACCAAGAGAAGCCGCCCGGAGAGGCTTTCGCCTTTGCCGAGAATCAGCTTGATGACCTCCGTCGCCTGGATCAATCCGACCAGACCGGGGAGAATCCCCAAAACGCCGCCTTCGGCGCAGGACGGAACCAGGCCGGGCGGCGGGGGTTCAGGATACAGGCAGCGATAGCACGGGCCGTCGGGCAGACCGAAAACCGACGCCTGCCCTTCGAACCGAAAGATACTGCCGTAGACGTTCGGCTTGCCGGTCATGACGCAGGCATCGTTCACCAGGTAACGGGTCGGGAAATTGTCGGTGCCGTCGGCCACGATGTCGTAGCCGGTAAAGATTTCCAAGGCGTTGTCGGATGTGAGGCGCGTCTCGTATAAGTCCACCTCGACGTGTGGGTTAATGGCCTGGATCTTTTCATGCGCCGAGCCGAGCTTTGAACGCCCGACGTCTTCCGTCGAGTGAATGATCTGCCTCTGCAGGTTGCTGAATTCGACCACGTCGAAGTCGACGAGTCCCAGGCGTCCAACTCCGGCAGCGGCCAGGTACAGGGCGAGAGGTGAGCCGAGGCCGCCCGCGCCAATACACAATACCTTCGCGGTTTTCAGGCGTTTTTGGCCTTCGAGCCCAACCTCCGGCATGATCAGGTGGCGGCTGTAGCGTTGCAGTTCATCATGCGAGAGTTCCTCGTTTGCCGTTTCGAATGAGACGGATCCTCCGGCCACTGAAGGGACGATACTGACGGTGTCGTCATCCTTCACCCTCGTCTTTTCGCGGTCCAGGTACCGGATGTCCTCGTCGTTGACATAAACGTTGACGAAGTTTCTGAGTTCCCCGTCTTCGGTGTACAAATGCCGCTTCAGCTCCCCATATTGGGTTGTCAGGTTCCCGAGCACCTCCGCTATGGTTTGGCCTTCCAGCCGTATGCTCTCCTGGTCACCTGTGTAAGCTCTTAAAGGCGTTGGTACATACAATGTTACTGGCACGATCAGCTGACCTCCACTTCTGAGACTTGAAACGCTTCCGGCTCGAAGCTCGACCGATCCTGTTTGAGTTGCCACACGGTCGTGTCGGCCGTTTTTCCCGAGATGACTGAGACGATCAGGTAGGAATACCAGGGCCAGGCGTGTTCCTGGTCGTAGAGGGAAGGGCGGGCCGGAGCGTCCGGATGGCTGTGAAAGAACCCCAGGATCGCTTTTCCGGTTCCGCGCAGCTCCGACTCGAGGCGATAGACGATTGCAGGGTCAATCAGGTAACGGTTTCGCAGACTGTCGTTTCGCTGATTCTGCGTAACCACGAGCCTGGTCACGATTCTTTGGTCCTTTTGCACGGATCCAATCAGAACTCCACAACATTCGTTCGGGTATTCGGATGTCGCCGTCCAGTGGATCTCGTCGAGTTGCGCTTGTGTCAGTTGCAGCATCTGTTAGCTCCCGCTGCCGTTCCAGAAACCATCGGACAGGTAGCGGTCTCCCCCGTCCGGGAATATCGTGACGATTCGTCCCGTCCTCAGGCGCGAAGCCAATTTGCGCGCGGCCGCCAGGGCGGCGCCCGATGAGACGCCGACGAACAAACCTTCCTCGCGAGCCAGGCGCCGGCACATCTCCTGTGCCTCCTCGGTCGACACCTCCAGTTGCTCGCTCGCCAGACGAGGATCGTAGATGCCGGGCACCATAGACGTGGGAATATGCTTGAGCCCCTCGATCCCGTGAAGCGGTGAATCGGGTAAGAAACAGACCGTGTTTACCGCGGGGCAACATTCCTTCAGCCGGCGGCTGGTTCCAACGAAGGTGCCGGTGGTACCGAGTCCGGCTACAAAATGCGTCAGCTCTCCACCGGTTTGCTCGAGAATCTCGAGCGCGGTTGTCTGGTAGTGCGCTTTCCAGTTCGCGTCATTGTTGTACTGATCGGGGTAGAAGAACTTTTCGGGAGAACGGCGATGTAGATCCCGGATAGCCCGGATCGCCCCGTCCGGCCCTTCCAGCGCATCCGTCAATAGCAACTCGGCTCCGTAGCTCTTGAGTATTCGCTTGCGCTCGGGGCTGGCGTTCCCCGGCATGGCGAGCAAGACCCGGTAACCGAGCGTCGCGCCGATCAGCGCATAAGCAATACCGGTGTTTCCGCTCGTCGCGTCAATGATCGTCTTACCGGGAACCAGCTGGCCACTTTCGAGGCCCGCTTGAATCATGTTGAAGGCCGGCCGGATCTTGACCGAGCCTCCGGGGTTGAACCCCTCGAGCTTAGCCAGGATTTCCACCGATTTGGAAGACGTCAGATGTTGAATCCGGACAAGCGGAGTATTCCCGATCGCATCGAGCAGGCTGAATTGCGCAGTCTTCGACAGCAGGTTGCTTCCCGAGCCCATCTTTCAATCAGATGCGTCTGGAGACAGGCCGGTTTCAGGAGATTTCCGACTTCTTCGATCAGGAATTTGGCACGGAGCGGAGTCGTTGGTTTCGCTGCTCTGATTACACGCTTTCGAGACACCTCGCCACAATGCTAAACTAGGACCCGACGTGACGCCGCAAGCGCCCACCGTACGAGCTGGCGTAGCTCAAGGGTAGAGCAACTGATTTGTAATCAGTAGGTTGGGGGTTCAATTCCCTTCGCCAGCTCCAGTTAACTGGAGTTTTTACAGCAGTAGGCCAGGAAAGCCACGAAGATGTGGGCGTCCACCCGATGTTCCAGCTGATGGAAGATGGGCCGTAGGGAGAGGTCGCTCTTGAGCGCCCGAAACACCGCCTCGATTTCCGTCAGCTGGATGTAGCGCTCCCACAGAACCGGAGATCAGGTTGGACCGGAGCAGGCAATGACCGTCGTGCAGTTCGGCCTTGCGGAACTTGGCCTTGTCCAGGAGGAAATGGAAGGTCTCGCGAGTGACCGGCTGGTCCTTGCAGGGCAGTTGGATCAGGACGAAGCTGGCCGCCCGGCCGGCCTTGGACTTGGCCGCGCCGATCCTCATCATCAGCTGATCCCGGCTGGGAAGGCTGTGTCGCATCGCACGGAGAGCTCGCAGCAGTCGGACCAGCTTGCGGCGGCGCATCGCCTGCTCTTTGGCGCGCCGTCCTTCACTCTTGGCCAGCACAAACAGTTCGCCATCCTCGGTAAACAGTAGTCGGGTTAGGATCCGCAAGAACTCGACCGTTTGCGGAGGCTGCAAGCGTTCTCAGGCTTCATCTCTTCGAGGGCAAGTCGTCCCGTGCCTTTGACGGTGGGGGGATAGCCGAGGGTATAGATCTCCGCTTGACGATGCTGACCGCGGCCAGCAGCACCCCGTTTTCGGGAATCACCTCGTTCTTGGTGTTCCGAAACTGCCTGGCTGCCTTCACCCGGATTTCCTTGATTACTTTCCCTGGTCTCGGGTTAGGCCACTCGTAGGCGAAAAGCGTTATCGGATGTTCTTCCTCGTTGCCGCAACGGACCAGGTCGGCTTCGTAACAGTAACTGCCGGGATTCGCCGCCTGGTTGCAGTTCCACTCGAGAATATTCAACCGGTATCTGAGGGGGACGGTCAGGACGAGAGCATCCTCGTAGATCACTTCGTACCATCCGATCAAATCGGCGGTGTCCTCCGGGTTGTAGACATAGCGATCGACCCAGTCGTTAGATGCGGGCTTCGCGCACGCGTGAAGGAACAGGACGCTGCTCACATCCTCACCAATCTCTATGGCGGCGGTGTTTTTGTCCGACGATCCTCGCGCCAGAAGTGCAGGCTGCAGGCTCGCAGCCGAAGGTGCTTCCAGATCGAAGGTTTTCTTTCGTGAGACCACGATGCCCGTTTTGAGCCCCTTGATGTCGATTCCAAGGGTTGGGTCCTTCGAAGCGAGATCGAAGTGCTTGGCGATGCTCAGTGGCGCTATGTCGTTATCGTCCTCACTTGGAAGAGTCCGTCCGCTCAGGTTCCGGCGCACCTCCCACATCCGCGCGAAGACCGTGCGAGAACGCTCCACAGGGCTGAGCTCGTGCCTGGACCAAAGCAGGTTTGCACAACCGAGGAATTCCGAGAGACGGTCCTTGCCGATACTGAATTCGCTCGTGACAGCCCAGCAGGACGGCGCTCCTCCGAGCACTCCGGTTTGGCTGCTTCTGCCTGGCCAGTCCGGGAAATCCGGCCTGAAGTTTCCATAGACCTGTTGAAACCCCAACCTCTGCAGCTCGAGATCGTTCTTCTTGCCCCATCCCGCCGTGCCGGGACCGGATCGGTCATCCCAAAACCAGTTAAAGATGAGGATATCCTTGGGAAAGCGCTTCTCGATCTCTCCGGGCGAGACGGCTTCCGGGATCTGGTACTTGTAGCCGGTCGGGCTGGTCTTCGGCACCGGACTGCTTCCCCGGACCGCCTCGACCACGTGGTCTCCCCACATCGCCGTGGCGATACCCTTGGCCTTCAGGTAATCGTGGATCTTGATCACGTCCTCCAGAAACAGCTCGCCTTTGTCTTTGTCCTTGCACCTTGGACACACATCGACGGGCATGCGCCACTCGTCGTGGCCGATATGCACCATGCTCGGGGCCATGACCTTGATGAACTCGTCCATGACGTCAAACAAGAGGGCGTAACTTCCAGGATTCAGTGGACAGTAGGTGTCCGGCCACTCCGCCGCCTGGACCTCGGCCAACTCCCGGTGGCGGGTCAGAAGATAGTAGCTGTGCGTCAACGATGGCAGCTCGGGGATCACCTCGATGTGGTGCTGCTGCGCGTATTTCACCAGGTCCGCCACCTCGTCCTGTTCCAGTACGCCGAAATCCGCCGTATCGTGATGGACCGAGTTCTGATACTGGGCGCCAGGGCCGAGCGGGCGATCCCTCCGGGTGTCGTTGAGATTACGTCCCAGCTCGATCCAGCCTTCGTTCAGCTCCGGGTGGTGCTCGAGCCTCATTCCCGCGTTCATTTCCAGGATCAGCTTGTTGTACTTGTAAAGCGCCATGAAGTCGCTAACGAACCTCTTGAAAAAGGGAATGTGGTCCCGACCCGGGAGGAATAGTTTGACGCCTCGAAAAGGCTTGTAGGGAAAGTCCTTGATTCGGACTCCGGAGATATAGGTCCCTTTTGCATCCCGCCCGATGAGCTGGCGCAGCGATTGAACTCCGTAAAAAGCCCCCGGGTCATCGTGGCCCGCGACGAGCGCAATCTGCTTGTCCACGTCCAGGAGGTATCCCTCCGGAGCGGTGGCGCCGGCGGCGGACCGCAGGTCGCTCCGGTTCAACATTCGCTGCACCAGAGGATTGGCAACGGAGCCGAGCAGAATAAAGGAGCCTTTGTCGGGCAGCTGCGAGACGGCTCTTAATTTGATGGGAGCGTGGAAGCGATCGGTAAGATCAGCCGCCAGAATGCGTGCCAGGAAGAGATCGTGTGCTGGCGCGGCTTCCGGCACGAGGATCTCCACGTTCGAATTGATCTCCAGGCGCGTGCTCCGCAGTTCCATCTCCTGGGGTATGGGGAAGATGAGCGGAGGTGCGTTTGGGGCCGCCGCTTGGGCAAGGACTTCACTCGACAGAACGCCAAGGAAGATCAGCGTGATGTGCCCCGCTGTCAGAATTTGCTTCATGTCGCTGCTCCATGCATGGTTTCGGGTAGCCGGCTTCTGACAGGATTTACAGGATTCACAGGATTAGCCCAAATCCTGTGAATCCTGTAAATCCTGTAAATCCTGTCAGAAGGAGCCGCCTCTCACGCAAACCACTGGCGGCTGCGCTTCAGGCGGGGGGAAAGCACGTCTAAAACAGTGTTGGCGTTTTCGACCACCTGGAAATCAAACATACCGACACAGGCGAAATCCGCCCCGTTCCCAAAGGCATAACTGAACCCGTCTTTCGGCGGAATGGCGCCGGCCGCGAGGACCTTGTACGCGATCCACGGCTTTTTCACGTTTGCCATGAAAGCCACGGTTTCGCCGGGATCCAGGCACCACATGTTGTCGTGGTACTGATTATGGTCGCGCTGCACTGCCCCGATGACCGAGAACTCGGGTCGATTCTCTCGCGGATGGGCGGACCAGTAATCGTCGCTGTGCAGCGTCTTCATGTAGAAATCGAGATCCAATCCATTTCTCTCACAGATGATCGGGACCTGGAGTGAGTGCGCAGCAACCCCGGCCAGGACGCGGTTCTTCTTGATGTGCGAGATGGATTTCTCGAGCCATTCCCAACGGTTGTCCTGGATGAACTTGTCGGCAATTCCTCCCTGCACCAGCGCGCCGATAGCGCCGTTGTCAATTGCCTTCTGCGTATTTCCGGTAAGATCGCCTTCCTTCGGATAGACCTGAGCCAGCCACTTGATCGAACCGCCCCTCTTCCAGTACTTGTCCAAGATCCGGATCGTGTTCTCGTCGGTTCTCAGTATGGCTGTGTCGATCCCGCACGCCTCGCACAGCCGCAAGGTTTCTATGACCTTGTCGTCTGTAAAGTAGGTCTTCAAGAGCGGTGAGACGTACAGGAGGTCCCGGGAGTGGGCGAATCCGGCGACCAGGTTGCCGCCGCAAATCAGGCGGCTTATTTCATGATTGCCGATGTGACCTTTTGGGACTTGCCCCTTCAGGTCCTTCAGGTCGGCGAAGCGGAGGATCTTCCGGGTTGGCGAAGTGACGGCATCCACACCCTGAAAACGCCTGAGTTGTTCTTCTTCGTGGCTTCGTTTCTTGAGTACCTCCAATACGAAGACACCCAGGATCGGCAGCGCCGCGAGAGACTTCATCAGCTCGCGACGCTCGAGAAGCGACCGGGGCGAAAGGCGCGCCGGGCTCTCATCCAAAGCAAGCCTCGGACCATCTGGCACGACACCCGATCTCTTGAAGACGCTGAAGCGGGGAAGAAGCCGGTCGATCCCCCACAGGCTCCCCGGTGGAAGAAGGACGAATAACCCGAGAACGAAGACTTCGATCAGGTTCTTGTTGACTATCAGGTAGCTGCCCTCGGCGAGGCTTGATTCGAAGCCAATCAGGGGAGGCTGGGTGACGTAGTAAAGACCCAGCAAGACCGCCCCGAGAATAGCGGCCGTCCTGGTGAAGCAACCCACCATCAGCGCCAATCCAATGAGCGTTAGTCCCCACTCGTTCAGGAAATCGACGACCGACAGGCGGGACGGGCTGGAGGCCAGCCACCGGAAGAGGCCGCCAAACAGCCAGTAGGATTCCTTCAGGTAACTGACAGACGACCAATGTGGCGTGAAGATTTTGGCCAGGCCTTCATACAGAAGGTGCCAACCGACCGCGGCCCGGAGGAGAAAGAGCCCCGCGCGGAAGGCAGGGCCAGTCGCCAACGGCGTATTATTGAGTTCGGACATCAGTTCGCCTCCTCTCTGGCACGCCTCCCGCGTGCAACGTAGTCTCTCTCTCCAAGCTTTCGGTAGTACTGGCGGGCTTGATCTATCGCTTCGCGCATGGACGCAGTGCGATTTTCACCCAGCCAGTCGTCAATGCCGGTCAAATCGTTCAACCGTTCTTGGACGAGTTTCGAAACTAATCGCGGCTCGACCCAAGGGTCGCCTTCAACCTCAATATAGACCGGAGTTGCGATTGCTCCCTGAAGAAAGCCCGGATAACCGGCCAGTTCGTCAGACGCAGTTCGGGCCAGCGCGGTCACCCAGGCGCTCCGGCTCGCCGGAAACTCCCAGTTGATCGTTAAAGACTCCTGGCCGTCCCGCCTCGTGGCGCTGTGCCGCGTCTCTCCTGAAACGATGATTTCGAGCGTCTCCGGCTGGTGCGGCCCCCAGCCCCAGGCTCTGGCTGACACCTGGATCTTCTCCCCCCGACTCACGGACAGCAATGATCCCGGCGTCTGAGCGTGCGCAGTGAACTGGAGCATCGGGCCGGTTGTGACAAAAGTCCGGCCTTGCCGGACGGCCTCAAGCCAGCCTTCGGGGCTGAACGGCCGCCCCGTGTACGCGTAGACTCTGGTATTGCCGATCGTACCGCCCCAGGGGACATCGCTTCCGGCCATGGCGGTAAGTCTAAAGCCGAGATTCAGGAAGTCAAACCACCGCTGGAGGCCTAGGTAGCCCATCTGCGCGATCTCGGCAAAATCAACAAGGCCCAAGGGAGCGAGGAGCGAAAGCCCGCGTTCCGCGTGAAACGACCAATGCTGACGTCCCACGTGGGCGAAACCCGAGAGAGCCCCCTGTTTTCGGGCCGTGGAGAAGATCTCTCGGTAGTCGTCGTAGCGATCTGGAAAGCGAACCGGCGCCTGCATGTTCAGGTGCAGGGTGTGCCCCAATTCCTCCGTCCGCGGGTCCTCCTGGCCGGGCGTCAGCACCGTCCCACGATCGTAATGGCGGCCTTCCGTCCCATAGGCGTACTGCTCGTAATACGTCTGCCCGTCGTCCCCCATCCTGAGGACATTGCAGAAGGCGATGTCTTCCGCAGCTGCCCAGGTGGCGATGAGGTTGTTGACGTCAGGGGTTGTCCGCTCGGCGTGCACATGCCCGTCTCCCGAGTACCAGCCGAGCGCAGCCATATCCGTCCAGCGCTCCAACTTGACCCTGGTAAGAAAGGGCTGTCCGGGTAAGATATTCATAATCAGGCATGACGGCTTGTGCTCGAGTCCCCGGGTGGCCGTCAATCGATAAGTCCCTGGCGGCAGCCGGGCGGTCAACTCTCCGTCGACATAGAAACAGGCGGATTCGGGGACGGGTCGATTCCTGAAGAGCGACGAGCCGAAATGGGGGTCCAGAGAGCGGACTCGAGCTGAGCTCCAGTCGGCGTAATGGACTGGTCGGTCTTCCTCGTAGAGAAAGCCGAGTTTCCCGAAATTTAGAACGCCGGCCGGGACGATGAGCCGGCCGTTGGCGGCGTAGAGCCGCACCCCGACCGGCGTTCTTTGGCCTGTCGCTTGATCGTCAAAGAAGACCCGGACGGGCGACAGTGGGGTTTCAGTCGACTGGAGCGGGATCTCAACGAGCTTGTCGCCCATTGTCAGCTTGACTCGTTTGCTTTCTCCACCTTCAGGCCGCCCTGAAACCTTGAGAATAAGCCAGGTCGTCCCTGCTGGATTGAGACAGATGTCCTCGGCCGGACTTGGGGCGTGCGCGAGCGTCACTTCCCGCGATGCGATTTGGGAACCAGGGCCGGACGAGACAATCTCGAAGATGACAGGGCTGGGACCGCAGCCGAGATTCAACGAGATTGTCTCGGGGACTTTGGGCTGTTTGACGCCGGACAGATCCACCCGCCTGGCAAGATTGCGGCTGCGAAAGACGGTCTCTGCCTTAACAAGCAGTTGGCCAAGGTCGGGGCCGGAAGGCTGGCCTGCAGCCAACTCCAGCTCGTGCGCCAGGGCCCTGATATTCGCCCCGTCCTCGCCGGGAACAAGAAACGAGAAGTCGCGGCCAAGCCAGTGCAGGGCGCGGAGGGTGTTATCACGGCATCCCTGGGAGCGCAGGCATCCTGCCTGCACTGGGGCCGCAGGCATCCTGCCTGCTCGCGCCGCCTGCACATTCGACGTTGCCAACGGCACGAGCAGGCAGGATGCCTGCGGCCCCGGTGCAGGCAGGATGCCTGCGCTCCCAGGGATGCCGTGCCCAGGGGCGCTGCCAGTGACGCTTCGAGGGGCGCCCACCTCCACCCGTAACGGATTCTTTATTGCCTTTGCGATGTCCGAAAGCGCCTTCAGCGGATCGGCATTGCCGGGTTCCATCCAGTACACCCAATACCTGGCCCGATACCGGCTTCCCGCAGGGATCGTGACGGCAGGCCCCTGCTCGCCCGAGTTGTTCGTGATCCAAGCCCGCCAGAAGTAGTGAGCCGGCGTTCCGGAAAATCGTGTCGCCGGATAGAGAAGCAAAGCCGGGCCACCCGTGCGTGCAGAGGTCTCGAGCTCGCTCAGTACGGAAACAAAGCCGTAGTTGGCCGGCCGCTGGATGAAGCCGAGCCACGCTACGTCGAGTGGCAAGTCCGGGTTCCCATTCCGACCGGCTTCGAAAGCCTGGCCGCCGTTCTCCCAGACTAGATTCGTGAAGGGATTTTTCGGGTCAGGCGCAAACGTGAATTCGCCGACCCGGAGCAAGGTTAATTCCACCATCTGCCGAGCTTCGATCTCCTCCTCGATCAGGATCGCAGGAGAATCGGCAAAAACCTCGTAGATGATTTTCGCCCGCAACTGGGGCAATCGCGGCATCGGGCCGGAGCGTTCCAGGCGGAAACTCACTGGACCGGCGCTGCAGGTCCACTTTTCCGGCGGGTCCCACCGGTTGACGGGAACGTAGTGCTCGTGGCCTGCCGCGTTTGGCGAGAGATGCAGCGTGGATTGATCGCGTTCGCGTGAGAGCCAGATTCCCGGCCCCTTGGCGAAGATTCGATTGATCTGGCCGTTACGACCAGTTCCCGGGTTCTTGCTGAAGTCCACGATCAGATATGTGTTCTCGACTTGCCAGGAGAGGTCCTCGCCGCTGACTTTCAGTCGCTCGGATTGCGCCGGACCGGGTTTCGCACTGCCGTAGTAAAGCCGATAATCAACCGTGCTCTGGGCGGGCTGGTCGACCACGAGAAGGACCTCGACGGCGCCATCCGGTCGGAGTGTCATTT
>Ga0105092_10001870_pt1 | contig 11207 bp, 10 predicted proteins | sample PPLLak2March2015_FD_87021 | JGI IMG/M metagenome (GOLD analysis project Ga0105092, IMG submission 87021) | Freshwater sediment microbial communities from Prairie Pothole Lake near Jamestown, North Dakota, USA - PPLs Lake P7 Core (1) Depth... | ecosystem: Environmental > Aquatic > Freshwater >... | reverse complement strand
CGAAGTGATGCGCAAAGTTCAGCTCGAGGACTTCGTCGCTAAAGATCTTTTGTCAAAGATTCCACCGGATGCGTAGGAGGAGGAACTCATGGCCAGTTCTATGAAAGTCGAGTGCCCTGGATGTGATGAGGTATTTCTCGTCTCGCCGCAGTTCGAGAGGATGAAAATTCCGGCCAAATGCCCGTTTTGCGAGAAAGAATTTCCCATTGAACAGGCCAAAAAAGTGGTCCGACCGAGCCCGATGCTACTGGTCAAGTGAGGCGAGGAAAACTATGGCGAAGCCGGCGTTCAAAGCCAAGACGCGACCCTACTTTCGCGATCTCAGAGATTTCATTTCTCTTCTGGAGGAGACCGGCAACCTTCACCGCATCAGTGCCAGGATCGAGAAAAACAGCGAGCTAATGCCCTTGGTCAGATGGCAATATCAGGGCCTGCCGGACAGCCAGAGAAAAGCTTTCCTTTTTGATAACGTAACCGATCCCCAAGGGAAGAGTTACGACTGCCGCGTTGTGGTTGGAGGGCTCGGCGCCTCGCGTTCGATTTACAAGATGGCCCTCGGTTTGGAAGAACGGAGCGGCCCGGGCGAAGTGGCGGAACGCTGGAACCAGGCCTTGAGCCATCCGATCCCGTCGCGGTTAGTGAAGACGGGACCGGTCAAAGAGATCATTCTCAAAGGCAAAGAGATTACCCATCCCAATGGAGGACTGCTCCGCTTCCCTGTGCCCATCAGCAACCCCGGTTTCGACGGCGGTCCTTTTCTTACGGCGCCCTACGTAGTGACCAAGGACCTCGACACCGGTGTTCCCAATGTGGGCACCTACCGGTGCATGATCAAGGGCCCGGACAAAGCCGGAGTCAGTGTCCCGCCAGCGCAGCATATCGGTATTCATTTTCACAAATGCAAAGAGAAAAAGGTTCCTTTGCAGGCGGCGATCGTGCTGGGTTGCAGCCCGGCCATCGGCTTGGCGAGCGTCGCCAAAGTCGGCTACGACCGCGACGAATATGCCGTCGCGGGCGCCATCGCCGGAGCGCCGATCCAGCTGGTGCGCTGCGAAAGCGTGGATTTGGAAGTGCCGGCAACCGCGGAAATCGTCATCGAAGGAGAGATCCCCATCGATTACATGGAGCCCGAAGGACCGTTCGGTGAGTTCACCGGTTATATGGGCGGACAAATGATGAACGGGATATTTATGGTGAAGTGCATCACGCACCGGAAAGCCCCAATCTTACAAATGTTCACCGAGGGGGTACCGAGCGAGAGCGGGGTCATGCGCAAAATGGGATATGAATCAACGCTCTACAAACTTTTGAAATACGACTGCAACATCCCCACCGTGATGGACGTGACATTGCACGAGTCGAGCGGCAGCCGCAAATATGTCGTCATTCGCATGCGCAAAACCAATCCCGCCCAACCCTGGCAGGCGCTGCAGGCCGCGGTGGCCCTCGATCCCAGCCATGGCAAAATTCTCGTAACGGTGGATGAGGACATCGATCCCGAAGATGCCGACTCGGTAAACTGGGCTATCAGCTTCCGCATGCAACCTCACCGCGACATCAAGATCACCACCCACAAATTTGCCGGGCTGGATCCTTCGGCCGCGCCGCCGGGCTCGCCTGTCACAGAGGCGCGCTTTCCCTCGCCGTCCGGTTGCTCGGCTATCATGATCGATGCCACGCGCAAATGGCCTTATCCTCCAGTGGCTCTGCCGGCGAAGCAATATATGGAAGCGGCAAAAGAGAAATGGGAAAAACTCGGATTGCCGCCGCTTCAGCCGAAGATACCTTGGTATGGGTACAGCTTGGGATATTGGAGCGACGAAGATCGGGAGAACGCCGAAGCCGCGGTAAGGGGCGAGCACGATAAAGTTGCCGTGCGTTTGCAGAAGAAGGCAGTCAAGCTGTGAGACTAGCCGGAGACTAACGAGAAACGGTTCGGAAAGGAAAGGAGAGGAGATTAAGATGGATGCGAGCGTCAGACGTGTCGGGATCGCTGTGGCGAGGGCTAAAACCTATTACGAACGCTGGATGGAAAAGGAGGGCGTGCCCATCGTCGAAGGGTTTGGTGTTTCGGACGTTCGCCGGATTTCGTTGCGGCATTGGAGCCGGCTAGGCTGTGACGGGGCATATCTCCAGCTTCGCGGTTTGGAGGGGATCACGGGAGTTTACATCGGCAGAATAGCACCGGGGAGCATGACCGAACCCGAAAAGCATCTATACGAGAAAGTTATCTATATCATTCAAGGGGAAGGCGTTGCGGAATTCGAGCAGCGGGGTCGTGTGCCGCAGTCGATTCATTGGAAGGTTGGAAGTCTTTTTTCTCCGCCTTTAAACAGCACGCACCGGCTCATCAATCACTCCGAAAGTCCGGCGATTTTTGTCGCGGTTACGACGGCGCCGATGATCTTGGACCATTTTCACAACGAACAGTTTGTTTTCAATAGCGACTTTGTATTCCGCGATCGCTATGACGGGGAAGGAGACTACTTCAAGGTCGGCGATCACCGATATCTCACGGCTAACAACCGGCAATGGATCTGGGAGACGAATTTCATTCCCGATGCCCGTAAAGTCCTGATCGACGCGCAGGAACAAAAAGGGGCGGGGGTGAACCTGACACAATTCGAGATTGCCGATAACACACTGATCGGGCATCTGGCCGAATGGCCGGTGGGGCGTTATCACAAAGCGCACTATCACGGTGGCGGGGCGGTGCTGGTTATCCTTCGTTCGGAAGGCTACTCGCTCATGTGGCCCAACGAATGGGGAACGCGGCCCTACGAGAGCGGCTACGGTGATCGCGTGGTGAGAGTCGACTGGGCGGCTGGCAGCGTGTTCAGTCCGCCGACGAATTGGTTCCACCAACATTTCAATACCGGTCCTGAGCCGGCGCTACAGCTGGCGCTTCGCTGTGGCAGCCAGAAGTTTCCATTGGGAATCAGGGTTGCAGCGATTCGAGCAGGCGTATATACCTCAGTCAAGCACGGCGGGACGCTTATCGAATACGCTGACGAAGATTCGGAAATTCGCCGCGCCTATCAAGCCGAACTCGTCAAAAAGGGCATCGAACCGGACATGAATTATGCGGCGGCGGCGAACGACGATTGAAGGGATCGTCTTTGCCATCTATGGCCGGATGAGTTGAGGTCGAGAGAATGAGTGAAAAATCACAAGCGATGGACCAGGCGGTAACGTTCGACAGAACAGTGCAGTCGCCCCTGCGATTTATTCGGCCGCCGTCGCTGCCAATGGCGATCCTTCTCCTCGTGGTCGGATTTCTCGTGCTGACGCCGCTCGCGTTGATGATCCTCAACAGTTTTCAAATCGCCCGCCCAGGGCAACCGATCGTTTGGGGGCTGGAAGGATGGGTCAAAGCCTTTACCACTCCGGGCATCGTCAAAGCGATGAGCAACACCTTCACATTGGCGATTACCCGGCAGGCGATTGCGCTTTTGATCGGCGCTTTCTTCGCCTGGTTGATCGCTCGGACCGACCTGCCGATGAAGGGCTTGTTAGAGTTCTTTTTCTGGCTCTCGTTTTTTCTGCCGGCTTTGCCCGAAACCATGGGCTGGATTCTTTTGCTCGATCCAAAGTATGGCCTGCTCAATCAAGGACTGGTTGGTCTTGGCGTGGTGAATCAGAATTTGTTCAATATTTACTCGTTCTGGGGCATTGTCTGGGCCCACATGGGAGGATCCGTGAGCGTCAAAGTCATGTTGCTCGCTCCGGCCTTTCGCAACCTCGACGCGGCTCTGGAAGAGTCCTCGCGCATCTCGGGCGCCAGCGGCTGGCATACTTTCTTTCACATCATCGTGCCGGTGATGATGCCGGCTATCCTGGTGACCACGATTCTCGGTATCATTCGTTCCCTGGAAGCTTTCGAGATCGAGCTCTTACTCGGCACGCCCATCGGTCTTCAGGTTTACTCAACCAAGATTCACGAGCTGGTTACCTGGGAACCACCGCAATTTCCTCCGGCCATGGCGTTGAGTACCGTTTTCCTCGGCGTGCTGCTCTTGTTGGTTGCATTGCAGCGTCGCTATATCGCCAAAAGAATCTACGCGACGGTGACGGGACGCGGCTTTAGCACCCGTCCGACGCCGTTGGGTCGCTGGCGCTATCCCGCCTTTGCCTTGGTTCTTTCGTTCGCGCTGGTGATCACGGTGGTTCCGACCGTTCTGCTCGTGACCGGCACGTTCATGAAGCTGTTCGGCTTTTTCAATATCGCCGAGCCCTGGACTCTTGATAACTGGCGGGCGACCTTGAGCGATCCGGTGCTGGTGCGCTCGCTGTGGAATACCTTGGCGATCGGTCTTGGTTCCGGACTGGTAGGCGTGCTCTTTTATTCTTTCATCGCCTACATGATCGTGAAAACGCGCGATCGCGGCCGTTGGTTGCTCGACTTCCTCTCGTGGCTTCCCTGGTCGATCCCCGGCATTCTTCTCGGAGTGGCGCTGCTCTGGACCTTTTTGCAAACCAAGATTTTTCTGCCTATCTACGGCACGATTTACCTCCTGATGGTCGCCATGGTGATAAAAAGCATGCCGTTCGGCACCCAGATGATCAAGAGCGTGCTGCTGCAGCTCGGCAACGATCTCGAGGAAGCGTCGAAGGTCTGCGGTGGAACCTGGCTCGATACTTTTCGGCGCGTTATTCTTCCCTTGACGATGCCGGCCCTGATCACCGTCGGTTTAGTCGGGTTTATTTCGGCGGCGAGGGACATCAGCACGGTGGTGCTGCTGGGTTCCGGAAGATCACGCACACTGTCTTTGCTCATGCTCGACTTCGCTGCCGGCGCGGAATTCGAAAAAGCCACTGTGGTAGCAGTCATGGTGGTGGGATTGGTCGTCATCGCCGCGCTAATCGCTCGCGCGCTGGGCGGGCAGGTGGGCATACGGGACTAGTGGCGGGGCCGGTTTTTTATCCCACCTCTACGCCAAGGTGCAGAGAATGCCATTAGACGAAGTTTTGGCAAGACGTTACGCGCGCAAGTCGGCGTTTCTGGAATTCTGCGAGAGAGACGGCCTGTCGGTCATTACTGGCTACGGGGTCGATGATCTCAAGACTGCGCCGTTGAAGAATTGGGAACGCTGGGGTGGGCCTGCGGCCTATTGTCATTTAGAGGGTTCGCAGGGTTTCGTCGGCGTGATGATCGCCGAGGTGCCGGCGGGCAAGAGCTTGAAGCCGATGCGCCATATGTACGAGGAACAGGTTTTGATTCTGAAAGGCCGTGGCGCCACCCAGTTCTGGAGTGATTCAAGCAAGGAACCGATGACGCTGGAGTGGCAAGCGGGCAGCCTCTTTTCGCCGCCGCTAAACGTCAAGCACCAGCACCACAATGGTTCAGCCGCCGAGCCGGTGCGCCTTGCTACCGCCAACAATCTGCCTCTGGTCATGAACCTCTATAACGCGCCCGATTTCGTTTTTAACGTGGCCTACGAGTTCACAGACCGCTTTGCCGGGCAAAGGGATTTTTTCAGCAGCGAGTTGAAGCCTGGGGAGGAGGAAGATCGCGTTGTCAATTTCATTCCGGACCTGAACGCGGTTACACTTGACCCGCACCCGGAGCGCGGCATTGGTTTTAGCCGCTTGGGTATTCACCTTTCAGGAAATTCGATGGTCGGCCATATCATGGCCGTCGAGTCCGGAACTTATAAGAAGGCCCATCGCCATGGGCCGGGCGCCCAGGTGATCGTCATCGCCGGGAAAGGCTACTCTTTGATGTGGCCTCCGGGTGGAAACTTTGTCCGGGTGGATTGGAAACCGGGAAGCCTGCTCGTGCCGCCGGAAGGCTGGTACCATCATCATTTCACGACGAGTAAAGAACCCGCCCGCCATCTCGCACTGCGCCGCGGCCTGCGCCAGGTGGGCCATCCGTGGCGACCGAACTTGAGCGAACATGAAGGTGGACATTTACTCGAACATGAAGACGAGCCGCCGGAAATTCGCGCCCTATACGAAGCCGAGCTAAAGAAGGAAGGCGTCCCGTTTCGTATGAAGCCGATCGATCGGACCGGCAAATCCTGACAATTCGCTCTCCAGCAAACCGCCAAAAAGGATGAGCCATGCTCGAGAAAGATGAATATGGTTATGTGCTAAAGATTGTCTCTAATTTTCCGTACCATCCGTGGTGGCGATTGACGTCGCAGTTGGTGGAAGGGTTTCGCGATAAGAAAAGGACCGGTCTGGTCTCTTCTGTGGGAGTCTACTCGCCAAAATTCGGCCTCGGCTCGTTTGAGAACCCCAAAATGATCGGCCGCGGTGAAGTCGATGCCGGGATCATCAACCCTCCTGTTACGGCGAAAATGGCTATGGAGGGAAAGGGGCCGTACAAAGAGCGTGTCGGCGAGCTCAGGGCGATCGCTCGTTTTCCTGAACCCGATTATATTTTCTGGCTCGTCGCCGCAGAGCTCGGTGTCAGCTCTTTCGAAGATCTTGCAAGGCGAAAGCCGTTATTGACCCTGGTCTCCGGTAGGAGCGGCCCAACTGGCCCTGATACGCTCACCTGGACAGTCGAGCAAGTCATCAAGCATTACGGTTTTAGTTACCAAGACATAGAATCATGGGGCGGGAAAGTATTGTTTCCCGGCCCGGCCGTAGTTGGAGTTCCACTCGTACGCAATGGTCAAGCGAATGCAATTTTCCAGGAGGGCGTGCATCATCCTATGTGGGAGGAGCTGGCGGAAACGCGGGCGCTGTGTTGTCTTGCCTTAAGCCGGGGAGTCGTCGACTACATGAAGGAGACTTACGGATTCAGCGAGGCAATCATTCCCAAGGGCCGGCTAAAAGGAATTGAGGAAGATCTGCTTACCCTTGATTATGGCGGGTGGCTACTGGCTTGCCGGGAAGATCTTCCCGAGGAACTCGCTTATCTATTAGCCGGAGTGTGCGTCGATCAGAGAGACGCGGTCGCCGCGCCGTACAAAGATCAACCCAAGCATTTACAAAGTTTTGAGATTCCGATCACGCCTCAGCACCTGTGCACCAAATGTGTCATTCCTCTGCACAAAGGGGCTGAAAAGTATTATCGAGAGATTGGCTGTCTGTAAAATATTGGACGAGCAAAATAAATATCACCACGAAGGACGCGAAGTTCACGAAGGAAGAAAGTTAAAAAGAAAGGGTTTTCAATCAAGACTATCCGAACCCTTCATGGCCTTCGTGACCTCCTTAGAAAATAGAAAGGGTGGAGGGTCTCGGTCAGTCTTGGTACGACTCCTCGATTGCGTCATTCCAGCATGGAGTGCTGGAATCCAGGCCGACATGGATGTCTCCGGACGCATCCTGCACACCTGGATGCCGGCCATCCTTGCCGGCATGACGAAGCTCTCCATTTTCATGTTCTGTGGGCGAGCGTAAGATCATGAAACACTTCGTGGTGAACAGAATCTTGGGACAACACTCAGAGACAGGACACTAGATCATGACCACTAAGAGATACAACTCGGGGATTCAGCGCGCCAAAGGTTTTTTAGAATTGGCCGCTGCTTTATACGACAGCTCACTCTCGTCGGAATCGTGGAAAGCCGCCGAGGGTGTCCTGCAAACTGATGCGCTCCTGGGTAACGCGCTCAGACTCTCTCTTACCGCCAAGTCCGATGACCGAAAAGGGATTTCGCTCTCCTTCGCCACGGGGAGCTTTGCGGAGATCAAGGCAGTGGCCGAAGGCAAAGTTTCCCTCGCTTGGGTTAATCCTTCGGTGCTCCTGACCATGGCATACCGCGGCAAAGGTCCATTTCGAAGACGCCTGCCTCTGCGAACGGTGGCCGTATTTCCGTCTTACGACGTGATGGGCTTTGCTGTCCATGAGTCAACCGGTATAACGTCGTTGTCGCAAATCAAGAAGGAACGCTTTCCACTCAAGCTTTCCACCAGGCTGGTAACTCCGAATGCTCTCCGGGAAAACTCCACAATGTTCACGGTGGCCGCTGTAATGAAGGCCGCCGGATTTACTTTTACAGACCTTCGCAAGTGGGGCGGCAAAATTCATTTAGCGTCCAGGCCCAGCCACCCGGCCCGAAGGGAAGGCATTGAGAGCGGGGCGGTCAACGCGATTTTTGACGAGGGTATCAAGAGCTGGTCTCAGACTGCGCTGGAAAATGGATTTCGTTTCCTGCCGGTGGAGGGAGCAGTTCTCAAAAGCATGGTTGCGATGGGCTATCGTCCAACGGATATGACCAAAGCCCGATTCCCCGGAATGGCTCAAGACATCACGACCCTGGATTTTAGCGGCTGGCCGATGATCGTCCGCGCGGACATGAAAGATGACGTGGCCTATGCGATTTGCGACGCCATCGAGAAGCGTAAAGATGCTATTCCCACGGATAACTACAAGCCCCTCGACATGGCGCAACTCTGCGCCAATGACGAAGAAGCGCCATACGACGTGCCGCTGCACAAAGGGGCCCAGCGCTTCTACCGCGAGCGAGCCTATCTCAAGTAGAAAACGTATTATTTGCCGGGATCAGTCTCAGTCTGTCAGATCTACGCCAATTCTTTTTTCCACTTCTCTTCGATTTTTCTCTTCAGTTCCGGGCTTAAGGCATTGACCGGGGGGAAGCGGTCGCGCCACGCGTAGGGCCGGCAGGCATTCAAGATCGCGCGGCTGTTAATGAAGTTGCCGGCGTCCCGCTGGTCGGGGTGCATGGCGGGATCCAGTGGCGTGCTCCAGCAGCCGTCGATGACGCTGATGGCCGTCTTGGGATCGCACCGCGTGGAGACGGCCCAGATGACTTCTTTCATGTCCGATGGATCGATATCGTCGTCGACGACGACGACGAACCGGCCGTGGTAGTTGCCTGCGCGGGAGCCGAGGGCGGCGATTGCCGCTTGCTGCGCGTGGCCGTGGTAGCGCTGCTTGAGCGAAACGATGATAAACGGCGCGCCACCGGCGGCCGCTGATCCGCCAACGTAGCACCAGACGCCCTTGATGTCAGGGACATCGGCCTTTTCCAAATAGTTCCAAATGGCGGCGGCGCCGATGGGAACGCCAAAGGTAATAAACGGCGGTTTCATCGGCGGCGCGCCGCCGAGAATCGGGTCATTGCGGTAATAGAGTTTCTTGACCCGGATGACGGGCTCCTTCGCCGCGCCGTGGGCGTAATAGCCGGGCCATTCGCCGAAAGGCCCTTCCGTATGAACCTGCTCACCGGGCGGAGGCACTTCGCCTTCAATCGCGATCTCGGCCGTAGCGGGAATCGGCAGTCCGGTTTCGTCACCACGAATTACGTCCACCGGCGCCCCGCGCAGGCCACCGCAATAATCCAATTCGGACATGCCGTAGGGAAGCGATTGCCCAGCCACTAGAAAGAGCAGGGGATCCTGCCCGAACGTTACCACCACGGGGCAACTTTTGCCCTTCTCCCAATACTTCTCGCGCATGATGCGAGCGTGGTGTCCCGGCGAGATGTACAGGCCGAGAGTATTTCGATCATGAATCTGGACGCGATAGATGCCGATATTGACCCAACCGCCTTCTTCCGGCTCACGCGTTATAACGCAGTCGGCGGTACCGATATATCGGCCGCCGTCCAACTCATGCCATCTTGGAGACGGAAAGATCGTCATGTCGATATCGGCGCCGGCTTTTACGTTTTCGAGAATCGGACCGGTCGAAACCAGCCGCGGCGGAACTGGCTTTACACCTTTTAACAGCTCTTTCCAGCGCGCCACTAGATCGATTGGCGTTGCGTCTGCGGGCATACCAACCGTCAGACCCGAGCGCACCGGGTTGCTGATTAGATTTGACGCGACGCGGTAGTTGCGTGGATAGCCGGGAATCTGGTCGAAGAGCACGAGCGGGGAAGGCTCCCGGAAAGCGAACATTTCTGTGAGCGCGCCGATCTCGAGATCCCAGTTTGCTCCATGGATATCTTTGACCTGACCCAGCTCTCGCGCCGTATCGATGAATTCACGTAAGTCATTAAATGGCATAGTTGTGTCCCATCTCAACTTCAGGTTCTTTTGGGTTTACTGTGAAGAAATATTCACCACAGAGACGCGGAGTTCTCAGAGATCGGAGTATTTTTTGACCAAGAACTTTTTACTCTGCGCCCTCAGCGCCTCCGCGGTGCAATCTTCGAGTCCTTCTTCATTAATAACTAAAAATGTCCCACTTCTTTTGAATGTCTATAGATCCCATCGTGAAACAGCGCCACGTAGTCGGCGTTAGTCAGGCAGCAATACTCCGGACTCCAGCCGGGACGAAACCAGGTCAGACCGTCCTGTAAAAGCGCTTCGAAAACCTTGCGGGCGACCTCTCCGTGCGCCATCAGGCCGTCTTCGTGTTCATGAAGATCCGCTTCCTCATGAACTTGAAAATAGTGTAAATCCAAATCCTTAAAGTGATATTTCTCAAGCAGGGCTTGACGCCAGCGTTTGGACCAATGGCCGAACATCTCCTCGTTCAGCGACCGGGCCCACCACTCGATCATGCTGCCTTCGTAGACCAGGCCGCGGCCAAACTCGGTGAGCGCCCGGCACTCGGGGAAAACTTCACAGTTCACCATCTCGTCCAAAGAGACGCCAAACGTTTCACCCTGCTTGATCAACACCTGGATATGGCCGGGGATGCTGGGATTGACCAGCTCATCGCTGATTTTCCCGACATAGGGCGCCAGTAGTTCCCGGTGGCGCGCAAAGAAACCTTGGTGCCGTTGGTAGATGATCAGGTGGAAATTATTGATCTCGACCGGATAACTGTACCAGTGTTTCCAGAATAGCCGAATGGTTTCGATCGGCAACTTGCCAGCTTCGAGATCGCGCATGAACGCGCCGGCGAAAATCTTTTCGTTCCAGCGCGCGTACATGCGGTGCTTGATCTCATCGGTAAAGGCTTTCGCCTCGCTGGGCGAAAGCCGTCTGCCGATTTCCAACACTAGCGGTTCATGGGTATTTGTCATTTCTATTTCCGTCGCGCCACAGAGACCAATCAAAAGAGCAAACTATACTTCACCGCAGAGACGCCGAGTTCACAGAGATCGGAGTCTTTATGAAAATCTTAACTCTGCGCCCTCAGCGCCTCCGCGGTGATTACTCTTCTCTGGTCGTTTTGCCGACGTTACAGGGCAAACCCTGTTTTTGCGATGCCTTCCTTCAGTTCGGCTCGGTCCTTCTCGGTAAACGGCGCGCACTTCCAGCGTGGGAAGCGTTCGACGCGTAAACCCCAAATGCGCATGAGCTCGCAACAGACAACCCGCACATGAGTG
>Ga0105092_10001869_pt1 | contig 11207 bp, 9 predicted proteins | sample PPLLak2March2015_FD_87021 | JGI IMG/M metagenome (GOLD analysis project Ga0105092, IMG submission 87021) | Freshwater sediment microbial communities from Prairie Pothole Lake near Jamestown, North Dakota, USA - PPLs Lake P7 Core (1) Depth... | ecosystem: Environmental > Aquatic > Freshwater >... | reverse complement strand
CGGTTCCCAGCCTGCCTGGACCCGTCCTGCTTTTTACATCCATCCTGAATACGATCATCATCGGGCCGTTCTTAGGCCTGATCATCACCTTCGGCGAGGAGTACGGCTGGCGAGGGTACCTGCAGGGCGAGCTGAACCGCCTGGGGCGTGTGCGGGGACCCTGCTGCTGGGGGTGATCTGGGGCATCTGGCACTGGCCGGTGATCTGGATGGGTTACAACTACCCTGGTCAGCCTGTGCTCGGCTCACTGCTGATGGTGGTCTTCACGGTGCTGTTGGCGTACATCCTTGCCTACGCTGTGTTCAAGTCTAAAGGCGTGTGGACGGCCGCTTACCTGCACGGGCTCTTTAACCAGACCCTGTCCTTTTTCATGATCGCCGTCTTCATGCCGGCTAGCATCGTCATGTCCTTCAGCATCGGCATCCCCGGGCTGCTCCTGGCTGTACCGGTTATCCTGCTGATCCTCCGCGATCCGATCTGGAAAGAGACGGACTAAATTTACTGTTTCAAAGATGGGCTGGATCAAGCGCTTGATTCAACCCCATCTTGCACAAGCTTGGAATGTAGACTCTCCCCTTGCAGGTAGGTTGTCACAATGGAACTAATTGCAATGGCAACTCGAAGACACAAGTATTTGATTTTTCTACCAAAGGGATATTTGGAAAGACATGTAAACTGGCCGACTGACCAGTCCAAAACTCCACTACTGGGAGGCGAGTTTTACTTTCCGGATGACTATGATTAATCAGAAGAAGGATACCCCCACGATCAACCGAGTGGACTTACTGATACGGTCCCAGCGTATTAACACTGATCGGGTTATTTTCCGTCTGGAGGTCAAAATGAATGAATATGCAGTCAGAACAGAGCATCTAAGCTGTCATTTTGGTGCCATTCGAGCCGTTGACGACCTTTCGCTGGAGATCCCGAAGGGAATTGTCTTTGGGTTTTTGGGCCCAAACGGCTCGGGCAAGACAACGACCATCCGTCTGCTTCTTGGTTTGCTTGAACCCACTCAAGGTACAGCCTGCGTTCTCGGATTCAACACACGAACGCATTCCGAGCAGATACGGAATTCGTCAGGCGCGCTGCTCGAGCACAGCGGGCTCTATGAGCGCTTAAGTGCACACGATAATCTGGAATTCTACGGACGGATTTACCGCATGGATCGCTCAAAGCTCGGAGCCCGGATCAAGGAATTGTTGACCCATTTCGGTCTTTGGGAACGGCGTCATGAACACGTCGGAAATTGGAGTCGGGGGATGAAGCAGAAGGTTGCAATTGCACGTACGCTGCTTCACCAGCCCTCTCTTGTCTTTCTAGACGAGCCGACAGCGGGTCTTGACCCTGTCGCTGCAGCTTCGCTACGGGATGATATTGCGGCTTTGGTCCAATCTGGCGATGTGACAGTTTTTCTCAATACCCACAATCTGCCTGAAGCGGAAAAGCTGTGTGGACAGGTTGGAGTGATCCGAAACGGCAAGCTCCTGTCAGTGGGTACTCTCGAACAATTGAGAATGGAAGAAAATCCAGCTCGTGTGGTAATCACGGGAAGTGGTTTTACTCAAGAAATCTTGGATCAATTAAAAACGCAAGCTATCGCGAAGGCGGTCATTCAGCATAACAGTCACCTCGAAATCACTTTATCGAACCCTGCCAACATATCCAGATTGCTTGGTTTTCTCATTAGTTCTGGTGCACAAGTAGACGAAGTACGCAAGGACAAAGCTAGTCTCGAAGATGTATTTCTGAAGATGATGGAGGAGGAATCAAATGGCGCATGATATCTTCACAGTCATGTGGAAGGAATGGAAGGAACTGCTGCAATTTCAAGGCAGTTCACGTTCAGGTCTGATCGGGCTCCTGGTCATGATTGCTATTTTCGGCATCGGGATGCCAATCCAGTGGGGAACGATGTGGGTAGAATCAGGGGCCTCCCTAACCCTTTGGCTCGTCATCCCCATGATGCTGGCAGTAACAGTCGTAGCCGACACATTTGCAGGGGAACGCGAACGACATACCCTTGAGACCCTCGTTGCCAGCCGCCTGTCGGATCGAGCGATCCTGCTGGGGAAAATTGGCGCTGCTGTCATTTTCGAATGGGTGATTACTCAGCTGGTCTTTCTTGTGGCGCTCATCCCAACCAATATTTTTCACGGCCGTGGTGGGATCATCCTGTATACGTCTACTGTTGCGCTGAGTGGAATGCTCTTGAGCTTCCTGGTTGCATGCCTAGTGAGCATGGTTGGCATTATGGTTTCATTGAGTTCCAGCACAGTGAAACTGGCCCAACAGAAGCTCGGCGTATCCGTATTTGTCATCGCCTATTTGGTTCCGATGGCGGGAGTGTACGGTCTCCGGTACGTTCCAGCCGAAGTTCGCGAAAGGGTAGTTGAACCCTTCTTGAGCGGCGATATTGCATTGCCGGCGCTAATCGTTTCGGCGATCCTGGCTGTACTGACTTTGCTACTCTATATAATAACAAAATCCAGCTTTCAACGCGCCAGATTGATTTTTAACGACTGATCTACTTATTTTAAAGCAATATCGCCTGTTTTTTGTGGTCTTGACAGGGCTCGAACCTGTGACCTCGCCGATGTGAACGGCGCGTTCTAGCCAACTGAACTACAAGACCTTATTTACTATTTGTCCACTGTATTTACAACACCTGCATTCTCTATCAAAAATACAACCCCCGAATAGAGTGTTTTTTTCGCTTTGCAAGGCATAAGATTACAGTAGATATGTCATATAAGGAAAATACCATGAAACTCACCATCGAACATCTTTCCAAGCAATACCGCCGGGACTTCTGGGGCTTGCGTGACTTCAGTCTTGAACTCGGCCCTGGTGTCATTGGCTTGCTCGGTCCGAATGGCGCGGGCAAATCCACGCTGATGCGAATGCTGGCGACGATCACCAAGCCAACAGAAGGAAGGATTAGGTGGAATGATGTGGACATTGCAAAATCCCCTGATACGCTCCGCACGGTTCTGGGATATCTGCCGCAGGATTTCGGAGTCTATCCAAATCTTAATGCGATCGAATTCCTGGAATACATGGCAGCCATCAAAGGGTTGGATGCTAGGACCGCGCGGCGCCGCATTGACGAGCTCCTGCTCGTGGTCAACTTGAAGGACGCGGCCAAACGTCCGCTAGGCGGTTATTCGGGTGGGATGAAACAACGCGTAGGGATTGCTCAGGCTTTGTTAAACGATCCCCAGCTTCTCATCGTGGATGAACCGACGGTGGGGCTCGATCCCGAAGAGAGAGTCCGCTTTCGGAATTTGCTGTCAGACCTATCGGGAGAAAGGATAGTGATCTTGTCCACGCACATCGTATCGGATGTGGAAGCCACCGCGACCGAGATCGTTGTCGTCAACAAGGGATGCAAACTCCAGCATGCGACACCTGAAAAACTCCTGCAATTGCTCGACTGCAAAGTCTGGCAATGGGTCGTGCCTTCCAGCGCCCTGCCCGCCCTGAAGCAACAACACATCCTCAGCAGCACCATCCGGCGGAATGATGGCATCCAGGTCCGTGTGGTGAGCGACACGGCTCCGGCTGCCGAGGCACAATGCATATCTGCAAGTCTGGAAGATGTATATTTATCGCTTGTCTCCTCGAACGGAGCGAAGCCATGAACACACTCTATCATCTCATCCGCGCTGACTTCCTCGAGCGTGTTCGGCGTTATAGCTTTCTATTGGTGCTGGCTCTGACGATCTATCTGGGCTTTGCCATCAACCGCGGTGATTTCTATCTTCAACTCGATGGCTATCGCGGCCTGTTGAATTCCGCCTGGGTCGGCGGGATGATGGCATCTTCCGCAGTGCTGATCCTCTCCCTTTTTGGTTTTTATCTTGTCAAGAATTCAATTGAACGCGACCTCGAAACCCGAGTCGGACAGATCATTGCGACTACGCCCATCTCCCGCCCCAACTACCTGCTGGGAAAGTGGCTAAGTAATTTCACCGTCCTGCTCGCGCTGGTGGGGCTGCTCGCGGTCGCGGCAATCGTGATGCAATTCCTTGGCGGCGAATCGACCGCCCTCAATCTATGGCAATTACTGGCGCCATTCATGTTCCTGGCATTGCCTGCCATGGCTGTGGTCGCGGCACTTGCCCTGTTCTTCGAGACGATCCCCTGGTTACGCGGCGGGTTCGGAAATGTGGTTTATTTTTTCGTTTGGATGTTTGCCATCATCTTCGCACTCGAGAGCAAGAAGGTATGGTTCGACTGGAGCGGACTCCTGATCGTCTGGCAGAGCATGGGTACGGCTCTTTCGGCAGTGTATCCAGACTATGCCGGTGGATTTGACTTTACCAGCCAGGCACTGCCGGCCGGTGGGCTCCATACATTTCTTTGGTCAGGGATCCAATGGACAAGTGATATTTTGTTGAGCCGGATCCTCTGGCTGATTGCTGCGATCGGCTTGGTCTTTGCCGGCGGATTATTTTTTCGGCGCTTCGATCCCTCTTACGAAAAGATCCGGCAGCCGAAAAAATCCGCGCGCAAAGAAATTATTGATCCGCGGGAAATGCCTCCAACTACCCTTGAGCTGGCTACGCAACTCGTTCGGCTTGGCACGCTGGCGGCTGGTTCGCGGCGCTTTAATTTCCTTCCCATCCTTTTGGCAGAGCTACGCTTATTGTTGAAAGGTCTACCCTGGTGGTGGTACGCAGGCGCTATGGGGATCCTGGTCGCCTCGTTATTCAATCCGCTGGATATGGTCCGCCAGGGAGTCCTACCTGCCGCCTGGATTTGGCCTGTTTTGATTTGGTCCGGACTGGGCTGCCGGGAAGCCCGCCATGCTACCCGTCAGATCGTGTTTTCCGCCGCGCACCCGCTGACAAGTCAATTGCCCGCCACGTGGCTGGCTGGTTTCCTGGTCACAGCCCTGGCTGGAAGTGGCGCGGCTCTCCGACTGCTCGCTGCCGGAGAATTTGCTGCCTTGCCTGGCTGGTTGGGAGGCGCTATCTTTATCCCGTCGCTTGCCTTGGCGTTGGGGGTCTGGAGCGGTAGCAGTAAGGTCTTCGAAGTGGTTTACATGCTGTGGTGGTATCTGGGACCTCTGCATCCGTCTGAGATGTCCGCCCTGGATTTCATGGGTATTTCCACGAGCGGTTATTGGACGACTTATCTTTTCCTGAGTGTCATGTTGATCATTATCGCCATCTTCGGACGTATGCGGCAAATACAAGGCAATTGACCTGCCTACTTGACCAGTCCAAAACTCCCCCGCGACGGGAGAGCCTTTGATTATGAAAACCTATACTGTGACCATAGCCAGAACTGGAGGCGCTTATGGAAGTCATTGTAAAAGCATTGTTGAAGAGCCTGTTCGAGAAGAAAACCAGAACTCTCTTGGTTATATTTTCCATTGCCGTTTCGGCGGCATTGATCTTTGCCAATGAAAGTTTTTCCAAAACGGTCAGGCAGAAGGTGTACGACGCCGATGTGCGCTGGGGCGGGAATTCGGATTTATACATTTCCACCAGAGATGTCGTTGGCGCGGAAGAGTGGATCGACACGGACAGACTGCTTTCGGAGTACGGCGGCGCGTTCGAATATGCCTTCCAGTTCGTTAAAGAGAAGGCGTTGTACATGCCGAGCCTCGAGCAGATGCACTACTTCTTGATGATCGGGGCGGATATCGAGGAGTTCAACCACTACAATCCGCTCACCCTGAGTGAGGGGAGTTATCAGGATTGGGAAGGCTTCAACATTATCGTGGGCAGGGCGTATGCGAACGAATATGACTTCAAAGTTGGTGATGTCGTAAATCTTGAATTGAACAACGCCGAATACGATTTCAAAATCGTCGGGATCAGCGAGCCTAAGGGATTATTCCTGCGCGAACTGGCGGACGGTGGCTATATCCTTGCGCCGAAAGAGACTCTTTCTGAAATCTTTGGCGGCAACTCAAACCTCGTGTTTTTGAAGTTGAAAGATTTTTCACAACGAGAGTCACTATATGTGAGGTTGACTCGGGATTTCCCCGAATATCAGGTGAAATATGGCGTCAACGACGAGGTAATCGACGCCGAGACCCAGAACTACGTCATGCCATTTCGGATCTCAACGCTCACAGTTCTGTTCATGTGCTTGTTCATCATCAATACCGCATTCACTCTTGTCACCTTGGAACGTATCCCCATCGTTGGGACATTGCGGAGCATCGGCTGTTCCCGCCGGAAGATCAACGTCATCCTGGTGCTGGAGAGCGCCTGTCTCGGCATAGTCGGTGGGTTGCTGGGTTGTGTACTGGGACTGGGTGTGCTCCAATTCATCAAATATTCCTATACAAACGTTGACGAAGCTCTGGCGAACACCACCGTGGTCTTTGGGGTCCAGGAAGTCGGCATGGCAGTCGGCGCAGCGGTGATCATCACAACATTGACGGCCATTCTTCCCATCCTGAGACTGACCAAGACACCCATCAAGAATATCATCCTGAATGACCTGAGCGTGAAACAGGGCCGGAAAAATTTCTGGTGGATCGCGGGCGTTGTCCTTTTGACAGCCTGCGTCTTCGTGCCGCCTTTCCTGCCCAACAACTTCATGGGTATGGTCGGCGGCGGCATTCTGGTAACCGGCGCATTGATCGGGCTGATCCCGTTGGTTCCGTTCCTGACCCGCCACATCTCGAAGTGGGTTGGGGAAATGCCCTTTCTCAGCCAGGATATCGCCCTGGGGTTGAGGAATATACGTGACAATCGCAGCCTGATGAACAATATCCAATTGTTCTCCGTGGCGATCGCAATCGTCGCCTTCATGGTGTCCTTATTCAACACCATGGGTACGGACCTGGTGCAGGCATTCAAAAAGGACAACTACGATATCCGCCTGACTCTCCGCCATTCCGACGAAGAAAGCCTGGCGAAGTTGTCGCAGGTGGAAGGTGTGGATCTCTATGCTGGAAGTTACCAGTCGCATACGGCGATTTTGAATCACCAGACTTTTCTCAACGTCCTGTGCGGCATTGATGGTGAGGACTTCTTCGCGCTGAATCCCGTTGGAGACTTGGATTTGAACCGGGAAGCGCTGGCAACTCTGGATGCAGGCAGGAACGTCATCACCACGAATGTTTTGAAAGGCAAGCTGGGCTTGAAACTCGGCGACACCCTTTTGATCCAGTTTGGCAGCAAACAGATCCCCTACACGATCACAGGGTTCGTGGAGACCAACTGGGGCATCGGGCATGTAGGCTACATCTCCTCGAACAATTACCGGGAGGATATGGGCGTATCCGATTACGATTTCATCTATATCAAGACCGGGCAGGATGTGGAAAAGGTCAGGAACAACATCTTGAGGACTTTGAACAAGGATGTGATGGACATTGTCACTCATGAGGAATGGATCACTGCCAACGCGGACAAGGTGATCGCCATCTTCAACGCCATCAGTAGTTATGGGTATTTTGCCCTGCTGGTCGGGATCATCGGCATCATCAACAATCTGGTAGTGAGTTTTATCGAAAGACAGCGGAACTTTGCCATGGTCCGTTGTATCGGGATGAGTAAAAAGGGTTTGAACAGGATGCTGATCACCGAATCTATTGCGATGGGTGTGCTTGGAGTCGGCTTCGGAGTGATGTGTGTCCTCGTGATGTCGTCAGCCATCCCGGTGACGGTCGGCCCGATGTGGGGCAGGGTGACCGTTCAACTGGCGGTCACGGAAATGTCGGTCATGGCAGCGGTCGGGATCATTGCAATGCTGGCTATTTCCTACGTGCCCATTTTGCGAAGTGAAAAACTAAGCCTGATCGAAACGATCAAGTACGAATAACGGAAACGGAGAACCTATGGACAAGATGATCGAAGTACACAATGTTTACAAATCGTTCCAGTTGGCGGATTCCACAGTGGAAGTGCTGAAGAATGTCGACCTGGAGGTGGAAAAAGGCGAGTTCATCTCCATCATGGGACCCTCCGGTTCCGGGAAGAGCACCCTGCTTTACCTGATGGGCGGCTTGGATAAAGCCAGCGCCGGTACGATCTGTGTTAATGGTGTAGAGATGCAGTCGCTCGACGATGAGACCGAGAGCAGGATGCGGCGCAACGACATCGGCTTTGTCTTCCAAGCCTATAACCTGATCGATAACCTGACCCTCGAAGAGAACATCCTTCTGCCGGCATTGCTGGAGGGCAAAAAGAAAAAGGATGTCATCAAGAAGGCTGAAGAGTTAATGGAAACGGTCGGAATCCTGGGGCGAAGGAATCACACCCCCAAGGAACTTTCGGGCGGGGAACAACAGAGAACGGCTATTGCCAGAGCCTTGATCAATGACCCTGCGGTTCTGTTTGCCGACGAACCCATTGGTAACCTCGACAGCAAAACAGGCAAGGAGATATTAGAACTACTGAGGAAGATCAACAAGGCAAAGGACATCACCATCCTAATGGTCACGCACTCGGAGGAATCAACCCAATACGGGAAGCGCATCATCCGCCTCAAGGACGGCGAAGTCGTCGTTGCTCCACAGACATGAATGAAATGACACGAACCATATAATCAGCAGAGCCGTTCCTGAAGTCAGGTTAAACAATTGCTCGCCTCGATCTCAAGGGCATCGAGATGTTTGCAACAGTCTTTTTTGCAGTTGAACTCACGGCTTGTTTGTTGCTGGTTCGCAAAGGTCAAAACGAATCCACGTTTAATCGCAATGACACAAATACAAGGAGTGTTACATCATGAATTTCGTCAAACGCTCTGCATTTCAAAGACCCATTTTGACAGGCATCCTCCTGATGCTGCTCGCGTTGATCTTTCGTCTGATCGATATCTTCATCCTCAGGCTGGATGAACGTCTGGGGGAGATTATTCTATCCAAGACGCTGGGATTCTTATTGGTTTTGTTATTTATTTGGGTAATTGGAAGAAAGCTAACCTCGATCGGCTTTCATGGCAGGAAATTGGGTGAGAGCCTCCTGATCGGTATGGCGATCACTGTCCTACCGTTCATCATCGCCTATGCCGTCGAATGGGTGGTGTTACAGCAGGCTGGACAGGAGCCGAGGTTGCTATTCTCCGCCATTGATCCCAAAGCCGGCGTCACAGGCGGATTGTTGTTTGCTTCGTGGTTGGTGATTGGCAACTTCATCAATTCCTTCATGGAAGAGGGACTCTTCCGCGGGGTGATGTTGAATCTAAATCGTATGCGGCTTTCATTCGCGAAGTCGAACTGGCTGCAAGCTGTGCTATTTGGCGCCTGGCATCTGGTTTGGGTTGTGAAATGGTATCAAACCGGTGTAGTGTCAACACCTGGTGAAATTGGCATGGGGGTTGTAGCGAACTTCCTTCCACAGATCTGTCTCGGACTTGTGTGGGGCTATGCATATCTGAAGACCAATAATCTATGGACAGCCTGGATCGCGCACACATTGACAAACACAACGCTCAACCTCCTGCATGTTGCCACAGTGGATGCCATGGATCCCGGCATGAGCATTCGGATGACGGCCTTCAGCATTGTGTCTTTACTCATGATGTTCCTGATCCGTTACATCAGTAATCGGCGGAGCATGCCAGGAGTAACAGCCTGGAAAATTATCGACAAATAAGCACATAGAATCGCAAACAGCTTAACTATGACGGAACTACTCGGTTTGGCTTCATGCTCTCGTCAGAGTCGTATTCATCGGCAAATGTTTTGCTCACTCCGATCTTCCTGCCTGCTCCAGCAACTTCAGTCTTTGGGATAAGATGCAAATCGCATGTTGGCAGGAAACAACAGCCTTGCCGATACAAGAGGAGGATGAAAGAAGGATCTTTATGTCAACTCGCTATAGTACGTTCTTGTACCTGTCGGCAGGAATCTTGTTCCTTTTTGTTGCGCGTGCGCTTCTGGCGGTTCACTTCCCGATGCCGCGAATGAACGATCTTTTTACAGCATTCACGCTGTTAGGCTCGTTTATCGTTTTGTTGGCAGGGTTTGTTCAGATCAAGACCTCTGATTGGCTGATTGGAATTGGCACAAGTCTGTTGGTCGGCGTGACGATGTATTACGCTACCCTGTTTACCCCATACGATTTCTTTGGCGTTGTGCGCGGCCACCTGGCACAGGCATTCGCACGCGGAGTCTCTGTATTCGTTGCCATTCTGGGAGGCTTGGCTGTCATGCGTCAGAGTGGGCCCGTGCGGATAAGCCTGGCACAGGGCGATCTTCGGAAAACATGCATGAGTCTTGTCATTGGACTGGCGGTTGGTGCGCCATTGGCAATTTTGAACGTTTTTGCTTTGCAGTTCACACAAGGTCAATCGATCGCTTGGCAAAGTCCGTTAGCTGCCTTGTCAGATGCTCTCCAGCCAGCGCTCGTCGAGGAAGTGGTATATCGGTTTGCCTTTTTAGGTCTGATGTGGATGTTGATACGGCGTTCCATGCCGCAGTCTGCGGGCTGGCTGGCTGGGTTGATGGCACTGTTCGCCCATAATTTTATGCACTTTGATGATCTGTGGCTCCAAGCCCCGTGGACCGCCTTAGGGATAGGGCTAGTGATGGCTCTGGTCTGGGGATTGCCACCAACGATTCTTGCCCTGCGCCGTGACCTTGAATCGGCAATAGCCTTTCACTGGATACAGGACGTCGCCCGCTTCCTGGCAGGCTTTTAGCTGGTATCAGTTCAATTATGCCCAGGCTAGGCACAATGTCGCACTTTTCTGCTCTGCAACATGCAGATTCGTATGGAAAAGCGAGCCGTTTTAATCCTCGCAATTAATCCTGTTGGAGGATGCAATGATCCGCCGGTTTTGATAAAGTAAGCGCAAAAGGAAAAACTGCAGGCCAGGAGGATGAACAATTTGTCCAATTGGCTATGATAATGCTCCCAATCGGCAGTGGTTTTTTTTTCTGCTTGCCACAACATGCTCTTGTTGCGCCGCCTTGGCCGAAGGCCGCCGGAACCATCGAAAGGAGTCCATCATGCAAGTGCAACGCCCATCGTCCCTCGAAACAGCTTGGAAAACAATTGTTGTCCACACAGTCACCTACTTCCTCCTCGGGCTCGTTTCCTTCATTTTTTTTGACTACTCGGCGCGCTTTGCCGATCCAGTCATCGCCCAATATTTTCGGTCGCCTTCCGACCCCATCGTTAACGCAGGTCCACTCTTCCAGCCAATCCGTGGACTTCTCCTCGGAGCAATTCTTTTCCTTCTCCGAGAGCCTTTCTTCCATCGTAGGTATGGATGGCTAACGCTTTGGG
>Ga0105092_10001867_pt1 | contig 11223 bp, 12 predicted proteins | sample PPLLak2March2015_FD_87021 | JGI IMG/M metagenome (GOLD analysis project Ga0105092, IMG submission 87021) | Freshwater sediment microbial communities from Prairie Pothole Lake near Jamestown, North Dakota, USA - PPLs Lake P7 Core (1) Depth... | ecosystem: Environmental > Aquatic > Freshwater >... | reverse complement strand
TTAGAACGGTTCCTTTAAACGGGCAGGTTTTCGAGCAAACCGGATGCCACGCCATTGGGTATCTGCCCGAGTGCGTCTAAACCAGCGAAAGAATTAACAATGTTGTGAGCAAGCTAGGCTACCTGAAAAAGTTTCTCGGTGGTGAAAAATTAACACTCCGACGTCAGCTGTTAAAAAGTTGGCACAGCATTCTGCTGCCAAAAGGTCCGTGCGATGTTACCAGAGACACCGATCGGGTGGAAACTCAAAAGTATGATTGCAAAAACCTCAAACTTAACTTAAACTTATCCCCCTGAACTCAACCCATTGCCGCAGCTATCTAGGCTGCTCGCACCTGATCCAAGCAAATGGCCAAAGGTCCGCTCTGTGACAAGTGCCCACGCTGTCGATAGAGATAGATTATCTATGCTGTCTTCTCTGGGCATGATCGGCGACCACCCCTCGGTCAAAAAAATTTACGAAATTATCCAACGGGTGGCGGGCACCGATGTAACTGTGCTCATCACAGGTGAAAGCGGCACGGGCAAAGAACTCGTGGCCCGCGCCATTCATAATCTCAGCCTTCGAGCTGACGGTCCATTCGTTCCGGTAAACTGCGCCGCGATACCAGAAAACCTCCTCGAGAGCGAGCTCTTTGGTCACGCGCGCGGCGCCTTTACCGACGCGCATTCGTCTCGTGCCGGTCTGTTCCAACTCGCCAACCACGGAACGATCTTGCTTGACGAGGTGGGCGAGCTGCCGCTTTCTTTGCAGGCAAAGCTCCTGCGAGTTCTACAGGACGGAAAAGTCAGACCGATCGGCACGGATCACCCCCTCGAGGTGCAAGTGCGAGTCATTGCATCGACCAATAAGGATCTCGCTCACCAAGTGGAAAAAGGCTCCTTTCGCGAAGATCTTTTTTTCCGGTTGCAGGTCATTCCGCTTCATCTGCCCCCCCTGCGAGCCCGGCGTTCCGATATTCCGGTACTGGTAAATCACTTTCTTGAGAAGTCGGTGCGAAAACATGGGGTCTCGGTGAGTATTACTCGAGAGGCGATGATTTATCTTTGGGAGTACGACTGGCCGGGAAACATCCGGGAGTTGGAAAATCTCATTGAACGTCTAGTGCTGTTAAGTGATAATGGCATCACCGATCTCAAGGATCTGCCACCGAGTATTCGCTCCTATGTTTCGGACAAGAAATGTCCTCAACCCACCTTGGGGAACGGTCAGGTTGATTTGCGCGACGCGACCGAGAAGCTGCAACATCGACTGATGGAAGAAGCATTGCGACTTAGCAATGGTAACAAGAGCGCGGCCGCCAGGATGCTTGGATTGAAACGCACGACGCTGGTCGCCAAGCTACGACGAAAATCGAGGTCTAACGGCCGAATCAGTATGCTAGCCTCGGAAGCCGAAGAGTCTTTATCGGCGTGCATGGCTGCCGGTTCCGGGAAGGAGAGATAGAACTTCGACGAAAGCAAAGGAAAAAATGAACACGGCCGATCACACAGTCCAGCAAGGATCCAACCCCACCGTCCTAGTTGTGGACGACAACCAAGGGGTTTTGGAGTTCCTTCTGTTGTTAATGTCCAAACATGGACTCTCGGCAGTCGGCGCATCGAATGGCAATGAATGTCTGGATATCGTCAAGAGCCGGCCCGTTGATCTCATCATCTTGGATGTAATGATGCCTGTGCTGGATGGCCTTCAGGTTTGCCATGAACTCAAGAAGATAACTCCCGCAATCCCGATTATCTTGCTTACGGCTAGAGACGATATGACGACCCGGGCGGCCGCCATGGATCTCGGTGTCAGCGAGTTTTTAGCCAAGCCTGTCAACAACCGGGACCTGCTCGGTCGCATTCGAATGCAGCTCAGCAATTTAGAATGGGACAAGACAGTGGACCGAGCCTTTTGGAAAATCGAAAAATTCATCGGTCCGGGTTCGAAAAAAAAACTGAAAAATTCTTGCTGACTTAAATCCGATCCCGTCGAGCTTTTCTTATCAATTTTGAATCACCGTAGCGGTTAAAGAGCAGCTGGGACTCTTAGGACAGAAAGCTCCTCACATTCAATTAGTCGCGGATTGCGAGAGCGCCACCGTCCACCGGCAGATCAACGGCATAGATGAAGTCGGATTCATTGGAGGCTAAAAAAACCGCCGCCTTGGCGATATCCATAGGTACGCCGCGCCGCCCGGCAAGGTTTTTGACAACGCGATTCTCCGGGACCGCGTCTTGACCAACGGGCGAGCCGATGCGATTGGGTGAGATAGAGTTGACGCGGATGCCCTCGGGCGCTAGCTGGACCGCTAAAGAGCGGGTCAGATTCAAGACTCCCGCTTTGGCCGTTGTATAGGCCGTGGCTTCTTTACGGCCCCAATGGCCGGAGGTGGATGCGATGTTAATAATCTTGCCCTTTCTCCTTTGATCGATCATCACCCGTGCGGCAGATCGGGTGCAGTACCAGACGCTGCGCAAGCAGACGTTCATCGTGCGGTCCCACTCTTCCTCAGTGATGTCAAAGATCGTCTTGTGATCCGTCCATGCTGCATTGTTGACCAAAATATCGATCCTCCCGAATTCCTTGGCGACCAACTGAATCATCTTTTCCACCGAATCCGCTGCGGAGACATCGCAGACCACAGGAATTGCCTTTCCGCGCTGGCTGGTGTTAATCTCCGCCGCCACCCGGCTACTTCTCTCCGCGTCTAGATCAACCACCGCGACTTGGGCTCCCTCCTGGACAAAAAGCTTGCAAATGGCCTCACCGATATTGCGGCCGGCGCCAGTGACAATCGCGACCTGATCTTCTAACCTCATGCGTTCCTCCAAAGACAATTTTCTTTTCGACCCACAACCAGGCGATGCCGGAGCTCTAACCGTGCGTGGGTTACATACGCGTCCGAACGGCCGCCAAGATCGGCGCACGAGCCATCATGCGAAGGCCGAAGAAGAGTCGAGTGACCGAATTACAGGCTGACCTTTTCCGTGTAAAGGTCTTTGAGAAATTTGCTGCCTTTGAGCTCCTCCAAGAAGCGCGGTTCAATAATATCGGCGGGCTTCAGGGATTTGGTGCGCTGGTCGGCGGCAGCTCCGACGTCCACGAGAGCCTGCGTGGCTTCAGGAATCAGCTCTGGCAGGGGCCGCAACTGGGCTGCAAAACTGTCGTACATTACATCCACCGTTACCGATTGATTGCCAGGAAAATACTTCTTGAGGATGGCAAGACTGTCGTCGCGTTTCGTTACGAAATGATGAATTGCCGCGGCGTAAGCTTTCATAAACCGCCGCACGCTCTCCTCTTCTCTCCTGATGAACGAGCGGGTCGTCATGATCAGATCCGTCACCACTGGAACCGGCTTTACTTCGAGGATCTTAATGCCCATCTTTTGCGCCCCGGCTACGAGATCAAGACTCAACGGTGCGCCTTGAACGAGGTTTTTTGAAAGCGCCAGGGCTCTGGCGGGCGAAAGGCCCGCCGCGACGACTTCAACGTCCTTGCCAGGATCCAAACCGGCACGTCTAAGAATAACGCGAGCGACTAGGTCCGATCGCGCACCCAAGGCGGAAACACCGACCTTCTTGCCTCTTAGATCCTGAATACTTGAAATGGACGAAGCCACGCCCATACCATACTGGTCAAAGCTCACGTGAGCGCCGATCAAACTAATATCTGCCCCTCCGGCAACGGGTTGGAGGATCGCCAACGGATTGCCAAAACCGATGAGAAGATCGACTCCGAGGAGTGACTGCACCCCGGCCGAGAGCGTATCCCGTATCGGCAGCTCTTCAATTTCGACGTCATGCTTTTTAAAGAGACCCGAATCCACTCCGACATAGGATACCGCCGTACCGATTTGCCAGCCCGAGTAGGCTAGCCTTAGTTTCTTTGGTTTATCCGCCGCCGCGGACGATCGGTTCGGGATAAGTAAAAGTCCAAAGACCACTACGAAGCCGACTGCACTAATCAAAATTCTTAAGTGTGACATCTTCATAATTCCTTATAGCTCACATTCCTCTCCACTCCAAACGCAAAAATAAGGCGCCGGCGCAAAGAGAACGACGGCATCAACTTTGAACATGCCTGTAAATGGCCGGGGTCCTATTCAAGCGAACGCGTCTTCCGGTAGATCAGTGGTAGCGTCGATTTGCAACCTCCTAGAATTTCATCTAGGATTTGATCACTCTTGTTACCGATTCCAGCAAGCTCGTGGAGGATCGAGTCAAATGGCGACTATGATTACGACCGATTGCATCAATTGCGGCGCGTGTGAACCGGAATGCCCGAACAATGCTATTTCACAGGGTGAAACAATTTTCGTGATCGATCCAAAGCTGTGCACGGAATGTGTTGGTTTTCACGATTACGAAGCCTGTGCCGCAGTCTGTCCGGTGGACTGCTGCGTCACTGATCCGAACAACATCGAGACCGAAGAGGTACTGATTGCGCGCGCCCGGGCCTTGCATCAAGAAACACGGTTCGACGACAATTTTGAGTCCAGGTTCCGGAAGGGCGAAGACAAATCCGCAGCGGCGGGAGCAAAGAAAGAAGCGCCAGCGAGCGCGGCAGCGAGGACCGATGAAGCAAAAAGCGAAACTCTATCCGCAACTGCGCCAGGAAGGGCTGCCACCACGGGTCCGGCCGATGCGGAGCCTGGTGTCAATTTCGTGGCGCTACCCGACGTCGATTCCTGGGATATTCCTATTCGCTGCTTCAAGTGCAACCAAACGCATTTCGAGCCCGTGCGGAACTTTATGATCGGCAACGTCATCTTCTGTCCGCACTGCAACAAATCAATGGTCGTGCGCGATAATCTAAACTTCCATATCCGAACCTTGTTGAAAGACTCTTATGAAAAGTGGCAGGACGACGAAAAGCAATTCAAGATGAAACGCCAACGGGAACTCATGGAGTTTTTCGAACGGCGCGGCAAAGATGCAGAGACCTTTGTGGCGTGCCAGCAACGGGACCTGCAGAAGCTACGCCACCAGCTTGACTCCATCGGCGAAACCTATGATGCGCCGGGCAAACCGATCAAAAAAGGATCGCGCTTCGGATGGGGGTAAGCTTTTTTATTCATGCTCAATTCCTGGCTTCACGTTATAGCCCTGACTGTGTACCTGGGGGCCGTTGTCGCTCTTTGGGTGATGCTGGTACCAGCAGCCTCGGCGCTGGACGATCAGGACGACAGGACGCAATTTCTCATCCGGGGTCTTAAGCTCTATAACCCGATCCAGATCGGGTCGCTAGGCGTCCTCCTTTTCACCGGTGCTTTCCAACTCACAGACCTCAAAGCGGAGTATCGCGAACTGTTTGTCAAACAGCTTGGCTATAACCTGGGCTTGAAACTATTGGTCGCATTTTTCCTGGTGCTTCTTAGCGTTTATCAGTGCATGGGAATTGCTCACCGGTTGGTGAGACGACACGAGGCTGGGGATAGGGTCATCCCCTCGGAGATCAACTCGACTATCCGGAAGCTCAAAAGTCTAAACTGGTTTATTCTGATCCTCGCACTGCTCACCATGTGGCTGGGACTGCGCCTTCGCTCCTAGCCTCTCGAGCGGAAACCTTACGCTCTGATCGAAGCCATCGTTAATTAATTTTTTTCAGCGTGCGATCGAGCGCAAACCCGACATCGCAAGCTTCCATCCATTGGCACTGTGGAAAGACGCGCTGCGTCCGCGAATTGAACGATGCCGGCTCTTCGATAAGCTCTATAAATAACAAAAGGCGGGGCTACAAAACCCCGCCTTTTGTTTTCGCCAGGAGCTTTTTGGGATCTACCTTTGACTTTGACTGAGTCTCTCTCCGGTCTGCTGAGACGTGCGCGGCTCGGGTGGCGACGACGGCGCCGTTGCCGTGCTTGGCGCGGCAGTAATCCCGTCACGATAAACCAGAATTTCAACACGGCGGTTTTTGGCTCGACCTTGGCTTGTGCTGTTGTCCTGCAATGGCGTGCTTTCACCGTAGGATACCGAAATTACTTTTAATGGGTCCACCTTCTTTTGAGTGATCAAGTACCGGCTTACTGCATCGGCTCTTCTCTTGCCGAGCTCAAAGTTAAGGTCCTCGGGGCCTACGTTGTCCGTGTGTCCGGCTATAAGAAAAATCGTGCCGTCCGCCCCCGCAGCGTCTCCTTTGAGGTCGCTCAGAAACCCATCAATTTCTTTCTGAGCTTGAGCGGGAAGGACGACCGAATTAAAGGCAAAGTTGGCTCCTTCTTTCATATCGATGATAAAACGGCGCTCCAGTCTCAGGTTGGCCAGAGTATTTAGAGCCTTATCGGTTTTCGCATCCAGCTGACCCAGGCGGCCTTCGAACTGGCCCAGTCGACCTTCGAACTGACCCAGTTTTCCTTCGACTCCGGTGGTGCGATTAGTGAGAGTTCCTATCTGACTCTCAGTTTTAGTTAACCTTTCCTCACTTTGGGACACCCGAGTGGATACCGGATCCATCTGTTCCTTCACCCAATCACGCGTCGCAATGCAGCCCTGCGCCAGCAGCAACGACCCTAACGCGCCGGCTGTGACAAAGTAACGAGCCCCTAAATGGGCAGATCTTTTCATAAATAATTTCCCTCCTTGTTTGACCATATTTAATCTTATGAGCATTCTACAATGATTAGTTTTAGTTGAAGGAAAAACCATACACATATCGATGAATCGGCGGTGTCTATGGGAGGCACTAAATTTTTGCTTTGGTCCGCAGAATTCATTTTTCAGACGGCCTGTTTCCACAGACGTTTGTTCCGATCAGTCAACCAATCGTAGGATGGGGATTCCAGTTTTACGTTTTCGCGGATGGACGATGGAATTAACTTGAGTAAATCTATTTCGGTAAAAGGTTTTCTAAGAACAGCCGCGCCAAACGTCTTGGTCTCGGTTGTCAGAGTTTCGCGATATCGTTCAGGAGCACCGCTTGTATAGATCGTCCTTACAAGCGGATTAATGGCTCTAATGCAACGCACCATCTCGAAGCCGTCCAATTCAGGCATGTCAATATCGGTCACGACTGTTTCGGCTTGATGCAGGCGGTAGCTTGCATAACCATCCAGCCCGTTGCCCGCGGTCCAGACCTCATAGCCTTTACGCCGCAATAGTTCGGCGACCATTTCAGCCAACATCTCATCATCATCGACAAGAAGTATCTCAAGCTCGGACACGATGCGCTGTTACCGCAGCAATCACCATACCAAAAATACAAATAAAGTTAAGGAATTGATTATATTGATATTTTCGAATATAAATGGCGTTTTGCTATTTAGCTATGTGAATGGATTTCCCTTCACTCAAAAAATGCCATCTACTTAATGATAACGAAGTCTGCGTGAAGCTGGGCACTTGTACCCAAACAAACCGATCTGTCTTTTGGTGCTGGAGATTTAGGCAGGTTCCTTCTGAGTCAGTTTGGCATGCTAGTTTTCATTCGTTTGAATTCCTCGACCTTAAGGTCGTGCTTTTTCAGAAGTTCGTAAAAGTCAGCTCGATACTTACCTGCTAGTTTTGCGGCTTGACTCACATTACCTTCGGTCATGGACAGAACTTGCACCAAGTAATCCCTCTCGAACGCGTCTCGCGCATCCCTAAGCGGTCTCAGCCGCTCCTGAGATAGATCTTTTTTCTCCACGTCGAATCCCCTTCCTCCATCGAGCGGGGCGGACTTGGATTGGAGCACGGAGTCATCGGTGATGAAGTCCTTTTGCGCCATTGCCACGGCGTATTCGATGGTATTTTCTAGCTCTCTGACGTTGCCGGGCCAATCGTGCAGCATCAATTTTCTCAGCGCTTCAGGGGTCAGTCCCTGGACTTCCTTTTTCATCTGCTCGCTATACTTCTTCAAGAAGTGCTCAACCAATGGAACGATATCCTCTTTCCTTTCTCTCAAAGGGGGAAGATGAACCGGAATGACATGGATCCGATAAAAGAGATCGTCACGAAACTGCCCTTTTTTGACTTGGTCTTCCAGATCCTTATTGGTAGCAACGATCACGCGTACATCGACATCAATGGGCGATTCACTTCCCACCGGGTAAAACTGTCGTTCCTGCAACACGCGCAGAAGCTTGGACTGGGTTGAAAGCGGCATGTCGCCAATCTCATCGAGAAATAGAGTACCACCGTGTGCTTGAGTAAAGAGTCCCTTGGTGCTCTTCACGGCACCGGTAAACGCGCCTTTCTCATGGCCAAAGAGTTCGCTTTCAAGCAGTGTTTCGGGCAAGGCAGCGCAGTTGAGCGGGACAAACGCCTTCTCGCTTCTGGCGCTCGCGAGATGAATGGCTTTTGCAATGAGTTCCTTACCGGTGCCGCTCTCGCCGTGAATGTAGACGGTCGAGTCGAGCTTGGCGATGCGCGTAACGACGTCCAAAACCGCGCGCATCCTTGAGCTGCGAGCGATGATATTGCCAAAGTTGTTCGTTTCCTCCAACAACCCTTTAAGCCGCTTGATCTCCGAGTTGAGTCTTCGGTGATCGAGTGCTCTATCAATTTGGAGAAGCAGATCCTGAGGCTCAAAAGGCTTAGTGAGATAACTGTAGGCGCCCTTCCGCATGGCCTCCACAGCGCTTTCAATGGTCCCGTGCGCCGTTAGAATAATCGCAGGCAGATCAGGATTGACTCTATGAATCTCCTCCATGAGGGAGATACCATCGCGATCCGACAGCATCAGGTCAATCAAACAAAGTTCAAAAGCTTGCGTTCTAACCGCCGCAACCGCATCTTCGCCCTCGAGGGTCGCCGCGACGTCGTAACCTGCGGATTCGAGCCTTATTTTGACAAGCTCAAGCAGATTTACGTCATCATCAACTACAAGAATTTTCGCCGACGCCATTGCTTCCTCTAACGCGACCGTTTTCTTTCCTCAATCTCAAGGTCTACCTGCTTTAGCTTTTCTACCCCGTCCAACACTCCGACCCAAATCTTCGCCTGTTCCACCCAAGCGCTGTCTGGATAGCCCTTGATCACCCGGTTGAAAAAATAGATGGCTCGTTTGTTGTCCTTTTTGGGGTTTTTCGGATGCGCGTAAACCAGACCCATGTGGAAGATAGCTGTATCAGCCGGAGATTGATCCTTCAATAGACTCAACACCTTCTGATTCTCGCGCAACGACCCATCAAAGTCCCCTCTGGCCAAAAGACTCTGCGCCGCATTCAAGTACTCATTGGCTTCTCGACGCTCTAGAGCTTCCTTGGGCTCTGCAATAACGGGTGGCGGCTCCGCGACCACCGTGGGTTCCGGAATCCCCTTTGGCTCCGGGGCTTTCACGATCGGTGGCTCAATTTTCTTGGATAGAGCGCAGCCCCCGATGAAGAGCATCAACAGGGCAATACAAATGTAAACGTGCTGCCTCGATCTGGATGATTTTCCGCCCATATCTCACCACCATGGGAGACAACTATATGTTTGGCAATCGCTAGGCCTAGACCAGTGCCATTCGCCGAAAAGGCCCCGTTGGAACTGCCCTGGTGAAATTTTTCAAAAATGACCTTCAAATTTTCCGCCGCGATTCCGGGGCCCGTGTCCCGAACGGAAACTTCGATTTTACCCGGAACCGATCTTGCGGCAACCTTGACCCGGCCGGCCCTGGGTGTGAACTTAACGGCGTTGCCGATCAAATTCCGCAACGCTTGGAGGATTCTCTCGCTATCGACTTTCACCGTTGGAAGCTTCTCAGCAACTTCGGTTTCCAACTGTATGCCTTTCGCTTCTACCAGAGGAGTTATCTCACCTACCGCCTTTTTGATCAATGGGGCGAGACTCGCTTTTTCGAAGCTGTAGTTCATCATCCCAGCCTCCATCTTCGAAAGATCCATTAGAGAATTAACCAGGCCAATGAGTCGATTACTCTCTTCGGCGAGGATGGTCAGCAACCTCCTCTGCTTTTCGGTCGTGGCTCCTCCCACGCCTTCTAGCAACAGTCCTGTGCCTTCTTTAATCGAAGTCAAAGGGGTACGCAGCTCGTGCGACATGGACGCAAAAAAATCGGTCTTTATTTTATCGAGCTCACCCAGCTTACGACACATGAAGTTGAATGCCGCGGCGAGCTCGCCTATTTCCGGAGGGGATGAGAGCCGCAGATCCGGCTCGAACCGCCCTTTTGCGATTTCCCGGGTTTTGTTTTTCAGAATGGAAATCGGCTTGTTAACACTTCGCGCAATCAAGAGCGAAACTATCAGAATAAAAGCAAGGGAGGCAAACGTAATCGTTACGGCTCCCTCGCGGGCACGTCCTCCGGCGTCGGCCAACTCTCTTACCTTATTAAAAGTACCCTGCTGCCTTTCCGCTTCTACCTTTGCTAACAATCCCAGAATCTTGTCTGCGACCTGGTTTTTCTCGCGGGCATACCAGCCTTGAGGGTATTCCCGGTTTGCCTTGAGGGGTACCATTTCTTTGTCCAACAATTGCTGATAACGCTGATAGTCCTGTTCCACCAGACTGAGTAGTTCCGCTACGTTCGAGTCGGCGATCTCCAGGGCTTCGCTCAGATATCGTTCAAAGTCCCCTTTAAACTTGAGAAACTCCCGGAACAGCGCCTGGTCTTTTGTGATGACAAACTTCCGCTCGTAGCGAACCTGTGACAGGAAGCTGTCGGCGAGTTTTTTTTCGTAGTCAAGAATGCGGTTGTCTCTCTCGAGAATCGATTGGGTGATATCATCGAAGCGTTGGAGCTCTCGAAGAGCGTAAAGGCTTACAGCCATCACCAACCCGAAGACAGCTAGATATCCGAGGATCAATCGAGAGAAAAGACTTAACCGCATATAGGCACATTCTCGCCGTGGCGAATGGACTGGCTATCTCGTCTTACGATCGCATGAGGAAATTTCGACAAGCTCCGGATCCCCGCTGTCCAGGCTCTTTAGAAGTTTGCCAAAGCCGATGGCAGAATCAAGCCGTTCGCCAAGACTCTGTTGCCTTCTCTGTACAATCTCGACATTGTCCTTAAGTCTCCCGCTGAGGTGACCGAGGATTTGTCCTAATGGCTGTTGAACGATAACGACTGATCTGCGCTCTTCGCTTGTAATAAAAGGCCTTGAAAACGAGTCAGCCGGGAACCAGGCGAGCAAGGCCGAGTCAAGAGAAAAAAATTGGTTAACTGCGAGTGGACCTAGAAGTTCCACGAGCTTACCGAGTGGATTTAAAGAAGTCTCAGTGCGTATTCGAGAATTTCGCTGAGCTTGCGGATCTGAGTCACCCGAATGGATCGCTCTTCTGCGGGCGAAGAGAAATAGTCATCGAGGCTTTT
>Ga0105092_10001866_pt1 | contig 11230 bp, 10 predicted proteins | sample PPLLak2March2015_FD_87021 | JGI IMG/M metagenome (GOLD analysis project Ga0105092, IMG submission 87021) | Freshwater sediment microbial communities from Prairie Pothole Lake near Jamestown, North Dakota, USA - PPLs Lake P7 Core (1) Depth... | ecosystem: Environmental > Aquatic > Freshwater >... | reverse complement strand
GCTCGCGCTCTACCAACTGAGCTATTCCCGCAAACAAAGGTGGAGAGGGAAGGATTCGAACCTTCGAAGGCATAGCCGGCAGATTTACAGTCTGCTCCCTTTGGCCACTCGGGAACCTCTCCTCGTCTCCCTAGACAGCACGAATCGCTTGTCCACCACTGTTCAATAAGCATCTGTGCATCACTAAGAATAGCGAATTTCTGCCTGGAGCTGGCGATAGGACTTGAACCTACAACCTGCTGATTACAAATCAGCTGCTCTGCCGTTGAGCTACGCCAGCCCGGATCGCCGGCAACACTCCCTCGCGCCAACAATAGCGCTATAGTGACTCGATTGGTGACGGGGCTACTTAAATATACTGTATGGATCCAGAGCCTTATGGCAAACCACGGCACAGAGAGTGCATTCCCTGTTTGTAAACGAATATTTAAACCATCTTCGGCTTATAATGTCAAGAGGCGGGACAAAAATACAAACAGGCGCAGAATTCACGCCTTTTCGATAAGCTACTATCTCTTCGGACGCTTTTTGTCAACGCTTGTCAATGAGATTGCGCTTGGCGGAGTAATTCATAGAGAAAGACGGCCCCGGCCACCGATACGTTGAGCGAGGCGATTTTCCCTCGCATCGGTATCGATGCTAGATAGTCGCATTCGCTTAGTATTAAAGGACGGATGCCTTCCCCTTCGCTACCCAAGACAATGCCAAGCCGCTTCGGATACACTCTGTCATAGATCGTCTCCGCGGCTTTAGGGTTCAAGCCCACGATCCAAAATCCGAGATCCTTAAGCTTCAGAATCACCCTTCTCAGGCTGGTCTCCCGATAAATCTTAAGGTAGTGAACCGCACCCGCGGAAGCCTTAACCACGGTCGGGGTGACCGCAACGGCACGGTCCTTTGGAATCACGACGTGGTGTATCCCCACAGCCTCCGCAGTCCGCAACAAAGCGCCAAAATTTCTTGGGTCCGTCAATCCGTCTAGGATTAAAATCCACATCCATTCCGAGAATAATGGAACCGCGTGAAGGAAGTCGGAGAAAGATGAATACGAATAGACCTTGACTTTCGCTACTACCCCTTGATGCCTCTCCCCCTCCGATAATTGATCCAAAAGCTCCGGCACAACGTATTTCACAGGCAACTTGAGACGCCGTGCCCGTACCTCGATCGCTTGCAAAGCCCGGGCAGAAAAGCCTTTGACAATAAGGATTTCAGAGATGTCATTAGGTGTGGCCTTGAGTTTTTCCAATACCGGGTTGATTCCAAAGAGAAAATTTAACTCTGCATCCATTCTTGGCTCCCAATATCATACGGGATTTTACAAAGGCGGAAGCACCAGATAACATGCCAACATCGTGAGACATCAAACCCTGAGTCGTTATTTGATCTCCGAGATTCTGCCGCCATTCTTATTCGGACTGCTGGTTTTTACGTTCATCCTTTTGATTGCCCGTATGATCAAGTTGATCGAGCTTATCGTAACCCGTGGCGTATCCCTGGTCCAGACTGCCAAGCTTTTTTCTCTTATTCTACCGACCTTTCTTGAGTTAACCGTCCCCATGGCTTTCTTGTTAGCCATTCTCCTTGGTTTGGGCAGACTGTCCAGTGACCAAGAACTGCTGGCCATGAAAGCTTCCGGCATCAGTCCTGGGCAAATCCTTGGGCCGATCGGAGCCGTCGCGGCGATCATCGCCATCATCACGTTAATCCTCACCATGCTCGCACGACCCGCGGCCCAATTGGCCATCAAAAAAGAGCTCTATAACATTGCCAAAACCCGTGTGGGTACTGCTCTGAAGGAAAAGGTTTTTAACGATGATTTTCCCAATATTCTTATTTATGTGGAAGAGATTATACCGCCGGGCAACACCGCCCAAGGTGTGCTTATCGTCGACAAGAGAGACCGGATTAGAGAAGATATCATCTTAGGCAAAGTCGCTCTAATTACCACCGACGAGCAAACCAATACTTTGGGATTGAAGCTCTTTGATGGCTCGATTTATGAACGAGAAAGAAATCGCGCTGGTTTCAGTCAGACTCGTTTCAACATTTATGATTTCAAGCTGGACCTCGATGAGCTCATTAGCCCGGTTAAAACGAAAGAAGCGGGTCCAAAAGAAATGCCGCTCCGCCATTTGCTTGAGGTCATTCGAGAAAAGCGGGATCAAGGCGTCAAGGCCATACCCGAGCGCATGGAGTTCCATCAAAGGATTTCGTTTGCTTTTGTGCCATTGGTGTTTTGCCTGCTGGGCGTTTCATTGACTTTGTTGCCCCGAAGCGCGCGAGCGAATCGTTCTTGGGGGTTCATGCTATGCCTTTTTTGGCTTCTCACCTACTACGGTTTTCTTTCACTCGGCAAAGCGCTCGGGGATAAAGGGGTTCTTCACCCCATCCCGGCCCTCTGGCTTCCGAACATCGTCGTAGGAGGAGTTTCCGCTCACTTTTTTAGAAAGGCATGTCGCGAATCCCCTTTGAGACTTCAGAGCGGAATGGATAGGTTATATACTCTGGCCAACCAATACATCGCCAAACGGAAGCGGTTAAAGACAGATTGAAGGCACAAAACGTGGAAACGCGGGGAAAGGTCAAGTTTCTACCCATGGGGGGCATTCTTGATCGCTATTTAGCGCAGGGATTCCTGCGAGTTTTTGCGATCAGCCTGCTTTGTATTACATCTCTTTATCTCATGGTCGACTTCTTTGACCGCATCGGTACTTTTGTCAATAGTGGCGCGTCAATGGGTACCATTATCCGTTACTTTGTCTACCGGGCGCCGGTTTCAATCTTCCGGGTGATCGGTTTCGCAACTTTGTTTTCTGCTCTGTTTTGTCTTAGTGCACTGGCCCGAACGCAGGAAATTACTGCGATGCGGGCTGGCGGAATAAGTGTCCAACGGATCGCGCTTCCGCTGTTGATTGTCTCCTTGTTCATCGCCCTGTTGTCGTTTTTCTGGAACGAATCGCTGGTTCCGATATTCACGCGCCAGGCTCAAACCATCTACAAAACAGAGATCAGAAATAGACAGCAGCAAAGTCTGCTGGGTACGGCCGACATCTGGATAAGGGGAGAAAACAGTTTTATCAACGTCGATCATTTCGAACCCTCGACAAGCACGCTGCAGGGGGTTACCATCTTCCTCTTAAATCGCGATTTGACCCTGCGCGGCCTGTTGGAGATTCCGAGCACCCGTTGGAATGGTCATAGCTGGGAAGCCAGTGACGTGACGGAATGGCATTTTGCCCCGGACGGAAAAGTGCTCAATCAAAAGACAAACGTCGTGCCGCCGATTTCAGAAACCCCAGAGGACCTTAAACTGCTCGCTCGGGATGCCGAGGAATTCACGTTTTTTGACTTGCAAAAACAAATTGCCGACATGAAGAGCAAAGGAATAGATTCTACTTCCTACGAGGTGGATCTTCAGGCCAAGCTGGCGTTTCCAGTGATTTCTCCGCTGATGATCCTGATCGCACTACCTTTCGCGGTCAAAAAGCAGATGAGCGGTAGTATAGCGCTGAGCTTCGGCATGGCAATGCTCATCGGCTTTGGGTACTGGGTCCTTTCGGCGTTTAGCATTTCCCTCGGCCACAACGGTGCGCTTCCCCCCTGGACCGCCGCCTGGATTCCCAATGCCATTTTCGCAATGATAGGCCTATATTTCTTTACTTCGGAAGCCTAGCTTACAGTTAGGGGAAATTACAAAAGTTACGGAACCTGCGGCGCTTGGAAAGTGGGACGAAATCCAGCTCGTGCTCGACTTATGAGTCGATCGGACGGTCGGGCAAGGCTCGAGGCCAACAAACGTATTCCCGCAAAGATCTAGCGCTTGGAATATTGCGGCCGCTTTCGCGCCTTGTGTCGCCCGTATTTCTTGCGTTCCACAGCGCGAGGGTCACGGGTCACAAAACCTGCCTTTTTGAGAGGCGAGCGAAATTCCGAATTCGCCTGCATGAGAGCGCGGGTAATTCCGTGGCGGATAGCTCCCGCCTGACCTGAACTTCCGCCACCCTTAACATTCACTTCAACGTCAAAACCGCCTCCGCTCTGGGTCACGTCAAAGGGCTGCAACACAATCATTCGGGCCGTTTCGCGGCCGAAGTACTCCTCTAATGATCGACCATTAATCGAGATTACACCTTTGCCTTGGCGTAAAAAAACTCGGGCAACGGAAGTTTTTCTTCTCCCGGTCGCATTAATCACTTTCTCAGCCATCTCTATTACGTACTCCTATGCTTCAATCACCAGCAGCTGTGGTTTCTGCGCCTGGTGAGGATGCTCGGGGCCAGCATATATTTTTAGTTTAGTGACCAACCTTCTACTCAACCGATTCTTTGGCAGCATCCCTTTAACAGCAAGGAGTACGAGATCCTCCGGCTTTTCTTCCAGCATCTTTTCCGCAGTTCTTTCGCGAATGCCGCCTGGATATTCGGTATGCCGATAGTAGATCTTCTTCTGGAGTTTTTTGCCCGTAAGCTTGACCCCTTGCGCGTTAATGACGATCACAAAATCGCCGGCATCGGCATTGGGGGTAAAAATCGGCTTGTTTTTCCCCCGCAATACTTTGGCGATTTCGCTCGCCATACGACCCAATACTTTTCCCTGAGCATCGACGACGTACCATTGTCGTTGAGCAAGCGCTTCCTCTGTCTTCATCTTCACTGACTCCCAACACCGAACTGCTTTCGCACAGAAAATGGCGGGGCCGACGAGACTCGAACTCGCGACCTCCGGCGTGACAGGCCGGCGTTCTAACCAGCTGAACTACGACCCCGATACCGAACTCCGAACGATTTGGTGGGCGGTACAGGATTTGAACCTGTGACCCCCGGCTTGTAAGGCCGATGCTCTCCCGCTGAGCTAACCGCCCTAAAACGAAACCACACCAGCCTGACTTCGTGCCCTTAACAGTCCAAATCGTCCCGTTTTTTTTTAACCTGTTCCCCGGTCGCAACGATGATCTAGCTGAGGGACTCTTTTAGAATTTTACCTGCTTTAAACTTCGCCGCTCGAGAAGGGGCAATTTCGATCGTTGCGCCGGTTTTGGGATTCCTTCCCGTTCTTCCCTTTCGTTGGGACACAGAAAAGGTACCAAATCCGGAAATGTTTACCTTTTCACTGTTCTTCAAAGCGCTACAGATATCGTCAAACAACCCACCGACAATTTCTTCCGCTCTCTGCCGGGGTAATTCAAATCGCTTCGCCAGAGAGTCAATCAAGTCCGCCTTTGTCATTATCCTCCCTCATCATCCTGCCAAAACAAAAACAGGGCGATAAAATTTATAACAGCGGAAATCCCGGGTGTCAAACCACCCGGGATTTCCCAGAAAAAATGAACTTACTGCGGCAGAATTTCAGGGCCAGGAACTTCGTCGACTTTTCCCGCGAACGGAGGGGGTTCCTCTTTGGGTTCAGCTTGTTCCAAAGGACTCTTGAAAAGGTTTTCAGGATCGTCCGTCACCAAGGCCTTTTTCAACACCTGATCCATATGAGAAACCAATTCTAATTCGACGGTTTTTAGGACACTCGCAGGGATTTCTTCAATATCTTTCTCGTTTTCGCCGGGTATCAAGACTTTTTTAATCCCAGCGCGATGCGCCGCCAAGACTTTTTCTTTCAGGCCACCGATCGGAAGGATCGCTCCTCTGAGTGTAATCTCACCGGTCATCGCCAGGTCGTTGTGAACGGGAAGCTTGGTCAACGCCGAAACCAGTGATGTTGCCATCGTGATACCTGCCGAAGGGCCGTCCTTGGGGATCGCCCCCTCCGGCACGTGAATGTGCACGTCGATTTTCTGATAAAAGTCCCTCTCCAGTCCCAATTCAGTCGCTCGCGAACGCACGTAACTCATCGCTGCCCGGGCCGACTCCTGCATGACGTCGCCAAGCTTGCCCGTGATAATCAGTTGTCCCTTTCCGGGCATAACAGTGACTTCGGTAGCCAAAAGTTCCCCGCCAAGCTCGGTCCAAGCCAATCCGGTCGTCACTCCAATCTTCTGTTCGGCCTCCGCTTTACCATATCGATATTTGGCCGCGCCCAGGTACTTGTGTAAGCTTTTTGTGCCGACTTGGATGTGGGCGTTGCGATCCTTCTTAACGACTTCCACTGCAACCTTGCGGCAGATTGAGGCGATCTCGCGCTCCAGGTTTCGCACCCCGGCTTCTTTCGTGTAATGGCGAATCACTCCGAGCAGAGCATTATCCGTAAAAGTAACGTTCTCCGGATTCAGGCCATTTGCTTCTTTCTGCTTGCTCAGTAGATAACGTTTAGCAATGCTGAGTTTCTCCAACTCTGTATAGCCGGCAATCCGTATGATTTCCATGCGGTCTTGCAACGGCCGCGGGATCCTGTCCAGCGTATTCGCTGTGGTGATAAACATGACTTTGGAAAGATCGTAGTCCAAGTCCAGATAGTGGTCATTGAACGTGGTGTTTTGTTCTGGATCCAAGACTTCGAGCAGCGCCGACGATGGATCCCCTCGAAAATCCGTCGACATCTTGTCGATTTCATCCATTAAGAAAACCGGATTGCTCGATCCAGCCTTTTTCATCGATTGAACAATTTTGCCCGGTAAAGCGCCGATATAAGTCCGGCGGTGTCCTCTAACTTCCGCCTCGTCGCGTACACCACCCAATGAAACGCGAACAAACTTTCTGCCCGTAGCCCGCGCGATGGAGCGTCCTAATGACGTTTTACCAACACCCGGAGGACCTACGAGACAAAGAATGGGACCTTTTATTTTACCGACTAGACTCTGAACCGCCAAATATTCGAGGATACGTTCTTTGACCTTTTCCAGCCCGTGATGGTCTTCTTCGAGAACCTTTTCGGCCTCAGCAATGTCGAGTTTGTCGTCGGTAAACTCGTTCCACGGCAAACTGAGAATCCAGTCGATATAATTTCTAACCACCGTGGCTTCCGCGGACATGGGTGACATCATCTTGAGTTTCTTGAGTTCCTTGTCGACCTTCTCCCGAGCCTCCGCGGATAGCTTTTTTTGTTTGATCTTCTCCTCGATCTCCTGAATTTCGTTTTTGAATTCGTCCTTCTCGCCAAGCTCTTTCTGTATCGCCCGCATCTGCTCGTTGAGATAGTACTCCTTCTGCGAGCGTTCCATCTGCTTTTTGACTCGCGAGCGAATTCGCCGCTCGACCTCGAGAATTTCGATCTCGGCACGCATGTGACCGAGCACTTTTTCGAGTCGCTCTGTGGCATTGAAAGTCTCGAGAAGATTCTGTCGGTCTTCGAGCTTGATTCCGAGATGGGCCACGATGGTGTCTGCCAAACGGCTGGGATCGTCGATGGAAGAGACGGACATCACCATTTCCGGCGGTATTTTCTTTTTTAGCTTGACGTAATTTTCAAAAGTCGAATGCACTTCACGTGTCAGCGCTTCCACTTCCGTGTTTCGCTCGACGATCTCCGGAGCTTCCTCCACCTCCACCAGAAAGAACTCTGGGCTATTCAGGAACTTAGTGACTTGAGCTCGCTTCTTGCCCTCGATCAGCACTTTCACTGTTCCGTCGGGAAGCTTGAGCATCTGAACCACGGTGCCGAGGGTCCCGATCTTGTAGATGTCCTCTTCAGTCGGCTCGTTGGTTTTTGCGTCCCGTTGCGAAGAAAGAAAGATCGGTCCTTGCTTCTGGGTAGCCTCTTCCAAAGCTTTAATGGAACGTTGCCGGCCGACAAACAGCGGAACGACCATGTGAGGAAAGACAATAATATCTCTGAGAGGCAGCAAGGGAACCCGCGTCACACCGCCACCCGGCTCTTTCTCGTCTTTTTTATCTTTATCATTGCGAAATAGCATATCGGTCCCTCCCTAAGCGCTCTCCGCAGCCTTGGTGTATACGACAATTGGAGGCTCGTTCTTGTTTACAACATCCTCCGAAATAACGACCTCCTTGATATTCGGTTGGGAAGGCATGTCGTACATTATGTCGAGCATGATGTTTTCCATGATCGCCCTCAGTCCACGGGCTCCTGACTTTCGTTTCATGGCTTCCCGGGAAATCGCTTGAAGCGCCTCCTCGGTAAACTTTAGATGCACGCTTTCCATATCAAATAGCTTCGAATATTGCTTCGTAAGCGCATTTTTCGGTTCTCTTAGGATGCGCACAAGCGCTGCTTCGTCCAGTTCGTCTAAAGTCGCGATGACCGGCAACCGGCCGATAAACTCAGGAATCAGGCCAAACTTCAACAAGTCCTCCGGTTGGACATCATGTAAAAGTTCGGTGGCCCGTCGGCCATCTCTTTCCTCGAGAGGACCGCCAAAACCCATCCGTTTGCGTCCAGTCCGTTTGCGAATGATATCTTCTAACCCGACAAACGCGCCGCCGCAGAGGAAGAGGATATTGGTCGTGTCCACCTGGAGAAACTCCTGCTGCGGGTGCTTTCTGCCTCCCTTCGGGGGAACACTCGCCATCGTTCCTTCAATGATCTTCAGCAGCGCCTGCTGGACACCTTCACCCGATACGTCTCGGGTAATCGACGGATTGTCTGATTTGCGAGAGATTTTATCGATCTCGTCTATATAGACAATCCCGCGCTGAGCCTTTTCGACGTCGTAATCCGCCGCTTGAAGAAGGCTAAGAATAATATTCTCAACATCCTCTCCGACGTATCCTGCCTCAGTGAGGCTCGTGGCATCGGCGATCGTGAAAGGAACTTGGAGAAACCGCGCCAGCGTCTGGGCCAATAAGGTCTTCCCGGATCCGGTAGGTCCAAGCAGCAGGATATTGCTCTTCTGCAACTCCACATCCCCGGTTACCATCTGGCTATCGATGCGCTTGTAGTGGTTATGAACGGCCACCGCCAGAATCTTCTTCGCCCTTTCTTGGCCAATCACGTACTGGTCCAATACGCGTTTGATCTCTGCGGGTTTGGGTACATTCGAGGACGTCGTCAGGGTTTCGTCGTGGTCGCACTCTTCGGCGATAATATCGTTGCAAAGATCGATGCATTCATCGCAAATGTACACCGTCGGGCCGGCAATCAGCTTGCGCACCTCGTCTTGGCTCTTCCCGCAGAAAGAGCAGACAAGATTTCCCGAAGTCTCACCGTGCTTTGGCATAGAACCCCCGCTTCACTAAAGTTCCCTCACTTCTTGAGGCTGCCTTCGGGCCGCGTAGCGATGACCTCATCGACCACCCCGTACTCCTGGGCTTGCTTGCCGTTCATAAACATATCGCGATCGGTATCCTTTTCGATCTTCTTGAGACTCTGCCCCGTGTGTTTCATCAAGATGTTGTTTAAATCTTCGCGCATCCGCAGAATTTCACGGGCTTGAATGTCAATATCGGCGGCTTGGCCTTGAAAGCCGCCGAGCGGTTGGTGAATCATGATGCGTGAGTGAGGAAGCGCGTAGCGCTTTCCTTTGGCACCCGCAGCTAGAAGAATCGCCCCCATGCTTGCAGCCTGTCCAACGCAAACAGTCGAGATCTGTGGTCGGACATATTGCATTGTGTCATAAATGGCAAGACCGGCGGTCACCGAGCCTCCGGGGCTATTGATATAAAAGAAGATATCTCGTTCGGGATCTTCGGATTCCAAAAACAGCAGCTGGGCAGTAATGAGATTAGCGACCTCATCGGTAACCACGGTTCCGAGAAACACGATCCGATCTTTGAGTAATCGGGAGTAGATATCGTAGGCGCGTTCCCCACGTCCAGTCTGTTCAACAACGATGGGAATGAAGTTCATTTCTTAGGAAACTCCTCAACCACAAAGAGCATTTTAGCCTTTTTTGCCTTGCTCATCAACCGTTGCGCCGGGCGAATCGACCTCTTTTGTTTGCGCCCGCGCCAGCAATAAACTGAGTGTGCGATCGAAAACCATTTGGGCCCGCAATTCGTCGCGAGCCTCCGCCCTGGAGTAGGTATCGCGCACCGTTTTTGCCTTGTCGCCAGCAGCGCGAGCGAGGTTTTCAACCCTCTCCTGGACCTCCTGATCCCCGACCTCAATCTTCTCCAGCTGCGCAATCTTCTCTACCAACAGCGTTGCCTTAACCTGACGCAAGGCGCGCGTTTCAAGAGTTTTCTTGGTCTCTTCCAAGGTTGGCGCGTCCTGGGACGCGGAGGGCGATTGTCCAAGCCCGCGATTCTGATAACGCTCCATCAGGTAGCGGGTTTGCCGTTCGACCATCGCCGGCGGCGGGGTGAAGGAACAAGCTTCAACGAGCCGATTAATGATCCGCTCTTTGAGGTCTTCCTCTTGAATATGCTTAAGCTCATTTTCCAGTCGCGCCCGAAGGTTCGCTCTGAGCTCCTCGAGAGAGGCGCATTCGCCATAATCTTTGGCGAAATCATCATCGAGCTCCGGCAATATTTTCTGCTTGATCTCACGAACGACCACAGAAAAATCGACCGCCCGACCCGCAAGATCGCCATTGGGATACTTCTCCGGGTAGGTTACCTGAATGTTCTTTTGTTCCCCCACCGTCAACCCGACGACGGCTTCTTCAAACTCCTGTAGCGCTTGTCCCCCGCCAACTTCCAACAAATAGTTTTCTCCCTTCCCCGCTTGGAATGGCTTGCCAGCAATGAAACCCTGAAAATCTAAAGTGACAAAGTCTCCACGCTGGACGAGCGTGCGATTTTCAACCGGTTCGAGTCGGGCATGGCTCTCTTGGAGTCGGCGCAGCGCCTCATCGACCTGATCCTCGGTGACAGAGAGCTTGAATTTTTCGATCTCGATACCCAAATACTCCCCGACTTCGATCGCCGGCTTGACCTCGAAAGTCGCGGAGAAAGAAAAAGGATTGCCTTCAACCAGATCATGGGCTTCGATCTCAGGTCGGGAAACAATCTGCAGTCCTCGCTCTTTGATGACTTCCCCTAGCGAGTCTTCCACCAACTGTGACCTGACCTGGCCCCGAAGTTCGTCCCCGTAGATGCCTTGCAAAACACTGCGGGGCGCCTTGCCGGCGCGGAACCCTTTTATGCGCACCCGTCGCCCAAGCTCTTGATAGGCGCGGGAAAACTCGCTTGCCACCGCCTCGGCGGGTAGTTCGACCTGGATCTTTCGCTGCACCGGACTTATTTCAACGATATCGAACTTCATAGCTCATCATGACAACCGGACTCGCTTACTCGCAAGTCACCCGTTGCGCCCTCGCTTTAAGATTCAACCTGCAACCGAGCCGAGGTTTTTGCTTTGGTGCGAGAGGGGGGACTCGAACCCCCACGGTTACCCGCTAGATCCTAAGTCTAGTGCGTCTGCCAGTTCCGCCACTCTC
>Ga0105092_10001865_pt1 | contig 11232 bp, 8 predicted proteins | sample PPLLak2March2015_FD_87021 | JGI IMG/M metagenome (GOLD analysis project Ga0105092, IMG submission 87021) | Freshwater sediment microbial communities from Prairie Pothole Lake near Jamestown, North Dakota, USA - PPLs Lake P7 Core (1) Depth... | ecosystem: Environmental > Aquatic > Freshwater >... | reverse complement strand
CGGCAGTCCCTGAAGGCTCACTTCCCCTGGCAAGTGCGTAACGACCAACGCCACGTGAAAGCCGCACGTAAAAAAGCCCGCGTGGAGTAATAGATAGCTGCGGTCGGCAAGCGCGCGGCGCACCGCCATGCGCAAGCTTCCTACGCCGGAGATAGCACCGCCCTCGGCATGCCCCGCCGGCCGGGGTGCGCGCAGAGATTGCACCAAAGGCAACGCCAAGAGCGTGATCAGCGCCAACGACCACATGGCGCCCATCCAGCCAAACAGTGAGATCAATTTCTGCAGAAGCGGCGCGAATACGAACTGACCGAAAGAGCCTCCGGCATTGATAACGCCCGCGGCGCTGCCGCGATGTGCAGCGGAGATGCGCTGCGCCACCGCGCCAATCAACACCGAGAAGCTCGCCGCGCCCGAGCCGATGGCTGATAAGAAACCGATGGCTGTCACCAAACCGAGTCCGGTGGTTAAAAACGGCGTGAGCGCGCTGCCTAAAGCGAGCATCACCACACCACCGACCAGCACCCGCCCCGGACCATAGCGGTCCGCGACTGCGCCGGCGAGCGGCTGGATCGCGCCCCAGATAAACTGCCCCACGGCCAGCGCAAAGCTGATCGTCACAAGGCCAAGCCCCGTCGAGTTATTGATCGGAAACACGAACAGGCCCAAAGACTGCCGCGCCCCCATCGTGATCATCAGCACGGCGGCGGCGGCGAAAGTGATAAACAGCCAGGGTTGGGTTTTGCCGGAGTCGTTCATTCGGTTGGCAACGTTTCTCTACATCTCTGCCACCACTCGTCCGATAATTTTCCCCGCTTTCAATTCATCGAGCGTGCGGCTGACTTCCGCCAGCGGCCGCGTCTCAATCGGGATCGGTTGGAGTTTGCCTTGACGCGCCAGCGCCACGACTTCCTTTAGCTCACCGACCGACCCAACATGGGAGCCTTGAACTGTCAGCGCCCGCAGGATCGTCGAACCGATCGACAGCGGGATCTCGCCGCCGTACAGTCCCACCAGGATCAGCCGGCCGCCTTTGCGCAAAGCGCCGAGCGCCAGCTCGGCGGTCTCTTTCATGCCCACGAAATCCACCGCACCGTATAAAAAACCACTGGTGAATTCTCTTAACTTCTTCGCGGCGTCGGCATCGCGGCCATCGAATGACGCCGCCGCGCCGCTCTTTTCCGCCGCCGCCAATTTGCGCGCGTCGATATCCACTGAGACGATGCGCTCATGCCCCAGCGCGCGCAACATCGCGATGGCCGAAAGTCCCAGGCCGCCCGCGCCCATCACCGCGACCCATTCGTCCGGCGGGATCGGTTTCAATTTCGCCACTGCGGCATAAGTCGAAAGCCCTGAACATGACAACGTCGCTGCCCAGGCGGAATCAATGCCGCCGGCGTCGATGAGGTAGCGCGGATGCGGCACGAGAAGATGGTCGGCATAGCCGCCGCTGCGCTGAATGCCGATCATGCGCGGCGCCATGCAATAGTTGTCCAACCCTTGGCGACAGCGCGCGCAGTCGCCGCAGCCGGTCCATGGATAGATGAGACGATCCTCGCCGAGGGAGACATCTCCGGCATCGGGTCCCGCGGCGATAACCGTGCCGAACGGTTCGTGCCCCAGGGTCGCAGGCAAGCTTATGCCGCGCTCGGCCATGTGCAAGCGCTTGCCGCCGCCGAGATCGAAGTAGCCGTCGCGAATATGCGCGTCGCTATGGCACACGCCGCAATACTTGAGCCGAACCAGCACTTCCGTCCCCATCGGCTCCGCCGTCGCGCGCTCGATTCGTTCTAGGGGCTTACCCCATGCGATGACGTCGTAGCTCAGCATAATGTCTTAAACGATCAGGGACTCAAGCAACCAATACCATGCCATGCGCTCTTTTAAACAACCCTTCGGCGCTGTTTTCCGTCACCAGCACCGGGCCGCCCCAGCAGAATTGAATCCGCTCGTCAGCCGTCATCGCGATGGGTTTCCAGACAAAAGCGTTGCCTCTTTCGACGCGCAACTCGCGCGCGCGGACGCCGGAGAATTTCTCGTTAAGCACCGGACCGTCGTCGCCGTAGCCGCAGCCATGCATTTGGATCAGTGTTTTCATGCCGCGCTTGGCGCCCAAGCCGTTCACGAAGTCGATTAGGGCGCCAATCGTCACTCCCGGTTTAATCAAGTCCAAGCCGGCTTCGTGGACTTCCCTCTGTAACTCGATCACCGGCTTCCATGCTTCGGGAATCGCGCCAAGAAGAATCGGCTGGCACACCTGCGCTAACTGCGCGCCGACGATCGCGTTCACTTCATTGGTTATCAGCGCGTCCTTCTCCAGCCGCCGGCCGGCGGGCGGGTTGGTGTAGCGCTTCGGTCGCGCCGTGCCGATGGGATCGATCGTCAGCGCCATCGGGAAATATTCGCTGCGCAGTTCCAGCATCCGTTGTAATGCGCCGGCGTAAAGCATCCCGGCGTCTGCTTCAAGGCGCGCCAATTCAATCAATTCATCAAGCCCCGCGGCCGCCACTTCCGCCGCGCGCCGCACGAGAGCGATTTCCTCATCGCTCTTGACGTAACGCACGGCGCCGATGACGTCGGTTGCGTCTGCTAAACTCGCGTTGGGCACCTTGCGCGCGACATGTTCCAGAGCCGTGTGATTGACCACGCCGTCCATCGAGCTGCAATGGGTGAGCAAACCGCCTCTTAGCCCGACAACGCCGACCCGCGCTCGGTCCATGCCCAAATCGAGCAGCGCCTCGCCCATAGGCTCAGCCCACTCGCGGCCCGTTTGCCAAGGGTCGGGAACCCAGTCGTTGCTCGACCTGCGATCGGCGATGACGATCGGCGCGCGCCCGTCGGCGGGCAAAACCATCGCCGAGCAACGCAGTTGTGTCATGTCCCGCCCGTCTATGCCATTTCCGAGCGGCACAAGGATGCAATCAAAGCCGGCCTTCGCGGCGTTTGCTCTTACGGCCTGCCAGCGCCGGTCGCGCTCGGCCAGTGTGTAACCGTTCCAGATGTGAACCGTCGCGCCGGCTCCGGGCGGTGTGGTCCAAGGCATAAAGGTTCCTTCCGTTCAAAGTTCCGCGTTCAAAGTTCAAGGTAAGAACAAGCAGCTCGGTTCGCGTCCCTAAGCCGCCTCACTTTGTTCGTCTCGCAAAAGATGAAACGCGTCTCGTTCAGTGGCCGCTGTGCAACGTTGAACATTGAACCTTGAACCCGGAACATTTTTAAGTGATCGAAACCATTCCCGGCGTGCGCTTAACCAACGGCTCGCCACCTTTGTCGGTGACCAGCACGCAGCCGCCCCAACTGGTATCGAAGCTGCCGTCGGCGCTGCGGGCGATCGGCTTGACGATAAAGACATTGCCTTTTTCGATCAGCACGTCGCGGTTGCGCATGCCCTGGTTTTGCGGCGTAAATAACGGCCCGTCGTCACCGTAACCACGCCCGTGCATGAGTAGCTGGCTCTTCATGCCGCGTTTTTCGCCGAAGCTGTTGATCATGTCCATAAACTCGGCGAAGGGTTTGCCCGGCGCTAGCTGTTCCAACCCCGCGTAATACATCTCGCGCTGCAGTTCGATGGCGGGCTTCCACGCTTCCGGAATCGGCCCCAGGATAATCGGTTGCTGCTCCTGGGCGATCAGTCCGCCGACGACGGCGTCGACTTCGTTGGCGATACGATATCCCGGCTGAAGAAACCGCCCTTCCGTGGGATCTTCGAAACGGGGCAAGCGCCCGCCGCCATGGGGCCCGCTGTAAAACGCCATGGGATAATACTCGCTTCCCAGCGAGATCATCCGGTGCATGACCCGTGCATAGAGCAGGCCCTCGTCCATCCCCGGCCGCGCCAGTTCGATCATTTTTTCGATGCCCGCGGCCGCGATGGCGGCGCCCCGTCGAAGACAGTCGATTTGTTCCTCGCTCTTGACATAACGGGCATAGCCGACCACGTCAGTGGCGTTCTCGAACCTGGCGTTGGTTAAGCGCTGCTGCACTTCGACGTAGGATGAATGATTAACCACGCCGTGAAAGGCGCGCCCGTGGGTGTAAAAACCGCGCCGGACGCCGGAGACACCGATGCGCGCCCGCTCCATGCCGGCGTCGATCAGCGCCTGCGCCATGCTCTCACCCCAGGATCGTTCTACGGGCCGGAACTCCGGCACCCAATCGTTTCCTTCCTCCACGTCGGAAATGATGATGGGCTGGCGTCCATCCGTCGGCAAAATCACCGCGGCGTTATCGAGTTGGGTGAGGAAGCGGCAATCCGAACGGGCGCCGCGGGCCTGTTCCAGCGACAGATGCAAGTTTCGCCCGTCGACGCATAGCGGCACGAAGATGCAATCGAATCCGGCCTTTGCCGAGTTCTCGCGCACCCGCCGCCAGCGCCAATCACGCTCGGCTACCGAATAGCCTTGCCAACTGATATCCGCCGCTGATTCCATTTCTGTCCTTTCGCCGCCGCGCGCCATTCCATACCCGCGCGCACGGCGCGCCCCAGCCAATAATCACGTTGCAGTTCGTGGACGGATGGCTTTCGCATATATTTGGCGCCACCATGCCGAAACTAACTACTGTTAAAGACGAAATGCAACGGCACACCTTGGCAAAGAGACTGTGTCGTAATGTCATTCTGAGGCGCAGCCGAAGAATCTCGTCTTCGTAACACCTTGAAAATGCGAGATGCTTCGCTCTGCTCAGCATGACATCAGCGCGCTTTCGCGGATTGCGACACAATCTCAAAGGGGAAACAGAGACGGACCGAAAGAGATTGATCGAACCCGCTGCAGAGACAGAACAGAAATTTGCGACCGATACCGCTACGACCTCACGGCGCCGGCGCGGGGGGCTCGACTTTCCAGATGTAGAGAGTGCGCGGTTCGTTGAATTCAGAGGAGCCCGACTCGCTCGGGTTGACATATTCGATCTTCGTCGGTTTCCAGTCGTCGATGTCGAAGTCATGGGCGATGACCCGAGAGCCGGGTTTGAGCGCTTGCAGCTTGGGGCGGAGTTGATTATTGAACCACTTGAACATGTAAAGCGTAACCACCGTGGCTTCGGAAATATCCACGGTGAGGCCGTCGGCGGCGCGAAACTCGACGAGGTGGCTGACGCCTTCCTCGACCGCGTTGGCTCTCGCCTTTTCCACTAATTCAGAATTTAAATCGACACCGACGCCGCGCACGCCGTATTTTTTCGCGGCTTGGATAATGATGCGCCCGTCGCCGCTGCCCATATCGTAAAGCACGTCGCCGTTCTTAAATTCCGCCAATTCGAGCATCCGCAGCACCACCGGCATGGGCGACGGCACGAAGGGAATGGTTTCTTGGGCCCGGCTCTGTGCTTGGTAACCGGCGACCACGAAGAAGAACGCTAAAACGATTTTTCTTAGCTGCGGTATGACCGGTTGGCATTTCACGATTGACATTTTTCGAGTACCTCTCCTCGCGCGTTATGCCAAGCCGCATAATAATTGTCAATCCGCCGCAGGTCTTAGCCGCGCGGGCGTCAACCAGGATAACGTCAAAGTCGGTTTCACTTTACTGAGTTAAATTCACAACTCGCGTTCGTTTAAAAATCCCCCCTTCCCCCCTTTTGAAAAAGGGGGGTATAGAAAGTCTCCCTTTTTAAAGGGAGACTTAGAGGGATTTTCATCTGCTCAACACGACTTTGAGGTTGCCCAGCGGTCGTCACCCCATCTCCTTGACAAACCGGAGCATTCTTTCCTGCGGCGCCGGATCCAGATACTGGCCGTAAAGCCGCTGGCGCATCCGGTCGACTTCGCCGCTTTGCAGCCGCTCGTACAATTGGCTGCGCTTGCCAAAAGCAGTCATGACCATATCGGCGGCGACGGCCATCAGACGCAGGTGCTCCTTGGTGCTCGGCGCGCCGCCGCGAAAATAGCGTTCGATAAACGGTCCGATTTCCGTGTTGCTTAGATCCGAAGCGCCGCCGCTCAACATAAGAGTACTCGTCAACAAGCCTTCCATCGTTCTTTCGGCGCGATCGGACGCTTCGATGCTATGGACGCGATAGGCCGCGCTCAACAGCGGCGCCCAGGTGCCGCCGGCGGCCCGGTAGCCCTTGGTTTCCGCGGCTTGAATGCAGCAGCGGAGAATTTCGATATCTTGCATCAGGCTCGATAAAAGTATTTGCGAGGAGGGGCTGGTGTTGCGCTTCGCCATCTGCGTCAACAGCTGGGCGACGCCAAGGAACCCTTCCAGCTTGGTGATCAAGCGGAGCATCGTCGAGTACTGGCCCCAGGTGTGAATGTACATGATCCCCGCCAATAGCTTTGGATCTTTGTAGACGAAAACCCGTTCCCAGGGCACCATCACGTCGTCAAAAATCAACGCGGCGTCGACTTCGTCGAAGCGCGCGGTCAATGGCTGCCGCTCCGGATCGGCGTTTTCGGCGTAGAGATCGCGACACACGATCTTCAAGCCTTTTGTGTTCATCGGAATCGCGAACGCAAGCGCATAGTCCGCTTCGCCCGGCTCCCGCGGCCGGTTGGGGTAAACCAACACTTCGTCCGATATCGGCGCCAAAGTCGCCAGCGTGCGCAAGCCTCTGATGACGGGGCCTTCTTTGGTCTCGCCGACGATATGCAGGATCAAGTCCGGATCTTCCTGTTCGCCGACGGGTTTGGTGCGGTCGTAGTATTGATCGGTAAGGGCGTGGGTGAGACACAGATCCTTGCGGCTCGCGTAGCGATGGTAGGCCCTGGCGTTTTCCGCCCATTGCTTATTGGTCTGCTCGATGATGTGCGCCCAGTCGCGCAAACCCACGACCAGTTCCGCGACGAACTCCGGAAAGCGGCCCATCTGGCCAAGTGTCGCCTGGGACCAGAACTCGATATTGCGCCGCTTGAGCGCCAGCTGCTCGGGGTTTTGCGGCGGCAGATAGCTATAGGACATGCGCTCGCCTTCATAGTCCAGCGTCATGATATCGCGGCACTCCGGCTGATGCTGCTTGTCATACAGATCGGCGAGGGTCTTGATGGTGCCGGAAAATCCGGCATGGGCGGTGACATCGTCGATGCGCCGCCCGGCATGCCACACCTCCCGCCCGTCGCGCAGCGCCTTGATGTAATTTGCCCCGGTTCTAATGGCCATAGGAAAAAACCTCCAAGCTTACTGATGCTCGCCAACTTATAACCGCATCCGCTCCCGGCGAGCAACAGTCGGGGGCGCGCCGTCAAGGCTCGGCGCGAACCTTTGGCGATTTATTTAACCCCCAGGGCAACGTCAAAGTGAGTTTCACTTTACTGAATTGAATTCCCAACTCGCATTTATCCAAAAATCCCCCCTTTCCCCCTTTTTCAAAGGGGGGAATAGAAAGTCTCCCTTTGTAAAGGGAGATTTAGAGGGATTTTAATTTACTCGACACGACTGTGACGAGACCCTGATTTTACCCCTCCGGCTCTCGACAAGAAAACGTCACGCTGCCTATAATGCCAATCGTGCCCGGTTCCGTCCCAACCCGGTCAGTGTCGATTTGGATCAATAGGAGGGAATGAACAATGAAAAAATTCAGCACGATGATAGCCTGGTCGCTAGTAATCGGCGCTTTACTGCTTCCCGGCAAATCGGCATTCGCCCTCGATAAGGTCAACGTCACCCTGCCGTCGAAATCGTTTCAGTTCATAATCTTTCCCCTCGCCAAGGAGCGCGGCTATATGAAGGAGGAAGGGATCGATCTCAATATCGTTGTCATGGCATCCACCACCGGCCTTCAAGCCGTATTGGCCAGAGAAATGGATTTCACCGGTTCCGGGAGCAGTGCCCTGGTCGCGGTCATTCAAGGCAACGCGCCGCTTAAAACCGTGCTAGCCGTCAATGATCAGGTCTTGCAGTGGGTCATGGCCCGGCCCCAGTACAGCAGCTTTAAAGAATTAAAGAATAAGAAAGTCGCCGTGACCGGCGTCGCCTCGGTCGCGACGTTTATGTTGAAAAAAGTCGCGCCCAAGTATGGACTGGACGGAAACAAGGACATGATGTTTCTTGCACTGCCACCAGGCCAACGTCTTGCAGCGCTGGTCTCGGGCACCGTGGATGCGGGGTTATTGAGTTCGGAAGAACGCTTTGCCGCCCTCGATCAAGGCATGAAAGAAATCATGTATTTGGGCAAAGAAGTGAAAAATTCCTGGGGCACGGTGGCAACGAACGATCAATTCATTAAAGAAAAACCCAAGCCGATGCATGGATTCATGCGCGCTCTGCTCAAAGCCTTGCGCCTCGTCAAGCAGAACCGCGAGGTCGCCATCGATACCATGATTAAGTTTTCCCAATTGAACAGCGAATTAGCGGCGCGCACATACGACGGCATGATCGGGACTTTTACTACCAATGGCGTGGTAGACGAGGAAACGCAGAAAAACGATCTCGACATCGTTCGCGAGGTCCTCAATGTTACAAAGGAAGTGCCCGTCGAACGCGCCTACGATTTCGGCTTCGCAAAGAAGGCGGACCAGGAACTGACTAAAGCCGGCTGGCGGCCGTAGATAGAAGGTACAGTTTCGTCGCTCGTTCGGTAACGGTGGAACTCCGTTCAGGCGAAGCGAAAGTCCGTCATGCCCGCGGATGCGGGCATCCAGGTATGGGGCGCACGCGCCAATCGAGCAAAGACTGGATTCCCGCTTCCGCGGGAATGACAGATTGAGATGATCGAAATTTCGTCGTCGGTTTTTGCACCGTGCCGAGGTGACTTCCGTCGACATCAAATCCGGCGCGGCAAAGCCCTCTGTGCCGGATTTACTTTTTCTCCAAGACCTCGGGATTCACGATGTTAGTCGGTTTGCCCGCAGCGAAGGCGACAATGTGATCGATGACGAATCCGTAGTATTGCTCGTAGGCCTCCCTGGTTACGTAGCCAAGGTGCGGCGTGCAAGTCGCGTTAGCCATTTTCAGCAATGGATGGTCGGCGCCGATGATCGGCTCTTTTCCGTACACATCGACCGCGGCGAAGCCGGGCCGCCCGGCCTTGAGCGCGTCTTCCAGCGCGCCCTCGGCAACAAGCCCGGAGCGGCTCGGATTGACGAACAGCGCGGTGGGTTTCATGCGCGCCAGATCGTCGCGGGTGACGATGCCGCGGGTTTCTTTATTGAGCGGCAGGTGCAGGCTGAGAATATCCGCGGCGGCAAAGAATGCTTGCCGGCTCGCCGCCACTTCGAAGCCCGCTTCGCGCGCGCGTTTTGTCGATCCTTCCCGTCCCCAGCAAACCACGCGCGCGCCGAAGGCCTTGCCGACCCCGGCGACGATGGAGCCGATTTTTCCGTAGGCGTAGATGCCCAGCGTCTTATCTTTGATCTCCACCCCCGCGGTTGATTGCCAGCGCCCCTCTTTTAATTGCTTGACCTCATAGGGCACATTGCGCAGAGCGCTCAAGATCAACGCCCAGGTCAGCTCCGCCGTCGCATTCGACCTGCCCGATCCCCCGGCCGCCACGGCGATTCCCCGTTCAGTGCAGGCCGCCACGTCGATATGCGCCGTGCCGGAGCCCGTCTGGCTGATCAGCTTCAGCTTGGGCAACCTTTCGATCACCGCGCGCGGTAAACTCGAACGCTGTTGCGTCAGCACGAGAACCTCGGCGTCTTTCAGACGCTCGGCGAGGCGCGCCGGATCGGTTTCCGTATCCGTAAAGGCGGTCACTTCGTGGCCGCTGAGCTTGGCGTAGCATTTGAGCGTTTTGAACGCGTTCTGATAGTCGTCAATGACGGCGATTTTCATGGTACTGCTCCTTTATCTGAGTTCAACGTTCAAGGTTCAAAGTTCAAGGTATCGGATTCGGACCCGCCGTTGCAACAAGTTCCTGTCATTTTGAGCTTTGAACGTTGAATCCAATTCATGACTCCATTGAACGAGGGCGCTTACTTTGAACATTGAACCCGTTCGCCAAGCTCAGGGCGGGCCTTGAACTTTGAACCGAATCATTACCCCCAAAGTTCCTTGGTCGCCAGCCGCGCGCCCTCGGCCATCGCTTGAAACTTCGCCCAGCCCACCTGGGGATGGCCGACCCGTGAGCCGATGCCGCAATCGGTGCCGGCGATGACATTTTCCCGGCCGACGATTTCCGCGTAGCGCACGAGCCGATCGGCGATGGCGCGCGGATGCTCGATGAAATCGCTGTAATGACCGACGACACCGGGGATGAGCACCTTGTCTTCGGGAAGCTTGACCTCTTTCCACACGCGCCACTCGTGGTCGTGGCAAGGGTTGGAAGCCTCGATGGAATACGCCCCGGCGCGCACTTTGAGAATTAAATCGGCGATGTCTTTCAAAGCGATATCGTACTTGTGCGGGCCGTGATAACTGCCCCAGCACATGTGAAAGCGAATGCGGTCGACGGGCAAATCCTTCAAGCCATGATTCAGCGCGTCGATGCGCAGCTCCTGATACTTGCGATAATCGGCGAGGCTCATCTCGGGATACATCTGCCAAGCATCCGCCAGGTCCGGATCGTCGATCTGGAGAACGAAACCAGCGTCGACGATCGCTTGATACTCTTCGCGCATCGCCTCGGCGATAGCGAACAGATAAGCTTCGTCGCTCGGATAGTATTCGTTTTTCATCCAGTGCTCCATGGTGCCGGGCGCAACGGCGGGCAGAAACGCCTCTTCGATTTTTTTCCCCTGGAGCGCGGCTTTTAGATTCTCGATGTCTGATTTGACTTCGTCTTGGCCGACATATTTGAGCGGCTCCACGCAGTAAAAGACCCGCGCGTGATGGCCGATGGAAGTTCGTCCGCCGCGATTGAAATATTCGGTGAACTCAACCATGTCGCGGCCAAAAATCGACGTCGGTTTGAAGTTAAGATCGGCCGGGCGCTCGACGAACCCGCCCAACCGTTCGCGCGTGTAGCGGGAGAAATTTGATTTCCCCAACTCGCCGTCGTTGACGATATCGACGCCGCACTCGATCTGCTTTTGCACGACCTCGTCCACGGCTTCCCTTGTCCGTTTGGCGAGCGCGTCCGAATTGTAGGGACTACCCTCGTTTCTGGCCACGAGCATTTCCATCAGGTCCTTCGGCCGCGCCAGACTGCCGGCATGGGTGACAAGAATTCGATCCGTGCTGCGTTTCATATATTTCCTCTCCTTGTTTCAGCTTTTGTCCACGGCGCTCAACTCTTTCACGATTGATTCAGTTTCGTCGACCACGAAGATAGCCAGCGGTTCCCGTCGGTTTCTGACGGTCAGCTCATGGCGCGGCAAGATCGATGAATCGAGTCCGGCGTGCATTGCCACCTGTTCCG
>Ga0105092_10001864_pt1 | contig 11238 bp, 11 predicted proteins | sample PPLLak2March2015_FD_87021 | JGI IMG/M metagenome (GOLD analysis project Ga0105092, IMG submission 87021) | Freshwater sediment microbial communities from Prairie Pothole Lake near Jamestown, North Dakota, USA - PPLs Lake P7 Core (1) Depth... | ecosystem: Environmental > Aquatic > Freshwater >... | reverse complement strand
TGCGGGCGGCTATGGCGCAGGCCGGTGTGCGTGCGGTCCATGAGCAGGAAGCCGGGCAGCCAGGCAAACGCCCGTTCGATCTGGCGGTCTCCGATTATCTCAAGGGGAGAAATTGCTGGATGTCCCACCGGGAGAATGATATATTCCAGTTATTTTACGGATAGGCTCTTAGCAAATCGTGCAGGCCGTCCCCCGCACCTGCGGTTCGGGGCAGGTGTCGCCTCGATGGGCTCGCGGCCCGAACGGGGTGCCGGGGTCCGTGGTTAAACCATTCTCAAAACACTCCCTAACAGGAATTTCATTGGAGGCAATCTATGAACAGCGAAATTAAAAGAAACCGAACTGCCGCTGCGACGGTCACTGTCTTGAAAGCGGACAAGGCGCCCCTGGCAAATCAGGAAGTAACGGTCAGCCAGGTCAGGCACAAGTTTCTCTTCGGCACCGCGGCATTCGAACTCGTCCCACTTGCGAATGGCGAATACGAAGGCCAAAGACAGGAACAGGCTCTCCAGTGGGCTGATAAATTCCTGGCGCTTTGTAATGCTGCCACACTTCCGTTTTATTGGGCGCGCTTCGAACCCGAACGCGGCAAACCCATGACCAAAGAGGTGCAGAACGCGGCGAAATGGTGCCTTGACCATCACCTGGTCACCAAGGGTCATCCACTTTGCTGGCACACCCTCACCGCGGACTGGCTGCTCGAAATGAACAACGCGGAGATCCTGCAGGCGCAGACCGCGCGCATCCAACGCGACGTGTCTGACTTCCGCGGCTTGATCGACATGTGGGATGTCCTCAATGAAGCGGTCATCATGCCGGTCTTCGACAAGTACGATAACGGCATCACGCGCCTGTGTAAGGAGATGGGCCGCATCAAGACCATCAAAGCCATGTTCGAGGCGACCCGCGCGACCAACCCTTCAGCAACCTTATTGCTCAACGATTTCGATGTCTCCGACGCCTACGACATTCTCGTCGAAGGCTGCCTCGAGGCTGGCATCAAGATCGACGTGATCGGGATCCAGTCGCACATGCACCAGGGCTACTGGGGCGTCGAGAAAACGCTGAAGATCCTCAGTCATTTCGAGCGCTTCAACCTGCCGATCCACTTCACCGAGACGACCCTCGTTTCGGGGCAGATCATGCCGCCGGAGATCGTCGACCTCAATGACTATCAGGTGGAGGAATGGCCCACGACCCCGGAAGGCGAAGAGCGCCAGGCGCGTGAAGCGATCCAGCACTATACAACCCTTCTTGCCCATCCGCTCGTGGAGGGCATCACCTGGTGGAGCATGTCCGATGGCGGCTGGCTCAACGCGCCCGCCGGTCTGCTCCGCAAGGACGGCTCGGGCAAACCTGCCTACGACGAGATCCTGAAACTCGTAAAGGGCGAATGGTGGACGTCACCCACGAAACTGGTCACCGACAGCCAGGGCAAAATCCAATTCAGCGGGTTTGAGGGTGAATATGAGTTGAGTTACAACGGAAAGCAAAAACCGTTCTCACTCACGAAAGAGGATGCCGCGGCGATCGAAGTTCGTCTTTAACCACGGATGAATACAGATAAACACGGGTTTCGGAGCCTGATTTAGGAATTTTGACACAAAACAGCGTTGATCCGCGTTTATCCGTGGTGAATTTGGACTTTAAGAAATACCCTTTGAGAAGAAGGAAAAATAAAATGTCCCAAAAACAACCTGTTGACAGATCACAACTGCTCACCGACCTCTCCCCGTACATCTATGGGACGACGCGGCTGGGCGACGAAAAGATTCCCTTCGAGGAACGTGTGAGCATCGCGCGCGCCGCCATGGGCGCGGGAGTCTGGTTCCACACCAGTCATACCTATAGCAACGCACTCGAGGTATTACGCACTGCCTTCGACCAGGATCGGGCGCGCGTGCCCAAACTGATCGTCAAGATCGGCTGGAGCAACGTGGATGAACTGCGAAATGTTATCCATATGAACATCGATCCGCTCGGGTTGGAGAGTCTGGAACTGGGCCAACTCTGCCTGAGCGGGCCGCTTGCGGAAGAGTATGCCAGCGGAGGCAAGTGCTACGAGACATTTGCCCAAATGAAGCAGGAGGGACTGGTTCGGCGTTTCGTGCTCGAAATATTTCCCTGGACGTCCCATGTGGCGCTCAAGGCATTGCGCGCCGGCTATCCCGAAGGGATCGTGGATGGCTGTATCTTTTACCTGAACCCGCTTCAGCGCTTTGCCTCGAACGAGTTATGGGATCTGATGGTCGCGCGCGATGAACCGATGATCGCCATGCGCACCGTCGCCGGAGGGAACGTGCATCGCCTGCGGGATGTGCCCGGCGCAGCCTGGAAGGAGTACCTGCAACAGCGCGCCGTCGAAGTGGCGCCGATCTTCGAGCGCTCCGGCATCCGGAGTTGGACAGAGTTCTGCATCCGATTTGCACATGGATTCCCTCAGGTCCGCGCGACGGTGGGCTCCACAAGTCATTTGGACCGCCTCGAGGAATTCCTGAACGCCGCTAAAAACATCGAGCCGCTGCCCGCAGATCTCCAGGATGAGATTGTGAAACTGCACTACCGCTGGTCCGACAAACTGGATATGCAGGCCGAACCCTGGACAATGTGAGGGTGGGCAATGCGAATCCTCATTGACATGGACGGTGTCATCGCCGATTTCGACCAGGAGTTCCTGCAACGCTGGAGGGACCGCCACGCCGACAAGTTTTATATCCCTGTGGAAGAGCGAACTGTCTTTTATGTCAAAGATGAGTATCCTGAAGAACTCAAGCCGCTGGTAGCGGAAATATTACTGGAGTCAAGTTTTTTTCGAGATATGCTGCCTGTCCCGGGCGCGCAAGAGGCGCTGACAGAGATGCGGGATATGGGACTGGAGGTGTTTATCTGCAGCAGCCCGCTATCCACCTATAACCATTGTGTCCTGGAAAAATATGAATGGGTGGAAAAACATCTCGGACCGGCATGGACAAAGCAGGTCATTCTTACCAAAGATAAGACGATCATCAAGGGAAATTTCCTCATAGACGACAAGCCCTCGATCACCGGGGCACAGGATCCTCCGGAATGGGAACACATCCTTTATGACCGTCCGTATAACCGGGAAACAAACAAAAGAAGGATCACCTGGGACAATTGGAGGAATATTCTTCTCTCGCCTCCACAAGTATAATCAGAGCACCGTCCTTATCCGTCAAAGGAGATTAACATGCCCTTCAAACTTGTCTACCTTTCCCAGCAGGACCCAAAGTGGAAAAAAGACGTCCTCGGCTTCGGCGACCCGAGCGATACGATCGGTTATGTCGGCTGCGCCCTCACCAGCGTTGCCATGCTCCTGAGCGGACATGGATATGCCGAAACACCCAAGACCCTCAATCAAAAACTCAAGAATATGGATGGCTTCGTCAGCGCAGGGATCCGCTGGGGCGCAGTCAGCCAGATCTATCCAAACGTAAGCCTCAAGGCGTATATTCCCTGCTCCACCAGTGAGGCGCCGCTCGCGCAAATTAATGCCGCCATCGCGGCCGGTCAGCCTGCCATCGTCCAGGTGGATAGTTCGCCCGCGGAGGGCATCCAGACGCACTGGGTGGTGCTCTACGGCAAAAAGGGCGACGACTACCTGATGCTCGATCCCTGGCCCTACCAGCTCGACGTCACAAAAGAAGATTTGTTGATGAAGCGCTACGCGCACGGCAAGGCACTCAAGCGCGCGATCTCCCACGTGATTTTATATGAAGCCTACGGCTCAGGCGGGCCCATCACGACGCCTTCGCAGCCTGACACGACTCCCGCTTCAACGAGCAGAGACTGCGCCCGCGTCAAGGACTCGGTCACATGGGGCTTGAACATCCGCTCGAGCATTGACACCTCCAGCACGGCAAACATCGTCGCAACCGCCACCGCTGGGACGCAGCTCGAGCTCCTCGAGCCGGACGGCGCTTCGAAGATCGGTGCGGTCAACCAGTGGGTGCGCGTCCGCACACCGCTCGGGCGGGAAGGATTCGCGGCGGCGTGGTATCTCGAAAAAATCCCAGGGTCGACTTCCGTCTCGGAAACGGACCCCGCCTCCAGTCCCGTGAGCGAAGCGCCAGTCTCTACGCCCGAGACTCCATCCGCACCGGCCGAGCCAGTAAAGGAAGACAAGCTGGTCGTCGTCGTATCCAGCGCGGTTGGCACGAGCGGATTGCGTTTCCGCAAGACCGCCTCGAAAGGCGGGGCGCTCATCGCGGTCCTCAAAGCTGGGACGCGCCTGACCGTGCTCGAACCCGCGCGCAAAGCAAAAGCCAAGATTGGCAAGGCGAACCAATGGCTGTATGTGCGCGGACCAAAAAATCAAAAGGGTTACGTGGGAGCGGAATATGTAAAGCTCCCATAACCGAAGTGTGTATTTGAACAAGCTTTAGTGGTAAGGAGCAGAACATGCATAGTGTAGACTTTAGCATTACATCCGAACAAATGCAAGCCAGCGTGCCTGTGACCGTGTTCCACATTCATGGCTGGCTGGATGCGCAGAGCGAGGAAGAATTGCTCGCAGCCGCGCGTACAACCTACGATGACGGCGCGCGTTATCTTCTCATCGATCTGAGAGAACTCGATACACTGACCAGTGCCGGGATGCGTGCGCTGCAAAAGGTCTATCAGATCTTCACACCGAAAGAGGATCACTTCAAAGTGGCACATCTGAAATTATGCAATGCGCCCCCGCAGATCTATCACCTGCTTGGCATCACAGGCTTTTTACAGAATATTCCCATGTATGAAAGTATGGATGCCGCGCTGCAATCGTTTGGGAAAGAGTGATTCATACTCTGTCAGCCATCCCCGACGCATCATGATATACAAAAGAGGTTGCTCGAGACCGGGCAGCCTCTTTATTACGTTTTTTCTTCATATAATTATGATTATCACGGATGGAAATCTCTTTGAACTTGTTAGCAGCCTGTAATGTGTACAAGTGTGTGACAGACTAAAATTAAAAAGAAAGTTTGGCAGAAAATGCCTGGCCAATTGCACACCTACGCATTCATTTCAATCCTTTCGGCATTGATCTCATTTGCAGCTGCGGTCACGATCTGGCGGCGTTCGGCGCCAGGTTCTTCTGCATTAAGTGTACTGCTCCTTTCCATGACGATCTGGGCCGGCTGTTATGCGACACGCTGGATGGATGTTACCGCAGAGGCAAAAATATTCTGGTTCCGGATGATGTTTATTGGTGTGGCTTCCATCCCCACCCTCTTCCTGCTATTCGCATTGAGCTTCACGCACAACGGATCCTGGCTGACGCCCCGCCATCTGATCCTGCTTTTCATCCAACCCGTTACTTCCCTGTTATTACAATGGACCAACCAATATCATCATTTCATATACCAGTCGGTGAACATCCTCGAGAAGAATGGCCTGGTGGTGATCGAGCTGACACGCGGACCCTGGTACTTTGTAAATATTGTCTACTCGTATGCGATCATCGCGGTCGGTTTCCTTTTGATGAGCCAGGGCGCGTTACGTTTGGGTCCTTTGTACCGTTATCAATATCGCTTGATCCTGGTTGCTTCTATCCTGCCCTGGGCAGCGAATATCTTCAATGAACTCAGTTTCGGCGAGTCGAAGCATCTGGACTTTGCTCCGCTTACCTTTGGGCTGTCGGGGATTATCTATGTCTTTGCCATCCTGCGGACGCGCTTCATGGATCTGATCCCTGTGGCGCGCAGTCATCTCATCGAAAACATGCGCGACGGTGTCATGGTCCTCGACGCGCAGAACCGCGTTGTGGACATCAATCCTGCCATGGAGCTTTTCCTGGAAAAACAACCTGCCTACTATCTGGGGCAAAACGCTTTCGAGGTCTTTGACGGCTGGCTGCAAAAAACCGATTCGCTCTGGGAGGAAGTGGAGACGCGTGCAGAGTTAAAGGTGCCCAAAAACCCGCCGCGCTACCTGGACCTGCGCGTGACCCCGTTATATGACAAGGAACAACTCCTGAACGGCCGCCTGATGGTCTTCCGTGACATGACGGAACGCAAGCAGGATGAAAAGAGGCTGCGCTATGTCAACGAACGCCTGCAGGCGCAGCTGATCGAGATCGGACTCTTGCAGAGCAAGTTGCGCGAGCAAGCCATACGCGATCCGCTCACCAATCTCTTCAACCGGCGCTATCTCGAAGAGACGCTCGATCGTGAGCTGGCACGCGCCGGACGCGAATCGTATCCGGTCTGCATTATCATGGTCGATCTCGACCATTTCAAACAAACGAATGACACCTATGGTCATGATGCCGGCGATCAGGTTCTCAGGGCGCTGGCAAATACTCTTGCCGAACAAAGCCGGCGCGGTGATTTTGTCTGCCGCTACGGCGGGGAAGAGTTCGTGATCGTCATGCCCAACATCAGCGAGCGCACTGCTTACGAACGCGCCAGGAAGCTCCGCAGGCGGCTGAAATCGCTCCAGATCCCCTACGAGTGCCACAACCTGACCACCACGATTTCGATGGGGATCGCCTGCTATCCGACGAACGGCGAGACCCGCCAGGCACTCCTGCGGGCGGCTGATAAAGCCATGTATGCCGCCAAGAAGGCCGGGCGCGATTACATACTGACGTATGATCAATTCCTCAAGTCGGAAGAAGAAGCGGAAAACTGATCTGCGCAAATCGTTTTTCGTTGGGGGCAGTTGGGGGTCAGCGCAGGTATACCTGGAGCAAGGGCCAATTAGCAGTGAAATCATAGATCCCCACACCTACCAACAATAAGCCGCTGAGAGTATTTATGAGACGGGCACGTATGGCAAATTGACGCGTGATCCAGCGTTGCGCCGCGCCCGAAAGAAAGGATAGCAACAGGAGCGGTATTCCAAACCCCATCCCGAACCAGAAGAAGATGTTCAGTTTGCTGAAGGCTTCGGCTGCCGTCAGTGACAAGGCAAAAATGCTGACCACCAGCGGACCCGAGCAGGGCAGCGCAATGGGACCATACAGCAAGCCATAAGTAAATGCATTCGCAAAGGGATGGGAAAGCACAGGTACCCGTACCTGCGGCAAACGTTTGAAGGGGTTGATATTCAGCAACAGTAGAATGCCGAACAAAATAATGATGAGATCCGCAATCGGGATCACGATGGACAATGCCCTGCCAACGGAAATGGAAAGCAGGGCAATGACCCCGCCCAGGGCAAGCATCATGGTCAATACACCTGCCAGTACAAAGAAGCCAAGAAAGTAACGGCTGGTTTTGTTTTGTAACCCCGCCTGTCCGCCGCTGATATACGCCAGGAAGCCGGGATATAACGGCAGGACACAGGGGCTGGTCGTCGCCAGCAGGCCAAGCGAGAGGGATGTGAGAATTGTTTCCATAAAACACCTCCCCTTACCCTTATCCCCTCTCCCCGCTTCGGTTGCTTAGCACTCAGCGCGAAGAGGAGAGGGGACAGGGTTGGGGGATGTATTTACATCTTCTCATCCAGATACGGCTGGATCATCTCCATCAATTCATCAGCGCTCTTCACGCCGAATGGCAGAGGATGTGCCACGCCATGACGGTCGATCACCAGGACGGGTGCCGAAGGCGGGTTCAGGAATTGATCGCCATAGGTGTTTCCGATCTCGCGCGCCAGGTCGGAGCCGGCGACCGCGTAGCGCCAGTCGAACCCGCTGTTCTGTTGAGTGTAGCCCGTGAGAACCGATTCATCTTCATTGGGGTCGATATCGAGCGATACGATGATGAGATCAGCGCGCATGCCAAGTGACTCAAACAGGTCTTTCATCTGGGTTTGCTGCTGATAACAGGTCGAACACCAGACCGCCATGGTTTCCACCAGGACGACTTTTCCCTGGAAATCGTTGATCGTGAACGATTCGCCATTACGGACATCCGTCAGTGAAGTGCCAAACCAGGCAGGCATTTCCATCATGGCTTCTTCGGTCATCATGGCTTCTTCGGTCATCATCGCCTCTTCAGTCATCATGGCTTCTTCAGTCATCATAGCTTCCTCGGTCATCATCGCCTCTTCGGTCGGCTTGTCCATTGCATCCGGGGCGGCGCCTCCACAGGCTGCCAGAAGGAAGACCAATAAAAGCAGCACACTCAACACAGTCGTTCGGTTTTTCATTACTCTCTCCTGTTTTGGATTTCTTCGCATGATAGCAAGCAGCCCTTACAAAAGGGCTGTAGAATCATTACGGAACCATGAACCCTGTAACAGTTCCTGTAAGATTTTGTTAATGTCTCAAAAAATCCGTTCGGTTATCATTGGAGAACAATGGAATGAACGCAAAAACAATCCTTGTTGTGGAAGATGAAGCCAGCATTGCGGAGGTGGTCAGCCTGTACCTCAAACGCGCCGGGTACCAGGTGCAGATCGCCTCGGATGGCAGACAGGCGATGAACGTCTTCGAAAAACAGATGCCGGACTTCGTGGTCCTGGATTTGATGCTCCCCGAGGTGGACGGTCTCTCCCTGACCCGCTGGTTAAGGGATCGCTCCGATGTGCCGATCATCATGCTCACGGCGCGGCGTGCAGAGGTCGATCGCATCGCGGGCCTCGAAATGGGCGCGGACGATTACGTGGTCAAGCCGTTCAGCCCGCAGGAACTGGTAAGCCGCGTCCGGGCGGTGATGCGCCGTCTCGGGCGGGAACAGCCTAAGACTGAGAATGACCGCTTCCTGGAGTTCGATGATCTGACGATCAACCCGAGCAGCCGGGCCGTCACGGTCAGCAACGCGCCCGTCGAGCTGACCGCCAAAGAGTTCGACATGCTGTACCTGCTGGCACAGCATCCAAAGCAGGTCTTTACGCGCGAGCAGCTGCTCGAACGCATCTGGGGGGGCGCGCAATACATCGACCCCGGCACCGTGACCGTGCATGTGCGCCGCCTGCGCGAAAAGATCGAAGTGGACCCCTCGCACCCGGAGCGCCTGCTGACGGTCTGGGGTGTGGGATATAAATTTGAACCGTAATTTTTTAACCACGAAGGACACGAAGGTTCACGAAGGTTTTAAGCCTTCCACCTTTGTCTCCTTCGTGAACCTTAGTGGTTAGATTTTATGAAGTTATCTCTATCCCGTGTTCCCATGTTCGCCCGTCTGGCGATTGGCATCCTTTCCATCGTTGCCATTTCGCTGGCATTCTTCAATTTGCTCATGTCCCCGCCATCCAACGAACTGGGGTTGATGGCTTTGTTCCTGGGCGTGACCGCGCTCGCTTCCGCCCTGGCGGGATACGGAGCGTACCGCTTCGGCTGGGTCAACCGCTCCCCAACCCTGCGCTGGACCTTGCTGGGCGGCTATGCACTCGCCAGCATTCTGACGTTCTTCAATGTCTGGTTTTCAGCGCAATTGATGTTTGCCAGCGAGCATGACCTCCAGCTGGCGATCGTCCTGCTGGTCTTCGCGGGCGGGATGGCGACAATTCTGGGATATTTCCTTTCCAGCACGGTGACCGAGCGGATCCATTTGCTCAAAGAGGCGGCCGAAAAGCTTGCGCAAGGGAACCTGCAAACACGCGTACCGGTGGATGGGCGGGATGAGGTTGCCGCGCTTTCCAGCACGTTCAACCAGATGGCAGAGCAGTTGCAAGCCGCCGATCGAAAGCAGCGTGAAGTCGAGAACCTGCGCCGCGATCTTGTCGCCTGGGCAAGCCACGACCTGCAGACCCCGTTGACCTCCATGCGCGCCGTCCTGGAGGCGCTTTCAGATGGAGTCGTGGATGAACCTGAGATGGTGAAGCGCTATCTCGCCACCGCGCAGCGCGACGTGATGTCGCTCTCCGCCCTGATCGATGACCTCTTCCAGATGTCACAACTGGATGCAGGCGGGTTCCCGCTGCAGCGCGCCCCGGCTTCGCTCAGTGACCTCGTCTCGGATACGCTCGAAAGTTTTTCCCAGCTGGCAAAGCAGCAGGAGATCACGCTCGAAGGCCAGGTGGAGTCGGATGTCGACCCGGTGCTGATGGATACGCAGGCGATCGGGCGTGTGCTCAACAATCTCATCAGCAACGCGCTGCGGCATACGCCTGCCAGGGGACGTGTCAGCGTTTGGGTGCGGCGCACCACCCAGGGCCTGGAAGTGACCGTCAGCGACACCGGAGAGGGTATCCGTGCCCAGGATATTCCACACATCTTCGAACGTTTTTATCGCGGTGAGAAGTCACGCAACCGCGGCACCGGCGGCGCCGGGCTGGGACTTGCCATCGCGCGCGGGATCGTCCATGCCCATGGGGGTGACATTCAAGTGGAAAGCCAGGCAGGTAAAGGCACGCAGTTCACATTCCATCTCCCCTAGAGAGTGTTTCATCAATCGTTATTTACCACGGATAAACACAGATAAACGCGGTTGTTTTGATAAAAGTATCCTGAACTCGCTTAAAGATCCTTTTTATCTGTGTTCATCGGTGGTTAAAAACACTCCCTTAACCAATCTTTCAGTCTCCCGTAATCCTTTCGTAAGGAAGTTTTCTTAGAATGGACACATCAAGGAGAGTGACGATGAAAGGTTTACTTTTTGGATTGATCGCTTTTATGCTTTTTGGATGTGCACCCATGCAGTCAGCAGATGCTTCCATGCCGAATCCCGCTTCCCTTCCGGACCTGGGGCCTGCTCCCGAGTTAATGAACGACACCTGGCTGAATGTGGATACGCCTTTGCGCCTCGCCGATCTGCGCGGCAAAGTGGTCATCGTTGAGATGTGGACGTTCGGTTGCATCAATTGCCAGAACGTGATGCCTTCCTTGAAGGGATGGCATGCCAAATACAAAGACCAGGGTCTTGTCATCATCGGCAACCATTATCCGGAGTTCTCCTTCGAGGAAGACCTTAGTAACTTGAAGGATGCCGTTGCCCGTTTTGATATTCAATATCCTGTGGCGCAGGATAACGACGGCGCCACGTGGCGAGCCTACAAGAACCATTACTGGCCAAGCTTATACTTGATCGACAAGCAGGGTCACATCCGTTATGTGCACATCGGTGAAGGAAGATATAAGGAAACAGAAGAAAATATCAAGGCATTATTGGAAGAAGGATATTAACGTCATTGCGAGTGAGCGTAGCAAGCGAAGCAATCCCACTTATCATAAATGGGATTGCTTCCTTACAGGATGCTTCGCAATCGTCGGGACCCCGAAAAAAACATCGGGGCAGGCGAACACCCTCCTCGCAATGACAGCCAACTGATGGGGCTCGCAATGACATTTGGAAGCTATGGATACTCGTTCTCTTTCTCACACTATTAAATCCAGCCGCAACTGGC
>Ga0105092_10001861_pt1 | contig 11249 bp, 10 predicted proteins | sample PPLLak2March2015_FD_87021 | JGI IMG/M metagenome (GOLD analysis project Ga0105092, IMG submission 87021) | Freshwater sediment microbial communities from Prairie Pothole Lake near Jamestown, North Dakota, USA - PPLs Lake P7 Core (1) Depth... | ecosystem: Environmental > Aquatic > Freshwater >... | reverse complement strand
CGGCGGGAACGAGCGAGCTGCAACCAGCGTTTTCGCCGGGCTTACAAGCCCGGCTGCCGGACTCTGGAGAGTCCGGCCACAATAAAAGCCCTTCCTACCAGGTGTCTGGTTGCTCCTGCTACCGCGGAACGTTCCACCCTTCCGCCGGAGGGATCCACCCCCTGGATGCCACGTCGGCAAAGAGGAACGCGATCAGGATCAAGAACCAGAAGATTCCGGTTCCCACAAAAATCCAGGTTAGTTTGCTGCTGTAGCGCAGGTGCATGAAATACAAAAGCACCAGCGTCGCTTTCAGAACCGCGATACTCAGTGCGACCACCGTGCTCAGAGGCCCAAGATCGAGAAACGCCACGGCCACCGTAATCCCGGTGAATGCCAGCAACGCAGCGAAGACGGCATAGTATGTTCTGACTGGAATTACATGCTCAGACATCAGTGTCTTCCTAACAGATAAAGCAAGGGAAACAGGAAAATCCAGACGATATCGACAAAGTGCCAATACAAGCCGGTAACGTCGACCGGCCCGTAGTACTCCGGCGAGTAGCGGCCCCGCCATGCGAAGAACGCGATCATGCCGACGATAACGACCCCAACCACCATGTGCAGGGCGTGCATGCCGGTCATGAGGAAGTAGAAGGCGAAGAAACGCACCTGCATTCTCTCCTCGCCCTGCAGGGCGAAGCCCGGGCCGGGAATGAGCCCTTCGTGGTATTTGTGCGTGTACTCGACGGCCTTGATGCCAAGGAAAACGAGTCCGAGCACGATGGTAAGCAGCAGAAAGATCACAATCTGCTTTCGCCTGCCCAGTTGCGCGGCCCGCACTCCCATCACCATTGTCAAGCTGCTGGCAATCAGCACGGCAGTATTGATCGTCCCCAGCACGATGTCCAGGTGATGGCTGGCCGCGGCGAAAGCCTGCGGATAGAGAGTGCGATACTGCGCGTAGCCGGCGAAGAGCCCCCCGAAGAAAAGGATCTCCGTGACGAGGAAGGTCCACATCCCGAGGGTTGTCGCCTCCTTTTGCTGCGTCAGATCATCGAAGTGATGCGCGAGTGGACTGGGTACCTCCGACAACTTCTGGTTCCTCCTTCGAATAGCTATAGGCTTCTTCTGTGACTATCGGTGTGACGTCGAAATTCTCGGTGGGCGGCGGGGACGGCGTCGTCCATTCCAGCCCGGTCGCTCCCCAAGGGTTGGGTCCAGCGACCGCTCCGAAGCGCAGCGACCATAGAAAGTAGACCATCGGGATGAGATAACCGACCCCCAGAATCGACGCCCCCGCGGTCGACATGACATTCAGAACCTGGAATTCGTCCGGATACGCGTGATAACGACGGGGCATTCCCATGTAGCCGAGCACGAACTGCGGGAAGAACGTCAGGTTGAAGCCCGCGAAAATCATCAGTACCGCGAACTTACCCCACCCTTCCGGGTACATCCGGCCCACGATCTTCGGCCACCAGAAGTGCATGCCGCCCAGGAAGCCCATGATGGCGCCGCCCACCATGATGTAGTGAAAGTGAGCCACGACGAAGTACGTGTCGTGAACATGGACGTCCACGCTCGTGGCGGCCAGGAAGAGGCCGGTGAGGCCTCCGATAGTAAAAAGGCCGATGAAGCCGAAAGCATATAGCATCGGCGTTTCGTACGAAATCGACCCTTTGTACATGGTCGCACTCCAGTTGAAGACCTTGATGGCTGATGGAATAGCGACCAGAAAACTAAGCACCGAGAAAAGCAGCCCGGCGTAAATCGACTGCCCGCTCGTGAACATGTGGTGCCCCCAGACGAGGAAGCCGTAAACGGCGATTGCCAGGCTGGAAAACGCCACAAAGGTGTAACCGAAAATCCTCTTGCGCGAGAAGCACGTCACCAATTCGCTGATCACGCCCATGGAGGGCAGAATCATGATGTAAACGGCCGGGTGCGAGTAGAACCAGAAAAGGTGCTGGAAAAGCAGGGGATCGCCGCCCTGTCGCGCGTCAAAAACGCCGATCTGGAAGATCCGGTCGGCCGCCAGCAGGACGACCGCGATTGCCAGGACCGGCGTTCCCAGAACCATGATCAGGCTGGTCGCATAGTGAGCCCAGATGAAAAGCGGGAGACGAAACCAGGTCATACCCGGCGCCCGCATCTTGTGGATCGTGACGATGAAGTTCAGACCCGTGAGAATTGACGAAAAACCGGTGATGAAGACGCCGATTCCCATGAGGGCGACATTGCTGTTCGAATAGATCGTGCTCAGTGGGGCGTAAAACGTCCAACCGGTATCAACACCCCCAAAGATCACCACGGCAATAGTGAAGCCGGCCCCCACGATGTACACGTACCAGCTGAGGAGATTTATGCGGGGAAAGGCCAGATCACGGGCGCCGATCATCATCGGTACCAGGAAATTACCCAAGACGGCAGGTACCGACGGGATCAGGAAGAAGAAGATCATGACCACCCCGTGCATGGTAAACATGCGGTTGTACATGTCGGCTGCCATCAGGTCGCCGGCAGGGGTCAGGAGCTCCAACCGAATCAGGAGGGCAAACACCCCCCCTAAGAAAAACATGACGGTGATCGAGACGAGATAAAGGATGGCGATCCGTTTGTGATCGACGGTCAGAAGCCACGACTTGATTCCGTACCCGTTCGCCAGGTAGTTGGGCCGCGGCTCCGCAACCAATTCGGGACGTTCAGGTCTCCCTGCGACCTGTGTGCTCATTGATTACTCCTGTTCTGAGATGGCGCCGCTGGCGCAGTTCCAGGGGCCGGGCCCGTGCTCCCTGGACTCACAGCTCCGCCCGGCATATTCCCCTCGGTCCCCACCGTCTGTCCGGGGGCCGGCGCGAGGGATTTCACGTAAGCGATGAGCTGAAGAATGCTTTCCTCCGAAACCTGCCCCTGATAGGTCGGCATGATCGGTTGAAAGGCCGACACGATTTTGGCGTTCGGCCGCAGTATCGATTCCCGGATGTAGGCTTCGTTGGCCGTCACCTGCTCCCCGGTGATCAGCTGAACCGGCCTGCCAAAGAGCCCGACCAGTGTCGGACAACGGCCGCGTCCGTCGGGAACATGGCACGTGACGCACCCTAGCTGGTTGAAGAGTTTTTCACCGCGGGCTGCCATCGAACCTCCGGAAGCGTCGCCAGCCAGCCACGCCTCGTAATCGCGAGGCTCCATGACGATCACGCTCCCGACCATGCCCGAGTGCTGGGTCCCGCAATACTCGGCGCAGAACAGGTGGTAGGTGCCAGGCTTCGTGGGCTGAAACCAGAGGCTTTGGTAACGGTCGGGCAGCACATCCAGCTTGACCCGAAAAGCGGGCACGTAAAGGCTGTGAATCACGTCCTCGGACGTCATTGTCAAACGGATCGGGCGGCCGGTCGGGACGTGCAGTTCGTTGATCTCCCGGTTGCCTTCCGGGTGCTGAAACTTCCACATCCACTGTCGGCCGACCACGTAGATATCCATGGCGTTGTCCGGCACCCGTACCATCTTGAAGTAAAGGCTGGCGCTCCAGCCGAAGATCACCATCGCTATGACGAGCGGGACGACCGACCAGAAGATCTCCAACTGCAGCGAGCCGAGGTTCTGCCTGGGAATTTCCTCGGAGGAGCGACGGCGATAGCGAACTGCGAAGATCGTGACCATCAGGTAGATGAGCGCCGTAAAGAAGGCGGAGACAGCGATGAGGAAAAAGAACAAAAGATCCACTTCCCCGGCGATTGTCGATGCCTGTGGTGGAAACAGCGGAAAGTTCTCGAACATACTCCTCTTGCCTACCGTTCACCGTTCACCGTTCTCCGTTCAGCGTTTTTGGGCTTCGCGGTTCTCCCCGCCAGCCCGAACGTTGAACGTTGAACGGTGAACGTCGAACGGAGAACGGTGAACGTTGAACGGTGAACGGTGAACGGTCAAACCGTCTTCATCTGGCTTTCCAATTTCTTCTTCGCCCGATCACGGGCCAGCATTAACGTGATGAATCCTCCCAGCAGGAGGACAGTGGCGAGACCGGCCAGCCGCAGAACATTCCGAATGACCATCCCGTACTTCCCTGTCAACGGGTCGTAATGGAAGCAGTACAATAGGATCTGGTCGACCGGTGATCCGATCTTATTGGCCGAAGCTTCGATCAGTCCCAGTCTCATGTCGCGAGGCGCGTACTCAATTCCATAGAAATAGCGGGCAACGTGACCTTTGGGAGTAAGGACCATGATGCCGCTCGCGTGCGCGTACTGCTCGGTCTTCGGGTCGTAGGTGTACCTGAAACCGACGGCATCGGCCAGCCGGGCAATCTGATCCTCCTTGCCGGTCAGGAAATGCCATCCCTTCTCGGCTTCCGGGCGGTTGTACCTGCCGAGATATTGTTTCTTTTTTGCCGATGCGAGTGACGGAGTCTCCTTGGGATTGAAGCTCACCGTGACCACTTCAAACTCCTCACCCACATCGAAACTCAAGGCTTTGAAGGAGCCCAACATGCCGTTGAGAATAAGCGTGCAGAGCATTGGGCATTCGTAGTAGACCAGGGAAAGGACGACGGGTTTCCGTCCGAAGAAGTCACCCAGTCTCACGACCTTCCCCGTTTCATCCGTAAACTGAAGGTCGAGGGGGACCTGAGAGTCGAGTTTCTGATCGATTCGAACCTCGCTCAGGTTAGACGGTACCTGGGCCGCGGTCAGGCCCTGGGCATAGGCTGGAGCACCCGCCAGCAGAAGGACGATGACAAAAAAAGCAATAATCATGTTCTTTTACTCTTAAAGGACAGGACGCAAGATTAGGGGTTCCTGTTTCCTCCATCCGGCTGATTCTGTTGAGTTGGTCCGGTTCCCGGACGCGGCCTGGAAGAGGGTGTCTGCCGGCCGGCCGGCCCGCCAAATGGGGCGGCCGGCTTGGAAGTGTCCGTGCCGGTTGCCGTGGGCGTCTTCGCAGCCTCCGGATCTGTAAGGGGGTTTCGCGGGTCCTCCACAACCCCGATTGGCGGGAGTTGGGGCAGCCCGTTCTTCGCCACGATATCCATGGCCTGTCCTACCGGGATGCGCACTATTCCAGAAGCTTTATTAACCCAGCCGTAGCTCTGCATCAACTGACGTTCCCGGGCCTGCTCCTGCTTGAGATCTTTATACGGCGAGGCTTGCAGGCGAGGCTCCGGTGGCCGGTAATCCGAGTTGGTCCACTGGCTCTTACTCTGAGGCTCGGTGCTCCGCCAGTCGAAAAAGACGAACAGTAGCCACATAGCCACGAAGACGAAAATGAGCAGCCCCGCGAGACCGGCAAAGGCGTAAGCGAGGATCTTAGAGTTCGCGTCAGTGGTTTCGTAGCCGACGTCTGGCCGGTCCGCCCCCTCGTGGTGCTCGGGATGATGAGTCATAGTGCGGCCTCCTCCCGGTAACTGAGAGCCTCGACCAGCCTCGGATCACGTAATGGCAGAAGCGAGGTCCCCTTCAAGCGCCAGGCAAACGCGCCGAGCCAGATGCCGCCAACCGCAACCGGGATGACGATGTCCAGCCAGTGGATGAAGAAACTCTCGCGATGCAAGGCGGGTGCGACGATCCAGAAAAGATCAACCACGCGGAACAACAGCAGGCCGATCGCTATTTTTGAAAGGATGGACGCCCTCTTTTTTGCCCGACTCTGGAGAAGCAGGAGAAACGGGACGCCAAAGTGGAACGTGATCAACACCAGCGCGATCCATTGCCACCCTCCCTGCAGACGGTGTTGATACCAGACTGCTTCCTCAGGGATATTCCCCGACCAGATGATCAGGAACTGAGAAAAGGCGATGTACGCCCAGAGCATGACAAAAGCGAGCAACAGGTTTCCGAGGTCATGGAACTGCTTCGGCAGGATGATTTGGGCCAGAGGCTTTCGGTCCGACAGGACCCGCACCGCCACGACCGCAAACGCGAGCGCGGACAGCCCCTGCCCGACCATGAAAGCCATTCCAAAAATGGTCGAGTACCAGTGCGGCTCGAGCGACATGACCCAGTCGACGGCCGCGAAGCTCATAGTAATGGCATAGATAACAAGCCCAGGGCCACTCAGCTTTTCCATCCTTGCAACGAGTCCGCCATCGCCGGTCTCGTCGACTTGTCGCGACCACCGGGTCAGCAGGTAGGCCAACAGGATCCAGACGGCGAAGTAGATCACCGACCGGATCACGAAAAACGGTGTGTTAAGGTAAAGACTTTTGTGTTCCAGGGCCGGGTCGACATGGTCGCTATGGGTCCATTCGTACAGGAAGGGAAGCCCAATCAGGATCGGTATGACGAGCAGGGCCATGAGAGGGAGCAGTCGGGCGGAGGTTTCCAGAACCCGCTGAATCACAAATCCCCACATGCCGCCGACCAGGTGATGGAGCATGAGGACGGCAACCGAGCCGAGCGTGATCCCCAGCCAGAAGAGAAAAGCCAACAAGTACGAATGGAAGAACTGACGCGGATCCAGAAAGGCGCCGGCAACGGATACGATAGCAGCCAGACCCCCGACAATCAGCGCCCACTTCTGAATCCTGTCAAGATCGATGCGTGAGACCTCTGCGTTCATCACTCTTCCATCTCCTCGAGTTTGGACAGTTGGTCCTCCGGCACGTCTGCTACCGTTGTCCCCTGGCTCAGTTGCAGGACCCGGATATAGGCCGCGATCGCCCACCGATCTCGGGGCGCAATGCGATAGGCGTAGGGGTACATCGCCCCGAAGCCGTTCGTCATCACGTCAACGAAATGCCCGAGCGGCGCCTGTCTGAGCCGGTCGATATGGTAGGAGGGTGGACGGGCCAACCCGCGCTGGACGATCATTCCCTGGCCGTTGCCCAGGTGATCGTGGCACGGTGTGCAGAAAATGGTAAATCGGTCCTGACCCCTTTCCAACACCTGGCGGGTCAAAGGGAAAGGCATCTGGTTCCCCAGTTGTCCCTTGATCTTTCCCGTTCGCAGGTACTCCTCCTCGTCACTCACCATGGCGTAGCCGCGCGCGACTGTTCCATCCACCAAAGGACGCGCCGAGCGCCCGTCCGCAAAGAACTGGGTTGATTCGAGCGGCTTCGTCCTCGCCCCGTCCCGCATCCCGTTACGGCAAGCGGCTCCGAGCACGATCGTTAGGAGCATGCCCAACCAGACTATGTTTCGCGTTCTTTCGCGCATGTGTTTCTTCAGTTTTCTTCCGCCGGCGGCGGTTGAGTGACTCGCCGTCCTGTGGCGCGTCGTATCGAAAACCCCGCGGCGCCTCTTTCCGCGTGTTCTTCCACCTTCTTTCACGGGTTACAGATCCACTTCACTCACGGCAGATGGGTTCAGACTTTCAAGAAACGCCTTGGTTTCTTCCCGGTCGAACTTCGGGTCCTCCGCCTCGATAGCGAGAAAAAACCGGTCCTGAGAGGCCTGCGCAAACCGAGGGGCGCCAAAGACCGGGTGATACGGCATTGGCAGGCCGTTGAGTACAATCATCCCGATGACGGCCGACAAGGCTGCGAACAGGATCGTCATTTCAAATGTGACCGGGATAAAAGAAGGCCAGCTGTTGAGCGGTCGACCGCCAATATTAAGCGGGTAGCTGATCTTCGATACCCAGTACTGTAACCCGAACCCCGTCAGTGCGCCGACCGTCCCGGCGATCAAGACGATGGCCGGGAGCCGTGTCCGGTGAAAACCGACCTCCTCATGCAGGCCCTCAATCGGGAAGGGCGAGAAGGCGTCCATTGTCCGGTATCCTGCTTCCCTGGCCGCCCGGGCCGCGCGCAGTAGTTGATCAGGCGTCTCGAACTCCGCCATCAGTCCGTATATCCGAGGTTCGATCCTTGTGGCCGCGGACGCGCGGTGGCCGACCACCGCGGTTGTCTCGCCCGGCCCCGTTAACGGTCTCTCGTCCATGATTGCATTACTCCGCTGGCTTCTTGTGCGTGGAAATAAGATGCCTCACTTCAAAAATGGAGATCATCGGCAACACTCGGATAAACAGGTAGAGGAGCGACAGGAATAGTCCGATGGTTCCGGCAAAGGTCATGTAGTCCCAGATGGTGCCTCCATACATGCCCCACGAGGAGGGCAGGTAATCCCGGTGAAGGCTCGTCACCACGATGACGTAGCGTTCCAGCCACATGCCGATATTCACTACGACCGCGATGACGAACAGGACCGCCACGTTGTCCCGGACGCGGCGAGACCAGAGCAGTTGCGGCACCAGGATATTGCACAGAATCAGCGACCAGAAAACGGGGGCGTAAGGACCGAGCATCCGGTTTCTCGTCACAAATTGCTCGTAACTGTTCGCCCCGTACCACGACATGAAGATCTCCATCAGGTAGCCGTACGCGACAATCAGGCCGGTTGCCAGCATCACTTTCGCCATGTTTCGCAGATGGCGGACCGTGATGATGTCCTCGAGGCCGTAGATCGCTCGGATCGGAATCACCAGGGTCAGAACCATAGCGAACCCTGAGTAAATGGCGCCGGCCACGAAGTACGGGGGAAAAACGGTGGTGTGCCACCCTGGAATCACCGATACCGCGAAATCAAAGCTGACGACCGTGTGCACCGAGACGACCAGGGGGGTGGCCAGGCCAGCCAACAGAAGATAGGCTGTCTCATAGCGATGCCAGTGGACCGCCGAACCCCGCCAACCCATGGCGAGCAGGCCGTAGAACATCCGCAGGGCCGGATGCTGCGCCTTGTCGCGCATGGTCGCGAAATCCGGAATGAGCCCTACAAACCAGAACATGAACGACACTGTGCCATACGTGGAAACTGCGAAAACGTCCCAGATCAGCGGACTGCGGAACTGCGGCCATAGGTTCATGGTGTTGGGGTAGGGAAGCATCCAGTACGCCAGCCACGGTCGGCCCATGTGCAGGACGGGAAAAAGGCCGGCGCAGGCGACCGCAAACAGGGTCATTGCCTCAGCAAACCGGTTGATCGACGTCCTCCATTCCTGCCGCATTAGGAGCAGAATGGCGGAGATGAGAGTTCCGGCGTGGCCGATACCGATCCACCAGACGAAGTTGATGATCGCAAAACCCCATGCCACCGGGACGTTGATTCCCCAGATCCCGGTTCCTACGAACAGCAGATAGGTAACCGCCGTCAGGAACATCATCAGGAGCAGGAAACCCACGCCAAAAGCCAGGAACCAGCTGCGGGGCGTGTGGCGGGTGAGAACGATTCCACTGATCTTGTCCGTGACCGACCCGTAGTCGTGTTCGCCGCGCAGCACCGGGGCAGGGTGTTCGTACTCGGTTGCCTTAGCGGCATTGGATTTCGGTTGCTCGACGGTTGCCATTTATGTCTCTGACTCCAATTCCGGATTCGGGTTCTTCAGGCCTGCCAGGTAGGTGGTCCGCGGCCGGACGTTCAATTCACCGAGGACCGCGTAGTTCAGCGGAAGCTTCTTCCGTTTCGCGACTTCGCTGTTCGGATCGTTGATGTTCCCAAAGACGATTGCTTGCGTCGGGCAGGCCGCCTGGCAGGCCGTTACGATTTCGCCCTCGCGAATGGGCCGGTCTTCTTCCTTGGCTGCAATGCGAGCGGCGGAGATCCGCTGGACGCAGTACGTGCACTTCTCCATAACGCCGCGGTCACGGACTGTGACGTCGGGATTGTTCAACAGCTTCAGAGAAGGCGATTCCTTCTTCTCTCGCGCGTATTCCAGGAAATTGAAACGGCGGACCTTGTAAGGACAGTTGTTCGAGCAGTAGCGGGTCCCGACGCAACGGTTGTAGACCATCTCGTTCAGGCCTTCGTCGCTGTGAACCGTTGCGGCGACCGGGCAGACGACCTCGCAGGGCGCCTTTTCACAGTGCTGGCACAGCATCGGCTGGTGGAGGACCTCGGGATTAACCAGATCTCCGGTGAAGTAGCGGTCGATTCGCAGCCAGTGCATCTCGCGCTGGCGGATCACCTCCACCTTCCCCACGACCGGCACATTGTTCTCGGCCTGGCAGGCGACCACGCAGGCGTTGCAGCCAAGGCAGGCCGTCATATCAATCGACATTCCCCAGGCGTTTTCGCCCCGGTAGTCATACTCGGGATAAAGGTTCGCCGGTGGATGCTCGGCCGCTTCCACCTCGTGTGCGAACTCGGGATTCTCGCGAAATTGTGCGAGCGTTCCCGCCCGAACGTGGGTGCGTCCTTCCAGACTCCAGTGTCCTTGCGTGCAGGCGAGACCGATCTTCTTTCCGGTCTTCCTTACTTGCAGCGCGCCGCCGGACCAGGGACTATCCGCAGTACGGATCGCATACGCGTTAAAGCCGGCCCCGTTCGCGACACGCCCTGACGTCTCTCGACCGTATCCCAGGTGAACGGTTACGCACCCGTCGGCGTGGCCAGGCACCACCCAGGCGGGTCCCTTTACTTTTCTTCCCTGGTACTGCAACTCGACTTCGTCCTCATTACTCACACCCAGCTTTTCTGCCAGGGCAGGTGAGAGGAGAACCGCGTTATCCCAGGTCAATTTCGTAATTGGTTTGGGCAATTCCTGCAGCCAGCCGTTGTTGGCGAACCGACCGTCGTAAATGCTCGGGTCCGGCCGGAAGACGATTTCCAGCCCGGCGGAATCCGCTGGCGGCTGACCGCGGCCCGCTGCCGGCGCGGCGGTTGACTGGCGCGCTGTTTGAGCTGTATCGAGGCCCCGTGCCTGTGCCTGGCTGCCCTTTCCCGCTGTCGGTTGGACCTCGGCAAACGCCGTTCCTTCGACTATGCCGTCGTTTAGGGCTTTCACCCAGAAGCGTTCGAAATCTGCCCCGGGTCTCGCCTTCTGCCAGTAGGCTCGAACGACGTCGTGCCCCGTGCGCGGAGAACCGGTCAGGACCGCGAGCAATTCGTGCGGAGACTTCCCCTCGAAGAGCGGCTCAATCAGAGGCTGAATGATGGAAACCGTCCCGTCAAAGGCCCGGGCGTCGCTCCATTGCTCAAGATAATGAGTCTCCGGGAGGTGCCAGTCGCAAAGTCGCGACGTCTCCTCAACGTAGAGACTCATATGGACTTTCAACCTGACCTTTTGCAGATTCTGGGCGAAATTGAGGTCGGCCGGGGCGTCATACACCGGATTGGTCCCGATCATGATCAGGGTATCGACTCGACCGGCCGCCATGTCGGCTGCGAGTTGACGCAGAGAGTCGGTGACCGTCGGCATGTCGTCCGTTTCCGGCGCCTCAGCGAATGTAACCGTTTGTCCTACATTCCCCAGCAGGGAATTCAGGCGGTGAGCGACCGCATGGACCGCGGGACTTTCGTATTCTCCCGCCACCACCAGGCTCTCGCCTCGATGGG
>Ga0105092_10001860_pt1 | contig 11249 bp, 12 predicted proteins | sample PPLLak2March2015_FD_87021 | JGI IMG/M metagenome (GOLD analysis project Ga0105092, IMG submission 87021) | Freshwater sediment microbial communities from Prairie Pothole Lake near Jamestown, North Dakota, USA - PPLs Lake P7 Core (1) Depth... | ecosystem: Environmental > Aquatic > Freshwater >... | reverse complement strand
TCCGACGGTTGGGGCCTGGCGGAACCATTTCGTTTCTGTGCCCACGGGCTCCAGTCCCACCCCTCTCGAAGCCTGCGAGTAGACCGCCTCGATTGTCAAGGGATTTCTGGGACACTACACTAGAGACTGCTTCGAGCTTGCGGCAGGCTGCTCAAAAAGGCTCAGAGGCGAGGCGCGCGAAAAATCGACGAGCGGAGGCGTACTTTAGCCGGTACGTCGGAGCGAGGCGATCGAGCGCAACGAAGCCTATGAGCCTTTTTCAGCAGCCTGCTAGGCGGTAAATATAGGAGGTGCTGATGGATTTCAACCTGACCCAAGAACAGTTGCAGATCCGCGAAGAGATAAAAAAGGTCTGCAAGGAGTTTCCCGACGCTTATTGGCGTGAGATCGACAGCAAGAAAGACTATCCGGAAAGCTTCGTGCGCAAACTTTCGGAATTGGGCTGGCTCGCGGCGCTGATTCCGGAGGAATACGGCGGCACCGGCCTGGGCATCACCGAAGCCAGCATCATCCTCGAAGAAATCAATCGCTCCGGCGGCGTCGCTACGGCTTGCCATGCGCAGATGTACACCATGGGAACGCTGCTCCGCCATGGCAACGAGGAGCAGAAGCGCCGCTACCTGCCCAAGATCGCCAGCGGCGAGCTTCGCCTGCAAGCCTTCGGCGTCACCGAGCCCAACGCTGGATCGGAATCGACACGCATACAAACAACCGCCACTCGCAAAGGCGACCGCTACGTCATCAACGGCCAGAAGATTTTTATCTCGCGCGTGCTCCAATCGGATCTGATGTTGCTGCTGGCACGCACCACGCCCTATGACGACCTAGAGGACAAGACCCGTGGCCTCTCCGTGTTCATCGTCGATCTACGGGAAGCTAAAGGAAAACTCGAAGTAAAGCCGCTCGATCTCATGATCAATCACCATACCAACGCGCTGTTTTTCGACGGAGTTGAAGTTCCAGTTGAGAATCTGATCGGCCAGGAGGGCATGGGTTTTCGCTACATCATCGACGGCTGGAATGCGGAAAGGATTCTCGTCGCGGCCGAAGCGATCGGCGACGGCCGCTGGTTTATCGAACGGGCCGCGAAATACGCTTCGGAGCGGGTAGTCTTTGGCCGGCCGATAGGCTCGAACCAGGGAGTGCAGTTCCCGATCGCCAAGGCGTATGCCAACGTCGAAGCCGCCGATCTCGTGCGTTATCAGGCAGCGACGAAATTCGACCGCAAAGAAAAATGCGGCGCCGAAGCCAACATGGCAAAGTTTCTCGCCTCGGAAGCCGCCTGGGAAGCCGCCAACGCTTGCTTGACGACCCATGGTGGATACGGCTTTGCGACGGAGTACGACGTGGAGCGGAAATTCCGCGAGACCCGTCTTCTGACCGTCGCGCCGGTGAGCAACAATTTAGTCTTGGCCTATTTGGGACAGCACGTGCTGGGAATGCCCAAATCGTACTAGGCATCGTTTCGAGATTCCGAGCCCAGCGGAAATACACTGAAGTAAACGCTTAACGACGATGCACGAGCTTGATCGCCCAAACGGCCAACAGAAACAAAAGCGTCGAACCCAGAGAACCGATAACAAAAACCCCGCCGATGCCCGCGGCCTGGGCGATCAACCCACCCAAAGACGGACCTAAAATATTTCCCAAATCGCCCGCTGCATTATAAATGCCCGAGGCCAGCCCACGCTGAACCTTGTTTTCATCCACATCCTGTATCAATCCCACGGCATTGGCCACGACCACGATAGCCCGCATCAACCCGGACAAGACGTAAACCACGAGGATGGCGCCGAAGCCCGTAAAGAGAGGGATAAGCATCAAGAGCGCCGACTGAAGGGGAATTCCAGCGTAAGAGAGGCCCCGATGGCCTAACTTGTTAACGACATGACCGCTGATCGGACGGGTCACGGCGTTGCAACCCGCGTAAGCGGCGCGAATCAGGCCGATTTGTGTCAAAGTCATACCCACCGCGAGCCCGTAGAGCGAAATGAATACGCCACCCATCTGATGCAGCAAATTGAGAAACAGCGCAACGATGACGACAGTGGCAAGCTCGGGTTCGAGAAGCGCTTTGAACGATTCCTTGGAAGTCAATTTTGGCTTTGGCTTCTCCTTGGTTTTCCCGGCGTCTTCGCGGCTCGGCCGATGCAGAAACCACAAAAGAGCCACGGGGACCAAGGAGAGAAATGCCGCCATCCGAAATGTCGAGCCGTAGCCCAGATGATCGGCCATCAGGCCGCCGAAAAAATTTCCCGTTGAATAACCCAGGGCCAGGGTTCCCACGTAATAACCCATGGCATGACTGCGGTTCTCATCCGGGGCCAGCGAGTCCACGTAAAAGGCCATATAAAGAGTGGTTACGGCGCCGTAAGCAAAGCCGTTGAGGGCGTGAACCACGGCAAACGCCAGGCTGTTTTGCGCAAGGCTATAAAGATAGTTTGTGATCCCCATGGCCAACACGGCGATGGAAATGAGCGACCGGGCTCGATTGTGATGATAGCCCATGCCGACCGGCAGCCGCGACATTAAGGCCAGAATGGGACCGAGAGAAATCAGCGTGCCGATAACGGCAACGGGAATGCGCTGGTCATCAAGAAAAGGCGGGATAATCGTCGATGCAGAATTGCTTTGCACGGTGATCGCAACGATCGGCACCAAGAGTTTAAGCGTGCTCATTTTCATAGTCGTTCTTTATTCTCGAAAAAGTTTGCCAGCGCAACCGAGCAGGTTGACGAAGATCGCGTGATAGACATTTTCCTGTGCTTCAGGTAATGAAACCAGCGAGGGGAACAACACAATGGACTTAAAACGATCATGGATGTTCGTGCCCGGCCACAGAGAAAAAATGATCGATAAGGCTCTGGGACTCAATGCTGACGCCATCATGTTGGACATCGAGGACGGCGTCGCGCCCAACGAGAAAAACACCGCCCGGCAACTCATTGGCAAGGCGTTGGGTCGTCCAAAAGACCCCAACTCGCCCACGCGTTTTGTGCGTATCAACGCCATCGGCCACGAACGCATGGACGCCGACCTCGACGCTGTCGTTCGGCCCGGGCTCGAGGGCTTGGTTCTGCCCAAGGTTGAAACACCTGAGGAAGTGATGAAAGTCGACGCAATCCTGACCCAACGCGAACGGCAGAAAAAAATGCCGGCTGGCGGCGTCAAGCTGCTCGTCGCCATCGAAAGCCCGCGAGGTTTATTGAACGCCCCAACTATCGCCGGCCGCTCACCCCGGGTCTGCGGCTTGATGTTCGGTGCGGAAGATTTCGGTCGGGAGCTGGGTCTACCGACAGCTCGCGAGGGCGAAGCGCGTGATATGCTCTACGCCCGCTCCGCCTTGGTCATAGCCGCCGCATCGGCTCATGTTCAGGCGGTGGATGGCGTGTGGGTCGATCTAAAAGACACCGAAGGCTTGACTAACTTCGCTCGCCAATCACGGCGTCTCGGTTTTTCGGCCATGTCTTCGATCCATCCCTCGCAAATCGATCCCATCAATCAGATGTTCAGCCCGACGCCCGAGGAGATCGATTACGCGACAAAAGTCGTGCAGGCTTTCGAAGAGGCCAATGCCCGGGGCGACGGTTCCATCGCTTTTGGCGGCCAGCTTATCGACAGACCGATCGTCGAGCGCGCGCGCCGGGCTTTGGAGATGGCAAAATCACTGGGGATCTCTGGTTGAGACTGGTCGTTTCCTGTGAAAAAAATATTCACCACAGAGACGCCGAGTTCGCAGAGATCGGAGTATTTCTTGATCAAGAACTCTTCACTCCGCGTCCTCAGTGCCTCCGCGGTGCAATCTCCGAGTCCTGCTTAATGAAAGCCTGAACACCCGAATTTATTGGGGAAGGAACAATCCGATGAAGTTAAAACCTCTGATCATCGTGGCCTTAACTTGGCTGTTTGGCACCGGTGCCGCGGCCCCGGTAAAAATGACTCCAGTCAAAGTCACCGACGGCGTGTACATGTTCGAGCACTCCCAAGGTTCAGGTAACTCGACGATCGTCATCACGGACGAAGGCGTGGTGGTTTTTGATTTTCACATCGATAACGCCGATCAGACGCTGGCCGGAATCCAAAAACTGACGGACAAAAAGGTCAAGTATCTCATTTCCTCGCATAGCGCGGGCGATCATTCCTCCGGAGCGTGGCATTTTCGGGAGGACAAACCCGTCTACATCGCCACGAAGAACCAGGCGCAGGACTTGTTCATGCAAGAGGGCGAAGAATTCAATGAACGGAAGAATTCCAATAATCCGCGCTACGCGGCTTACAAAAAAGGGGAGCTGGTACGGCCGGATATCGGCTTTGACGGAACCATGACTCTCTACTTCGGCGGCCTGACTTTTCAGATAACGTCGGAGGGGCGGGGCCACAGCACCGGCGATCTGACGGTTTATATTCCCCAAAAACGGGTCATGCTCATGGGCGATCTTCTCGACACGGAAATTCATCCCGGACAGGGAGAATCGGCCGGGGTTTTCTTTTCCAACGTTCGCGGATGGATCCGCATCCTCGATAACATCATGGCGCGCAACCTCCCGGTCGATACCTATGTTCCGGGCCATGGGCCCGTTCATATTGGACGGGGCGTCAAGGACCTCGAAGAACAGAAGCGCTACTTCGTGGTTATGAGAGATGAAGTCGCCAAGATGGTCAATGCCGGCAAGAGCCTGGAACACATCGAGAAGGAATTTAAGGTCCCGCAGGAATTCGCGCACTACAAGCGGCCCGAGCGATTGAAAGATTTCTTTAAGCTCTTCTATTACCAGCTGATGGAACAAGGTTACTGATTAAATCCTAACCAAACATATTTGAAATTATGAACCATTTCGGAACGATGCAATCGGAAACACCTGTGACTCGCGCAAAGACGCAAAGGCGCCAAGGTTTGGAGAAATAAGTAAATGTCTTACTTTGCGTGCTTGGCGGCTTGGCGCGATAATTTTTCCTAAAGTCGTTCTGTTGAACATCTAAAAGGTAAGAATCCAACCGACGATTAACCCACGGAGGCATATGATGAAATTCTGGATAATACTTACGGCTCTGATTCTCAATCTTCCCATCCTTGTTTGGGGGCAAAGCAGCAAGCCAACGAAGGTTGCGGATCTAGCGGCCTACGACAAACCCGACCGGGAGCAGGTGCTATACTCCGGAGCGAAAGCAGAAGGGAAAGTGACCTGGTATACGTCCTTGGCCGGCGGTTCTTATAAAGAACTGGCTTCAACTTTCGAGGGTAAATATCCCGGAGTCAAGGTCGAGGCTTACCGCGCAACCAGTCAAGAGCTGACGGCGCGCGTGATCGCCGAAAGTCAGTCGAGAAAGTTTATCGTGGACACGCTCGAGAGCACCATTCCGCTCTTGCGCTTCATGCGCGATAACAAATTACTGACCGCTTATTTCTCTCCCCCGTTGCAGAAGTATCCAGATTTCGCCAAAGAGAAGACCGGAAAGGATCTCGTGTACTGGGCGATCGATCGTGAATCGCACATTGTCCTCTCCTACAACAAGAACTCGATTACGGCCGATCTGGTGCCGAAGAACTACGAAGGATTGCTCAACCCCAAGCTCAAAGACAAGATCGGGCTCGCCGGCAGCGATACGGGCACTCGCACCATCGGGGCTATGCTGAAGTTCAAAGGCGAAGAATATCTTCGCAAGCTAAAGACACAGAATCCTGCGGTGCACAACGTGTCGGGGCGGGCGTTACTGGATTTGGTCGTTTCCGGTGAAATCGGTCTTTCCCCCACGACGTTTCGCAACCACGCCGAGGTTTCCATCGCCCAGGGCGCGCCCATTGCTTGGGTACCTATGGAAGTGGTTCCGACCAATTCCGGCTCCACGGCGGTATCCGCCCAGCCACCGCATCCTCACGCCGCCCTCCTGTTTGTTGACTTCCTTTTGGGCCCGGATGGTCAGAAAGTGTTGGACAAGTACGAATACGGCCAGCCGACCAAGGAGTATGGTTTCAAACGCTGGTTCCCAGATCAGGAGGGCAAGACCACAGAAGAGTATGAGAAGCTCGATGCCCGGTGGGAAAAATTGCTCCGGGAAATAGGCCGCAAGTAACCAGGCCGCGACAATAACCAATTAGTGAGGGCGTTATGCAGACAGGGTCCTACGTCGATGGTAAATGGTTTCATCCCAGGTCCGAACGGCTCGTCCGCAATATCAATCCCGCGGATCCCGATGATGTAATCGCTGAGTTCCCCTGCGCGACGGGTGAAGACGTTCATCGCGCCATTGAGTCGGCGCAGACGGCCTTCCAGAGCTGGAAGAAAACCCCCGGACCCGAGCGCGGGCGTGTGCTCTGGCGTGCCGCCGACATCGCCCGCCAGCGGACAGACGAGATCGCCCGCACCTTGACGCGCGAGGAGGGCAAAATCCTCAAAGAAGCCAAAGGCGAAGTGATGAAAGGCATCTCGCTCTTAGAATTCTACGCCGGCGAGGGCTTTCGCATGCATGGCAAGACTCTTCCCTCCGAAGCTCGCGACACATTCACCTACACGATCCGCCGGCCCCTCGGCGTGGTCGGCTTGATCGCGCCGTGGAACTTTCCCTGGGCCATCCCCGTGTGGAAATCGGCGCCCGCACTGGCAGCGGGAAATACCGTTATCTTCAAGCCCGCCGAGCTGACCCCGGCGACAGCGACTCTGCTGGCGGAAATTTACGAAGCAGCGGGACTGCCAGCCGGCGTATTCAATATGCTTGTCGGACCGGGCTCGGCGGTGGGCGAAGCGATGGTCAACTCGCCGGCGCTGCGAGCCGTTTCGTTTACCGGCTCCAACGAAGTCGGCGGCGCGCTCTATACCAAAGCGGCTCAGCGCGGGGCCAAAGTCACCTGCGAGATGGGCGGCAAGAATGCCGTCATCGTCATGGCCGACGCGGACCTCGATAAAGCCGCCGTCGCCATCCACGGCGGCGCCTTTGGCTCCACGGGTCAACGCTGCACGGCGACTTCACGCGTGATCGCGAATCCGGCGATCAAAGATGCCCTGCTCGACCGGCTCGTCGCCGCGGCCCAAAAAATAAAAGTCGGCCCGGGCTTGGATGAGTCCATGGACATGGGACCGGCGGTGGACGAAAAGCAATGGAAGACCGATTTCGATTACATCGCGGTCGGTCGGCAGGAGGGCGCCCGTCTGGTCCTAGGCGGCAACAAGCCCGGCCACCTGGCCAAAGGTTACTTCGTCGAGCCGACGATTTTCGACAACGTGGAACCTAGCATGCGGATTTTCAAAGAAGAGATCTTCGGCCCGGTGCTATCTGTCACGACGGCCAAAAATCTGGAGGAAGCGCTCCGATTCGCCAACGGCGTTGAATATGGCCTGACGACGTCCATTTTTACCGAGAATATCGATACGATCATGAACTTCGTCGAAGAGGTCGAGACAGGGATGGTTCATGTGAACGAGCCGACGATCGGCGGCGAAGCCCAGCTTCCTTTCGGTGGCAGCAAAGCGACCGGCGTGGGCGAGCGCGAAATGGCGGAGGAAGGGTTGAATTTCTTTACCGAGCTAAAAACTGTCTTCATCAACTATTCGGGCAAGGCCGAACGTTTGATGATCCGCTGAAGAAGTTCAAGGTTAAGGTCAGTGAGCCTCCTTGAACTTTAAACCTGGAACCTTGAACGAAATTACTTGTCCACCGGCGCGGCGCCCTGCCAGTGACCCACGTCGATGATGATACCCTCGGGGCCGCGAAATTTATCTTCGTAATAGGCCGTGCCGAGATTCACCGCCCCGGCTTTTTCGGCGCCTGCCGCTTCCAGCAACTTAAACTGTTCCTGGTCGTTGTCGGCAGAAAAACCGATATGGTCTATACCAGGCTTCCCGCCTGAACCCGCGGCGAGCGGGAGCACGGTAATGTTCACGCTGCCGTCGCTCAGATCGATAGCGTTGTTCTTGCGCTTTTGGATCATCTTCATCCCCATCGCGTCTACGAAAAACTTCGCCATCGCATCCACGTCCTCAGCTCGATAAGCGATATGTCTGATCTTAGCCATGTCGGCCTCCTTTTAGTTATCCGCCGTAGAAAACCTTGTCACCGAGGTCTTTCAGAGTAAGCGTTGCGTCATCGGGGCGCCCGGCAGGTTGAGCTTTGACGCCGGCATCTTGCACCTCGCCCACGAAGATCGAGTGGTCGCCCTTTTCGATGGTGTCCACCAATCGGCATTCAACGAATGCCGGCGCATTGTCGAGAATCGGCGCACCCAAACTACCTTTGCGGAAAGGCTCGCCACCGATGGAATTGCCCTCGCGCTCGAGGGGCTTGAAGAAAGTGAAAGCCTGTCCTTTCTGATCCTTTCCAAGAATATTGAGAGCAAACACCTTGGAATCTTTAATAATTGTGTGGGCGCCGGAATCGGCTTTTACCCCCACGACGACCAGCGGCGGCTGAAATGCAGTCTGTGTCACCCAGTTGACCGTCGCCGCAGCAACTTTGCCGTCTTTTCCTTCAGCGGTGAGAACGTACAATCCGTAAGGGATCATCCTAAGCGCGGTTTTTTTAGCCTCTGCCTCCATTGGGTCATCCTTTCAACTGATAGTCGCCTCTTACCGGCGAGCCGATTCTATGGGAGCGAATTGGAATCTGCAAGGGCCTCTTTCGACAAAAACGTTGGCGATCTCCTTAAGAAGAAATATCGGAGGGCACTCGAAAGGCCAGGATGGCATAAACGTTACCCTTTAACTCGAAGTCAGCGACTTCTGTCATTGCTAACCCGGCCACGTGAGCCTTGAGAGAATGGGGATTGGTGCGGGAAACGAACGCGACGCCGACTTCGAAGCGCCCGGCAAGTTCCCGCTTCTGCGCCTCATAGAGTCGCCGGAGCAGTCCCCGGCGGCGATAAGCGCGATCAATGCAGACGGGACCATAGATATAACTTTGGTAGGAGCCGAGCGATTTGCCTGCGAACTCTGCCCGATCATAGGATTCGAGCATCTTCGCAACGACCGGCGAGCCGTGGTCGAATTCATTACGGAACGCGCAAAGAAACGCCACCAACTCGCCATCAACAGAAGCGATAGTCGTCCCGAGATCCTCCGCCATCTCGGCAACTTGCCGGGAACTAAATTCGGCCGAAAGAAACCCTTCTTGTCGCTCCTCCGGAGAAAGATTGCCGATGAAGTTTGCCGATTGTAGCCGGAGAATCGCGGAGTAATCTTGCGGCTTAGCGCGCCTGAATACAAACGGTGACATCACCGATTCGTTTCCGACGTGCTTCCCCCAGCCGGGCGCCGGCCCACGCCAGAGCCTTTCAATGCTTCCGCCACAAACCCACCCAACGCCCCCGCCGGAATAATTGCCAAAACGGACAGAAATCTGAACCATTCGGGAAGCGGCAAGGACTCTTCTTGCAATGACTGTTCGATAAACGACAGCATCAACGAGCAAGCTCCCACTAGCGCCCCATGCTTGACCTGCAATTTTGCGGCTTTGTGAGCGGCGACAAATCCGCCCACAGCCGTCCCCAAAACACCGATAGTGAAGCCAATCATCAGCCCTTCGGGAGAAGTCATGTACTTGGCGATTTGCTCGCCTGTAACCTCGCCCTGTTTCGATAATTCCTTAGCTAAGTAAATGAAAAAGTACGCATAAGTGCAGGCATAGGTGGCGATATAGTCGACCACCACGCCGACGATAATCGGCCGTATCTGAACGCCGGTAAAAAACCCGGTCGGCTCGATAGACGATGGCGGCTTGGCGGTTTGTCGTGCGTCGTATTGCATGCTGATCCCTATTCGATCATTACTGCCGGCCGGCTTTTAAAGTCCCAATCTCCCTGTCCGATCTGTTCATTAGAAGCGCAAATGTTTTCGTCGACGAAAATCCTCAAGCCTGATGTCCCACCCAAGCGTCACTGCTTCAAGCTCCGATTTTTCCTTGCGCGTCTAAAGCTACGCCTTTTTTTTCCAGCGCGGCACCTTGTTTCGGTTGGGAATACCGTCGCCGAGCAGCGTTCTCCCTCCGAGTGGAAAATTTTTCGCCGGAATCGCCCCTAGAATCATGTAAACCACGTCCCTTTTCGAGTCGTTGCCGAGGGCTCGATAGACCGTCGGAGCAACACGAATGATGGTTCCCTCGGGCATCGAAATTCGCTTCCCGTCCAAGATAATCGAACCCGTTCCCTGCAAGGTAATGAACACCTCTTCCTGGACTTTGTGCCGGTGCACGTAGGTCGCGCCCTCGCCGGGCCTGTACCGCACCAGGCTGAACCCCACTGCCTTGCAACCCATGGGGCGGGAAAGAAACTCCTTTTCCTTGACCTTGCCGAGCGGCATAAATGCTTTCGTGTATTTTGCTGCGGCCACACCATTGCCCCCCGTTCTTTAGTTTGCTGCGATGGGTTTGACCCTGAAGGGTTGTTTCTCCGACCGAATTTCCGGGGCTCGTGATTGACCTCCAGCGCCACGAGTAGGAAAATAACTTTTCATTACGGCAAAACGCAAACGCATTTATGTTCTATCGTTATCGGCACGAATCCGACAGCTATCCGAGCCTGAGCCGGATTCCCCTGCACGTGCGCATGAAGCTTGACCTGACGGGCATCAAAATCACCCTGGAGGACTGGCTGGCTTTTAGCATTGAAGAACGCACCGTTCTGTGTCACATACCCGTCGAGAGCGCTGAGGAGAAGCAGGCTTTTGCCGCTTACGTCGATTGCCTTTCACGGCGCTACCGTGGGGCGCCGCCGGTAAGGACGCCTGCGCTGAGCAGCTCGCTGTGGAATGATCGGTTCCGGGTGCCGGAGGCGGTGGCTAACAAGAAATCGGCGCAGACACCGCCCGTGACCGTTGAGGAGTGGCAGCGCTGGAAATTTCATCAGCGCTATGCTTTGTACAAGACAGCGCTTTCGCGAAGCGACCCCGAGCAGTTCTTTGCCGTGCTCCAAGAGCTTCGTGAAGCGAAAGACTGAGCAAAGATAGCTGAATTTTTGGTTGTTCTGGGTTTCCTGTGAAGAAGTATGCACCACGAAGCTCACGCAGAGCACGAAGGAAAGAAGGTTTAGCCACAAAGAACACAAAGATTTTGGTTAGCTTTCAGATCCATAGGGCCACGGCGCTTTGGGTGCCCTTACCAGTGTTAGCGAGGACATGAAGTTTTGATTCACAGGCATCCGAACCCTTCGTGTGCTTCGTGGTCTCCTTTGAAAAATAGGCTGGATGTGTTTCGGTCAGTTAAAGTAGAATCCCTCGATTCCGTCATTCCAGCATGGAGTGCTGGAATCCAGGCCGACACGGATG
>Ga0105092_10001858_pt1 | contig 11260 bp, 7 predicted proteins | sample PPLLak2March2015_FD_87021 | JGI IMG/M metagenome (GOLD analysis project Ga0105092, IMG submission 87021) | Freshwater sediment microbial communities from Prairie Pothole Lake near Jamestown, North Dakota, USA - PPLs Lake P7 Core (1) Depth... | ecosystem: Environmental > Aquatic > Freshwater >... | reverse complement strand
GCTTTTGGCGCTGTATCGAAACCCCGCGTGTGTACGCGTTGATCGGGCGTTTAGGGCGCGTACACACGCGGGGTTTCGATACAGCGCCAAAAGCGCGCCACTCAACCGCCGCGGCTGGTGGCACCGACTCGTCGCCGGCACCGGAAAAAAGGTAAATGCCATTCAAGGGCCGCGACCGCCCTGAAAATTTTCTTTCGTAGATTTTTCAACTCGAGCGTTATAGCTAGTGGGATGAATAACGAAACCTTTTATTATCTGGCCTTGTCAATGGTGCCCGGCCTCGGCACCACCCGAATCCACCAATTGACCCGACAGCACGGAGGACTTCCCTCCAACCTCTTCAAGCTGCCGCGCTCTCAACTGTCCCGCTGTTCCCTTTCAGACGACATAACGAGCTGGATTGCCGGGGGCTGGGCGAGGAAATCCGCCGAGACGACTCTGGCCGGAGCCCAGGCGAAGGGGATCGCTGTCACCTCATTGGCTGATGATGTGTATCCGCATCTCCTGAGGACTATTTTCGATCCGCCGGTCGTCTTGTACAGCTTGGGCGACTTCCGGATGGCCCAAGAGGCGGCCGTCGCCATCGTCGGCGCCCGGCGAGCCTCGGTCTACGGACGTCAGGTGACCCAGAAACTCGCCAGGGAGTTGGCGGCCACCGGCTTGGTCGTCGTCAGCGGTCTCGCCAGGGGGGTGGACGGCTTTGCGCATGTGGGCGCCCTCGAAGCAGGCGGGAAGACCGTGGCGGTGATGGGCAACGGGGTCGACATCGCCTATCCGAGAGAGAATCGGAAGGTATACGAGCGTATCCGCGAGAAAGGGTGTATCGTGAGCGAGTTTCCGATAGGGACTTTTCCGGCTCCGCAGAACTTTCCGATAAGGAACCGGATCATCAGCGGTCTGAGCTACGGAACCGTCATCGTTGAGGCTTCCGAGTTTTCGGGGTCCCTTATTACGGCTCGATTGACTCTCGAACAGAATCGCGAGCTCTGGGCGGTGCCGGGAAATATAACCAGCCCCGGGAGTTACGGCCCCAATTACCTGATCAAGCAGGGCGCGAGGATCGTACTCGACAGGCAGGACGTACTGGAGACCCTGCCGGTCTATGTCCTGGACCAGCTGCAAAGGACTGAGCCCGGTGCCGGCCAGGAAAAGCCTGAAGTATCGGGGCTCGGCCCAGAGGAGGAGAGCCTGCTTGGTATTCTCCCGCTGGATGATTCGGTTCCTTTTGACGCTCTGCTGGGGAAAGCAAAGCTAGATTTGCCGCAACTCAACCAGTCTCTGCTGCGTCTTGAGATGAAGGGCTTAATCCGCCAACTGCCCGGAAGGCAATATTGCCGGGTGTAGGCAAAACGGATTGGATGTCCGCGCAGTAGCTTCGGAGATCGAAGCGCCGACGTGGGTACGAGCGGTTAAGGCGGGCACGGGGTTTCGATACAGCGCCAAATACGCGCCACTCAACCGCCGTGCCCGCCTCAACCTTGTGCCTCATTTTGTCGGCGTCCGGTCTCGGCTACTCGGGCGCCGAGTGTCGCGGAGGCAAGAGCGGGCAGGGTGAGCACGGCGGTTGAGTGGCGCGTTTTTTGCGCTGTATCGAAACCCCGTGCCCGCCCGGATCGCGGTCTCTCTTGCGCGCCCGCCTCGCTGTCGTTGTCGGGCAGATTGTGTTATAGATCTGTTGGGGGTGGGAATTTCGAATGGCTAAAGCAATAGTCATCGTGGAATCGCCAGCCAAGGCGAAGACGATAGAGAAATATTTAGGCAAAGACTACCAGGTCAGAGCCAGCGCGGGACACATCAAGGATTTGCCCGCCCGTGCTCTGGGTGTAGATATCAAGAACGACTTTCGGCCGACGTACCGGGTCATTCCGGGCAAAGAGAAAGTCGTCCGGGAGTTGAAGAGGGCCGCCGAGAAGTCGGAAATCATCTATCTGGCCGCCGACCCCGACCGTGAAGGAGAGGCGATCTGCCAGCATCTCGCCGAAGAACTGAACGGGCGCGAAGACCGAACCGTTTACCGGGTTCTCTTCAATGAAATAACCAAGGGCGCCATCATCGAAGCCTTCAAACATCCGGGCGCCATCGACCGTAACAAGGTATCTGCTCAGCAGACCCGCCGAATCCTGGATCGCCTAGTCGGCTACAAGATCAGTCCCCTCTTGTGGCAGAAGGTCCGGGGAGGACTGTCCGCAGGACGGGTCCAGTCAGTCGCACTCAGGTTGGTTGTGGACCGGGAACGGGAGATCCGGGCTTTTGTGCCAGAGGAGTACTGGAACTTCTCCGCGCTTTTCGAGGCCTCCGTCCCGCCCGTCTTTACGGGCCGTGCGGTCAAACACGACGGCAAAAAGTTCAAGATCTCAAACCGGGAAGAAGCAGACGGGCTTTTGGAGCAACTTCGGAAGTCGGATTTCGTTGTCAGTTCGATTGAGAAGAAAGAGAAGAAGCGACGCCCTGTCCCGCCTTTCATCACAAGCAAGCTCCAACAGGAGGCCTATCGCAAGCTTCGGTTCTCGGTCAAAAAGACCATGACGCTTGCGCAGCGCCTTTATGAAGGTATAGAAGCCGGCGACGAAGGCCTGGTTGGCCTGATTACCTACATGCGAACCGATTCGACCCGCGTGGCGGAGAGTGCTCTTAGCGAAGTCCGCGACTTCGTGAAGGAGAGTTACGGGGAACCGTATCTGCCCGGCAAAGCAATCATTTATCAAGGCCGCAAGGGTGCTCAGGACGCGCACGAGGCCATTCGCCCGACCTCGGTGCTCCGCCAGCCCGAGCAGGTAAGCCAGTATCTTGGCCGGGACGAGTACCGGCTCTACGAGCTGATCTGGAAGAGGTTCGTTGCCTCTCAAATGAACCCGGCCCTGTTTGACGAAACCCAGGTCGATATCGAGGCGGGAAAGACTCTGTTTCGGGCGATCGGGTCGGTGCTCAAATTCGACGGTTTCTTGAGGCTCTACCAGGAGGGTCAGGACGAAGCTCCGGCCGACAGCGAAGAGTCCGGCCTGCTCCCGCCGATGACAGTCGGCGAAAAGCTGAAGGTCCAGAAGATCCTCCCCGAACAGAAATTCACGCAGCCGCCTCCGCGTTACACCGAGTCGAGCCTGGTGAAAGCGCTCGAGGAGAGGGGTATAGGCCGGCCGTCTACTTACGCCCAGATAGTCTCGGTGATCGTGGACCGGGAGTATGTCAAAAAAGACACCGAAGCACGGTTTCTACCGACCGAAATCGGAGAAGTGGTGACCGATCTTCTCGTCGCCCACTTCGACGAGATCTTCGATTATGACTACACCGCGAAGCTCGAGCAGAATCTGGACGAAATCGAGAACGGGCATGAAGACTGGGTCCACACTCTGAAGGAGTTCTATTCGGAATTCGCACGGGAGCTGCAGCAAGCCAAGGTCGAAATGAAGAATCTCAAGAAGGAGGAGACACCGACCGGCATTCAGTGCAGCAAGTGCGGCTCCGAGATGGTGATCAAGTGGGGACGCTTCGGGAAGTTCCTCGCCTGCAGCAATTATCCGGCCTGCAAGAATACCCAGGAACTCTCTAAAGAGGTCTCCCCCGCTGCTCCTGACGCCGAGGCGCCGGCGACCGACCCCTGCGACAAGTGCGGCCAGCCCATGGTGCTCAAAAAAGGCCGGTACGGTGATTTTTTTGCCTGCTCGGGTTATCCCGATTGCCGGAACACGCGGAAGATCGTCCGGGTCAAGGGCGAAACCAAAGTTCACGCCGACAAGCCGCTCGAGGAGTTGTGCCCGCAGTGCGGCGCTAACCTCGTGGTGAAGCACGGTCGCTTCGGGGAATTCACTGCCTGCTCACGGTATCCGGAGTGCAAGTACATCAAGCGCGAGACAACGGGGGTCACCTGCCCCGAGTGCGGCCAGGGCGAGTTGCTTCAGAGAAGATCCAAGCGCGGCAAGAACTTCTACAGCTGCAGCAATTATCCCAAGTGCCGATTTGTCCTTTGGGACAAGCCCATAGCGCAGCAATGTCCGCACTGCGGCGGTCCTTACATCCTCGAACGCTTCACCAAAAAACAAGGATTGCTCAGATACTGCCCTAACAAGGCCTGCGACTACCGCGAGACGGTGGAACCGGCCGAGGAAGGCAGCAAAGCAGAGGCAAGTATCTCCGCGGAACCGTAGGTTCTGCTCCGCATGAGCACCGAGCCGCACAGGACGTAGAGGACAGAGCCGCAAGCGTAGCGCTTTATTGCGGAGCGGCTCTGTCCCTCCACGTCCTGTGCAACCGCTTGCGGATCCTCCCCACTTCTGAATTCCCACCTGCTGGACTAAAATTTAAGTAGGTCCCGCCTCTTTTTCGTTAAGCGCTGTTCCTCAGCTTTTTCCGGGCTTACAGGAATCTCAAAGATCTCCGGTATCCGAAGGAGGAAAGATGAATTTCAGAAGTAGCTCCGGTTTCATCCGGCCGCGCGTAGCCATTTTGGTCGCTGTGGCGGCCGGCATTTTGATTGGTGTCGTTATGGCCCTGAACTGGCCGACGGGCCTCGCCCCCCAGTTCGTCGCCACCAGCCAGGATTCCTCCGCGTCTGAGCGGGTGTCATTCGACACTGGCTTCGCCTCTGTGGTTCAGGCGGCTTTGCCCTCGGTTGTCACCGTCACCTCCACCCGGGTGGTAAGAGCGGAGGCATCGGAGATGCCATTCTTCGACGATCCGTTTTTCCAGCGTTTCTTCGGAGGCCAGTCTCAAGCCCCGCAGGAGCGGAGGGAACAGGGTCTGGGATCGGGAGTCGTCGTCTCCGCCGATGGGCTCATCCTGACCAATAACCATGTGGTCGAGGGGGCCAGCGAAGTGCTGGTTATCTTCGATGAAAGCAAGGAGTACCGTGCCAAGATTCTGGGTACGGATCCGGCAACTGACATCGCCGTGCTGAAGCTGTCGAAGGCCGATAGCCTCAAGCCCATCGCGTTGGGCGATTCCAAGAACGTCCGAATCGGGGAGTTCGTTCTGGCGATCGGGAATCCGTTTGGGGTAGGCCGAACGGTCACGATGGGGATTGTCAGTGCCACCGGTCGCGGCGAGCTAGGTATCACCGGATACGAGGATTTCATCCAGACGGACGCCGCCATTAACCCGGGCAACTCCGGCGGCGCACTTATCGGCGAAGACGGCCGTCTTGTCGGGATCAACACCGCGATCTTGAGCCGAAGCTCGGGCAACGTGGGCATCGGGTTCGCCGTCCCTGTAAACATGGCACGAGGCGTGATGGACCAGATCGTGAAGCAAGGGAAGGTGGTTCGTGGCTATCTCGGCGTGAATATTCAAGATCTGACTCCGGCGATTCGAAAGGCACTCAACCTTTCGGAGAACCGGGGAGCGCTGATCAGCGGCGTCGAAGAGGGTGGACCGGCTGACAAGGCGGGGCTGGAGCGCGGGGACGTCGTCGTATCGCTAAACGGCGAACCTGTGACCAACAGCAGGGAACTGCGCTTCAAAATCGCCGCCCTGGCTCCCGAATCCACTGCGCGACTCGAGGTCATGCGAGACGGGCGCCGACGCGAGATCGCCGTTCCCCTCACTGCGCGGCCGGGCGAAGAACAGGAAGGAGCGCCTGAAACCCCGGAGGAGCCGGAGAGCTCCTCATCGGTACTCGGAATTCAGGTCCAGGATTTGACGCCCGAGATCCGCGAACAGCTGCAACTGGGATCCGCGGCCCAGGGAGCATTGGTTGTGGGGGTGCAACCCGGCAGCCCGGCCGCAGAAGCGGGCCTGGCTCGGGGCGACGTCATCCAGGAGGTAAACCGCAAGCCGGTGCGCAACACGCGGGGATTGAGCAGTGCGCTCTCGAGCGCCTCGAAGGATCAGCCTATCCTCCTGCTCGTGAACCGAGCGGGCGCTACGACGTACGTGGCGATAGAGAGATAACACAAAGGATGAAGGAGGAATCAAAGGATGAAGGAGGAAGGATGAAGGATGAAGGATGAAGGAAAACGACGATCTCTTCTTCATCCTTCATCCTTCATCCTTCATCCTTCATCCTTGGCTTTCGACTCCCTCCACTCGACGCTGAAAATTCCGACCGGTTTTGATTTGCCCTTGACGACAACGTCTCCGATTTCCCTCACCGGGTAGTCGTCCTGGAGCAGATCCCGGGTCTGCTCGCTGATGATGATTTCCACCTTGTATTCCTTGCACAGTGATTCCAGCCGGGAGCCCAGGTTGACCTGGTCCCCAATGACGGTGTAGCTCCGAATCGATTCGGATCCGACATTTCCGACGATCATCTGCCCGGTATTTACCCCCACCCCGGAGTGGAACTCACAGCGCCCCTCCGCTCTCCAGCGGGCGTTCAGCTCAAGCAGCCGCCGCTGCATGGCAACTGCGCACCTTACCGCATTGTCGGCGTGCGCGTGATCGGGCAGGGGAACGTTGAAGAGCGCCATGATCATGTCCCCAACGAACTTATCGACCGTCCCCCGATGTTCAAACACTACTTCCACCATGGCGGAGAAATACTCGTTGAGTTGTCCGATCAGAAGCTCGGGCTCCGTTTTTTCAGACAGGGTGGTGAAACCCCGCAGATCCGAGAAAAGTACGGTTGCAAGTACGCGCCGACCACCCAGCGCCGCTGCCTTCGGGTTATTCAGCAGTTCGTGAAAAACGTCGCGGGACACGTAATGCGAAAAGATCTTCTTGATGCGGCGTTTCTCGGCCCCTTCGATCCAATACTGGTAAACGTACCCGATCGCAAGCGCGAAAGCCCAGCCAAGGATCACCGGTAGCACCGGCATTTGGACGTGCCGTCCAAAACTCAGAAGAGCGACCACCAGGTAGCCGGAGGGGACTACCGCCAGAACCAGTACGGCAGCCCACAGGGGCAGGAAGAGGACAGCGCCGAGCGATAAGCCCGTCGCGGCGATCACCAGGGCAGCCGCGTACCAGGCCCGGACAGGCCGCAGGAATCGGTTATGGAGAAGGCTGTCAAGGATGTTCGCCTGCACTTCAACGCCCGGCATCTTGCCGAACACCTTGCTGCGATCTCCGGCAGTCGTGCCACTTCCGCTGTACGGAGTGGTGAAAAGGTCATGGAGAGCTGAGCCCGTTACCCCCAGAAGGACGATCTTCCCGCGAAACAGCGCCGGATCGAGACCGGGCTTCTGTCCCTCCTCGAGTTGAATGGCTGAATAGAAGACCTGCGCGAAAGAATAGCGGCGATAGGAACCAGGCGGGCCGTTGAACCAGATGGGCAAACGCAAGTCGCGATCCAGCGGAGCACGGACAGAACCGACCCGTATCTCATGGTCGGCGACTTGAATGTCCTTTAGTTCAAGCCCCTGGACCACAGTCGCGGCGGCAAGAGGAAGAGAGATAAGCAGGCGATCACGAAAACGGGCCAGGGGGAGCGAGCGCCTCCAGGGGCCATCGGCGTCCAGCCTCATCGCGACGTGCCCGATGGCTCGTGGCCTTCGACGTACGGCCGGAGTCGGAAGGTCGAGGCCGATATACTCGGGGAACCGACCGGTTGCTGCAATCGAGTTTTGTTTGGCCGTATCCCAGTCCGGGTCGCCGGTGTTCTGCTCTCCGAGAAGAGCCGCATGGATCACCCGTCCGTATTCTTCGGTCGCCCGGCCCAACTCCGCGTCGGCCTCCGGGTTCTGCTTGTCGGATTCCGTCAACAGAAGGTCGAAAAGGACCAGCTTGGCATCCGCCTGGCGCATGTAATCAACAAGAATGGCGTAGACATTCCGCGGCCACGGCCATCGACCGACTTCCGGTTCCAGGAATTTAATGCTGTAGTCATCCACATCCACGATCACGATTTCGGGCGTTGCGGTCGATTCCCCGGCCAGCAACTGAAACCTGTAATCCAGGGTCTTCAGCTCGAGGGTCTGAAAAAAGGGGAGAGTGGCGAGCACCCCCGACAATCCGGCGGCAGCCAGTGACAAGAGCACCCAACGAAACCATTTGGAAGCCAACAACCCTGCCCACATGGGCGTGTATTATAGCCCTGCAGAGCGGGTCGGATACGAAGGACCTGAAGGACGTGAAGGACCCGAAGGACCCGAAGGACCGGGGAGAACGGTGTGTCTCAGGTCCTTCAGGTCCTTCGTATCCGACCCGCTACCCGGGCTCTCTAAATGGTGCTTAGGCCGCCAACGAAACCTGTTAGAATGGGCGCCGGTGGGGTCAGAAAGCGAGGTTTCATGAAAAGGGTCGGTGTGCTGCTCACGTTTTCGCTGGCCTTCCTTATCACTTCTACAGTCCAGGTAGAGGCTCAGTTTGGGAAGCTCGGACAAGTACTCAAGAAAGCCAAGAAGATCTCTGATCTCCAGATAACCGAGGCGGACGAGATTGCCTTGGGAAAAGCGGTCAGCGAGAAGATCCGAACCAATTACGGCGTTCAGCAGGATGCGGACGCTCATCGCTATGTCACCTTGGTTGGTCTGGTGGTCGCGCAAAGGACGACAAGGCCTGCCCTTCCCTATCAGTTCATAATTCTTGATTCCAACGCGATCAATGCGTTCGCGGCCCCCGGGGGCCTGATTCACATCACACGCGGAGCCCTGGCGGCGATGAAGGACGAAGCCGAATTGGCGGGTGTGCTCGGCCATGAAATTGGTCACGTTACCGAGAAACATACGCTGAAGGGACTTCAGAAGATGAAAGGCATCGAGTTGGCCGAGGATCAGAGCAGCCTTACGGCCAATTCCGAAGTCTTTGCCAAGATTGTCGACAAGACGACCGACGCGCTGCTCCAGGGATTCGGGAGGGCCGAAGAACTGGAATCCGACCGCGTAGGCGTGCGCTTTGCCGCCGCCTGTGGCTATACGCCTCAGGGGCTGGGTGGTTTTCTTCAGACGCTGAAAGGTCAAAACGAGTCGGCCAGTGCGAAGGCGGGGCTTTTCTCCTCCCATCCTGAGACCCAGGAGAGGATTGACAAACTCCAGGCCCAGATCAAATCCGAGAAACTGGCTGAGCAGGCAACCGCCGCACTGCCCGAGCGGCTGCATGAATTCATCAAGTATCAACTCGAGAAGCCGAGCGCGGAAGAAGCGACGGTTCAGGGATCGCGGGGACTTGCGGGTTCTCAGACCAAGGACCCCAAGGCGCAGAATCAGCAAGCAGGGCAGCAGCAAACCGCCAAGCCGGAAGAGAAAAAGAAAAGCGGGTTCTCGGTCGGGCGACTGAAGAATCCTTTCGGTTCGGGCGAGAAGAAGGAGTCAGGCGAGGTTACGGGTGCAGGAGCCGGCCGAGGAGTCGGCAAAGAGGACCCGAAGGCGGCCCAATCGGATAAGCCGAAAAACCCCGCCCCCGTCGCAGTGACGGTAACGCCCGCTGATGTGCAAAAGTTCCGGGCGGATGGGAAATTGAAATAGGCCCAACGTCGGTTCCCGGCCTTAAGTAGACAAAGAATGAACTGGTCTGGTTCTTTCGTCATTTACCTGGTCCTCGTGATTGCCTTGGCAGCGGTCCTCCTCCCCGTTCAGGCAATCACGAGGAACGGCTTCATACGCAGGAAACTGCGCTTCAGCCTGCTCCTCATCGTTGCCGGTGTCGCCTACGACATAGCCTCGTACTACTACGCGCTTCACTCTCAACTGCCGCCCGAAACCAAGGCACAATTTGACCTGCCGTCCGACATCGGGATCTTGCTGGTCGCGCTGGCCACTATCAACGCCATCGCGGCGCTGCTGTTCAACCCCTTCCAACAGGAAAAGATCTCGGACCGTTATCCCAGGATCGTCCAGGATGCGGTGGTGGTCGGCGCATTTGTCCTGATCGCCACTTCCGTGGCTCCCGAGAGGCTGTTCGCAACGTCGGCCATCGGCGGCCTCGTCCTCGGCCTCGCTCTTCAAGACACGCTGGGCAACCTCTTTGCCGGGCTCGCGATCCAGGTTGAAAAGCCATTTGGAGTCGGAGACTGGATCAAGGCAGGCGACTACGAAGGACGTGTCGCCGAAGTGACCTGGCGAGCCACCAAAATGAGGACCAAGTCCGGGAAATTCGTCGTTATCCCGAACAGCATGGTGTCGAAGGACACCGTCGTCAACTTCTCGAAGCCATCGCCGGTCCAGCGGATGAGCTTCACGATAGGTCTGAGCTACGACGTCCCGCCAAACCTGATAAAACAAATAGCGGTTGAGACGTGCGCCGCCATTCCGTCGATTCTCCGGGAACCGGCGCCCGATACCCTTCTGACTCAATACGGTGACTCTGCCATTAACTACGCCTGCCGTTTCTGGATCGACGACTTTTCACGGAGCGACCCGATCATCGACGAGTTTGCCACTCTTCTGTACTACCGGCTCAAGCGGGCCGGCCTTAACATCCCCTTCCCGATTCGTGACGTCCGTATTGCTCGAGCTCCGCGCGAGGACTCCGTCGCCGCTGACGCTTCCCGGCTTGCCTTCGTGAAGAAGGCCGGACTCTTCGAGAACCTCGAATTAGCCGATAAACAGGCGATTGCGAGCATCCTGCATCCGGTGACATTTGCGGCCGGAGAGACGATCATCCGGCAGGCGGACGCGGGCGGTTCCATGTTCTTTGTGAAGACCGGGGTCGTCAAAGTTATATTCGAAAGCAACGGCGAACGACACGAAGTGACAAGGTTGACCGAGGGTGATTTCTTCGGTGAAATGGCCCTCCTGACGGGCGAGCCGCGTACTGCGACAGTAGTCGCCTGCTCCGATGTCGATGCTTACGTGCTCAGCAAGGAACCTTTCCGAGAAGTCCTGTTCCAGAATCCGGCAATCGCGGAAAAGATCAGCCAAACCATAGTGTCGCGAAAAGCGATGCTCCAGGAGCAGGCAAACCAGATCACGACTTTGACCATTCACCTACAGGCGCAAGAACAACAGAACTTCCTGGTCCGCATCCAGCGGTTCTTCGGGTTGGGGTAAAAATCAACGGAGGGAAGGAAAGGACCTCAAAGACCTCAAGGACCACAAGGACGAGCATGTTTTGTCCTTGTGGTCCTTGAGGTCTTTGAGGCCTTTGAGGTCCTTTTTCACTCTCAGTCCAATCCCGTCCACGTCCATACCGTGTGCCGGTCGATTCCTCTGAAAATCAGGGCGCAATAGACGAGACCGATCACCAAAACCAGGACAGGCGCCAGCTTGCTCTCTTTAAGGTATCGCTGCCGTAGTAAAACGAAGACCCGATACGCCACGTAGCATTCCAAGGCAAAGGGGGGAAAGCCAAAGAATCCCAGAAGAGGCATTTCGAATATCTTGAGAAACGCGAGTTTCGGGACTGAATAGATCCACTTGGAGCCAGCCCAGAAGTTCCAAAATTCCCATAG